>Ga0116185_1002231_pt1 | contig 18222 bp, 11 predicted proteins | sample AD_JPNNA7_MetaG_FD_89754 | JGI IMG/M metagenome (GOLD analysis project Ga0116185, IMG submission 89754) | Active sludge microbial communities of municipal wastewater-treating anaerobic digesters from Japan - AD_JPNNA7_MetaG | ecosystem: Engineered > Bioreactor > Anaerobic > Digestate | place... | reverse complement strand
ACCTGATTGTTTTGATTTTGAAAGTGTATTGGTTTCGTGATCTGTGAGTTAGATATACTGGAAAAGAAAAAGATCGAAAGAAAACAAATTATGTATTTCATGACTTTTCTCCTCTATTAAGATTCTTTATTGAAATTCCTCACATAAGTTTCAGGCACCCAGGCAATAAATATCATCAAATTTTCAAACACCCAATATTTATGCGCTTTAAAGTACTCAAAATCAATGCAATATGGTATCCCTGGAAGTTCTTTTATCGAAGCAATATCATTTTCTTGGTATTTATGTATGTTCCTGTTTTAAGTGTGTAAAAATAAATTCCGCTTGAGAGATTCTGACCTCTGTCAGAATGACCATTAAATTCAATTTCATAACTTCCTGCGTTTCTGTATTCATCAACAAGGGTGGCAACTTCATTTCCGAGAATATCGTAAACTTTTAAAGTCTGCCAACCGCTTATTGGGGTTTTCCAGCTAATAATTGTTGAAGGATTAAACGGATTGGGATAGTTCTGATATAAGATAAATTCCTGCGGAATCAGATTCTTTTCATCTTCAGCTTTTGTGTAAACATCGTTTAGATAGCCGGGAGTTCCATACATTCCCGAAGCACGCCAGCTTTCTGCAATTGAATTATCAAGTTGTGGATTTATCAGTGATAACGTTGGTCCGTATCCATTTGGCAAAGAGGGCCAATTGCCGCTTGATAAATATGAAACTTCATCGACAATGTCTCCAGAAGCATCTTTTAAAATTACATCATCACCATCACTGCTTAAACCAAAATTAAAGTTACCGATTATCTTCGTGTGATTTGGATAAAGTGATTTGAATTTTGTTGTATCCCTGCAGATAACAAGATAATCTTTTCCCTCAATTATTGTATTATCAGGAAAAGTAAACTGATTAGAAACATTATCATCGTAGAATTTCCAGCCGGAAATATTAACCGGATTATTGTCAGGATTATAAAGCTCAACCCAATCGTCAGTATCAAACACTAATGAAGATTTGTAGTTAATTTCATTTATTACAATTGATGTAACAGCCAGTTCAGCCGGCTCAAATACTGCTGTCAGATTTGTATTGTAGCTTAATATAACTTCTATTTCAGCGGAAGTTGAATTTGATATTCCCTGCCACTTCACAAACCTGTATCCGGGCATAGGCATTGCTTTAATTCTGATCGGAATACTTTTGAAAAATGTATTAACTGATCCGCTATTTTTTATTTCTACTGTGTTCGTAAAGACTTTTCCCCATTCTGGATTATTTCTGCTGATTGTTAATGTGTTTGATCCGCTTATACCAAACTTAGCATAAAAATGATTTCTGACATTAGTCGGTCTTTGAACTGCAAAGTCTCTCATTATATCAACAAGATATTGCCATGTTGGTCCGTACGAAATTGATTGAGGCCAGCGGTCTTTGTGCCTTGGGATTTCTGAAGCAATATCATTTGCCATACTATCAATTACTGCAAGAACATGATTTGTTTCAAATGTTGTGTTAACATGTGCAGCAAATCGCTGTATAAATTCGTTTTTAAAATCGGGGTTATCTAACAACTTTCTGAACATTAAAGTTGACCATGGCGGATTAGGCCAGCTTGGTCCGTTTGTCGCAGTTGCTTGTGCAAGGGTGTTAGTTGTAGCCACTCCTTGAGCATTGCCGCCGAAAGTAAAATCCAGATCAAAAATCATCCATCTCCATTTGGAACCATCAACTCGTTCACGCCACAATTTCATATTGGATCCGGGCCAATCACCGTTAGCAGAATAAATTTCAGCTATCTGATAATCGATATATTCATCAATATCTATAATTGATTTTATATAATCATAATTTGCTGGAAGAGCCATATTTCTGGTAGAGAGGAAAGTGATCATACTGTTGTATGCTGCCATATCACCATTGTTTGCAACATTTGCACCGATTTCAATCAGATCAATATTATCTTTATCTACACCGTGATGATAATAAACATAATGCTCATTGAGTTTTTCCCTGATGTTATGAATGCCCCAGTACTCTCCGTTAATAAATAAAACAGAAGGACGGTAATTCTGATAATCTAATTTCATTCCTTGTTCAACCAGCGTTTGAGCCATTGCATCACGGAACATAGTACGCCACCAATCCTGTCCGGAACTTCTCAGGATAAAATTATTATATTCAGAAATCGGAGAATCATCGAACAAACGGTATCTTAACTTATCAGTACCGTATTGTTTTCTGAAATAAAAACCTAATGATTTTTGCGGATAAAGCCTTGAACATCCGCCAAAGATTTTAACTCCTGCATTAACACTGAATGCAAGCGATTTATCGGATTCAAAAAACTCCAGACTAACAGGTCGTTCCCAATCCTGATTCCAGTTTCGTGGTTCTGTACTGCAGTTTCCGGGAATTCCGTTTGTTCCTGCCACATAAATTCCTGATGTATCGCTGAAAAAATTATCCGGATCGGTTACAAGAGAAAAAACAGGAAGATCAGTAAGCTCATTAATAAAATACGTTCTTGTTTCTGTTAAACTTGGTGTATATCCGTCTTTGAAAGCGCGGAATCTTAATACAGATGTTGAATCTATCTGTATCGGTGTCGAATAAATATCGTTTAATTCATTTGGTATTCTTCCATCAGTTGTATATCTGATTGTTACGTCCTGAGAAGTATGTGAAGCAGAAACACTTATTGATGAAGAATAAAATCCGCTTTGCAGGGAAATTATTGGAGAAGGAAGAAGATTAAATATTCCTGATTCAAGATTTTCACTGCCGGGTGTTGCAGGAGAAAATTTATACCAGTTATTTGTTCCGTCTGGAAATCTGCCAAAGGAAACATCAGTTTGTTGTACACCAAATGTTATTGTATCTATTAATTGTGATGTCGGGCTGAATAATCCGATGCTTTCACCGCTTGCACTTAATTTAAAGTTTGTATGAATACCTGTGTTTGCATCATCCGCCCAGATAATTGCATAACCATCAGCCTGAATAATAAGATCTGATTGAATTTTGAACTTCTGAGGTTGTGAAAGATTATCTGTTATATAATAATCTCTTAAGTTGACAGAAGTGTTTCCTGAATTGTAAATTTCAATCCAGTCTGCATAATTATTAAAATCAGGATCCTTAATTGTAGTTGAGTTCGAAGCCATAAACTCGTTAATATACAATCCCTGTGCAGATAAGTTATGGTTAATCAGGAAAAATAACAGAAATATCAAAACAACAGATTTATTAAATGATCTCATAAAACGTATCTTTTATAATTTATAATATAAAATACTCAATAAGTGATTAAGAAGAACCCTATAAATAAGTAATCAATTATCTGAAAAATTTTTTCAAATGCTTTTTAATGTAAAGCATCCACTTTTGTAAGCTTAACTGAAAAATGATATTATATTTCGGTACACTTAGAAATGATCTTTTCTAATGTAATTCTATCCACAAAAACTTCTTTGAAAATATCAGCAATTTGTTCCTTTGTTATACGGTTGAAGTCCTCTTCTCTCGGGAAGATACATACTCCGCCGATATCAATAGCAGCAGGACTTACTAACATTTTAGTTTCATCTTCAGCAAAAAACACAGCCGGACGGTGTTTTGCTCTTAAAAATATTATCACTCTCCAGCCATATTCTTCTTCATAAAAACTTATAAGATTCATTAATGGTTCACGGTCTTCTTTCATCAATTCAAGATATATCTTATAAAACTTATTGAAAGTTTTTATAACCAACTCTCTATCAGAACTTTCGATCGAAATAAATTTTCTTATTCCGTCATCAACTGCAAAAAATGAAAGATTATCAGATTCAAAAATTTCTTCTCCGTATTCATTTTTTATCAGGTGGAACTCATCATCAATCGGCATAAAGAACTTATTGCCAGCCTGAAAATGTAAATGATCAGGTGCTGATGCACCGCATCTTGGTCCATTATAAATAACTGAATAATATTTTGAAAGATCCTTGCTTAAATGGAGCAGGTCTGAAAAAGTATCAGCAATCCTTTGGGGCTGATGTTCTTTATGAACAATAGTAAAATGTTCAGGAAAAATCGGGAATGGATTACAAAGAATTATATAATTATGGTTATACAAAATACCGCGCTGCTGTTCAGGCAGATTTTCAACACATAAAAAACATTTTCTTTCGCTTATAGATTTCGGATCAACTTTTGCAGATGTTGATGTCATTCTGCCTGCATTGAACTGAGCTTTGATCTTGAATCCTTCAAAATGAAATGGTTTTGTTTTAACCGTTGTAAGTGAATTAACTCCGTTCTTTAGCATTGTCCATTCACTAGTTTGAATTTCAAACAATGTTTTTGCAGCGTCGGAATAATTTTGCTGGTTGACGTGGTCCTTTATGATTGAGTTATCTGTAAATACTTTCATTAATTTATTTAATCAGTTGGTTATAAATGTTAATTATTTGTTCGGTGACTATATCTAAATCAAATTTGTTTTTAATTTTTGCTCGGGCATTCAAGCCAAGAGTTTTTCTCAATTCAGGGTTATTAATCAACAGTTCAATTTTTTCAACTAAATCAGATCTGTCTTTTGCAACAAAAAGCAATCCATTGATTTTATCATCGATAATATCGAGCACACCGCTACTGTTTGATGCAACCGATGCTTTACACAAAGCCATTGCTTCAATAAGTGCAACTCCAAAAGATTCTGCATGTGATGGAAAAACATAAATATCAAATGCGGCAAGAACATCGGGAATATCTATTCGATATCCTGTAAAAGTAATATTTTTTATTCCGTATTCTTCAGCAAGATTTTTGATTTTATCTTCATATTCATTTTCTCCACGGCTTGCTTCTCCCACAACAATGCATTTTATATCAGGATATTTTTTATTTAATTCATTAATTGCGAACAAAAATTCTTCGTGTCCTTTCCCTGGGCTGAATCTTCCGGTCATTCCAATCAACAAACAATTTTCATCAACTCCGAGCTCAGTTCTGATTTTAGCTCTGTTGGTTTTATCCGGATTAAATTTTTCCAAATCTACTCCGTTATACACAATTTTAATTTTATTTTCTTCCAGCGATGTTGTCTCTGAAAGATTTTCTTTAATTGCTGAGCTTACAGCTATTGCGCAGTTAACTCTTTTATAAATTTTATTGTGTAGAAAATTCTTTTTAATTATAGATGATGCAATGTGCTTGGTAAATACCAGCTTTATCCGGGATTTAAGAAGATGTAAAGCCGGAACGATTACCCAAAGATCTTTAGACGAATGACTGTGAATTATATCAAACGAACCAGATTTAATAATAGAACTTATTTTTAAGCTCGTAAAAAGATTTGGAGTTCTGTGAGATTTAACAGGATGAATAATTATTCCGAGTGTGTTTGCTTCAATTTGAATTCGTGATTCTTCAAGACAAAGAAGCTCGACTTTAATATTATGTTTTAAAAGCTGCTTTATTCCGGTAATCGTAACCATTTCCATACCGCCCCAGCTTTTAGACAAACACGAATAAAGAACTTTCATTTAAAATCGCTCACACTTAAAACTTTGCTTTCAATTATTAATAAATCTTTTTTAAAACAGCATCTTTAAAGTAGTGAATAACAATTTCATCAAATTGATAGCCCTGTTCAGCCATTACTGCAGCGCCTATCTGGCAAAGCCCTACGCCGTGTCCCCATCCAGCTCCGCGCAATATAAGTTTTTCAGGAACTCCGTTAACATCTCCTTCCTTTTCAATAATAAATGCTGAGCTGTAAAGATGTGTTTCGGAAAGTGTTCTTCTTATCTCAAGCTCTTTTCCGATAGTTAAAGTTTTATTTGTTCCTACGATTTTTAGTTTTATCAGTCTTGATGAAAATCCCCTTTCAACAGGAATGAGGTCTTTAATAAGTCCAAAGTCAATTCCGCTTTTCTTTTTAATAAGTTCCGACAATTCCTGTTGAGTGTATTCTACTTTCCAACGGTAAAAGTCTTTTGTTTCCTGATCATAATCCAGCAGGATCTGATTTAATATTCTCTGATCTGTTGTATTACAAAATGCGGGCGGACTTGCCTTTATCCATTTCGCAGCATTTTCTTCTTTTGAAAAATCATCATCAAAATCATCAGCTACAAATTTGTAATCATAAATCGAACTTAAGGACGGATGTTTAACCGGTTCCCATACATTTTCAAAAGATTCTGAAATTCCGCCGCACGATTTTGAAAAGCGCGCATCAAGTATTTTATCGCCTTCCAGCAAAACTATGCCGGCAGTTTGTTCAACGGCTTTCTTAACTGCTTCCGAGGTCATTTTAGTTACACCCTGATAACGCTGACAGTGGTCATCTGCGCAGACATCAAACAATTTATGGTCTTCCCTGTCATACCATTTTATGTATTCATCTTCAGTTTGATATGTAGTATGATAATTAATGTGCTCAGTCTTTATTCTTTTTGATTTTTCAATTTGTGCCAAAAGCCAGCTTCGGGAAACAACTGCAGTTGCTTTTAACATCGATAAAGAACATTTGGCACTCATCTCTGATGAGATAACACTCATTAAATATTTTTCAATGGGAATAATATTAATTACGGCAATTTTATCGCCATCCTTAATGAGCTTAAGAGAATGAGTGAATCTCTGTTTTTCTTTTCGTTCCCAGTGGAATTTTACTCCGATAGTTACATCACGGATCAGGAACGATTCATTATCCGGTTCCTGTGGTTCAAAAATTATTTCATCTGTAATTTCCAATTTATCTTTATCGCCTTTACAGATGATATTGTTATTAATAATTTCTGCTTCAAATCTGCCGCTGAAAAAATGTTTAAATCCGTATGAACTAAAATCACCGTGCAGTTCAAACCTGATTTTCTTTTCTGTCAGAATTCCAACGCTTATATGTGGTTCTCTTTCATAACCCAGCATATTTTGCCCGTAGTTTTTAAATAAAGATATATAATTACTGTTAAAATATAAGGAATGTATGAATGAATATTTGATAAACTGCCAGCGGCAAAGGATTGTTTTAACGAGCTGAGTTTGCTGAACTATCACGAAGAAGATATCATTTGAAGCAAGGATTTTGTTGTCAAACACACTTGCAAAGCGCTGCATGAAAGCTGATGATAAAAGTGATTAACTTAACTTCAAATAGTAAATTACACCCTTTCTTATTAATTTGTTAAAAACAAATTCAACAATTATGATTAAACATATAGAACAAACAGTTTCGATAATTGGTTTTCCGGTTGATCTTGGCGCAGGAAGACGCGGTGTTGATATGGGACCTTCCGCTTTGCGTATTGCAGGGCTGGAAAGTAAACTTAAAGCGTTGGGTTACAAGGTGGAAGATACCGGCGATATCAATATTGAAATTATGGAGAGACAAAAAATTATCAACCCGAAGCTTAAATATTTGGATGAGATTTTAAAGACATCAAAAAAACTTGCCGCAAGAATTGAAAAAGTTTTGGAACAAAATAAATTTCCGCTTTGTTTAGGCGGCGATCACTCAATGGCGCTCGGTACGCTTGCAGGAATCGCATCCTATTGCAGAAAAAATAATCTGACACTTGGTGTAATATGGATTGACGCTCATGCAGATATGAATACAGATGAAACAACTCCTTCAGGAAATATTCACGGAATGCCGCTTGCTGCTTCGATGGGACTCGGTCATCCTGAGCTTGTGGATTTCTATGGATTTGCACCAAAGTTAAAACCTGAAAACTGCACCATTATTGCAGCAAGAAGTATTGATCCCGAAGAAAGAATAAATATTAAAAAGCTTAATCCAACCGTATATACTATGAGCGATGTTGATAAGCTTGGAATACATAGAATAATAAGCCGCGTATTAAAACAATTCAAAGAAAAGATAGATCATATTCACGTTAGTTTTGATGTTGATAGTGTAGATCCGAATTTTGCTCCCGGAGTCGGAACACCTGTTCCCGGCGGATTAAATTATCGTGAAGCCCACTTGTTGATGGAATCCATCGCAGAATGCGGATGTATGTCTTCGCTCGGAGTTGCAGAAGTAAATCCTATTCTTGATGTAAAAAACAACAGCGCCAAATTTGCTGCAGATCTTATTGCCTCAAGTATGGGGCAAAGAATTTTATAATGGACTCAAATAAACTTAATAAGCTACTGATTGCATTTGCAGTAATTTTATTCATACTGCTTATTAGTGGAGTTATAAAAGCAAATATTTTAATTATTGCAGCATATCTTTCTATCATTATCGGCATAGGATTATTTTATTCATCAAATATCAAAAAGCATCTCGCCGGAGTTGTTATCGGCTCAATAATTTTCTTAAGCGGTTCTGTAATGTTTGTTTTTACAAAGTATGAGATTGTTGGGCTCGGAAAAATATTTGTACCCGCCGCTTTGTTTGTTCTTGGAGTTAGTCTTTTAGCAGGTAATTTACTCATTCGTATCAATAAGGCTTCACTTATCCTTTCAATATTAATTATTATGGGTGGTGTCTGGCTTGTCTGGGATAAAGGGAATGCTAATATGGGATTATTCTATTCAGCCGTTTTTGCAATACTAAAAAATTACTGGTTGATAATTATTTTAACTGCAGCAGTTATCGGCTTGATTTCTTATTGGTTTAACAAAAGAACTGATAAAATGAATTGATGTTCTTCTGTTCAATTAAAGATGAAGTGGAATTTTTCTTCAGGCTTTTTATTTCATCCAGTAAACCATTTACATCACCGCTGAGCTTAAAAAATGAGAAGATAAGCAATAAAAACAATATCGCAATAATGATATAAGAAACCAGTAATCCTCTTTTAAGTTTTGCTTCACTTTTTTCATAATGATATTTAAGTGAGTCAAAATCCTGCTCAATTGCTTTAAACATTTTATCAGCAACACTACGCTTTGTAAGATCCGGCAGTTTTTCAAAATCGGTTTCAGGGGTCATCTTTGATTCCTGCACCGACTTAGTCTGCAATTGTTCGGGAACATCTTCTTTAACTTTTTCAATTGGTTCAGTAACGGTCTTATCGGTTAACGATGATTCAACCGGTTCAGTGTATGTTTCTTCTGGTGTTGGTTCAGTTATTGGCTCTTCTTGTTTTTCAACTATATCAAAGAGCTGCGGCTGAACTTCTTCAAATCCTTCAACTGAATCAAATGCTGATGTTTCGATTGAAGGTTGTTCAGTGGAATCAACAAAATTAACCGAAATAGTTTCTGTTGGTGTTTCTTCAATGTGTGCAGTAACATCAATCGGCGGTGTTTCAGTAAATTGTTCTTCAAAAGCTTCTACTGTATCAGTCAGATGCTCTTCTACCGGTGGTTCGCTGAAGGTTTCGACAATATCAATTGGAGGCGTGTCAATAGATGGTTCTTCAAAAGGCTTTTCTGTAAGATTTTCTACCTCAGGCTTTTCAATTTGATCAAATCCGGTTTCAGGAGTGCTTATCGATTCATAATCGGGCAATACAACATCATCAAGATTAAAAGTTGCTTCATCCACATCCATATTGAAATCATTCTCTTCAACAATATCCGGTATCTCTGTTTTGACCTCGATTATTGTTTCTTCTTCGCTTTGGGATTCCTGTGTTGTTTCTTCTTGCTCTTTGTTTTCTTCAACCACCTGCTCAAACTCTTCTTCAGCAAATTCCGGTTCCTGCGGTAATACGGGTTCTGTTTCCTGTTGTTTTTGCTTTTCTTCCTCAATAATCTTCTGAGCTCGGATCTCTTCGGTCAACTTAATTAAGCGCAAAGCGATTTTATCTTTTAATAACGGATCGGGTAATTCCAATGGAAGTGAAATTGGAAGTAAAGATGCAACACTCTGTAATGCACCTAATTCATCCCAGGGAAATAAATGTCCTGCATTTATAAATTCAGAGAGTAAATTTTCATCAGAAGGATCAAGACATCCCAATGCTTTTGCCTGAAGCAATCCCAATATTTTTTGTTCATCTATCATTGGATTCCCTCTTTGGCAAGATTTTCTTTTATGCTGTTGAGCGCAACCCGGATTTTTGATTTAACTGTTAAAAGCGGAATATTCAATTTAGAAGCAATTTCCGATTCGGTTAAACCATCATAAAAAGCTAATGATAATACATACTGCTGGGCTTCGGTTAAACTTTGAATAGCAAACTGTATTTTTTCTCTGTTAAGCAAAATTTTTGATAAGTCGTTCGGAGGAGTATGAATAGAAAGTTTTGGCAGAATAAATTCATCCTCATAATCGCTGGTGTATTCGGACTGCTCAATATTTTGTAATCTTCTTAAGGTATCAAGAGCTTTATTGCGGCAAAGATTTATTAATACAGCATACGGATTGTGATGTTCAAAATTAAGCTTTGAAATTTTTTGCCAAAGGATAACAAAAACATCGGCAAGAACTTCATCAGCCACAGCCGGATCGTTTACAATTCTTTTTGTAAAAGTAAATAAAACAGGTGAATACCTGTCATAAAGAGCCTCAAGAGCCTTAGAGTCTTTATTCAGGATTCTTTTGGACAGTTCTATGTCAGTTAATTCTGTAGCCAAGCGCTTATAAGATATATTGAACTATTTTTCCTATTCTAAAAGTATAGTTCAATACTTAAAAAAGCAATTTTTCTTTTAAAAGATGCTTATTAATTGAAAATTTTAACCTTTAAAAAATTTATAAATACTTGTAGCATTCAGGATAACTTACTAACTTTCACCAACAAACTAAAAGGAGTGATACATTGAAAAAACTATTACTTGTCCTTGCGCTCCTGCTGATTTCAGCAAATGGTTTTTCACAGGTTGAAGTAAGCAGCAGACTGCAAGATGCTCTTAACAGAGCTGGCCAGGATGATTACCTTCAGGTAATTGTTCTTCTTCGTTCACAGGTTGATCTCGCAACTCTGGATCAACAACTTTATACAGAAAAAGCATCATTACAGCAAAGAGCTTATCAGGTTATTACATCTTTGCAGCAAAATGCTGAAAGAACACAGGGCGAATTAAAAGATTACTTTTCTTCAAAATATGAATCGGCAGAAGTTTATTCTTTTAAGTCATTCTGGATATCTAATATGTTTGCCATAGAAGCCAGACCAAACGTTATTTACGAATTGATGAACCGAATTGATGTGGCAGAACTTGATCTTGATGCTTTGCTTGAATTAGACAGACCAGTAGCTGGCGATGATTCTTTTCTTGAAAATACTGAATCTGTCGAGCCTGGTTTAAAAATAATCAATGCGCATCTTCTCTGGGCTCAGGGAATTACCGGTCAGGGAAGATTGGTTATGGGTATTGATACAGGCGTTTATCCCAATCATCCTGCCTTACAGCATAAATGGAGAGGAAATCATGTTCCGAATAATCAAGCCTGGTTTGATCCGGGTGGTGGAACTACAACTCCAAGTGATTGTGATGGACATGGTACTCATACAATGGGAACTATGACTGGCTGGTCACCAACTACCGGAGATACTGTTGGCGTTGCACCCGGTGCAGAATGGATTGCGGCAAAAACAATATGCTCAAGCCCCCACACATCAAACTCTGTTGCAGCTTTCCAATGGGCAATGAATCCTGATGGAAATCCATCAACAATTGATGATATGCCCGATGCAATCAGCAACAGCTGGTATGATCCGGATGTTACAAATGAATGTTCCGGTATTTACAAAACTACACTTGATGCGCTTGAAGCAGCCGGTATTGCAGTTGTGTTTTCAGCCGGCAATAACGGTCCCGGCTCATCAACTGTTACAAAGCCTAAGAATATAAACACTAACACCGTAAACGTTATGTCGGTTGGAGCTATTGATGGTGCACTTTACATTGGCGGAAACAATAATCCAATTGCAAGTTTTTCAAGCCGTGGTCCGTCACTATGCGGCGGCACAGGCTCATTATTGATAAAACCAGAAGTTTCAGCGCCTGGTGTTAATGTAAGATCTTCAGGTTCAGCTACCGGATATACTGTATTAAGCGGAACTTCAATGGCTTCACCGCACGTTGCAGGTGCTGTTGCATTGTTAAAACAATTCGCTCCGAATTTAACAGGTAAAGAAATTTTAGAAGCTCTTTATAATACAGCAGTTGATCTTGGTGCTACTGGTGAAGATAATAATTATGGAACGGGTTTAATAGATGTTTATGCAGCATTTTTAAGCTTAGGAACACCGGATTCAACCGCTCCCGATCCTATTGTTGATTTAACAGTTGTTGCTCCTACTTCAAACTCATTGACCTTGCAATGGACTGTTCCTTATGATTCATCAATGAACGGAGTTACAGGATATGATATCAGATATTCTCTTTCTCCTATAAATGATACAACTGCATTTAATAATGCTACACAATTACCATTTACTGCAATACCGGGTAATGTTGGTGCAACTGAAAATTATTTAGTTGAAGGATTGAATTTTGCAACAACACATCATTTTGCAATAAAGTCAAGAGATGTCTGGAGTAACTGGTCGTCTTTATCAAACAATGCAAGCGGAACGACTTTCGGTCCACCCCAGATTTCAGTTACACCTGTAAGTCTGCATCATGTATTAATGCCTGCTCAAACAGTTGTTGATACAGTTACAGTATCAAATATTTCAGCCAATCCGTCAACACTGGATTTTGAAGTATCTTTAGAAAATAACACATTCCCGGAAAATATGATAAGCGCATATGTATTTCCTGAGACAAAGGATAATTCAGAGATGCTTACAGGTTCGAAAGATAATCCGGTTGAAAATGGCGGTGTAAGCATTGATGGACATGGCGGTCCGGATGCATTTGGTTATAAATGGATTGATAGTAATGAACCAAACGGACCACAATATGTTTGGGAAGACATTTCTTCCACAGGCACTTTAGTAACCAACTGGATTTCAAGCGGAACATTTGATCCCAAAGATGAAGGTTATGCAGGACCATTTTCTTTAGGATTTAATTTTAAATTTTACGGAAATATTAAAACCCAAGTTTATGTAAGCTCAAACGGCTTAATATTGTTTGCCCCAGTAACATCAAATATTTATACGAATGCTTCTATTCCAAGTGCGGCAATACCCAATGAATTTATCGCACCTTTCTGGGATGACCTTGATGGTGTATCTTCAGGAACAGTGCATTATAAACAGGATGGTAATAGATTTATTGTTCAGTTTACAGGCTGGCACAGATATTCAAACCAGGGATCATTAACATTCCAGGTGATTTTATATTCAAGCGGCAAAATATTAGTCTATTATAATAATATGACAGGCACACTGAACTCTGCAACAGTGGGAATTGAAAATGCTGCCGGCACAGTTGGATTGCAGGTTGCTTATAATGCAAATTATGTTGCAAACAATAAAGCACTTCAATTTTCTGCAGAACCCGAATGGCTTACAAATAATACAAACAGCGGAACATTGTTTAACGGAAACAGCGTTAAAGTTGTACTAACATTCAAGAGCGAGGATTTCCCTGTCGGTAATTATTCAATGGATCTTAAAGTTGCTAGCAACGACCCTGTTAACCCTGCGGTTGTCGTTCCGGTTACAATGTTAATTACAACAGAGGTACCGGTTGAATTAACCGGACTTACAGCTAATGCAGACAGAAATAATGTTAATCTTAGCTGGTCAACCGCCACCGAAACCAATAACACAGGATTCCAGGTTGAAAGAAAAACCAGGGGATCAAGTGAATGGACAAATGTTTCTTTCGTTAGCGGAAAAGGAACAACTACAGAAATAACCAACTATAATTTTATTGATAAAGGGCTTGCAGTAGGCAGCTATTCTTACAGGTTGAAACAAGTAGATCTGGACGGAACATTTGAATACTCCCCGGTTATCGAAGTTGACGTAACTACTCCGGATCAATATATACTTTATCAAAACTACCCAAATCCATTTAATCCGGTTACAACAATTGAATATTCACTGCCGGAAAAAGCTGGTGTAACAATTTCAATCTACAACACACTTGGTGAATTGGTTACAACACTTGTTAATGGAACTATGGAAGCAGGTTATCAGAAAGCAAGCTTTAATGCATCTGCACTTACATCAGGTACATATATTTACCAGATAAGAGCAGTTGGCAGCGGCAGAACATTTACAGATACCAAGAAGATGGTCCTCATCAAATAATCTGTAGATTAATTTTTTCAAAAGGCGATTCAAACAGAGTCGCCTTTTTTGTTATTTCTTAATCTTCATTTCACTAACTTTGCACTCAATAATCCAAACCATTAAACATTAAACGGAAAAAAGATGAGCGAACAACAAACTAAAAAATCTATATTCAAAAGCTTCTCACTTAATTACTGGATAGTAATATTAATGGAATTTTTTGAGCGCGGTTCCTATTACGGGATGATGAGTATTCTTTCCGTTTATATGACCGATCAGTTAGATTACACAAAAGAAAGTGTTGGCGTTATTAAAAGTGTTATTCAGCCAATGCTTTATATACTTCCTATTCTTTCCGGTGCAATCGGAGATCGATTTGGATATAAAAGAGTTTTAACTTTTGCGTTTATCTTTTTAGGGTTGGGCTATTTTCTTACCAGCCAGACTACAGAATATGCAATGGTTTTTGGAAGTTTAATTATTATGGCAATCGGTGCCGGTGCTTTTAAACCGATGATATCAGGAACAATTGCACGCGAAACCAATGAAAGCAACAGCACACTTGGTTTTGGAATTTTCTACTGGTCAATAAATCTTGGTGCATTTTTATTCCCGCTTATTCTTGTTCCATATATTAAAAATACTTTTGGCTGGCAGTATGTAATGGTAGCTTCTGCTATCGGAACAGCTTCGATGCTTATTCCTACATTTTTCATCTATAAAGAACCCAAAAGACCCGAAAGCGCAAAAACTCTTGCTAAGGTTCTGAAAGGTGCTGTGTTAGTTCTTACTGATTTCAGATTTATAGGATTGATCGTAGTTTATTCCGGATTCTGGATACTTTATTTTCAAATGTTTGATTCAGTTTTGTGGTATCTTCAAAAATATGTTGATGCAACACCGCTTAATAATTTTGTTAATGGTTTGTTTAGCGCAATTGGTGTTAGTTTAAACTGGAAGTTTGATGTTGAACATGTTACAGTAATTAATGCCGGAACAATAATTCTGCTTCAGATAATTGTATCAAACATAGTAAAGCATACAAAAGCACTTCCAACAATGATTACCGGAATTGCAATGGGCACAGCAGGAATGGCTATACTTGCTGTTAATACCAACATCTGGATTTTTATGCTTGGCATTACTATTTTTTCAATTGGCGAGATGACTGCTCATCCGAAATTTATAAGTTATGTCGGCTTAATTGCACCGGAAGATAAAAAAGCTCTCTATCTTGGTTACTCATTTTTGTATGGAGTATTAGGAAGTTTTATCGGCGGCATACTTGGTGCAAATCTTTATGTTCATTTTGTTGATAAGCTTAATCAGCCAGCAACACTATGGATTATTTTTAGTATGATTGGAGTAGTTACAATTATCGGACTGCTGCTTTATAATAAATTTGTAAGTCATCAAAGACTGACAGAAAATTCTTAATATTTTTTTCAGATATGAGATTTATCTGTTTAAGATTTAACAACAACAAAAAGGCGAGCTTGAATGCCCGCCTTTTAAATTTAATAAGTCCCCTCTCCCTTGAAGAAGGGATTTAGGGATGAGGCTTTTTTACTTTGCCAATATCATCTTGCGTGCCTGTGTAAAACCAGGTGTTCTTAACTGATAGATATAAACACCGCTTGCAAGATTAGACGCATTAAACTGTATTTCATACCTGCCTGCTTCTTGTTTTGTGTTCACTAGCTCTTTTACTTTTTTCCCGAGTATGTCGTAGATGATGAGCGAAACCTCACTTGTATTTGGAATATCGTATTTTATTGTTGTGCTGGGATTAAATGGGTTAGGATAGTTTTGAAAAAGTTCAAAAACCATTGGGAGATTTTCATAATAAACAGATACTATTTCTGAATAATTAAATGACCCGTCAAAATCTATTTGTTTCAGCTGATAATTATTTTCTCCATTAAAAACCTGTCTGTCTGTAAAGCTGTAGTAATTTGGTTCTGTAGTAGTGCCGTGCCCATTTATAAAACCTATAGTTTTCCAAGTTATTTTATCAAAAGATTTCTCAACATAAAATCCTATGTTATTTAATTCGGTTGCTGTCTGCCAGCTTAAAATTATTTTGTTGTTTTTAATTTTCCCTTTAAAAGAAATTAGCTCAACCGGAACATAAGATGTATCATCGTATCTTAAAACTAACCCTAGTCCTCCAACAGCATAACCTAATTTATTTGTTACTGAGCCAAAGCTATTAAAACCTGTAGGAACGTCATTAGTAATATCTATAAATGTATTTCCACCATTTTCTGTAATATATCGTCTGCTGCCATTTATCAACCAATGAAGCAGATCAGGAAAAAAATGAAATTTAAACGATCCTATAACATCGGTTTCAGGATTCCAAGTATCTCCATTGTCAGTAGTTTTAAGAAGGTTATTACCTCCGCTATCTGTAATAATCCAGCCTATTTCGTTATTTACAAAATATACATCACGTGTTTGGTAATAAATAAAATTAGTTTGTTCTATCCAGTTAAGACCTCCATCAGTAGTTTTATAAGGTCTCCTATTAGCAATAGATGCCCAACCATACAAAGAATCCACAAATTGAATACTTGAAAAACTTCCAGCACCTGGAGCTGTAAACTGCACAACCCAGTTCTCTCCGGCATCGGTTGACTTTAAAATATATCTACTCTTTACTGCCCAGCCAGTTAACGAATTAATAAAAAATATTTTACTTATGTGTCCTATTCCTCCTGGTATTCCGTTTGGCTCATACCAAGTTTCACCACCATCTGTTGTCTTAAATAATCTTTCTGTTCCTCCAATAAACCCTGTTAAGCTGTCTAAAAATAATATATCATATCCTCCGGGTGCGTTTTCTTTCCTTTGCCAACTTATTCCGCCATCTGTTGTTTTATATAAAAACCAGCTTAATGCAAATCCTGTTGTCTCTGTAAAGAAATATACATCTCTGAAATCAACATTAAGTATTAAGTTCCTTCCTGTTGTATATCCATCTTCTGTTTTTGTAATTTTTAATCCCTCTCCTACTCCATAGCCTAAACTTTCGTTTAAAAGTTCAAACTGCCATTCACCTGCTGCACCAAACCCGGGATTAAACCAGCTCTGCCCTCTGTTTGTTGTTTTGTAAAAACTTGATATTGTTCCTATTGTTATATATCCCGTATCCCTGTTTATGTATTGTATCCAGTTTATTGATAGTGCAGTATATTGGTTCTCTGTCCAGCTTATACCTCCATCACTGCTGTAAACATTCTTTCCGTAATTTCCTGCTGCTGCTATGTGCAGAGAATCTATTATATATATTGTGTATAAATCCTCTGTGCTGCCTGCCTGGTATTGTATAAAGCTCTGCCCTCCGTCTGTGGTTTTTAATACTTTTCCACCGCTGCAGGCTATCATAAAATATTCTTCACTTAAAAAATCAAACTGCCAGTAGTGATAATTAAATCCTGTTGCTATCGGCATCCACGTTAATCCTGCATCTGTGGTTTTAAGAAGTGTGTTGTTTCTTCCGCATATCCAGCCAAGCGTATCATTCAGCATCTTTACTCCCCAAAGTTCCTGTGTCGTTATTCCTGTTAATTCTGTAAAACTATCTCCTCCATCTGACGAGCGCAGTATTGTTCCGTTATGTCCGACTATCATTACTACCTGACCATTAAAACTGTGAACTTTAAGTAATATCTCCCCGGTTGGTGTTTCAATGGTTTGCCAGTTCTCTCCGCCGTTTGTTGTTTTAATTACAGCACCCCACAAGCCAACTGCCCAGCCTGTATCTGGATTTACAAAGTCAACGCCAATGTAATCTACGCGTGGTACGTTCGGGTTTAACTCTGTCCATATACCTGTACCTGCTGTTACCTTGTTGAGAGGGAAGTATTTTGCTTTATCGTTTGGGTTGTAGTTTTCTAAGAATGTGCTGTCGTTTCTGCGGTAATGGATGGGGTTTTCCTGCAAGCAGTTCAGGTCTTTAGTGGAATCAGTTATCTGGTTATAAAGTGGTTGTGAGGTTAGATTTATGTTAAAGGAAAATAAAATAACTAAGAAATACTTAAACAACTGCGAAACATCAACAGGAATTAACTCTTTCATAGCCTTACCTTTGATTTGGTTTCAATATAATTTATTTCTCTGGTCTTATAGTACAGATT
>Ga0116185_1002229_pt1 | contig 18234 bp, 12 predicted proteins | sample AD_JPNNA7_MetaG_FD_89754 | JGI IMG/M metagenome (GOLD analysis project Ga0116185, IMG submission 89754) | Active sludge microbial communities of municipal wastewater-treating anaerobic digesters from Japan - AD_JPNNA7_MetaG | ecosystem: Engineered > Bioreactor > Anaerobic > Digestate | place... | reverse complement strand
CCAGGCGGGCGAGGATATCGCCGGCTATGGCAGTGGTATCATCCCCCACAGTGAGAGCCACAGCTGCTCCTCCTGCCGCCTCGAAGGCATCTTCTGCACAGTGGTCAATGAATGCCGCTCCCTCACCCCAGACCTCCTTGATCCTCGGCCTGGCAGTGCTCCGCCGGATGGATCCGCTGCGGATGATCGCCTTCTCCAGGTCTACCCTGGGTAGCTTCTCCAGGCCATGCACTTTGGGTTCCGCCCCTTTCAGGGCCACGATCCTTCCCCCTTTGGCCTCGACCTCCACCTCTGCTCCGATCGCCCGGCCGATGACTGTCCCGTTTACGCTGATAAGCTCTCCGGGAATCACCCCGGTCAGAATGCGCCGGACTGTATCCCCCTGAACCAGTGTCCTCCCCGGAGAGCTGGGCCGCAAAAGGTCCAGCCCCAGATCCTCCGCCAGCCTGGAGGCGACTCTCAGCCCCTCATGGCAATTCTCATTATTCTCAGAATCAGCTGCTCCTGATGCCTCATGGCTGAGGGTGAGGTCGGCCACGAACCGCCCGCCGCAATCGATCTGGACCAATGGCTTATCGATCCCGGCAAGCTTTGCCACCATCGTCCCGAAGGCCTGGCCGGTCTCCCGGCTCTTGGCCTGGTTGATGAGAAAGATGATATCCGAATCCTCAGCCATATCCCGGATGGAGATGCTCGGCCGCCTCCTGGTATTGATGGAGATTTCATCCTCCAGCCCGGCATCCATGACCGCCACCCGGCCCATAGTCCCACCTAAAACAACTTTCACCTTTCCCATCTTCTTCAGGTGATCGATCAGCTGCAAAGCATGTCCAGAGTCGATGATCTCCGGGCCGTGCACCACCACCCCGATTCTCCTGCTGGATGGGGCAGTTTTCTGCTCAATATGGAAGCCTTCAGAGGATGCCAGCTCTTCATTGAGGAGATCTAGAATCTCCAGGAGGCTCTCCATTCGAGATAAGCAGACATGACTGTCCAGAATTGCTTTTATCTTCCCGATAGCCTCTTTTATTCTCGACATGTCACCAATGCGTTATCCTTGGTTCTTCACTGTTTTCTGTGGGTAGAACTGGGGATACTATTTCTCTCGTCTTCGTGCCTTTGTTCCTTTGTGGTGAAATCAGGATGCTTGGGCCTCACCACAAAGGCACTAAGGCACAAAGTAAGATTCTCTTCCATACATCGCCCACACAATTTAGCGAAGAGCCTTAACTAGAATTTTCCGACTTATCCGCCCGTCTCCAGGTTCTCGTCCTGCATCTTGGCAGCATCCATCATCTCTTGCGTCTGCTTGAACCTCTCCTGGATCTGCTCTAAGGTCATGCCCTCAAGCTCCTTTCTCTCAGGAGGCTTCTCGATCAGCTCCAGTGTATCCTGCCGGTAGTACAGCCCGGTGCTGTCCAGATAGGCCCAGACCGTCCCGTCATCCTCAGTCTTAAGCACCTTCACCTTTCCAATGGTGCCCGTTCCCATGTACCTGACCAGGCTGTCCTCTCTTATCTCTGCCATCTCCAATTCGCCTCTGCTTTCCCTGTATCCATCAATGCTTTCAGCCTATGCAGTTCATCGCTCTAGAATCTTTCCACCGTCACTGCTGCCCCCTGCCCCTCCGCCAGCCAGCCCCGGACCTCTGCTCCCCCTGGCTTTGCGATGATCTCCAGGCCGTGAAACTCCTCCGATCCGCAGAGCACATTCTGCTCGGGATGAGTACCTGGCTCTATCATGCAGCTCAGCCGGGTGAACGGGCCAATGGATACCACAGTTTTCAGCCGGGGGGAGGCAGGATGGCCTTTGGGGAGGACGATCAAGGGGGCCTCCAGCTCCCGGAGCTGAAACAGGGTGCAGTGCAGACCCCGCCTTATAATCTCTCCCCGGCCAAAGGAGGAGGCCACCATAAGCTCCTCCGGCTCGGTGAACAGAATGATCTCCTTTTGCTCTGTCTCCAGATAAAAAAAGTGCCCATTGCTCTTAGCCAGGGCTACAGTGCCATTCTCGCCCTCGATATAGGCGATCTCGTCCTCCTTCAAAGGTATATGCATTACAGTTCAGACTGCTTTTACATTCCTGGATTTGCAGGACGGGCACATGGGCCTTCTTCCCATGCCCTGGAACTTGTTTTTGCAGTCCAGGCACTCATAATCCTTGGCCACCAGAGTCTCAACCTCTCCCACGTCTGGTCCGCCACCGACAGTACACATGTTGCCTTCACCTCGTTTTTCTATTAGGAGATCAGCGTATATAAAGCAGGCGGCTGTTCTCTCTAGGCACAGATAATAACCTCAGTTTCGAGCAAAAATGCGATTCAATCAGCCAAATAAAGATTTCAATGAAAGACCAAATTTATAGAGTCCCGAAACTATTTCGCGTCCTATCTAGGAATAGATATAAAGTACAGTAAATAGTATAATCAGCATTGTGGGAGCTAGATTCAATTTGAGTCAGATCCTGCTGTTCCTCGATGGATGGAGACAGTGCTTAGATTTCCGCAGAATTATATAAGATATATGGGATCTAATTTGTAGTTCTTTCTATCTCTAAGACCTCAAAAACACCATCCTTAATTTTTTCATAAAACAGATATTCATCAAAACTTAGATGGTCTGGATTTAATTTACCTTTTAAAATTTCCCGAATTATTAATTTCATTTTTCTTCCTGTGCTTCTATGCAGATTCCTTAATTTCCTAATCTCTTGATCTATTATATTAAAATTTTCCATTATTTCTTCGTTTTTCAAAATATTTCCTATATAATAAAGGTCCATTGGATCTTGAGGCCCCAAAACATGTCCTTTTGCCCAGCCTAAAATAGTTTGATACTCTCTTTTACCTCCAGAATCTTTATATAATCTATAAAAATCAACATAAGATAAATCTTGATCATCTATAAATTTAAAAAGCAGATCTCTCCAAAATTCAATTAGGCGCTTGTCTGCAGTTTCTTCAAGATTGAAAACATCTATAATTAGGTCCAAAAATGATTTTCTAACATCGTTATCAAATATTACAATAAAAAAATTCGGCTTAATCACTTTAGGAGTACCTTCAAGAATATCCCCTTCTTCAGTTTCAAGATAAAGATATGTTTTCTCAGCCGGCAATATCTTTTCAATTATTTTATCTTCTCCGACCATTCTAACTTTCATTTTATAATATATCTCAGAAATCTCATCTAGATTTTCAAGGGCCTTCTTATTCATTTCTAGAATATTATCTTCGATCTTACTAACTCCGTCATCATATTCTTTATAAATAGTATAGTTTTCGCCTGTCTTTAAAATATTTTTTATATTGTCCAGAAAATCTCGATGATCTCCAGGTTTTCCTTTTATTCCTTCTGTAATTAACTCTTTTTCCCTTGGAGTTACTTTCTCATTGGATTCTGAAAATCCTTTAAATAGATCACCCTTTGGAACTCGCAAAAATTCATATATCTCATTTGTATAATTAAGAGTTTGTCGATCGTTTTGATAAGAATATGAATTAAACAAATTAATCTGTTCGTTAATCAAATTATAATTCATTCCTTCATAACTTATATATATAATTTTTTTGTATGGCAAAAGTAATTGAGATAAATATTTTAAACGAAGAGGGCCTGCAAGTATCAAGACATAATTCTGTCTTTCAAAAGTGGATTTATTTAACTGGCTAATTGTTTTTATTTCTAATAAATCGGCAAGACCCAATCTCTCTATTTCTCGTTGAAATATATTCCTTTCAAAAGAGGAATGAGTGCCAACAATTATTTTAGATTCATGTCCCAGAATTAATTTTTTTATCATATTTATTATTTCATAATCTTTGCCAATTCGAGAAAATGATTTATCCTCGTTATATCTTCTGCATTCTTTTAATTCCAAATATAAACAGAAAACCTCGGACATCAGCTCATTTAGAAAACTTTTGTTTTCCATATTTTCTTCTTGAACTATAACCTTAAATAATTCTATTAATTGAGGAATTGTATAGTATTGCCATTTACATTGATCATTACTAAAAATAATTTTATATTTAGAAGGATTAATAACTAGATTTGGCAATTCAGCCATCAATTTCTTTAATATATAAAAAATATCTTTATTTATTAAATCATTTACATTTATTTTATCTGCAATTTTCATTGAGGTCTGCAGATAGTTATCTATATTTCCTGCTTCTAAATACGGCTCTGCTATTTTTAGAGGCAATCCTTCTCCGTAGAGGCTATTCTTATCAAGATTATATTTATTAAGTATATTCCATTCTTCTATACATTTTTTTTGGCCGAAATATGAGATTGAGGCTTTTTTGAGCTTAAGGTTATTTTTTAACATAGGTATAACTAATGAATTTGTTTCCTGTTTAATTAAAGAAATATATTTTGACGTAGGATTAGAAAAATGAAACAAAATTTGTTTATCTTCAAGCTGAGATGAAATCCACTTATTAAATAAATTTGCTGAGTAATCTGAATGTATAAATCTATCAATGTTCTCGAATATTATTAACCCCGGATCAAATTTTGTATTTAAATTATATATATTATTCTCTATTATTACTTTTTCAATAAAATTAAAGATCTTTGCATCTTCGCAATTTAGCAATATTCTGGGCTTAATATTATCTAAAACATTTTTTGTTTGACGCTTGATATAATTGTTTTTTAAGTCCCTCTTGCTGACTCTTGGAAGATAGACATCAGCTTTAACCTCATTGTCTGATAATATCCCTACAGGTGTATGATAAAAGAGATATTCTCCTTCAAATGAGATTCGAGTATGGCCAATATCATCGCTTCCATAATTTAGCAAATGATAATTTCTATTATGAGCAACTAACGGGTCCATTTCGATTCTTTCAGCATCGGTTTGAGTAAAAACCAAAACATCTTTATTATTTTCTATAATATATAAAAATGACAATAAAGGAATTGGTCTTAATATAATGTCTGGATGAGCTATAATAATATTTTTATCTTTAATAGAATTAATAAATACATTTAGAAAAAAATTGGTAAACGGGCTCAGATTATTGGAAAGCCTAACATTGCTAGGCGTTATGTTCAGTTTTGGATTATAGGCACCTATTTCGCGGATGCTTTCAAACCACTGTTTCATCATGATTCACTTTTATTCTCCAATATCCGATCTTATACCTCTTTCTTCCAAGAAAAGCATCTCTATCGAGATTATGATTGAATTCTGTGCAGACATATTCTTGAAGGAACATACATGAAAAACATGCCCCGCTTTCGAACATGCATACTGGATCGAGGGTGCACTCCTCAGCATCAAATTCAATGTCGCGAAGCCAATCTTTCAAAGAATGCTCAAAAACGAATTCAAATCCACCTATATTTATATTTGATGTACAATAGATTAAAATTGCTGCAGCGTTTACAAATACAAACTCGCTACAAGAATCACTTTCGAGCCCTGTATATATGGAAGACCTCCTAATTAAAAGATGCGATAACGTATGCAATAGTGTTTTTAACGCGTCATATATAGCTGTATCTTTTTTGATACCCAAAAGAATTTCCTTTGCTTCTGATTCTGTTCTTAGTTTTTTATCGATCAAATCGTTTTCCTGAAGCCAGATGCAAACTTGAATCTTATCGAGATCAATTAGCAATCCCTCTGTCTCAAATGGATAAGAATATACAAGCATTTTATCCCTTTTTTTAAAATCCTTCCAAATAGGATTGAAATGTGGGACAAAGCCCGGATCATAAAATTTGTTTATCCCATTAATTACCCCTATGCAGGAAGAAACAAGGTTAATTTCAGGTATATAGATAATTTCCTCAAATCCATATTTGCTTTTTAAATTTGCATAATCTTCTTCTAAAATTATTCTTTCATTTGTATCTGCTTTAGCCTTTATAAATTCGCTATAAGTCCTCAAACCAATACTCTTAATTGCATAATAGTCATTGAAATTTTCCAAATCCACATCCATATATCTTATCTTTAGCTCATTCTTTGTATTCTCGATAGCATCAAGATATTCTTTTATAAGAGGGGGTAAAAGATGCTTTATATATTTATTATTATATGATTGATAATAACTCTCTATTTGTTCTATGCAGATATTTTTTGATATTTCATCAAACTTTCCTAGATGAATACCTAGAAGTATATACTCCAAATCAGAAATTTGGATACTCTCCGTACTTGGAATATCGACGCTTGTGATTACTACAGGAGTAAAAACACCACCTTCCTTCAGAGTAAGCGGTCTGAATTTCACATCTTCTTTGTTGCATATTTTTTCAGAGCCATCCATATGCTTACAAGTGAATCTAAATATATCTATAGGCTTTCGATTACCGGCTTCATAGCAATCTAGGCAAACTACTCTCCAAGTTGATAATGAATCTTCTACTCTTCTATCAAGCCTTATTCGCTGAGCTCCGTGTTCCTTGCAGCGATAAGATAAGGGTGTGATCTTGCCACATTCATCGCAAAACATTAATATCGATAGCTGTTCATATCTACCATTGCATCTAGGATTGTTGCACTGACTTGGGTTAAAATTTTCCCATTCGTTTTTGCCCAGATTCTTATAGTCGCCGCATTTTGAGCAAACAAAAGCCCTAGGAAAGATTTGATAGCGACCACTGTAGTCCTCATCTCCCATTCCTTCAACCAATTTGAATTTTGCTATCTCAAGATCGTCCTTTCTCGTGTCGGAGAGTTTTTGATATCCCAATTCATATTTGTCAACTCTAGCGTTGTAATTTCTGATTATCTGACTGAACAGTTTACTTCTTAACCTTCCTATGTTTTTTATTTTTAAATTTCGATCATTCTCATCAACAATAAGAGCAGCTACTCTATGGGCGAAATCTCCTCTCATGAAGATTAACCCTTTTATTGCATGATAGAGTGCACCATATGCAGGAAATAGAAATTTGGTTCGTTCTATAGTTTCATCGTCCATAATCAGCCCTCTAATAATTTTTTGTACTTATATAGATCTGCATCAGTTGGTTTAAGAATAACTACATCTTGAATTCCACGCATTCCGTACTGAGTTTTGTAATATTTTTGATCACAATCCTTTAAGGCATTCGGGAAAAAGTGAATCTCTCCCCCGGTATAAGTTTTAAGATAGCTCAACCTTTCTTCAGTTTCTCTTTGTATCTCTTTTCTAAAATAACTTGCCCCAGGAGCTGGAGAATCTGCAATATATGCCTTTAAGATAAATTCTATTAATTTCTTTTTATTCATTTCATTTGAAAATATTTGATTTACTTTCTCTACGTTGTAAATTGGTTGTTCCAGAATATCTGACATATAATTGAGAATAGAGGCATTAAAAATGGATGTGAATGTCTGTTTGAAACCAAGTTTTGCCCATCTTGAAAGGGGAACATTTTCCACTTTTTGTTCGATTATTTCATGATAGTCTTCAAAATTTTGGTAAAAACTAAGATCTCTCGCTCTATTAGGGTAAAACCATATAAATACAACTCCAGAAAATTTTCTTCCGACTCTACTCATGGCTTGAATATATTCAGCTGTGCTTCTCGGCATACCTTGAAAGATCATAAAGTTCCATTTTTCGATATCAATTCCGTGAGAGACTATGCTTGTGGCAAAAACCGAAATCAACCTTTCTTTATTTTGTTTATTTTCATAAAATTTATCAGCTAAATTTATCAAATCCTTAATATCATCTAGTGAACTATCACCTGTTAGTATTTTCGGGATAAATTTGTAGTTTTCGAGCTTGGAATTGACGACTGCCTCGAGATAATAATTCATTGAATGAACATCTGATTTCTTATTATGATAGGTTAAGATAATTTTATAGTTCTCTAGTATGCTATTTAATTTATCTAACTGGAAATTATATTTGTAAGAAAAACCTTCAATGTCTGATTCTACTTTTTTAATAAATTCTGAAACATATTTCAACGTTATTAAAGATGCAAACTGATTATCTCTTAAGTTCGGTTTAAGACCAATAAATATTCGTTGAATTCCTTTTTGATTTTCTTCCATCTCATAATCAAAAAAGAAATCATTAATTCCCCTCCCATTTGGTGATTCACCAGGGAACACATTAATTTCTTTATTATATAAATGTTCTATCTGCTCTTTAGCTCCTGTAGTTGTTGCGGTCATAGCTATATTTTTAAATCTGCAACCAGTTAGCTCGTACTGCAGGGCCTCGATCATGCTTTCGAAATGCGAATCTATGGTGCCAAAACCTTCCCGAATCAGATGCATCTCATCTTGTATGATTAGATTTGGTCCGGTCTCGAAATCGTTATGTACAGGTTTTCCAATGCTTTTGCATTCATCTCTACTATTGAGGCCTACGTTATCGCAAATATCATTTCTAGGAATAAAACCATGCCCATTCAGACATTCATCTAATTTTCCGCCAAATATATTTTTAAATCTTCGATTTAAAGCAATCCCTGCAAATTTATCTACTGTAGATACAATCAATGTAGGAAGGAATCGAAATATCTCTTCAGTTGTGTAAAATAATCTAAATTCTCTTTTGCATTCTTTGCAAAAATGTATAATATATCTTTCGGGTTTATAGCTTAATATTACATTTCCGCCACAAATCGGACAGATCTCGACAATTTTGCCCTTTTCTTCTTTTCCATGAATTTTATTTTTTTCTAATTTTATTATTAAACTCTTTGTGTGTCTCGGATATTCTTCAGTTGCACCAACAAAATAGGCTACTGAGAATGGTTCTCCTCCTAGCCCCTCACTTTTTCTTATATCCTCTGCCCATATAAACAATTGTGCAATCCTTTGAAGTTGTTGGATTGAGAGCATCCTCAATGGAAACTTGGTTATCGCTGTAGTTCCAAATTTTTTCCCAACTAGGCGGTCATAAAATGCTGAAAACAGGACACAACCAAGATATGTTTCAGTTTTTCCTCCCCCAGTGTGGACGTGGAGCAGGTCGCATATATCTCTTCGTTCGGTTTTATCGATAATATCCGGCAGTAAGCTTACAATAAATACAATCTGAAAAATTCGCCATTTATCAAATTTGCTTGAAAAGACAAATGTTTTATTCATTAAAGCAAAAGCTTTAAATGCGTTTTCATTGGTTTCCAATTCGTTTAATCCATCTAAAAATCTTTCTCGTATCCTCTCGAAATGATCTGCATTACTTCGATATCGTAAATCAGAATTATATTTTTCTGATTCTTTGTATTTTTTAATATATAGTTGCATCAAACTCTCTAATTTTTTTAGTACATTTAATAAATTATCTGAGGAGAGGTCGCTGAAGGAAAGAGAAAAAGATTCAATGCTAACTTTAGGAGCAAGCTTTTCTTGACAAAATCCCCCATAATGTTTTGTTGTAATCTTTTTTGTATTTTCATCATAATTTGCATGACAGTTTAGACATCTAAGATAATTTTCATAATAATATCTATTTTCTTCATACATATATTCGTATCTAAAGGGAATAATATTTATGTTATTTAAATCTATATTAAATTTACAATTAAAAAAGAATGTTTCATATTGATTTGATTTTTGGGTAGTATTAACAATTGAAATAGTTATCAAATTGAAATTTTCATCGTTTTGAGTAAATTCCTCTGCATGAACCAAGATCTTACCATTCCATTCAAGATTAGGCGCATTTCCAATACTAATTTCCTCAATTGTTTTTTCGTAACTTGTTTTATCGTTTATAATTTCGAAATCGATTTCTTTCCCAGTTTTAAAGATTTTTTTATCTTTTTTAATTATGTCGATGAAAGGATCAAAACTTAGTGAATATTCGGAAGATAGATTAGACAAATTGAAAGAAGGCACATCAAATTCACAATCAAATCTTTTCCATACTTTGGCGAGTTCAATCTTTTTACCATCTTCATAGTATTTTCTCGAATAGTCTTGTTCCTCCTCCCATGAGGGATAGACTCTATAATATAAAGATAATGATGGTTTCACTCTAAAAGACCCGTATTTTTCTTTTATTAAGAATCTTACGGACATAGAATTATTCTTCACGCTTGTAAGCGTTCTCTCTTTTTCTTCTTCGGATGAAAAATCCTTGCTACTATCTCCCAGAGTTCCAAGAATAATGATTTTTGATGGCTTATCAGGAATTTCGAGTCTTAAAAATTCTTGACTAGATCCATTAAGTTTACTGATAATTTCTTCAGTCATAATTCTAGAAAATCTGTAATTATTTTCCCTTAATGAAGGCATATCAGATCCCACAAATTTGCTTTTTTCTTCATAAAATTCTTTTATATTTTGATCCATCAATTTAACTGTGACATCAACGCATTGGTCTAAATTATTATGAATTTGTGTGCCTGTAAATCTAATTACCTCCCACCCATCCAATTTCAGATATAATTCTTTTTCTGCATCATATGTTCTTTGTTCTTTTGTTTTATGATACTCATGACCATCAATTTCTATAGCTATTTTTCGAATAATTTTATCATAAAGGCCTATATTATAAATTTTTGCAAAATCTAATCGATATGTTTTGCCTAGAGATGTTTTGACCTCATGCTGTGCTTTTAGATTTGGAATAAGCTTAGAGGCTGCCTCATAAAATTTCATCTCGATTTCGTTCATTTTAAATCTAGAATCCCAGTCATAATTTTTTTTCTTTTCTGAATTAGATAAAATATTATACGCTTCGGAAATTTGCCTGACCTTCTCCTTCTCAGAAGGATTTGCATCAGGAGTAGAAAATTTATTTATTAACTCAAAATAGGCTCTTTTTATCTCATCTTCATTACTGCTCCTACTGATTCCCAAAATTGCATAATAATCTTTCTCTTCTTGCATGCATACTTACCTCATGTCCATTATTACGATTATAAAGATAAAGCTTTAAAAGGATTTCGCTAATTTCTAAATGTTTTTTATAGGGAATATAATTATTAATTAAACATATTGATTTAAAATAAGTGCTCTTAAAAACCTCTATTATTGAGTTTGGGTGAATGCTAATGCTACCGAAAATTTTCTCTAAAAGCGAGTGGATTATTTTGACCTTAACTGCATATTGCAGCGCATGTAAGCGTTTTTTGGGATTACGAAATACACACTACCTATTTTTTGCTGGGCTTTATTGAAATGTATTAATGGATAGCAAGATAAATGAGAATTATGGTAATCTTTTTAGAAACTACATAATAATTATATTAATATAACCTATCTTTTAAATGTAGTTCTCTTTTCCGGGCGAAGACTAAATGCATCGTCAAAGTCAACAGCATTTTTAAATTTATTCACTAAGCCATCATAAGGCGGAAATGCACCGCCATATCCGATAACCCTTCTCGCTTTTGGAATGGCATCCAATTGATTTTGAGTCCAGAGCGGTGATACATATTGATTCTTCTTTAAAGAGTCCAAAGGCTCAAATCGCATAGGATAGATTGTACATTTCATTTCTAATACGTCATTAATTCTTTCTAGGAAGGTCTCTGGTGTATCCCCAATTGCTTTATTGTAATCATAAAAATTATATAAAGTATATATTAAGATATATCTTCTTTTAATCCCGTAGTTGGATAGCATATCAATTGCATTGGATACTGCACTTTTTTCCTCCAAATAGTCATATGCAAATCTAAATGTCAAACCATGAGATGCCACTTTGAGGTCTGCAAGTAATCTGGCTTTTTCCTCATCTATCAACCTAGCATCAAGTCCTTGATTGAAATCAACCGGCATATTAATATCTTTTAATTCTTTTAGGATTGTTTTCCACTTTGGGGATGCTAGAAAATTATTATCCAAGAGAATAATTTTTTTATGTCCTGGGTATATATAATCTTTGATATTTGATAAAACTGGCGAGATTGCTCCTTCGAGCCTTGGTACCACACAGAAGGGGCATTTTCTTATGCACCCCCTTGAAGTGAATACTAACGAGCTATCCCAATCTTTCCATTTTTTAATACCATTTAAAATATCGTAATTTGGCAGATATCGCTCTGCTTCATCAAATAGACCAATATGGATGTGCAGAAAAGGATATATTGATTTGAGACGTTCGGGCATTATTGAGGCATATATGCCGCCCAATTCTATCTCAGCATCAGGAAACCTTTTCCGATAGTATTCAATTGCTTTATGCACTGGTTGCCACGCATATGTAAAGAGGGATGTAATTTCTATTTTATCTGGATTATATTCTAAATCATAATTTATACCTCGGACGAACTTCACTTCATCTCCCCTCGACTTATGATAAGAAGCAAGTTTCATTAGGCCTAGAGGAGGAAATTTAGTATAATATTCGGGCTCTATAAGTAAGACGTCCATGTGAACCACTTGGCAGCATTAGTCTTTAAATGTATCTAGGACTTCTGCGGAAAAGGATCCTTTAGGTAGAGACATAGACATAACCTCATATTTTTGGTTTTTGAATTTTTCTATTAATCTACATAGAGAATCTATAATAAGAATCATTTCTGCATTTAGTAAGTCCTTTTCTTCTTTTGATGAATCTTCTAACCATTGATGAGAACTATTCAAAATATCATATTTGTATAAATTAGCAAATAAATCATATATGGCATAAACCATTACCTCAAATCGGATATTTTGGTTAATTTTCTTATTTTCTTTAGTATTACATCTTATTGGCAACTTAGCTTCTGAAAATATTTCTTCAGAGCCATTTGCGGATCGAACGAACTGAATTATCTCATTATCATCAAATCTCTTTTGTTCCTTCAGCAGATCTCTCGTCTTGATAAGGCTTTCCAAAATTACTTTATTATAGAACAGTTCTGAATTTACTTGATCTAAAAGAATAGAAGGCTTTTTGCTGCGGCTCGAATTAGCTAAATTATCAGGCTTATCGGTCATTTTAATAAATTCATACATATTATCTTTAACAACTGCGTTCTTGTCAATATTAATCTCTAATTTCTTGATTTCATTTGGTTTTTTATTTGATATTTGATCTTTTATTGCATTCAATTCGGTTTGATATCGATCAAATTCCGAATCAATAACGTCTCTCATCACTTGAATCGAAGGTTCCGAGGTGAAACTCACGGGTCGATCTGAGCGTTCTTTTATTAATGACAAATCTTTATCAATTGAAGAATAATTTTTATTCTTTATATTTTCTTTAATTTTTTCGAATTGCTTGGGAGATGTTTTTTGTGATTTATATCTATTTAATTGCTCTAGATGTCTAATAAAATTGCCGACACTCTTAAGGAAGAGTCCCACGTTTCCATTATTATACTCAAAATTATTTCTGGCGGCATTCTCATGCAAATCCTTTGAAATTATATGAATTTCCCCAAATTGCCAGGGATGATATGTGCCGCTAAATTGCCTCAATACGAGATTAGCATCTCCGATTGTAAATCCGTTTTTCTTAAAATATATCCCGCAGTTTGGCTCTCTTAATTTTTCGTTTGCTATACCCGTAAGGAACCAACCTACAGCAATTAAATCATTTTTAATATAAAATTCTTTTTTTATTAATTTATTTAAGTAAATATTACTTTTAAATGGTGGTCTATATAGTTTTAGCCCATTGAACCTAATTATTGCGCACGGGAGGGACACCCCCTTTTCTTCAAGCCATTTATCGATTTCTGTGGCAAAAGAAAAATTATCTTTATCAAATGGGACGGGTGCTTCTCGGGACAGATAATTAGCTATTTCCTTATCATTAAAAACATACCTTTGTGTGGATAATATTGATTCCAATCGAATTACCGTGAAATGGTCCTCTTCATGGGATTCTTTTCTACCCAAAGGCAATTCTTCAATGTCGCCGGTAGAAATGCTTAAAATATCCAATATTGGCTTATTGCTTAGGTTATTCTGTCGTATGATCTCATTATTTATTTCAATTCTGTACTTTTTATCATTCTTTTTTTTAGTTATTATTACAATTCGCTTGGATACAGGAACACCACTCCAAATTCCTATTCCTCTCCACCCGATATTCTCATCAGATTTGCTGGATGTTCCTATACCAAGAGAATTTTCTAATTCGCTTTTATTCATGCCAGAACCATCATCTTTTATAATTAGGTCGCTTATACCATTATCAAAAAATATATCAATATGATTAGCTTTAGAGTCGATACTATTTTGTATATATTCCCTAATACAATTTAGATTACCATCGTAAAGTCCGGAGGTTATTGTCTCCATAAGTCTAGAACCGATAAATATATTATTATATTTCATTTTATCCCTCAAATTACTAATCATCCATCCACTGAATAGGCAAACTTATACGTGGTGGCATATAGAAAGACTCGCATGGCTCCATACTAATTGTTCTCCATTAGGGTCCTCTACCGACTTTGATATAGTTTATCTTATCTTCAGGTTTTGGCCTTACTACTACTAGTAATACTTCCTGTTCAGCTAGATTCCTATCCACGTAGACTCGACCCATTTTATCTATTCTCTTATACATAGGATCTACAAGAGTCTCTCTTATTTTCCCGGCCATTTCGAATTCCATATAAATGTTCACCCGGTAGCTCCGCGCTCTAATCACAGTTATATCTATTGTCCATGGATATTTAAGTGTTTTGATATGATCATCCATATAAGCCAAGTTAACCAAATAAATATTATCGGTTTTTTCCCTTTTATCAATCTTGGGTATGCAAGGATGGATCGATCCATCGCCTATTTTGGGAACTCTAGATAGTATGTGTAACCTTCAGCTCAAATACTCTTTTTTTTAATGCTGTTAAATTCGCACCATATTTTTATAGGTATCTTTCTTAGCTCAAAACTCTTACCTTTTCGCTCTGAGATATGACCTCTCCCGGACCTTCTTCTGGGTCATGACGAACGCTTTTTTGTCAAGTAGAACTCATAGCCCACTTCTTATTGGAATAATGACTCCTAAGTGGCTATGAGCCCCCCTCACAGAACCGGACGTGAGGTTTTCCCTCATCCGGCTCTTTAAGTGTACCTCCTCTACATTATTTGTATAGAGTATAAGTCAATGATATATGCGAAAGAAAACGTCTAAATTGATCCCAGTTGTAACTTCTTTTCAGGCCTCGCCTATTTATCCATTTGAAAGCTAGTCTCACTGCTTGATAGTAGTAACTTTTTAACCACTGTCAATGGCGGTATAAAAGTGTCCAATAGTGGCGGAGATGTAAATTGTCCACCTGCCAATCCCTGGAATTGAAATCCAGGCGTCGTGGATGATAGATGTGGAGGAGTTCCTCAGGTTGGATTTCATCATACAGGATATCATAAGTTTTCTCGGCGCACTAAAAGCTCGTTCTCGGCATGAGCTTGGCCCAGCAGCCTCTCAAGCTCGGCGATCCTGGCCTCGCACTTTCACCGGTTGCCATTGCCGCTGAACGCTCTTTCGGGATTCTCGGCTAGTTCATCTCGCCATCGGGACGGAAGGCTGAGATGGACGCCATATTCGCGGGCAATCTGGGCCAGAGATTTGCCGGACTCAAGCTCGGCTACTACTGATATCCTAAATTCCCGGTCGCAGCGCCGCCTGTCTTTTTCTATGAGTCCATCCATGAGTTGGCGTTGCTCAACTCATCGTCCACTCTGAGTGATGCAGTCTAGGCATTAGTGACTCTCTGCACTCCTATGCAATAAATTGCTGCAAATTGACTAATACCTCTAATGATATCGATTTCTGGATATAATCCTTCGCATTCTCTCTATTTCAAAAGAATCGAATGGCTTTCACATTGATATTTTCCATTTCATTGAGAAAAAGATTGGATCCGGAAGGATCGGTCCTTTCCAGAATAATCGGCTATATCGGGATTGGAGTCGCAGAATCCCTTTCTCAGTTTGCGAGCATTATCTCCTCATCGCCTTCACCCTTTCAAATATCTGGTTCATGGTATCGAGATTGCTCTCGGTGAAGGAGAAGGGCGAGCTGGTGAACGGCTGGAAGTAGATGGGCACATCGTCCAGGCGATAGAAGGTGCCATCGCACTCCATGGCATCGATCACCCCGGGAAGGACCACATCAGATAACATGGTGGTCGGACAGGGAGCGATATCTATGCAGGCCACGGGAATCTGGGCCAGATACTCCGAGCAGACAGCGGGAAAGTGGGAGACCAGATCCGCGGATAGGATGAACGCAGCATCAACATCCTGTTCCCTCAAGACATCCACTGCCGTGTACTCTCCCGGATTGTAGCGGGGATAGCCGCGTGCGAAATCCAGGCCGAAGGGGAAGCCGTAAAGATATGACGCTATCTGGTTGAAGCCGGCCACATTGCAGTGCCCTCTGAGCGCTCCGATCACGAACTTGGTGTGGCTGTTCAGCTCCTTTACCAGGTTGAAGGCCAGCTCTGCATTCCGGTGCTTCCCATATGATGACGCTATGCCCAGGCCCACATAAATGGCCCCGAAGTTGCAGCTCTTCATCATCTCCAGCATCCTCTCCATCTCGGAGATGGTGACACCCGTCACCTCTTCCACGGAGGGATGGGGCCTTTTGCCGTGCAGAAGAGTGAGAAGAGCACTGAGCAGCTCATAGTCGGTATTGGGATTGAGCTGAATATGCAGGTCCGCATTCTCAGCGGTGATGCTCCTCCTGGGATCGACGCAGATGACCGTCCGGTCAAACCTCCCCCTCTGGGTCCAGTAGCCCCGGGGGTAGACGGCATAACGGGACATGTGCCTGGGCATGGACTCCAGGGGATTGGAGCCCCAGTAGACCGTCAGGTCCGCTCTGGACTTGCTCTGGCCGGCGGTGGCCCCTACCCGTCCCGCCTCCTGAATGCCCATGGCGGTAGGCCCGTGGCAGACGGTGGAGTTCGAATCGGCTATTCCCCCCAGGAACTCTGCCATATGAATTCCCACCTCCATGGCCTCGGTGGACGTCTCGCTGCCCAGGAAGAGAAGGGGACGCTCTGATTCTGCCAGGATCCTCGCTGCCTTATCTACGGCCTCTTCCCAGCTCGCCCCTCTCAGCTCCCCATTCTCCCTCACCAGAGGCTCTCGGATTCTATGAGGGCTCACCACCTCCTGGAACTTGGCATTGCCCATCTTGCAGGCATTCCTGATCGTCAGACCCTGGCCCTCCAGCTCTACCTGAATATCATCACAGGAGGCCCCGCAGACTGGACAGATAATATTTTTTATTACCATAATCTAACCCCGCTTTTGCAGCTTGTACAGCTTCCCTGTCAGCTCCTCTGCCGAGAGGACCTCCTCATCTGAGGGCTCGACCTTCACCGGCGAGCCCTTGTATAGGGGCGAGCCGGAAGAGAAGGTCTCCGGGTCCACCACCACATTGGACCAGATGGCTCTGGGCATGAAGACCTGGCCGGAAAAGAGCCTCTCCGCCCCATAAGCATAAACCACAACCGAGTGGCCGTCTCGGCTGGTTATCTTCACCCTGTCCGGCGAGCCCATTGCCAGGAAGTCCGCCAGGTTCATCTCGCAGACAGCACATTCCTTTGTATATTCATCGGTGAGCTTGCTTCCTCCTTTGGCCAGTCTGCCCTCCTCGATGGTGCTGCCGGTGTTCAGCAGAAACTCCTCTTTCATTCTCCCACCTCCTGGGCCATCCTGGCATAAAGCACTCCCTTGGGATTCTTGCCGGCGGCATAGTCGCCCGAAAAGCGTACAAACCTCCCCTCAAGCTGGATCTCGCCGACCCTGGGATTGTCCTCCACCCCTTGATGGACAAAGCCTGGTGAGAAGTTCTTCACCTCCTCCAAGATCACCAATGTGCCCCCGCTCATCTCCGCTCCCAGACCGCGAACCGCATTGCCCTTGATCATTAACAGGCCGCCGATCTGGCGGATGGCACAGAAGTTCTCGACATCGCCTTCCACAGTTATCGATCCTCCCGCCAGACCGCCGCCTAACTGGCTCCTCGCATCACCCTCGATCAGGATCTGGCCGCCGGTCATCCCCCGCCAGCTCCCTCGATATGCAGAGCCTATGTGATCTCCTGCATTTCCGGTTATTTTCAGCAGGCCCCCTTTCATCTCCATGCCTGACCAGGAGCCGGCATCGCCTTGGACCAGGATACTGCCTCCTGCCATCTCTGCTCCGGTGTACATTCCCGCCGAACCCAGGATCTCGATTGCGCCGGACTTCATACCCTGGCCGATGCGCTTCACCCGGGATACGTCCCCCTCGATTATGATCTTCGTCTCCTCTGGAGAGCCGCCATTCCCCTGAATATCCACCTCAAAGAACTGGCTCAAGGGCAGCTCTTTAGGTCCTTGCCAGACCAAAAGCTCCTCTATCTGCTCTTTT
>Ga0116185_1002225_pt1 | contig 18259 bp, 17 predicted proteins | sample AD_JPNNA7_MetaG_FD_89754 | JGI IMG/M metagenome (GOLD analysis project Ga0116185, IMG submission 89754) | Active sludge microbial communities of municipal wastewater-treating anaerobic digesters from Japan - AD_JPNNA7_MetaG | ecosystem: Engineered > Bioreactor > Anaerobic > Digestate | place... | reverse complement strand
CCAGGTTGGCCGCCCTGCTGGTGGTCTTTGGCTTCATCGCCATTTTTTCCGGCGGTCCCTTCGGTGGGGCCAAAACGGAAATTGATGCCCAGGAACTGGCGCTCATCGTGGACCGGCAGGTCGATCATGTGGCCGCCGAGGAGCTGGCGGACTGGATCATCCAGAACCGCAGCGACTACCGGCTGATTGATCTGCGTACCGAGAAAGAATATGACGAATATCATATCCCGACATCCGAAAATATCACCCTGGCCGGATTGATGGATGCGGGCCTGCAGCGCAACGAGAAGATCGTACTCTATTCGGAGGGAGGCATCCATTCAGCCCAGGCCTGGTTCTTGTTGAAGGCCCGGGGCTACAAAGCCGTTTACATGCTCTTCGGCGGACTCGAGGAATGGAAGGACAAGGTGCTCTTTCCGGCGGTGCCGGAGAACCCTACTCCCGAACAGCGGGTGGCTTTTGCCAAAATCAAAGAGGTGAGCACCTATTTCGGGGGCACGCCGCAGAGCAACGCGGCAGCCGTCACAGCCCAGCCGCAGACCGCATTGCCCAAACTGAGCCTGCCTGCCGGAGGCACTGGCCCCAAGCCCCAAGGCAAAAAGAAAAAAGAGGGTTGTTGATTACTGCTACCTATATGGAGAAATGCCATGCCTCTTCTCTATAAAACCGACATCGCTGCGGATGCCGACCTCAAGATATGTTTCACTGAGATCCGCTCCGAAGCCGATCTGGTCGCCTTTGAGTCCTCCAGCGCCTGGGAGGCCACAGAGCCCCAGATCTGGTGCTATACAGAGATCCGCAGCGACGCTGCCAAGGCGATTTTCATCACCGACTCTTCTTATGAGGCTGAACTGCTCGTCTTCCGGACCGATATCCAGTCCGATGCCGGCTGGCAGAACAGCGGCAAAGCGGGACTGCTGTAAGTACTTGAACCAGCCTTTTTGCTATTCAATTTATCTTTGCCTCCCCATAAAAAAGCCTTCGATTCCGAAGGCTTTTTTTTACGGAGTAATGAGGAGCGATCAGCGTATCAACAGCATCCGGTGCACAGTCGCTGCATCGCCGGTGCTGACTCGGCAAAAATAGAGACCGCTGGTGACGGGATGGCCTAAATTGTCGCGGGCATCCCAGAGGTAGCGCTGCTCGCCCGTGCCCTGACCACCCAACGCTGCCGAACGCACCAACTGTCCGGTGCTGTTGTAGATGGCCAGCTCCACCATCCCGGGCTCCTCGAGCTGGTAGACGATGGTGGTAGTGGGATTGGCAGGATTGGGATAGTTGCCCACGCGGATGGATTTAGCGCCCTCCCGGGCCGAATCGCCCCCCTGACGCTCGCCGCCTTTGCGGCCGTTCTGGCCCTGGCTTTCGCCAACGGGGCCGCTCTCCATCGGCGAGGAGATGATTTCGTCGAGCGCTTCCTGGGAAATATACTGGGCACCGTAACTGCCCCCGGTGGCAACGATCAGGCGGTAAAACGAGCGCATATGATTTCGCGACCCCTTGGTCAGATTCTCATAGACCAGCCGGATGTCCTGGTTATCGATTTTTTCAAGCAAGGTGACCAGATCATGGATGTCCAGATCTTCGATGGTTGCCCCTGTTTTCAGGGCGTCAAGCTGGGAAACGGATCCCCGTTCGACTAGAGCGCTGTAAAGTTCCTGAAGATGCACCTCGGTGAAAAGACCGGGCTGATCAATGAAAGGATCTTTCAAACCATAGCGGTCGAGCAGCATCTTGATCCGGTCGGCGTGCCGCTGTTCGCTCGCGGCGATGTTTTGAAATAGCGGCAGGTTCCACCTGGCGTAAAGCGCCTGATAGACGTCGCGCGCCAGTTTTTCCTCTTCGCGCATGAGGTAAAGGCTCTTTTCCTCGTCGGCTGAAAGCGGCTCGACTGGCAGATTATCAATCGACCGGGAGCTGCTGCCCCGTTGGTCTCTTCCGGGTTGTGCCAGCAGCGGCAGGGCCAGAACAAAAAGCAGTAATGCAAGAACTCTGGTTTTCATGTTGAACCTCCAATGGGTTAGTGTTCATCCATTGCCTGTACAACTACCGTGCCAGAGTGGACGATGCTGTAAATCATTTGATTACGAATGGTAAAAAGAGAGACCAGCCGTGTGGGTTCGACCATATGGTCGAGCGTATGGCGGTGTTGGTCGAGATCGTGTTCGCAGCCGGTAAAAGAGATGAAATTCGCCAACATACACGCACAGAAATATTTTCCACGGGCTGTGTTTGGCTTGCTATTTGCATCGCTTATGCAGTACCGGCCGTTTTCTCATTGGCCAAAGGGCAGCCGAAACTGGGGCATACAGAAGCTGGCCGGCGCAATCTCATTTCCGCAAACACGATTTCAATGGTATACTTGCAGACGGCAGGAATCCTATGAAAATTCTTTCCATTCTCGGTACGCGGCCGGAGGCGATCAAGATGGCCCCGGTTATCAAGGAACTGGAAAAATATCCGCAGGAAGTGGATAGCCTGATCTGCGTCACCGGCCAGCACCGGCAGATGCTCGATCAGGTGCTTGAGCTTTTCGATATCCATCCCGATATGGACCTTCATCTCATGCAGCCCAATCAGCGGCTTGCGGTTCTCACCGCCCGCCTCTTCGAAACCCTGGATGGCGTACTGGAGGAAACTAGACCCGACTGGATCCTCGCCCAGGGGGACACTACCACGGTCTTTGTCTCCGCGGTGATGGCCTATTATCATGATATCCGTTTCGGCCATGTCGAAGCGGGCCTTCGCACACTGGACAAGCGCCGTCCCTTCCCGGAGGAGATGAACCGCCGCCTGGCGGATGCCGCAACCGATGCCTGGTTTGCACCTACCGAACGGGCGCGGCGGGCTCTGCTGGCAGAGGGATTTCCGGAAGCGGACATCCATGTCACCGGCAATACCATCGTCGATGCTCTGCTGGAGATTTCACAACGTCCATTCGATTGGCAGAAAAGTGCCCTTTGTGCGATTCCGCAGGAGGGGCGCATGGTCCTGATCACCGCTCACAGGCGGGAGAGCTTTGGCGAGCCGTTTCGCGAACTCTGCCAGGCCATCCGCGAACTGGCCGGTTCGTTTCCCGACACACGCTTTATCTATCCGGTGCATCTGAACCCCAATGTACGTCGTCCGGTTGGGGAAATCCTCCATGGGCTGGGGAATGTCCATCTCATCGAGCCGGTTGACTATCTCACCCTGGTCCACCTCATGAAGAGGTCGGCTCTGGTTCTCACCGATTCGGGAGGGATTCAGGAGGAGGCGCCGACTTTCGCTGTGCCGGTGCTGGTGATGCGCGATACCACCGAGCGGCCGGAAGGGGTGGAGGCGGGCGTCGCTCGGCTGGTGGGGACGAGCCGGGAACGGATCGTTCTTGGAGCGGCCAAGGTCCTGGAAGAGGGATCATGGATTAGCCCGACACGCTCCTTTATCAATCCCTACGGGGATGGCCGCGCAGCCCGGCGTATCGTGGAAATCGTTTTGGGTGCAAAGGTGTCGTAAGGTTTACCAGCTTCGAAAAACCTTGCATTTTCCTGAGGCAGTCAAAACCCTGCGCGCAGCAACGCGGGACGAACTGGAACGCATCGTCGAATTTTGGCAGCTCCCCCAGGTCGAGATTGTGGCGCGCTCGGCGTCTTCTCCCGAACCGTATACAGTGAGCAGCGAGAGGAAGGGGGCTATCCTCGAAACCATCGCCCTCCGGCCGTGTACCGTTGAGGATCTCGTCTGAATCCTCGGGATTCATATCATCGAGGTGAATCAATACCTCGCCATTCTGGAAAAAGAGGGGAAAATCCACAGCCGACGCGCTGGTTCGCTGCTCTTTTTTAGAACCAGAGAGCAGAAATAGACGTCCAGCGGCCAAATGGGTCAGGTTAACAGGGATGCTGAAGAGAATAGGCAAGACGGAGTAGGAATGGGAAGGAAGTCGCAGATCGTGCGCTGGATCTCTAGAGAGGAACTGAAAGAGCTTAAGGAGTGGTTCGCCGCTTATGTCCGCTCCTTTTGCAGCATGGAGCGCTTGCAACAGCGCAATTTCCTCCTAAAGGAGGAGCATACCCTGAGGGTCTGCGAAGAGATCAGGGCCATCGGCCGGGAGGTCGGATGTGATGAGGAAGAACTCGTTCTGGCCGAGGCTGTAGCTTTGTTGCATGACATCGGCCGTTTTGAGCAATATGCTCGCTACCGCACCTTCGTCGACCTGCGCTCCGAAAATCATGCGGTATTGGGATTAAAGGTCCTGGCCGATAAAGCCCTCCTCGACGGTTTTGATCCGCAGGTTCAGCAGATTATAAATGAAGCAATACGCCATCACAACCGCGCCTCTCTGCCGATGGAAGAAGCGGAATGGCTCTTCTATGTCCGACTGTTACGCGACGCGGACAAGTTGGATATCTGGCAAGTGGTGACAGAATATTATCAGCATGCGCAGCAAGAACGCAATGAGGCTATCGAGCTTGATCTCCCCGATATACCGGAAATCTCGGAACCGGTCCTACAGGATCTGGCCCAAAAAAAAATCGTGCAGGTGCGGCACCTCAAGAGCCTCAACGACTTTAAACTCCTGCAGATGGGCTGGATATTCGATATCAATTACCTTCCGACCTACCGGGCTATCAGAGAACGGCGATATCTTGAGAAGATCAGGCGGGTTCTGCCCCCGGATGTCCGTATCGATGAAATCCATGCCGTCATGCAGCACCATCTGGAGATGAGAATAGCGTGCTCAAGTGGCAGAGCCGGTTCTACTTAATCAGTGATCGCAGGTGTTTACTCCACTCTGCAAGCTGCCAGCCAGGTACTCCCGGGCCAACTCTTCGGGGCTGGCAGTCGGTGCACCGACGATGACCTGAATCTTGTGATCGGTGAAGAGCATCTGGGCCCTCTGCCCCATACCTCCGGCAATGATAACTTGGGCATCGCGCTCTGCAAGCCAGCCCGGCAGCAGGCCCGGTTCATGAGGTGGGGGAATGACATCCTCCCGCCCCAGGATGGTCCTGGTCTCCGCGTCGACGGTGATCAAGGCGAACTGCTCGCAGTGGCCGAAGTGGGCACAGAGCATACTGTTGGCGATGGGAATAGCGATTTTCATACGGGACTCTCCGAGGAAGGGATTAGACTGACGGACTCAGATCGGCGATGGGCTGAATGACCTTTTGCATGATCTTCGCCGTGGCCGAACTGGCGTAGGCGTTGATGAAGGCCACCCCCTGGTCGCAGGCCTGGGCGATCTGCGGATCGATAGGGATAGAGCCGAGGAACGGCACCTCCATCTCTTTTGCCATATGGGCACCGCCGCCGGATCTCAGGATTTCGGTACTCCTTCCGCAATGGGGACAGACAAATCCGCTCATATTCTCCACCACCCCGAGCACCGGAACCTTGAGCTGACGGCAGAATGCGATCGACTTACGCACATCCACCGCCGCTACCTTTTGCGGTGTGGTAACAATGACTGCCCCTGTGAGATCGCCGATGATCTGGCAAACCGAAAGGGGCTCATCTCCGGTCCCCGGAGGCGAGTCGATGATCAGATAATCGAGCTGGCCCCAGGCCACATCCTTGATGAACTGCTTGATAGCACCCATCTTAAGGGGGCCGCGCCAGATCACTGCCTCATCCTGATGATGCAGGAAGAATCCCAGCGACATCACTTTCAGATTGCCCACCTCGGCGGGAAAAAGCTCGCCCTCGTAACCTTGAATGGTCGTGCCCTCGAGGCCGAGCATGGTGGGGATGCTCGGGCCGTGGATATCCACGTCGAGCAGACCGACCTGATGGCCCGCCAGGGCCAGGGATGCAGCCAGATTGACGGCCACCGTACTCTTGCCCACGCCCCCCTTGCCGGAGAGGACGATGATCTTGTGTTGGATACGGCAAAGGCGTTCCTGAATCTGCTGACGTTCGGCAAATTCCTGGTCGGACTCATCCGCCTTTTTATGAAGCGCCGTGCACTCGCTGTTACTGCAGCCGCTGCAGCCCTCCTCCTCGTTCATTTGCTGTTGGTCATCCTGGTCATAATTCACTAGTGCTTCCTTTCCATCTGTTATCGCAGCATTTGCCAGATCCGGCGAATGTCCTCCGCCGCCGGGGCATCGGTTTCAACCACACTTTTAGCCTGCATCATCGCCCGGGTGACGCCGGGATCGTAGCGGATGTGGCCGACAATTTGCGCACCGCTCAGACGGGCCTTGCTCTCGATGCGTTCGGTCATCTCCGGGTTTAGGTCCCATTTGTTGACGCAGACTGCCGCAGGAAGGTCGAAATGGCGCGCTAGTCCCAGTACGCGTCCGAGGTCGTGCTCTCCGGATACGGTGGGTTCGGTAACCACCAATACCTGGCTGGCGCCGGTCAATGAGGCGATCACTGGACAGCCAATCCCCGGTGGGCCATCGGTGATGATCAGGCCATAACCCTCTTTTTCAGCGAACTCGCGTGCCTGCTTGCGCACCAGAGAGACGAGTTTGCCTGAATTCTCGGCTGCCACATCGAGACGGGCATGGACCATGGGACCGATGCGCGTATTTGCAATCATCCATTCGCCACGAAGTCGCTCTGGAAAATCGATCGCCCCGGTCGGGCAGAAATGAACACAGAGACCGCAGCCCTCGCAGGCGGCAGGATCGATCGAAAATAGGGTGGGGCCGGAGGCGCTCCCGACCATGCGCACCGCATCGAAACGGCAATAGGTAAGGCAGAGCCCGCAGCCGATGCAGTCGGCCGGTCTGATAACCGCCTCATGTCCACTGTAAAAGGGCTGCTTGTCACGGTTGCGGGGTGGAAAGAGAAGGTGCAGGTCGGCCGCGTCCACATCACAATCGGCCATGACGACACGTCCGGCGAGAACCGCCAGAGAGGCGGTGAGGCTGGTCTTGCCTGTGCCCCCTTTGCCGCTGATGATTACCAGCTCCCGGATCATGACCGCTTCCCCGCTGCATGGAGCACAGCCAGCTTCTCGAGACGCTCCTTGAGGACGAGAAGACGGGGACGGAACTCGGGCACCGCTTCGCCGGCCAGCTGACCGCGGGAGTAGGCCTCGGCTATGCGCCGGTCGTCCGGGATTTCCAGCAGGAGTTCGATCTTTTCCCGCCCACAAAATTCCTGAACCCGGCTGTCTCCGATACCCATGCGGTTGACTACCACTCCGAAGTTAAGCCCCAAACTGCGCACCATCTCCACGGCCAGCGTCAGATCGTGCAGCCCGAAAGGGGTGGGTTCGGTCACCAAAATGACATAGTCGGCTCCCCGCACGGCGGTGATTACCGGACAGGAGGTGCCGGGGGGAGCATCGATGAGGGTGGGCAGGGCCGGGTTCACCCACTTTCTGATCGCGCGGATGAGCGGCGGCACGGCGGAAACCCCCACATCAATCAGCCCCTGGATGAGTTGGACGCTTCCTGTGCGGCTACGACGTATGACGCCAATGCGCTGATCCCTCTCCTTGATGGCCTTCTGCGGACAGACCAGCAGGCAGCCGCCGCAGCTGTGACACAATTCAGGAACGACCAGCGCCACCCGCTTGGGGACGATAATAGCGTTGTATGCACAGAATTCACTGCAGGCGCGGCAGCCGTCGCAGAGGGTTTCATCCACAACCGGTATGGGGACGGCAATGACCTCCTCCTCGATCGACCCGGCGGGCAGAAAGAGATAGAGATTGGGCTCCTCCACATCGCAATCCAGCAGTTGAAGCGGCTCTGCAAAGGTCTGCGCAAGGTTGACAGCGAGGGTGGTTTTTCCGGTTCCTCCCTTGCCAGAGGCAACGGCGATGATCATCGCACTTCCTTTATTAAATCCAGTGCTCCTCTGCATTGGCTTCATCGGCGGGCTGGAGCTTCCCGGCCTTGTAGGCAGCTAGGGCTTCGTGTACGTTGGTAGCGGTAGTAGTATAGATCGCCACCCCGGCTGCGGAGAGGACCCGGAAGGCTTTGGGCCCACAGTGCCCGGTCACCAGGGCATCCGCCCCGGCGCGTAGAAGGGTCTCGGCGGCTTGAATGCCGGCACCCTGCGCGGCACTCAGGTTCTGAGCGTTGTCGATGATTTCAAAACAACCACTCTCCATATTGTAGAGCAAAAAGCTGGGTGCGCGACCAAAATGAGGGTCCAGTGGTGCGTCCAGAGTTGTACCGGAAGTGGTAAAGGCAATTTTCAAACCGATCTCCTTGTCCAACAGGGAGGGCTGAAAGGAAAAGCGAGCGCCTTTCCCCCCTGTTCAGTCATTCTTCCACAGGTTTCTCAATGGTTTCCAGCCGCTGCTTGATGGCATCCAGCTCCGCCTGGAGGGCCTCGGCCTCACTCTGCAAGGTTTGCCTCTCGCTTTCCGTACTGTAGGCGCCGGGGGGCGCAGCGGGATAGCCGTAGGGGCGCCAGCCGGGCCGTCCGGTGGCAAAATAGCGGTTCCGCCATCCGCGTCCTCCCCCGCCGCGACGCCAAAAGCCACGGTCGAAGCCGACCACCCGGCTGCGAAAACCGCCGCCGCTGACAAATCCCAGGGCATCATACCCTGCGCAATAGCCGGCACCGCGGCTGGTTCCAGGGCCCCAACCAAGGGGTCCGGTACGATCTCCACCTGGCATGGTTATATCCTCCTTATCATCATGTTAGGCGCGGGTCATCGCTGCACCGCACTTGGGACACAATTTCTGTGCGCAAGGCCTGCCGCGCTCATGGGCTTCACGATGGCCGCAGGCCGGGCACAGGCAATCACCGGCCGGACCGGCGGCCTTTTGGCCCCCAATGCGGCCGCGTCCCCCCATCCCTTTGTTGCCACCGCCCTGTCCTCCTCCTCCTCCGTTTCCGCTTCCTCTGCTGAACATAGTGGCCTCCTCTCGATGGCTGTTCATTTCTAACCTGTGGCGTCCGTAACTTCGTATGCACCCCGGCATGGCAAAGCCGCTACTGCACAGCAGCTTGCCCTGCAGCCAGGCTTCAATTACCTGGTGCAGTTCACCGGCCACAAAAGGGATCACCTCGATGCCATAGGCCACGACCATCGCCTGCAGATGTTGCGAAATGGCGCCACAGACCAAGACATCCACATGCAGTTCTGCCAGGGTGAGTGCGATCTGCGCCGGAGATTCGGCATGCAGCAAAGCCTCACTCTCTTTGCTGATCTCCACGCCATCCCAATGGACGAGATGCAGTTTATGGGCCACATCAAAGACCGGTGCAATGCGGCTGTTCCATGTGGCGAAAGCAGCGATCATGCTCCTCCTGCAATACGATTCTGTTTCTTGTATTACAAGAATCGTACCATTGTTGAAGGAACGCTGACATGATGGTAAATAAATTAAATACAATGAATAAATAGGGCGGCCAGATCGGGTGGATGATGGGAAAAGTAGCAGTTATGCAACTTCAACAAAATACAAGAAGCATTATTGCAACTTGGCTCGGAGTGAATCGCGACCGGCTGGAGTCGATTCGGGGGAGCGGTTGCCCCTCCGGTCGGGCAGGACAAGCCCAAGCCTCTTGATCTTGCGGAAGAGGGTTGTCTTGTGAATGCCGAGCCGTCTGGCTGCGGCAAGACGGTTGTACCCGCTCTCCTCGAGGGCCGCCTGAATGGTGCGGGCTTCTAAAAGCTCTCTCGCCGTCCTCATCCCTAAACCGGCCGCAGAGTGAGCGTCAGGGCGGGTGAACTGATCGGGCAGGTGGGTGATGCCGATCTCCCCTTCGCGGCAAAGCACAAAGGCGCGCTCAATGACATTTTCCAGCTCGCGCACATTGCCCGGCCAGTCATAGGCCATGAGCAGGGAGAGAACCTCTGGGGCAAGGACGGTGATGTTTTTGTCCTGCAGATTGTTGAAGCGGCTGATGAACTGGGCGGCGAGCAGGGGGATATCCTCCTTGCGCCGCCGCAGGGGAGGAAGCTCGAGGCGCACCACGTTGATGCGGTAATAGAGATCCTCACGGAAGCGGCCCTGACGGGTCTCCTCTGTCAGATCGCTGTTGGTGGCGGCGATGATGCGGACATCAGCTATCTCGGATCGGGTGGCGCCAAGCGGCTCATAGACACGTTCCTGCAGCACCCGCAGCAGGCGGACCTGCAAGGCGGGACTGATCTGGCCGATTTCATCAAGGAAGAGGGTGCCCCCTTTGGCAAGAGCGAAACGCCCCGGCTTGTTCCGCGTCGCGCCGGTAAAGGCCCCCGTCTTGTAGCCGAAGAGTTCCGATTCCAGCAGGGTGTCGGGCAGGGCGCCGCAGTTGATTGCGACGAAGGGAGCTTTGCTGCGCGGACTAAGTGCGTGAATCGTCCGTGCCAGCAGCTCCTTGCCTGTGCCGGTCTCTCCGAGAATGAGGACGGTGCTGGGACTGGCGGCGATGGCGGGCAGCACCTCGAAAAGGCGCTGCATCAAGGGACTGCGGCTGATCAATTCGCCGGCACGAAAACGGCCGTCCAGTTGCTGACGCAGTGCCTCCAACTCACTCAGATCCCGGAAGGTTTCCGCGCCGCCGATAATTTTCCCCGCTGCATCGCGGAGCACCGCCGTTGAAACGCTGATCGATATCCTTTCCCCTCGCGCATTGATAATATAGCCGCTCTTGCCGATGATCGGCTTGCCGTTGCGCAGGGTTCGCCGCAGTGCGCACTCGCTTTCGCACATGCTACAACGAAAGACTTCCGAGCAAAGCTGGCCGATGGCCACCCGGCGGGGGGTGCCGGTGATCGACTCCGCCGCGCGGTTGAAAGAGGTGATGCGCCATTCCCGGTCGACCGTGAAGACCCCGTCGGAGATGCTCTCGAGGATAGCTTCCGTCGAGGTGGTGGGTAATATTATGGTGTCGACGGCCTGCTTTTGGGTCATGTCCCGTTTTTTTTGTTTATTGATTTGTATTGTGCCCTAGAAAGTATAGAAAAATCAGCCCAAAATCAAGCGGCAACTTTATTGCAAACGGGTTTCCGCATCCCGGCGTACACGGTCAGTTTTTACTTGTCTTTTCGCTGATAGCTCTAAACTGTGGTTGCGAAAAATCGTCTGGAGCGGTGGTGCCAAGGTAACGGTTCCTCGAGTTCCCTGCAATAAACTCCCTGTCGCCACAGAAAACTCATAGCCTATCCGCAAAGCTGAATGGCGCCGCCTTCTGCGCAGGCTCGGTGGCAGCAATCTGCTCTCATTTTAAATGGCTGATGCGCAGCCGGGCGATCTCCTTGCCGGCGGTTATGACGCATTGATAAACCCCTGAGGCAGCCGCTTCCCCGGACGTCATGCTGCCGTCCCAATGCAAGCTGTGGCTCCCCGCCTGCTGTACCCCGCGCCAAAGCTCGCGTACTTTTTCTCCGCGTATATTGTATATCGTCGCGACCACTTCACCCGCCGTCGGTAAATCGTAGCGGATGAACGTGCCGGCGTTGAAAGGGTTGGGATAGTTGCCATGCAAGGTTAACCGTCCCGGAAGATTTTGTACCACTTGCACGGCCGGGAAGTACCGGGACTGCCCGTCGCGGTCGACCTGCTTGAGCCGGTAATAGAGCTGATCCCAGGCGGAAAGCGCGTCGAACCAGCTGTACTCCTTTTGCTGGGCGGTTGTGCCGCTTCCCGGGACGAATCCCGCTGTTTCAAAGGCGTGCCCGTCGAAGGAGCGCTGCACTTCGAAACCGAGATTATCGCTCTCGCTGGCAGTGCGCCAGGTGAGTAGCACACCGTCCGACTGTACTGCAGCGGTAAAGGAGACCAGTTCCACGTCCAGGATTCTGCTGTTGCCCTCGAAGAGACGGAGGTAACTGTCGGTGGAAGCTGCGGCCACATCGGCGATGCCGTTGAGATTGACATCGCCGATAGCGGCGAGAGTGGAGATGCCGCCGGTGGCTGTATAGCTCCAGAGCTTCTGCCCCTTGGTTGCGCCTCCGCCGCTGATGCAGAACACCTCATCGGCATCGGAACCAAAGACCGCTTCGGGATAGCCGTCGTTGTTGATATCGCCAATCGCTGCTGTCGACAATACCGTCGAGCCGAATTTCACCCGCCAGATCTGCTGGCCGGTGGCGCCGGAGAGAGCGTAGCCATAGTCATCGGACGATCCGGCCAGCACATCCATCTTGCCGTCGCCGTTGAGATCTCCGATCGCTGTGACGCAGAGGGCATCCGCGCCGGTGGAAAAGCTCCAGATATTTTTGCCTGTCGCTCCGGAGAGGCATTCGACCCGGTCCATGTTGCTGCCGAGCAGCAGGTCGGCCTTCCCGTCGCCATTCACATCTGCAATGGGCGCAATCGACCAGACCCGTGCACCGGCATCGTAGGGGGCGACCCAGAGCGCTTTGGCCGCTAAACCACTCTGCTGACCCTGGGTGACGCCCGCACCCGAGAAGCAGTAGATATAATTGTCGCACGAGCCGGCGCATTCCTTCTTGCCGTCGCCATTGAGGTCGGGCATGGCGATGACGTTCCAGAAATCGGCGTCGCTGCCATACTGCCAGAGGATCTTGCCCTGCTGTGCGGCCGCTCCGGAGATGCAGAGCATGTTGTTCATGGCGGTGCCCACCACTACATCCCCGATCTGGTCGCCGTTGACATCCCCCAGTGCGGCGACCGAATGGATGGTCGCCGAATCGGCGCGCGTCCAGAGTTCCAGGCCGCCGTCGGAAGGCCTTCCTGAAATGCAATAAACCAGATTATCCCGCGACCCCGCAACAGCGTCGGGGTAGCCGTCCCCATTGACATCGCCAATGGTTTCTACATCGGTGATGGCGTCCAGGGCCCGGCAGGACCAGATCTCCCGCGCATAGTCCGGCCCGCCGCCGGAGAGGCAGTAGACCAGGTTGTCGGTGGAACCGGCCAGCAGATCGGGCCGACCATCGCCGTTGACATCGGGAAAGGGGGCGACCACGGTCACCGGGCCACCCGTCGAATATTCCCAGAGCAGCTGTGCCGGGATGGTCTGGGCTGTCGCAAGGCCGACGACCAGTAAAGTCAGCAAAAAGAAGATGCTCATTTTATTTTGCATAGATCTCCTCCTTAATCTCCCCAACCATACCAGAAAAAAAGACCGATACGCAGATCCTGGTAATTCCGTTCATAGGGATTTTCGTAGCGGCCGGTGCGCGGATAGTATTGCCCCCACAGATATTCCACACGGATATTGAGATCAATGTCGTTCCAGGGGGTGAAGCGGATGCCCGGCGCGGCAGCGGCATGGTTGTTCCAAAAGTCGGCGTTGCGGTCATAATAGGCGTAGACGACGCTGTAGAGGTCAAGACGCGTTTTATGCAGGCGCAGCAGCTGCAGCCCCAGCTTGCTTTCGATATAGCCGATGATGTTCTGATCGTCCTTCTCAAAATAGTTGATGTCGGCGTAGGTTTCGCTCCAGGGGGTGAAGGGGAGCGTACTCCTGGGCGCCCAGCCTCCGGGATCCCAGCCGTGCCAGAAGATCAGACCCCCGCGCCAGTCTTCATAGGAGGGGGCGTAGGGCATGGCCTCCTGGTCGTAGGCAATGTACTCTCCGCGGACATACTCCCCATAGAGCGCGAGGTAGACCTTTTCAAAAAAGCGCAGCCGGGTGCCGAGCATCGCTTCGACGCGATTGTTCCAGAAATCCTTGTTGGCATCGCTGCCGTAACGGATCTTGAGATAGGTGTCCCACACCCCAAGACCAGAGAGGGGGTAGCGCAGCCCCTCGTAGAGCTGGGCCATGGTGACCATGTTGCGCCCCTCGCGACGCTGATAGATGGTTTCGTCATAGGCCTCGGCAAAGAAACGCAGCCCGGTCTCCTGTGCGGTCGATTCCTTGAACATACCAGAGAACAGGATCGTCCACAACAAGACGAGAACGAATGCTGAGCGCCCGGCTGCGCGGGCCGGATCAGGATGAAATCGCTCCATATCCCGTGCGCAGAGTCTCTTCCGGCTGCTGCTCCCTCTTCCGCCGTTTCCTCTACCTTGAAGCGCTCGGTTTTGTCCCACACCCCGACGCGGTGACGGCGGGCATCGAGGATGAGGGCTTTGAAGACGATGTAGAGCCAGAGCTGGCAGTAAGTGAAGTACATCGCGACTGTGAGCAGGATGTTGACGAGGGAATCCTCTCCCTCATAACTGAGAACCACAAAGATCTCCAATGTGAAGAGGGCAAAGGCTGAGACCCAGACCGCGAAGTAGGGACCCGGCACATTGAGGGCGATCAGTCCGGTGCTGCTGGCGAAGAAGAGAAGCAGCGAGATAACAGTCGCCGCCAGAAAGAGATAGTAGAGCGCGAAGAGGTAGATGAACTCGGTGACCAGGAACCGACTTCGGGTTTTGAGCATCGGGCCGGTGAATTTACGAATGACATAGTTGTTGCCGCGCACCCAGCGGGTGCGCTGGCGGCTCCAGACCCGCAGGATTTCGGGCTCCTGCTCCCAGGTGACGCTGAGGGGCATGAACTTGATCTGCCAGCCCGCTTGGTAGATGCGCATACTCAGTTCAGAATCCTCGGTGATGGCGCGATCGTCCCAGCCGCCGACCGCCGCAATCACCGATTTTCTGATGATATAGTTGGTGCCGGGCAAGATGGTCACGCGCGAAAGATGGAAGCGGCCCGCCTGCAGGATCCACTGGAAGGCGATGGTTTCGATGTTGACGAAGCGGGTCAGCCAGGTGCGACGGCGGTTGACGCAGCGGAATTTGCCGATCACCGCCGCCAGTTTGGCATCCGCCTGAAGATGGAGGGCGAGGTGACGCAGAGCGGAAGGTTCGGGCATATTGTCGGCATCATAGATGGCAATGAGCTCGTGGCTGCAGTGCTTGAGCCCTTCGTTGAGGGCATAGGCCTTGCCGTGTCCGGTTTCACCAGCCGGCAGACGGACCAGCTTGATGCGGGGATCCGTTTGCGCGTGCGCCAGGATGATCTCCGCAGTGCGGTCTGTGGAGCCGTCGTCGATGATCACCAGCTCGAGTTTATCCGCCGGATAGTCGAGAGCGAGGATGGTGCGCATGGTCTTGGCGATGACCACCTCCTCGTTGCGCGCCGGGATCATAATGGAGACCGGCGCTGGGTCACTACCTTTTGCCAGCAGCTCCGTGTGTTCCTGCTGAATATGGTGGCGATAGCGATAGCCCGCCAAGGTGAGCACCAGCTGGTAGACGATCATCCCCCAGATGATGACGACGCTGCCAAGGAAGAGCAGATCGAGTGCAGGGTGCATGAGGGGCAGCACAGGTTACCTCCAATTCAGGGCGAAGAGATTCAGTGAGACGGCCGAGCCAGAGGAACTGGATTCATCGGGTGAGGTGCGCTGCACCCGATCTACAAGCTAGTATCAAACGGCTGTCTTGCGGTGGCGCCCGGCGTTTTTTAGATAAAGAAAACCGAGAACGATCCCGAAGAGAAGACCGCCGCCGGCGATGAGGCCGGAGAGGGCCAGCGAGATCTGTTTTACCAGCTGTGTGGTCCGGCTGGTGGTATAGATTTCCGCCCGGTGCTCCCCGGCGGGCAGGGCGAATGCGTAGCCGAGTTCTCCGCGCATCACGGCCGGTCTTTTTTCCTGGCCATCGACCTCGATTGCATGCGGTTTTTCACTTAAAACCATCCAGTTGGCCGTCTCCGAACGGTAACGCAGGCGGATGCCGCGGACGATCCGCTGCAGTTCAAGCAGTTCGCCAGAAAGGGCGATCAGGCGGCCTTCCGCCCAAAAGTCCTTGAAGAAAGAACTGGTGCGGTCAAGGGGCTCAATGGTATGACGGCCGGCGGGGAGAATCAGGTGACCGCGATGATAGGCCGGCCATACCGAACCATCCACCAGCACATCCGGGTGCTGTTTGGGATCGAGCAGCAGGCTTACGGTGGTGGCAGCGTCTATTCGCCACTGCGCAACGGAGAGGGATTCCCGCGTCGCCGCGGCTAAAGCCAGCGGTAGGTAACCGCTGTCCACTTCGTAGAGGCTGGCCTCCGAGTTGAGCGGGAGACGGGCGCCCCGGGCTTGACCCTCTTGCAAGGTGCGATAGAGTTCCAGTCCGGTGATCTGAGGGGTCACCAAGCCGGGTCGCTGCGGCCGGTCAACAAGGTTGAGGGTGGCCAGCGGAATCCGGCCGCGGCTGCTGGCCGCCCCGTGATCGATCATCGCCATGTAATCTTCCGGTCCGGCGGGATTGGCCTGGGGCGGCTCCTCGAGCTGCAGGGTGAAGGGGAACTCGTCGGCGAGGGCGGCGATGGCAGCGGTGTTGACGCCCACAGCCGCCGCAGTCGACGGCGCCATGGCGGCGTCCAGGGTGGTCACGATGATCTCCCAGGAGGTCTTTTTCTCCGCCTCTACCTGCCGAAACAGGGTGACAAAGCGGCGGATTTGATCATTCACCATCTCCTCGCGCAGGAGATATATTGCCTGCAGAGCCCGGGAGTCGCGCTGCCAGTAGCGTCTGGAGGAGGGATCGAAGAGGAGCCGGGGGTCGTAGCCGTGGCGCTGCGAAAAAAACTCGCGAAAGTCCTGGTTCATCGGCGTAAACCAGCGTGGTTCCGCCGGGCCGGCCGCCGATTCATAGTAGAGTTCGGCCAGGTTGACGCCATCCCATGGGTGCGCCAACAGCATATTCCGCAATTCCGCCATTACCGCATCGCGGCAGGCGGTTATATTGAGCGCCATCGGACGCCGCCAATGCGCCCCCGAAGTGTCGGCATCCGCCCCGAGCGCGTTCTTCTCCCGCCACTCCGGATGATCGAGCCAAAACTTGTCCGAGACGTGAGGCAGTTCGAGCCAGAGATAGACGCGTATGGCGTTCTGGTGCGCCAGCGCGATCAGGCGGCCATAATCGTAGGTATAGTCACGGTAACTGTGCCAGCCGGCGGCATAGATGGTGCGCACCCCGTTCTTGCGCCACATCTTGATCAGATCCTCGATGCTGATCTCCTCGCGTGAGCCGGGATCGAAAAAGATCTCGACGGCCTCGCGGCGGACCAGGGGTTTGAGGCCGAACTGGTAGCGCAGCATCTCCGGCAGGAAGGGATAACGACCGTAACCGCCTCGGGTCTCGGGGTCGAAGAGGGTCCCCCAGTAGAGAAAGCGGCCTTCGCCGTATTCGCTGCCGATCACCGCCGGCCATCCTGAAACGGGATCGGTAGCATAGGTGATGTAGTCATACTCGGTCTCAAAGGCAGCCAGCGTGTCCGCAGCCGCCCAGGTGATCCGGACAGTCGGATAGTATTCATCGGTAACGGCTTTTACCAACCGGCTCTCCTCATGCCGCTGGATGCCCAAAGCGCTGCTGAGGGCTGAAGGGCACTCGAGAATCAGATTGGCGCCGTTTTGGACGCTGCGAACCAGCAGGAGGATCTGCTGCTGATCGAGAACGGATGCCGCTGCGGCCGGGACGACGATGAGGTTGATTCCCTCAGGCACGGTGAAAAACTGCCCCACATCCAGCCTCATGCCGTCGATGCCCACACTGCCCAGCGCCTGCTCCCAATTATCCTGGTCGCGCAGCAGCCGCGCTGGGGCATCGCTATGGTACAGCATCACCATGCGCGCGGGAGGTTCATCGGGCACGACCAGTGGTTTGACAGCGCCGATGTACCCCTTCAGCCTCGGCACACGTCCAGCAATGTCGGCGGCCAGAATGGCCAGAGCACCTTTGGGTCGTGTCGGCGCCGCCGCGGCCACATAGATCCATCCCTCCGGCACAACCACCTCCTTGCGCACAGTGTCGCTGTGAAGGGCCTCGGAATAGTGCTCATCGCGGATGGAACCGTGCTCATCGATGTAAAATTCGCGCAAATAAGCGGAGGTGAGGGGCAGCTCGACCCGGCCGCTGCCGGTCACGACCCGGAAACCGGGTCCGCGGACCTGCTGGCAGGTATGGCGGGGATCTGTGAAGCGATAGCCCATCTTTTTCAGGCCGGGTATGATCTCCTTGAGCACCGTGATGTCGCAGAAGGGATGGAAAAAGAAGCTCGCGACACCGTCGCGCAGGGCGAGATTATTGCGCGCTGCTTCGAGCAGCGGTCCGGAACGCTGATCGCTGAGCGGGATATAGCCGAGGTTTTCCGGGATGATTTTGCCACCCGCAGTGTGCTCGTAGATCAGCCAGGGGAGTAGCTGATCAGAACCGTGCAGATCGATGGTCTGGCGGCGCTCGTAGGCGGAACTGAAATAGGTGTTGATGACCGAGTAGGCAAGCTGTGAGGCGCCATAGTGGGGCGTCTCCCAGGTAACCGGCCAAAGTTCGTTGCGGGCCATCTCTTTCAGACCGGTTTCGATCCGCTCGCGGACATACTCACGGGAATCGGAAAAGAGCGGCTCATTGTGCATCATGTCCCAGAATTCGTAATCGGCCGTGGTCTCGCCGCGGTATTGGTGGGTATT
>Ga0116185_1002224_pt1 | contig 18261 bp, 14 predicted proteins | sample AD_JPNNA7_MetaG_FD_89754 | JGI IMG/M metagenome (GOLD analysis project Ga0116185, IMG submission 89754) | Active sludge microbial communities of municipal wastewater-treating anaerobic digesters from Japan - AD_JPNNA7_MetaG | ecosystem: Engineered > Bioreactor > Anaerobic > Digestate | place... | reverse complement strand
CTTCCCGTCCTCGCTGATCGCACCGATGGCGAATTCGGGATTTCCCGGGGCGCCCAGCTTGCGGGAAAGCACGACGTCCATCTCGGAGCCGAGTATGCACGCCGCCCTCCAGGCAACGACGACGCCTCCCCTGGGTATTCCGAGCACGACCGTATTCCTGCCCGAGTATGCCGTGAGCTCCTTGCCCAGGAGGAGGCCTGCCTCTTCCCGGTCGGTAAAAGGCTCGGGGCTGCGGGAGATGATGCGCAAAATTCCCATGGAATGAATCCTCGCCTCGAAAAAAGAATCGCCTCTCTCTATAAAGGGAGGGCGCGGCTTGCATGCAGGGTAGCGTTGGAACTTTACCTATGATACAAAGATAAGACCTGATTATCTTCTCTCAACCTCTGCAGTCCTGCGCCGGGAGCCGTTTTTCAGGCAGTGGGGAAGTCCGCATGCCCTGCATGCCGCATCTCCCCGACGGCAGGGTTCATTCAGAAATCGAAGCAAAACACCTTGTTCGGACGCCCTGCCGTTCAATCGTTTCAGGGCAATCGCACCAGGAGGACTTTGGGAAATTCGACAGGGAGCCCGTAGCAGGACGCGGGCTCTGCTGCCCGCGTCCTTGCTACGGGCGGAGAATTGCTCGTGATCGAGCCGTGCTGCTCGCGAATCCTTTCAAGGTGACAGTCCCGGCTTTGGGTGCAGATCGTCTGGTGCGATTTATAAAACGTTCCCCATGAGATACCGGGAAGCAGTCGCAAAGAGCGAATCGGGCAGGCTCTCGAGGCAATCGCTGCAAGACGGGCACATCCAGATGGGGCCCTGGTTCTGCCGGATATTTTTGAGATCGAGCGGCTTGCCGCACATATCGCAGAAGTATTTCAGGCTGGAGCTCTCTTCGATCCTGTCCTTGAACTCGGGGTAATAGAACCTGACTCCGGCCCCATAGAGGCGGCTCCTGCCCCTGTGAACGGGTCTGGACCATCTGATCATGCCGGCGTTTTCTCTGGGCACCCTGTTTGCGATCTCATCGGGCATCTTTCTCATGAGATGGATGAGGACATTCTCGCCGGGGTCGATCTCGGATCTGGTCTCGATGTAGGCGCCATCGTCACTTACATTGTAGATGATGGCGCTGCAGGGCCGGTGCGATTTCCAGGGCATAAACTCCAGGGGTATACGGCAGCTTATCCGTGAATGCGTCCTGTGTTCTCTGAACGGTGCCATTGCTGTCTCCTTTTCAGGGGTTTGTCTGTACCCTTTTGTCGGAGCACAGTTCCCATCATGTGGTCACCAGATATAGGAGTAGAATAATAGAAAAAGGATTCCGCGTATCAAGAGGCGGCAGAAGGCATCACGATACAATTTTTCAGCAGGAGAGGCCGCAGGCAGGCGCGCTTTTGCCCTGCGTCACGGCCTGCTCTTTTGTGCGAGGCTCACGCAGCCAGAATCTGCTGAAGCTCGTCCTGGATGTACCTGAGCCGCTCGATCTCCTCTTCGGTGATCCTGTCGCGGTTCTCGGCCCGCTTGATGCGCCACTTGAGCCTTTCGAGCTCGGCCGATACATCCTCGTAGGCCTTCAACATCCCGTTCCCGAGAACGAGCTTTTCATCTCCGGCGCGTTTGATCTCGACGGCGAACTCCTTGGGCTTGAGGAACAGGGTTTCTTTCCAGCTCGGCACATAGGTCTTGAGGCCGAGCCTGTCATGGATGAGATGCGCGAGATCGACACTCGCGGAGTTCTCTCCGTGCACGACGAACACGTGGGGCTTGGATTCCGTGAAGTTTCCGATCCACTGGAGCAGGCCCTTCTGGTCGGCATGGGCCGAGAACCCTCCGATGGTGAAGACCTTGGCCCTGACCGCCACATCCTCGCGGAAGATCTTCACGGTCTGCCTGCCTTCGACGATCTGCCTGCCCGTGGTCCCCTCGGCCTGGAAGCCCACGATCACGATGCTCGCCCCTTCCTTCCAGAGGTTGTGCTTGAGGTGGTGCTTGATCCTGCCTGCCGTGCACATGCCGCTGCCGGCAATGATGATGGCCGAGCCTTCATAGGCATTGATGGCCATGGACTCGGCCGAGGTGAGGGTATAGCGGAGGTTCGGCATCTCGAAGGGGTCGATCCCCTGGTTCACGATGGCCATGGCGTCGTCGTCGAAATATTTCTTGTTCTTCCTGAAGATCTCGGTCGCCTTGATGGCGAGCGGGCTGTCGAGGAAGATGGGGATGTCGGGGAGCGAGCCTGCACGCTGGAACTCGCTCAGGAGGTAGATGATCTCCTGGGTGCGCTCCACGGCGAATGCCGGGATGATGACCTTTTCCCCGTTCGAGACCGCGTAGTTTATGGCCTCGAGGAGCTCGCTCTTGCTGGTCTCGAAGTCCTTGTGATCGCGGTTCCCATAGGTGGATTCCACGAACAGGTAGTCGGCATTGAAGATCTCCTGGGGTTGCTTTATGATGAGCTGGTTGGCCATCCCGATGTCGCCCGAGAACACGATCTTGATCTCCTTCGTCCCTTCCTGGACCCAGAGCTCGAGGATGGAGGAGCCCAGGATGTGCCCGGAGTTCCTCAAACGGGCGCGGATGCCGTCCTCGACGGTGATGATCTCGTCGCCTTCGACCGGATGGATATACTGGAGGCTCTTGTAGGCGTCTTCCGTAGTATAGAGCGGCTTGACCTCCTGGGATGCCCTGCGTCTGTTCTTCCTCGTCTGCCATTGGGCATCCATCTCCTGGATGTGGGCCGAATCGAGGAGCATGATCTCGCAGAGCTGCGCGGTCGGGTGCGACGTGATGATCCTCCCCTTGAAGCCGTCCCTGACCAGCTTGGGGATCCTTCCGCTGTGGTCGATGTGTGCGTGAGTGAGAAAGAGCGTGCTGATCTGCGAGGGGACGAAGTCCCAGTCCCTCAAATTGCGGAGCTCTATCTGCTTGCCGCCCTGGAAAAGGCCGCAGTCCACCAGCACCCTCTTGCCGCTCGTATTCTCCACGAGAAAACACGAACCGGTCACGCAACCCGCTGCCCCGAGGCATGTTACCTTAATCATACCAAAGCTCCTCTCAAGCTGAGTGCATCCTCTGCTTAAAGCCGCGCAGGGAGGATGCCTTTGTCCGAGTTATAGGGATGGTATCAGGTAACCTTGAATGAAGCAACCCTCAATGATATGAAGAACTTGAAATCCCATCTCCTGCCGTTGACGGGAAGCGTGCTGTCGGAAAAATCTCGATCACGCATACCCGATACGTACTGCACATATTCGCCGCAGGATGCCGGGCACGCCGTGCAGGCTTCGTGAAAATCCCATGTTCCTGCGGGCCCATGAGATGCTTGACAGGGATCATGAGTTAATATTACATCCTGGGATGCTGCCCGAGTGGCGGAATTGGTAGACGCAAGGGACTTAAAATCCCTCGGTGTTCGACACTGTACCGGTTCGAGTCCGGTCTCGGGCATTGGTTTCAAGCAATTATGCAAGCTACTATCTCCCTGAACAGCCTTCCATGGCTTGTTTATGTCGAATCTATTCCCCTTAAGGAACTATGATCCTTTATAGATCTCTCTAATCGGTATACTCGAATACCCTGTAAAGATCTCCGGACGATATCTTCCTTATTTACAGACTAGAGATAACTTCACGCCATTGACACTCTTAAATAAGGCCTGAAGGTATCGATATCTGAATAGGACTTACTGTAAGTATCATTTAAGACCCAATGTCCTTCAGGGGGCTGTTTAAAAAATATTCAAGGCGTAATCGTTTTCCATTTTTGATATCTCCCAGTGGGTCTGCGTCAGTGCTTCAAGGAATTTCCGGTCATGGCTGATCAAAAGTAAAGCACACCGGCAGTCGGCCAAAGCGCTTTCCAGACACTCAATCGAAATCAGGTCGAGGTGATTGGTAGGCTCGTCCATCATCATCAGCCATGGCTCTTTCAACAGACCGAGAGCAAGCATGATTTTCCGTGCCTCGCCGGGGCTGGGCAGCTTGCTTTCCAGAAGCAGTTCCGGTCTGGAGCCCAGGCGGCTCACGATATTCATCACCCAGCCCAGTTTTTCTCCGGACATACTGCGCAATTCTTCCAATAGCCTCATGGATTCATCAATCAGTATCTCCTGCGGCAGATACGTTACCCGGTCATCCGGCAGAGAAAGAGAAGAGAAAATAGCAGTGATCAGGGTTGTTTTTCCGCATCCGTTGGGGCCTGTCAGTGCGACACGGTCGCGAGGCCCCATGTTCAGGTCCGGATATATCAGCCTTACCTGTTCGCCCAAAGGCAGATACCCTGCCGGCAGGTTCAGCAAAGAAACCCTCGGGCAAACACTGCCCAAGACGACGATTCCTGTAGGATATTCCTTTTTCACTGGGGTTTTATCAAACTCTTCCCTTGCCTTCCGCAGGCGGCCGTCCAGCTGCTTTTGCAACTTTCCCTGAACTGCATCCTTGCCGGTCAGTTTTGCACCGTTCACCTTTGCCCTTGCATCGCGATCTTTGGGAGAGAGGTGCCTTTTGGGGTTCATGTGAGCCGATTTTGTTGCCATGTGTTTCCGCCTGGCGTGCTCTCGTTCGATCCTGTCCAGCTTGTCTCTGGCGTCATTGTGCCGTTTCATTGCAGAGGCCTTCTCAAGTCGGGCCTGCTCAGCTCCGGATGAGTAATTGCCCGGTCGCAGTATCGCAGAGGGGGGGTCAATAAAGACACATTCCCTGCAGAGATTATCCAGCAATTCCCGATCGTGGCTAACGAGCAGGCCGATTCCCTTGTATTTTCTCAGGGCACGGTACAGCAGACTTCGCGTGTCTGAATCCAGATGATTAGTGGGTTCGTCCAGGGCAAGCAGATCAGGTTGCCCGTACAGTGCTGCCGCAATCTGAAAACGCTTCCGCTCGCCATAGCTCAATGTCTCCCATCGAAGCAGGTCTTCCTGCTTCAGATCGAGGTCCGCTTTCAATATGAGTGAATCGCGGTCGTTGGCGGCCATGAGTGACTCTGCCCCTTCGGGCGGGTCGTCCGTTCGTTGCGGACAATAGCTGGATAAGTCCGGCATGGCAATGAAGCCATGGTCGGGCCTGAGCTTTCCACAAGCCAATAGTAGGAGGGTGGTCTTGCCGGTGCCGTTAGGGCCGACAATCCCTGTCCATCCGATCGAGAAATGGATATTTATTTCGCTGAAAAGTTCACCTGTCATAGATGAATAGGAAAAACTCACGTCCTCGAAACGTAAAACGGGATGATACGTCATTGCTTGCACCTTTTATATTCAAACAGGCTGATTCAGGAAGGGATGATCCCACAGCGGCCCATGAACAGGTGCGATGGATAATTTGAATGGTGTTGAACAGCCGCTGTGTACGATCCCCGATCTAAAATGCCTGTGTTCAGGAAGAGCCGATGGCTTTTCCTCGAATGTCTGTGGCCAGGGGACATTTTCCTTTAGCGGCTGTTCTTCATCTTCGATTCACTCCGGATATTCTGATTTTATAAAAATTACTTCAATAATACATGCCTGTCAACTTCTACTCAATGGGAGTGTCATCCTGTTTTATGGTACAAACAAAGATCTCTACTCGTTGAGGGTTCTATAATTACTTTAACTTCTTCCTATCTTAAGGGTTCTATCTCGCCATTAAAGGCCTCATTCTCCCCTGATTAAATTTTTTCACCGCAGAGAAAAAAACATTCGATTTTGAGATATTTTTTCGATAATATAATAGCCGACTTTAAAAAAATATTCTGGCAGACTGTATCGCAGAATGGGAGAAGATGGAACCAACACAGAGGCGAACTGACATCCCGGTTCTTATCCTTTATGACATCGATCCTGCCTGGGATTTGAACGAACAGGCAACAGTCTACGAATCGGTAAAAAAGCTCAAGACAGGCCTCCACAATGAAGGGCATCCGGTAGTCGATGTGCCGGTATTCAACGAATCGCTTGCGGAAACACTTCAGGCTTATCACCCGCACGATTATGTCGTCTTCAACTGGTGTGAGGGATTGCCCGGCCTGCCCCGCAGCGAGGACAGGGTCGCCCAAATACTCGAGGAGTGCAATTTCGCCTACACAGGAGCCTGCCCCGACGTTCTCGCTTTCAGCTGGGATAAGGCGGCAACCAAGAATCTGCTCAATAAGAGCGGAATTCCCACGCCTGCAGGCATGATCGTCAACAGCAGGAATATCAATGCCTGGAGCCGATTCCCGGCAATAGTAAAGCCGGCGTACGAGCATTGCAGCTTCGGAATTACCGAAGATGCCGTCGTAACCAATGCATCTGAGCTGAAAGAACGCATTGCATTTGTGAAAAACAACTTCAAACAGCCTGCCCTGGTGGAAGATTTCATCGACGGACCTGAATATCATGTCACCCTGTGGGGCAACGGAAAGATTCATGCGCTGCCGCCTGCCGAGATGGACTTCAGCGCATTTAAAGACCTCAAAGACCGCCTCTGCACGTTCGATTCAAAATTCAGTCCGGGCTCCTCGCACTATGAGAACATAATAGTCCGCATTCCCGCTGAGCTGGATGACAGGGAGCTCGCTCTGCTCAACCAGACCGCCATAGCTGCGTACAAGGCAATAGGATGCCGCGACTTTGCCAGAATTGACCTTCGCATGCTCGACGGCGTTTACTATGTGCTCGACATAAATCCCAATGCGGACTTCAGCCCTGATACAAGCTCGATTTCTGCAGCCGAAGCAGCCGGACTTTCCTACGGCGCAATAGCAAGCTGTCTTGTAAACCTGGCAGCGCACAGGCATCCGGTATATTCAATCCCGAATTCGAAGAAGAAAAAAAGAAGCTCATGAAAAGCAAGCGGGGCCTTCAGAGCATTACCTCCGACCCTGTTCGAGCTGTGCCGGAAAATACTCATTGAGATATGAGATCATAGTTCCCTACCCCTGCGGCAAAGGGGCAAATGAGGTTATCCACTTCTCTCAGCCTCTTCTCATCAGCGTCAGTGATATAAGCTGATAGAGAATATTTAAAATTCCCGCAATAATTCTGTATGGAGGACCAGCGGATATCAGGCTCTTTCTTCACCTTTTTGCTCAGAGAGGTCACGCCGATGATCACCTCGATAATTTCTTCTCCCATCATAGCCGCATCATTCAGTGCCCTTTCTTCATCCGCATCTGAAAAAATCGACGATTTTACACCATAATATTCTTGCTTATGAGATGGATGGCTGTGAAAGGTCCCGAGGAACTGATACATCGGGTAGGCTTCTATCACCGATTTGATCCTCTCGAGATGCCTTACGGAGGGAGATACCTGATCGACCTTTTTTTCCAGGAGCATCTGCATCGGGATTGCTATAGTCACGTGATAGATCACATCATCTTTTTTATTTATTCTTTGCCCGAACAGCAATCCATATACCTCACCTTCCGGCAGAGATTTGCTCAATTTTCTCTTTCCCACATATTTTGATGGAAAAGACTCTATCGCTGTCACGAGAATGGACATGAAGGCTGTTTCTGCGATATGAACCCTGACTGACATGTAACCCCCTCCCTTATAAGCTGTCCCGGTACCGGTAATCTTTTAAAAATACACTTTATTTCTTATTTAGTCAAAGATTCCCATAAGGTTTCTCGATTTCTGCAGATTCAAGGTGCTGCCGGCAGCGCTTTACGCATGCCTTACAACCGGTGCATGTTCCGGGTTGAGCCGGTCAAAGCAGTTGCCGGCTGCAGAATCAACAGGCCTCCGCATCGGTCTTTGAGCTTCCGGGATCACTTCCTGGCCTTCAAGGAAATATCCGTTGTGCTGCAACGAGAGCTTCCTCTCGCCGGCAGCTCGTGGTAATCCGGAAATACATTCTTAAGGGGGCTGATCTTGCGATGAAGAATGTGCTCATTCTGCTTGCTGACGGGTTCGAGGCGTATGAGGCGTCGGCCTTCACCGATGTGCTGGGCTGGGCGGACTCCTTCGGAGACACGCGGCTTCGAGTCACTACGGCGGGATTGCATCCGGTTTTGACGTGCACCTTCGGGTTTAAGGTCATGCCCGAGGATCTCGTGAGAGACCTCGACCTCGAAGCCTTCGACGCCCTCGCCATACCGGGCGGGTTCGGGACAGCAGGCTTTTACGAAGACGCCTTCTCGGAGGACTTCCTCGCCGTGATCCGTCATTTCGATGAGAGGAAGAAGCCCATCGCATCGATATGCGTGGCATCGTTGAGCCTTGGCAGGAGCGGTGTCCTCTCCGGCAGGTCTGCCACCACGTACCTCCTCGAGGAGCGCAAGAAGGAGCAGCTCGCCGCTATGGGGGCTACGGTCGAGGACAAGCCGATCGTGCGGGACGGCAACATCATAACCTCTTCGTCGCCGGGAACGGCCGTCGAGACCGCCTTCCTGCTCCTCGAAACGCTGACCTCCACCGGGAATGCGCGCCATATCCGGAGGCTCATGGGGTTCGGGTAGAAACAAAAGTGCCCTGCGCCTTCCCGGGCTGCAGGGCACCGGAGTCTGTGAAGATGATGGACTACCCGAGACGCTTCCTGAGCTCTTCGAGCTGCTGCCTCATCCTTGCCGGCAGGCGGTCTCCGAACTGGCTGAAGTGCTTCTCGATGCTCTCGACCTCGGCCTTCCAGGCATCGGTATCGACATTCAGGATCTCCTTCATATTGGCCTCAGGAACGCTGAGACCCTTCGTGTCGAGGCTGCCGTTATCGGGAAGCAGGCCGATGGCAGTCTTCACCGCGCCGGCCCTGCCGTCGATGCGCTCGCACATCCACTTGAGCACACGGCTGTTCTCGCCGAACCCGGGCCAGAGGAACTTGCCCTGGGAGCTCTTGCGGAACCAGTTGACGTAGAAGATTCTCGGGGCCTTGTCCCTGAGCTTGTCGCCCATATCGAGCCAGTGCTGGAAATAATCCCCCATGTTGTAGCCGCAGAAGGGCTTCATGGCAAAGGGATCTCTCCTCAGGTTGCCTACGCTGCCGATATTCGCGGCGGTCGTCTCGGAAGACGCGGTCGCACCGAGGAACACCCCGTGATCCCAGTTGAACGCCTCGTTCACGAGGGGCACGACCCCGGCGCGGCGGCCGCCGAAGATGAAAATGTCGATGGGCACGCCCTCGGGCTTTTCCCAGTCGCCGCATATGCACGGGCACTGCCTGGCCGGCGCGGTGAAGCGGGCATTGGCGTGGGCGGCGACCTCCGTGCTCTCCGGCGTCCAGTCGCGGCCCTTCCAGTCGATGGCGTGAGCGGGCGGCGCGCCGTCCATCCCCTCCCACCAGATGTCGCCCTCGTCGGTGAGCGCGCAGTTAGTGAAGATGATGTTCTCATGGAGGGTATACATAGCCATGGGATTCGACTCATAGGACGTGCCGGGCGCCACGCCGAAGAACCCTGCCTCGGGGTTGATGGCATAGAGCCTGCCGTCGGGGCCGATCTTCATCCAGGCGATGTCGTCGCCGATGGTCTCGCACTTCCATCCTTCGACCGTGGGCTGGAGCATGGCGAGGTTGGTCTTGCCGCAGGCGGACGGGAACGCCGCCGCAATGTGGTACTGTTTGCCTTGCGGATTCGTGAGCCGCAGGATCAGCATGTGCTCGGCCATCCAGCCTTCGCGCCGCGCCATGGCCGAGGCGATCCTCAGGGCCAGGCACTTCTTTCCGAGCAGGGCGTTGCCGCCGTACCCGGACCCGTACGACCAGATGAGGTTCTCATCCGGGAAATGGCTGATATACTTCTTTTCCATGGGTGCACAGGGCCAGCTGACATCCTCCTGGCCGGGCATGAGAGGGGCGCCGATCGAATGGAGGCAGGGAATGAACTCTCCGTCAACGCTCAGGGCATCGATCACCTTTGTCCCGACCCGCGTCATGATGTGCATGTTGCACACGACATACGGGCTGTCCGTGATCTCGATCCCGATCTTTGCAATGGGAGACCCGATGGGCCCCATGGAGAACGGAATCACATACATGGTCCTGCCCTTCATGCACCCTTTGTACAGATCCTTCATGGTGGCCTTCAGCTCGCCGGGATCGATCCAGTTGTTCGTGGGGCCGGCATCGATCTTTTCTGGCGTGCTGATGTAGGTGCGGTCCTCCACCCGTGCCACGTCGCTCGGATGGGAGCGGAACAGGAAGCTGTTCGGCCTCTTCTTGAGAGGGGTTGCACTGCCGTTCTTCACCATCAGCGCCATCAGGCGGTCGTATTCCTCCTTGCTGCCGTCGCACCAGATGATCTCATCCGGCTGGCACATCTCTGCCGCTTCCTTAACCCATGCTTTTAACTTCTCGTGTCTGATGGCTGTGCTCATAACCCTTTTCTCCTCTTTCACCAGAAATGGAATGCCGAATTATAACGAATGAATAACCGATTTTCAATACAAGTTCACTGTATCCCAAATATTATCTATTATTACGGAATCATTTCACAAATATGCCTCCGGCATTCCAGGGAAAAGTTATCTTTCCTCTCTGCTTTCATGCACATGGGGTGTTCATAATAAGGTAAGATAACCGTTGTTTGCCGTTCAATTAATTGAATCATGTAAAGAATTGTTCGTAAACCAAATGAAGAGAGTGCGCACCGGAGCTCATAAGCCTGAGCTGTCAGACTCCATGCCGGGATTATTTTGTATATACCTCGGGATTGATGCAGTCCGGGGCCCTTTCGCCCCTGAGCATGGCGAGGAGGTTCCGGGCCGCCTTGACCGACATGCCGGAGCGGGAGGACTTCGTTGCGGAGGCCGTGTGGGCGGTGCACACGACGTTGTCGAGCGAGGCCAGGCCTTCAGCCATTTTGGGCTCGAACTCGTACACATCGAGGCCTGCCCCTGCTATGAGGCCTTCCTTGAGGGCAGCTACGAGCTCTGCCTCGTGGACCACCGGACCCCGTGAGGTGTTTATGAGGTAGGCCGTCCTCTTCATTCGCATAAACGCCGATCGGTCGAACAGATGGTGAGTCGATGGCAGGAGCGGTACGTGGATGCTCACGAAGTCCGATTCCTTCAGCAGCTCTTCGAACGTCACCTTCCTGGCGCCGAGTATCTCCTCGAGGGTCGGGTTGGGCGATTCGTTCGTATAGAGGACCGGCATGTGAAAGCCTTTCGATTTGACCGCCATGGCCGTGCCGATCCTGCCGGCGCCCACGATGCCGAGGGTCTTGCCGGTCACGTCGCCTCCGATGAACTGGAGCGGGCCCCAGCCTTTCCAGGCGCCGGAGCGCATTATGCGGTCCGATTCGATGACGCGCCGTGCCGCGGCAAAGAGGAGGGCCCAGGCCATCTCGGCCGTGGCTGAAGTCAGGACGTCGGGTGTGTTCGATACGGGAATGCCCCTTTTCGTCGCCTCTTTGAGGTCGATGTTGTCGAACCCCACGGCAAAGTTTGCAAAGCCCCTGATTCCGGGGGCAGCATCCATGACCTGGCTGTCGATCCTGTCGGTCAGCAGGCAGACGAGCCCGTCCCTGTCCCTTACGGCATCGATGAGCTCTTCGCGGGAGAGCGGCCTGTCCTCGGGATTGATGTCCACCAGGCAGGATTCTTCGAGGAGGTCTATGCCCTCTTTGGGAATCATGCGGGTGATATAGACACGGGGCCTCTTCATCCGACCGGCCCCCCGCTTGCCAGTGATTTGAGCGCCTGTCTGTCGAAGACCCTGATCTTGCGGCCGGACCGGACGTTCTTTTCCCGTGCGCATCCGGCCAGGGTCTCGAGCTGCTCGTCGGCCAGTGGTTCGAAAATCGGGACGTGCCGCAATCCTTCATGTATGTCCATAGACTGCCTTTTTATTGAAACGTTGACTCAGTTCAATGAATTTTTGTCGCTCATGGTGGAAATGTGGTAGTACCATTCCTATCAGAAAGGTAACTACAGGGAAAGGAGAATTCATTCATGGTCACCATTACCAAGGCCGGGAAGAAGCAGCTCGAAAAGCATTTCAAGGACCAGGCGGATACCATACTTCGGATCTACATGACCTTCGGCTGAGGGGGCCCGCAGCTGCGGCTGGCTCAGGATGAGCCGAAAGAAGACGATCAGCGGTTCGAAGTCGACGGATACAAGTTCGTCGTCGCACAAGACCTCAAGCAGCTGGCCGGAGACATCACCATCGATGCCTCGTTCCTCGGACTGAAGATCCTCTCACAGCTCAGTATCAAGGGTTCTCGGGGCTGCTGCTCGCATTAGACGCTTTTCCAAGGCTGCTCGAACAGGCTCCACGGACGATCCCTCAGCGGACCCGGCCGCGGAGCCTGTTCTCTTATCCGCGCATCTCCATTCCCTGCATGCAAAAAGCCCGGTGCCTGACAATACATTCCGATGCGTCATCCCCTCCGAGGCCTTGAAAAACCCGGGCGCTCTGGTATATGAAGAGAAGGCCTATGGCAAAGGACGCGTATCCCATAACCCAGGGAGTGAGGTTCCTGCGGAAGAACGGAGTCGAATTCACGCCTTGCCTCTACCCGTATGTGGATCACGGCGGGACAGGCCGCGCTGCCGAATTTCTCTGCGTTCCCGAGCACAGGGTAATCAAAACCCTGGTGATGGAGCTCGATGAAAGGCACCCCATTATCGTCCTCATGCACGGCGACCGCGAGGTTTCCGTCAGGCAGCTCGCCCGCCAGCTCGGCGCAAAGCAGGCACGGCCCTGCGACATGAAGAAGGCCGAGAGGCTGACCGGCTACCAGGTCGGCGGAATCAGCCCCTTCGGGACAAAGGCCAGGTTCGAGATCTACATGGAGGCATCGATTCTCGAGCTCGACAGGATCTATATCAACGGCGGCAAACGGGGCTTTCTGGTGGCGGTCGACCCCGGGGACATCGAGAGGGTGTTAAAACCCGTAAAAGTAAACGTTGCCATCGAACAATGAAGAGGGAGATCATCCATCCATGAAGCATGGAAAGACCTTGAATCCCCACCTCCTCGAGATCAATGCCTTCGCCTTCATGTCGAGGATGAGGGAGAAATACGGCCGGGGCTTGAGCCTGGGCACCATCCCGGCAAACGAGTGGCAGGAGGTCGCCTCACAGGGCTTTTCCTCCGTATGGCTCATGGGGGTATGGGAGCGAAGCTTCGAATCGCGGGAATGCGCCCTCAAGGATGAACGGCTGAGGAAGGCCTACGACACGGCCCTTCCGGGATGGACCGATGAAGATGTGAAGGGCTCTCCCTATGCCGTTCACTCCTACACGGTCGACAGCTTCCTCGGCAGCGGGCAGGACCTCCTCGCATTGAAATCAACCCTGAACGGGCTCGGCATGGGGCTCATCCTCGACTTCGTGCCGAACCACCTGGCGATCGACCATCCCTGGACAGCGAGCTCCCCCGAGATGTTCATCGAGGGCGGGCCAAAGGACCTCGAGCAGGACCCTCCGCTCTTTTTCAGAAGTGAAAGCGGCCGCATTCTCGCCCACGGCAGAGACCCGTACTTTCCGGCGTGGCGGGACACGGTCCAGGTGAACCCCTTCTCGCCTTCCGGCCGCAGGGCGCTCATCAATGAGCTCATCCGCATCGCGGACTGTGCGGACGGGGTCAGGTGTGACATGGCCATGCTCGTGCTGAACGAGGTTTTCGCAAAGACCTGGGGCGCATACCTCGAAGAAACACCGCTGCCGGAAAAAGAATTCTGGACCGAGGCCATCTCAGAGGTCAAGGCACTCCATCCCTCGTTCACCTTCATGGCCGAGGCCTACTGGGACCTCGAGTATAGGCTCCAGCAGCTCGGCTTCGATTACACCTACGACAAGAGGCTCTACGATCTCATGCTCCATGCCGATGTGCGCGAGATCAGGGCGCACCTCCACGGAGACGAATGCTACCAGAAGAGGTGCATCAGATTCATCGAGAACCATGACGAGCGGCGGGCCGTCGATGCCTTCGGCAGGGACAGGTCGTGCGCGGCTGCCGTCGTCATGGCCACGGCGCCGGGCCTCCACCTCTTCCACGACGGCCAGCTCGAAGGAGCCGAAATCCATCTGCCGATCCAGCTTGCCCGCAGAGGGGAAGAGCGGGCAGACCCGAGCATCCGCGACTTCTATGACCGCCTGCTCGCCTTTGCCGCAGGCGGGCCCTTCACCACGGGCTCATGGAGACACCTCGATGTCCGGCCGGCATGGAGCGAAGACATCAGCTGGACAAACCTGCTCGCCTGGATCCGGCACGGAGAGGGCACCACAAAACTCGTCTGCGTGAACTATTCTGATTCCCCGTCCCAGGGAAGGCTCCGCATCGTGCCCGAGCTCATCCAGGCGGGTCCGCTGGCCTTCCGCGACAGGCTTACGGACGAGGTCTACATCCGCACCACCGACGAGATCCTCAGTGAAGGACTCTACGTAGAGCTCGGCCCGTGGAAGTCGCACCTCTTCGACCTGCTCTCCTGAGCCCCGTCCTCTGCGCCGATCGGGGGATGATCTCCATCAAATCAGAATTCCGGATGGGGGAGCGAGCTCAGGGATTTTCTCCTCACAGGGACGCGAAGCCTGATTATCGAATGGATCTGGCTTCGATAAAATGCTATATTCTCTATCACTTGGATTCCACACCACGAACCGGCACCCGAGCTCTGTCCATGAACGTTGCACACAACAAGGATCAGGATCTTAATGCTCATTCACCCGGATGCACGGAGTCTGCCCTGACACGACATGCCGGGCCGGCGCTCGTGCTAAAGCGGTAATTACTCTAAGGCGGGAAAACGGCATGGCGGTTTTACCATGGCAGCAGATGATGGCGGCCTTATGTTCTGCCTTGATTACCACTGCAGTATTAATCCAACGGACGCAGGGCAGCCGCACCGCTGATTGCGCGATAGCTTCAGAAGCAATAAAGATATTGGGCCTTGCTATATTGAAACATCTACCTTATAATCTTACTGGTAAGATAATACCATTAGGAGAAAAACGTGGCTGACCTTGCAACCACAAAAATGTCATCGAAAGGCCAAGTTGTCATCCCAGAGGATATTCGGAAGCGTCTCAATTTAAAAGCCGGTTCTCAATTTGTTGTTATGGGAGAAGATGGTGTGGTTATTCTCAAGACTATAGAAGCCCCATCAATGAAGGATTTTGATTCATTGATTAGTGAAGCACGTAAACAAGCACGTCTGGCTGGTTTAAAGCAATCAGATATCGGTAATGCCATAGCCAAGGTCCGAGCTCATAAGAAGTGAGAATAGTGCTTGACACAAACGTGCTCATTTCCGGAATCTTCTTTTCCGGTCCTCCTTCACGTATCCTTGAAGCATGGCGGGATGGTAGAATAGAGTTAGCAGTATCACCTGATATTCTGAGTGAGTACCAGAGAGTTGGAAATGAGCTGTCAAAGCAATTCCCTTCGATCGACCTGAGTTCTCTACTCGGTTTGGTAACAATACATGCAATGATGTTCCAATCTTGTCAATTGTCTGAACCAGTCTGTGAAGATCCGGATGATGATATGTTTATAGCTTGTGCAATTGCCAGCAAAAGTAAGGTCATTGTGAGTGGTGATGAGCATTTATTAAATATCAAAAGCTTTGGTGGATTAACAATTCTAAAGCCACGAGAATTTGTTGATACCTTCCTGTAGAAAAACTTACCGACTTCAGCAGCTGACGCGCTTCGCGCATATCTGACCGGCACGTTACACAGCCCTCTTCCCGGGATCGCGGAAGATCCGCCCTTGAAGGTCTTCACCCGGGAGCCACTATTCCCTTCATGGACGCGAATTCCTATGATGCCCTCCTTGGGCGGCGGGAGGCGGCAACGCTGACGTGGCGCGGCCCGGCACTGATGCTGTTTGCGCGCTCCGCTTTTGCGGTGGGGGCGCAGGCCGTCTTCGCAGCCGTCTTCGCCCTGCGGGCGTCGCCCACTCCATGGCATGACGCCGAGCCATGGCTGCCGGTGTACGGGACACTGATCGACGCCGGATGCCTGGCTCTGCTGTGGCGGCTCGCCCGCCGCGAGGGCATCGGCCTGTTCGATCTTGTCGGCTTCGACCGGGCACGCCTCGTCCGCGATGTGCTGCTGGGCCTTGCGCTCATCCCCGTGAGCCTCGTGTTCATTCTCGGCGGCAATTATGGTGCAGGCTGGATCGTGTACGGGGCGCTCACGCCAGGGTACCTCTTCGGACGCCTGCCTTTGCCTGCCGCTCTCTATGGCGTGCTGGTATGGCCGTTCATCTGGGGGCTGACCGAGCAGATGACCTACAACGGCTATCTGGTCCCCCGCTTCCAGGTGCTTTGCCGGAGTACGATCGTAGCGGTCGCAGTTGTGGCGTTCGCCTGGTCCATGCAGCATGCTTTCATGCCGCTGACCTTTGACGCGAAGTTCATGGCGTTTCGGCTGTTGTCGCCGGTGCCGTTTTCCGTCTTTGCAACGCTTGTGTATCTGCGGCTTCGACGGCTGCTTCCGCTCGTGGTTGCGCACGCCCTGATGGATGGTGCGAGCGTGCTGATCGGCGTGCTTGTCCCGTTGGTGCGATCATGAAGATGCGGCCGGCTTTGGGAGATATGTGATATGGAAAAACATCGGATCTACTGCTCCGGCCCGCTCTTCTGCCCCGAAGAAGTCGGCGGCATGAGCGCGATTGCCAGGGTGCTCGAGAATGCGGGCTTTCAGACCTTCCTGCCGCACCGCGACGGGCTCGAAGGGTATGTCCTGCGCTTCGCCAACGTACCTGCGCCTTCGATACTTTCCGGGATACGCACGCGCATCGACTACGCCATCTTCGCCCTGGATGTCTTCGAGCTGATCGAGCGGTGCAGCGCCGTCGTGTGCAACCTGAACGGCCGCGTCCCGGACGAGGGGATGATCGTCGAGGCCTCCCTTGCATATGCGGCCGGCAAGCCGCTCGTCCTTTTCAAGGACGATGCGAGGGCCCCTTTCGGCGGGTACGACAACTCGATGCTCACGAGCCTCGTGCAGGGGAAGATCGTCAGGAAGCTGCAGGAGCTTCCTTGTGCCCTCAAGGATGAGATGCATCGGAAAACCGGTTGTCCGGTATCTCTGTCGGATGACCTGAAGAAAGCAGTCTCTTATGGAAAACGCATCTCAAAGGTATTGGAACGTCTGCCGGAAAACCTCGGCAGGAAGCAGTGGCCGGTCGAGGTGATCAACCAGGTCATCGATGAGGCGGTGACGAAGACGGAAACCTGAGAACAGTGCTGAAGAGACGCTGACTGAAGCATATCAGAACAGGCAGGATAGAAGGCAGGGTTTTAAGCCCTGCTTTTTTATTTCACAATCTCCCAATGTATTTGCCGGATACGGAAGACGCCTCCCCGGTTGCCGGAGGGCATCGAAACATTATCAATAATGTAATCCCGGGTTGCAGAGGAGTGCTGTAGGCAAATGGCGATCGATGATTACTATGTAATGAATAGGGATAAGTGATCCAGGCCGGGAGCCTCGTGTTCAAGATGCCCCGGCTGTGATCCCGGACCTTTCACGGAGATCCCTTCAGACAATGGAGGAGAGGATATGGCCCAGCTTATCAATGAAAAGCTCGAGAAGGAGATAGCGTCCATGTTCAGGGGGCTCAAAGAGCCGGTGAAGATTGTCTTCTTCACCCAGGAGGCTGCCTGTGAATCGTGCCGTCAGCAGGAAGAGCTCCTGAAGTCCCTGACCGCGCTTTCAGACAAGCTCACTCTGGAAATCTACGATCTCGTCAAGGATGTCGAAGAGTGCCGCCGGTATAAGATCAGCAGGGTCCCGGGTACGGCGATCATCGGATCGAAAGACTACGGAATCCGGTTCTACGGCATCACTGCAGGGTATGAATTCAGCTCGCTCATCGAGGCGATCTTCATGGTGTCGCGCGGTGCTTCGGGCTTGAGCCGCGAGCTCGAAGACCTGCTCATCCTCGTCGACGTGCCCGTCCATCTGGAGGTCATGGTCACCCTCACCTGCCCGTACTGCCCGCAGATGGTGCATCTTGCCCAGCAGATGGCCGTATCGAATGACAACATCACTGCCGACATGGTCGATGCGGCCGAATTCCCGCAGCTCGTTCAGCGGTATTCCGTTCAGGGGGTGCCCCGGACGATCATCAACGAGATCCCGGGATTCGAGGGTGCGCTTCCTCCTCTCGATGCAATCATGGAGGTGCTCAAGGTCGTCAAGCCGCATGTGTACGAGCGCATCGATACCGAGATGAGAAAGTCGCGCGGAGAGGTGTTTGCGACCCAGGCAGATCCCCGGGAGACCTATCAGCTGATCATTGTGGGCGCAGGGCCTGCAGCCATGTCTGCAGCCGTATATGCCGCCAGGAAGGACCTCAATGTGGCGCTCATCGGTGAGCACACAGGCGGCCAGGTCACCGATACGGCGAACATCGAGAACTG
>Ga0116185_1002220_pt1 | contig 18278 bp, 24 predicted proteins | sample AD_JPNNA7_MetaG_FD_89754 | JGI IMG/M metagenome (GOLD analysis project Ga0116185, IMG submission 89754) | Active sludge microbial communities of municipal wastewater-treating anaerobic digesters from Japan - AD_JPNNA7_MetaG | ecosystem: Engineered > Bioreactor > Anaerobic > Digestate | place... | reverse complement strand
TTTACCGCGTGGCACTTTGCAAACTGCCGAGTGAAAAAAACTGCAGATTATATCGAAAAATTGATTGACAAATAAAACTATCAATATACAGTCAAGCAATCGGAGGACGTTATGCAGACTTACAGAGAAGAAATGACGGAAGTATTAGAAAAAGCAATCAGATCAAAATGCAGTAGTGTTGAGTTTGATAAAGACGGCAAATATTCACACACGGCTTCGGTTGCAAGAAATTACAAAGTAGATTCTTATGGGATAGATAGCAGTAATTATATGGAAGTAACGGCAAGATTTAATTTCCTTGAAGACGTTGAAGATGTCCCGGGCGAAGTCGAAAAAGCACTTGATAAAATAAGCGAACTTGAAGAAGTTTACGAGTCGGATTACTGGAGATGAAAAAAGAAATAACTTTTGAGCGCGTAAACGGAAAGACTAAGCTCGGGATTAACCCGGGCGACTTTTACAAAGGCTTACCTGATAATTGCAACGGAATCATAACCATTGAAGACGTTGACAATGTTAAATATTTTCAGCATAAATATTACCGCGGTGAACTATTAGAGTATTGCTCTTTGCATATGGGGTACACCCAAGACGAATGCCACGAATATTTTAAACATAAATATTTAACTTTTCATCTTGCTCCCGGTGAAAAAATACCGTCAAAATATTCAAGACGCGCAAGAATATACGTACGCGAGTATGAAGAAAACGGTGAAATTATAGAGTACGCATACAAATATATTCCGTCTATGGGCGACTTATCATATCAAGACGCTGCAAAGTTTATTCAGCAAGTAGAGTTTTTCGCGGTTGAAATGTGGCAATACTCGACTAATTCAGACTTAAGGGAAAAGGCGCAAATATGAATCATAAATTTCAAAAGATGCTTTCTTTGTGCCGTAAGCAGTTTTTTGCAGGCGCGCAAAATATGAACGTTCCGCGGTTGCGATTTTGGCAAGAACTCGAAGCTAAAGTACTACATTATCAATCACAAGCTGACGGATGGGATAAGTTTAGAAATTACATAGCCGGAAAAGGCGCGACCGGAAGCACGGAAGTAAATAAATTTTGCATTATACTACTTGACGAAATGGAGAAACTATGAAAAATATAACAATTGACCAAATAATCGAAACTTTGAAAGATGAAAACAAGCGCAAACAAATTGAGGAAATAATATGTGATGATAAACCGAAAGGGTTTGAAGAAGATATTTTTATAAGATCAAATTATTATATTACTTACGATTCTCGCGTCGAAGCAGATCATCAAAAAGAATATTCTTTAAAAGACTCTGAGCATTATAATCATTTTGAAAACGAAAAAGAAGCAATAATGATTGCTAAAAAACAAAATGCAGAAAAAAAACTGTATCACATTTCAAAATACTTGAACAAAGGATGGAAGCCTGATTGGAAAAGCCGCGAAAATAAGTTCTATATATTTTACAATCATTATAATCGCTGTTACAGAATAAGTTGCGATCATATATATGATCAATCGCACATATATTTCAAGTCGTCAAGCATGTTTCCTGTCATCAGACGTTTAATGGGAGAACAAAGCCTAAAAGATTATTTTATGTTGGAGTATTAATGAAAGGATATAAAAAGCTTATTGCGTTCGGCGACGAACACCTACCAACGGCGCACGCCGCGCGGCTTCGGATTCTGCTTGACGTTATAGAGTACGAAAAACCAGATATTATTATCTCCGGCGGAGACATGATTAACTGCGATTGTTTAAGCGATTATAGCAAAACGCATGATAAGCTTGTCGGACTACAAAAAGAACTTAAGCAAGCGCATGCATGGATTGAGTCAATAAATAAAGTCGCGCCGAAAGCTGAAAAGGTTTTGCTTGAAGATAATCACTTTTTCCGCCGTCTTGCTGATAAAATGACGCGTGAGCATTGGTTGTCCGATCTTGAAGATATGAAGCCTGAAAACCAATTAAAACTTAATAAATACGGATGGACTGCGCAGTCGGAATATAATTATAAAGACGTACTTTTGATTATGCACGGCGACGGTTCCGGCGGTTCTTCAGCTAATCCAGTCAATCAGGCAAGAAAGGACGCCAACAAATACGGAATAACGGTTGTCAGATTCCATTCGCATTGCACGGGTTTTGAATTGCATAAAAATTACAACGGCGAAGTCGGCGCGATTCAGCTTGGAACTTTTGAGGACGCACAGAAAGCCGGATATATCAAACACGGCGGACTTAATAACTGGACCACGTCTTTCGGATTGTTTTATCTAAGCGAAACGGCGAAAGAGTTTTTCTTTGTGCCGTCGTATTTTATCAATGACAAATGCGTATTAAACGGTAGGCTTTACAAATGACAATAAACGACAACTGCGGTGCTTGCGGTCAATGTTATGATGCGTGCGCATACGATGCGATAATGATAATAAAAAAAAGCGGGTATTCTGATTTCGTGATTAACCCGTCGAAGTGCGGTGAATGTGGAGCTTGCGAGGCAATATGTCCGTCGGATGCTATAAATGATAATTGACGGTGTACAAATAGTAGTACCGTGCTACAATAAGCCGTTTGGATGCAATAACAGCGCTACAGATAGACATCATTGCTTTTCACAGACTAAACACAACGTCAAGAAATACGGAAGAAAAATCATTGACAGCAAGCAGAACATACGGTACTTTTGCAATAATTGTCACGCGTCGCATAGGAAAGTACCGAAATGGCTGATCTGGGATGAGATTACATTTTTGCAGCGGTTGCATGATGATGACAGAGATTATTTAAACGCCGAATATGATCCGGCTAATATAAAATAGTACTTGACAAATGAATAGTATTATATTATATTGATTACAGTTATAGAAAATCTGACAAGCCTCTCAAAGAAGCTCAAATGTGTCGGATGTTATGCAAAGATAACCGGACGTCGATTGACTCTTTACAGTGGACGGGCGAAACCGGAAAGGACGGCGGGAGAGTGGCACGAACTACAATCATTATTTCAAGACTTATCACAAGCACGGTTAAAATGATATATGCTCACCCCGTCCGTCTACAATTATCAATACTTGACGCTATATACGATTTCGGTGTTAAAGTCGGTACATGGGGCATTAAATGACTGCTATTATAGCATTATATTCATCTTTGTTTGTTGTGCTGATTGCCGGGTATATTGTATTAGTTGTCGGGAATAGACCAGATAAACCAGCTTAACTAACCTCCGTATGTTAAGTGCATATATATGCCCCCGCCCTCTGCGTAAGTACGGCGGGTTTCTAAGGATTAAAAGTTAGTTAAGACAAACAATATTAGCGTATCATATCGGGTATAAAATGAGACACAAGCCCCTTAGTGTATCATATAAGGTATAAAATGGAAGAAGCAATAGAGTATAGATGCCCGACGTGCGGAGAAACTGCACATACTGTAATTGACGGTGCTGTCATAAGATGCCGTTGCGGTGCGGGGATGATGCGGATGACACCGGTTAAGGCTTGAAAGGATTCCGAGGCGATAGAGTGAATAAATCTATAATGATAAAAGGTAGACCCATTTGTTATGGATGCGACAAAAGAGACTGCGCCGGTGGTTGCAAAAAGGCTTTAATCAAAAGAGCTCATGCAAAATCCCGGAATTACAGTAAAGCACTAATAAGACAAGAACTTGACGATTATATGAATGAGGCAGTATGAGTAAAAGAAAATTGACCCATAAAAAGGAAAATAGATGAACATTGCTAAATGGTCAAGCCCTAAAGATATAGAAGGAATAATAGACGATTATTTTGCTAAAACACCTGATGAAGAAATAACTTTATCGGGATTATGTATTGCCCTTGATTCAAACAAGCAGACATTAGCTAACTATCAAGAAAAAGAAGACTTTAAGCATATAATAACAATGGCTAAAATGCGGATCGAGAACGCATACGAAAGAAGCTTGCGCAAGAACGGCAGAAGTGGCGACATATTTGCACTAAAGAACTTCGGTTGGGAAGACAGACCTAAAAAGCAAGAAACAGACGACACCTCAAACGACTTATCAATATTACAGCAGGCATTAGGCATTGATACAACAAATTAGCGATAAAAGCAAACAGGCTTTCAAATCAAGCGGGTTCCTTACAGTCTATGAAGGTGCGGTTCGTTCTGCTAAGACTTTCACGTCTCTATTACAGTGGTACAAATACGTCTTAATGTCTCCGGAAAAGACTTTTTTGATGTCTGGAAATACTCTTGGTTCTATAAGCCGCAACTGTCTATACGGAGACTTCGGATTTATCGCTATTACAGGAAACAAAGCAAAACCGAAAACAGACACCGACGGCTCAAAGTATTTACAGCTAAAAGATAAGCGGATATATTACTGCGGAGCTGACAATAAAGCGTCATTCAAAAAGATCCGTGGTTTAACGATTGGCGGATGGTATGCTGACGAAATAAATCTTCATGATCGCGACTTTATCGAGACAGCATTAGCGCGGTCCTTTGCATCAGTGGACCGACAGAATATATGGACGTTGAACCCGGACCGCCCCGGGCATTACATTTACACTGACTATATTGACAAGTACAGAGACGCGCAGATTCCGGGATATAATTACTTTCATTTTACGATGGAAGACAACCCGGCGATAACACCAGAAAGACTAAACGAGATACGCGCTCAATATACGGGCGTGTTTTATCAAAGATATGTGCTTGGTCTACGTGTTGCTGCCGAAGGTGCGTGTTATCCGTCATTTACAGACGCAAACATCATTGACAATCTTCCGGAAGAAAGAATATTGTTTTCTGTTCTTGGTTCTGACATCGGAGGTAATAAATCGGCTACAGCCTTTGCATTAGTAGGGTATTATCTTAAAGATAAGAAGATGCACGCTGTACTGATTGATGAAGTATATGATATTGAAAACAAGAACACCGATACTATATTAAGTAAATGGCGAACGTTCGCAAGCAACGTAAAAAACAAATATAATTGCTATGACTGCTACACTGATAGCGCGGAGCAGTTAATACTCAAATCAATGCGTGATGCCGGAATAATGAATGTTCATAACTCGCTTAAAAAGCCAGTGATTGACCGCATAAGATTTTTAGATATGGCATTTGCTAACAAGCGGTTTTACGTACTGAAGCACTGCGCTAAAACAATAGACGCTATAAGATCGGCGGTATATGACAGTAAAAGTCAGGAAGAGAAAAGACTCGACGATGGAACAACAAACATCGACTCGCTTGATGCTATGGAATACGCCTTTGAAAAACACATGGGGGATTTTATATGATACTCAAATCAATCTGGAATTTCATTACAGGGCGTAAACTCCCTCAGGATATTGTTATGTCAGACGAGCTTATAAACAAGTGGCTTGACATTTACCACGGAAAATCCGAATGGATTAAGTATTCTTACCCGTCATTGACAGGGCGAAAGATAGAACGCAGACGCAAATCTTTAAACGCGGCAAAGCTTATATGCTCAGAATTGTCGCGCCTTGTGTGGTCGGAAATGCCGGAAATGAATATTGACGACGACATCGAAAAGTTCCTCGAAGAAAATAACTTTGAGAATAAAATGGTGCAGTTTACAGAATACGGAGCGGCGGGCGGTGGTTATGCGTTAAAGCTTTACAGTAAAGACATGAAGCTTAAACTTGACTATGTACCAGCTAATATGTTTATTCCGGTTACGTGGGATAACAAACGTATAGCGGAAGCAGACTTTATCAGCCGTGAAATAATAAACGAGAAATCATATCTTAAAAAAGAAAAGCATCGCAAGACCGAAACCGGATATATTATCGACGTTGAAATATACGACGACAGCTCTGAAGGAAGCTATAAACGCGTTCAATCTTTAGAGCCTGAATCAGTTGAAATCACAGTATCAAGACCATTGTTTGTCTATATCTCAAACCCGGAAGCAAACAATCTTTCTTTATTTTCACCGCTTGGAATATCATTATACGCTAATGCAGTTGATACACTTGAAGCCCTTGATATTGCCTTTGACGCATTAGTGCAAGAGATTGTTCTCGGTCGCAAACGCATTATAGTTCCGGCAAGCGCAACACGTCTATTCGTTGACACTGAGACAGGAAAGCGTGTACGATACTTTGACCCATCAGACGAAATCTTCCAGGCGTTCAACCCCGAAGACGCTCAAAATATCAAGATCACAGACAACACCGTAGAATTGAGAATTGAAGAACTAAGACTTGCAGTTCAGACTCTACTTGATGTTCTTGCAACGCAGACGGGGTTCAGCGCGGGTACGTTCTCTTTTGACGGCGTTAGCATGAAGACCGCGACTGAAGTAATAAGCGAAAACTCAAAGACATTTAAACTTAAGCAGTCTTTTGAGAATCAGATAAAATGCGGCGTGCTTGACTTGCTTGAGACCATAAGGGAGATCGGAGGTCTTTACGGCATAAATACGTCTACTGAAGAATACAGTATGATATTTAATGACGCCGTGATCGAGGACCGCAACAGCAAGACTAGTTATTGGCTGCAGAGATACTCCCAAGGTACAGCGACACTCAAGACGGTCCTTGAAGAGCTTGACGGGATGACTGAAGAAGAAGCTGAAGAGGAAGCGCAAAAGATCAAAGATCAGAATGCTACTATTGACAGCAGTTTCGTAGGTATATGACAGCAGCCGCGATGTTATTTGAAATGGAGACGGAAATCATACATAATATGATACGTCTTTTAGAACGTGGATCGGTCGACTCTGCAATATGGCAAGCCGAACGACTGACAGAACTTGGTTTGCTTAAAGCACGGAATAGAAAGATCACAGAACGAGAACTGCCAAAGATAATTGAACAGGCAAAGAATGAAATAAAAGCGGCTGGCTATTCAGCCGCAAATAGAATTGACTGGCTTGCATCAGACAATAAGATTAAAGACGCTTTGCCGGTATCAGCAAGTCCGAGACTACGTGAAGTTATCGGAACATGGGAAAATCAGACCATGAACCAAATGAACAATCTCGGGATGACATTGATTAAGCAGTCTGAAAGATTATACATTGATACAATTTACAAGGCTACTGCGGAAAGACTGTCAGGCGTTACGACATCACGGGAAGCAATAGCTAAAGCAAGCTCGGAATGGCGCGCAAAAGGTCTCCCGGCGTTAGTAGACAAAGCCGGACGGCAATGGTCGTCTGAAGCATACGCACAGGTTGTTGTAAGATCAAACGTTCGCCAAGTATCGACAGAAACAGCCGCGGAAAGATGTACAGAATTAGAGATAGATCTTGTGGAAGTATCGAGTCATTTAGGTGCGCGTCCTTTATGTGAACCGTATCAAGGCAAAGTCTACAGTCTACACGGAAAGACAAAAGGCTATCCGCTATTATATCAAGATACAAGTTACGGAGACCCTGCGGGGCTTTTCGGCTGTAATTGCAGACATACGTTTTATCCGTATCAGCCCGGGACGGAAAAGACATATAATCCTTACCCGAAAAAAGAAAACGACAAGGTTTATGAATTATCTCAGCAGCAGAGAAAGCTTGAAAGAAGCATAAGACAAGCGAAACGGGAAGAGAATCCCGAAAAGGTCAAAGAATATCAATCTCAGTTACGTACTCTTGTTAAAGATAATGACTTAACAAGACAGTACGCAAGAGAACAAATATTTTAAGGAGTATCAATGAAAAGAAAAGGAGCACGCAAAAGAGAAATCCCGACAGCAGTAATCAAAGAGGTTGTTTTCGGCTTTTTGGCTGAGACAATTAGAATGCCGTTTGCAAAGCGGTTAAAGTTTGCAATTAAAATTATGAGAGGCAAAATATGAGCGAAGAACAGACGCAGACAGAACAGACAGTACAGGCACCAGTTGAACAGGTACAGCCAGAACAGCCGAAATACACAGATAAACAGCTAAATGACCTTATAGCTAAGAACAGCGGAAAAGAACTTAAAAAGACGCTTGAGGCTTACGGGCTTAAATCGCCTGAAGAAATAGCTGAACTTGTTAAGCTTAAGCAGTCGCAAATGTCAGACGCAGAAAAGACAGCCGCAAGGATTGCAGAGCTTGAAGCATCGTATAAGTCAGCACAGGAAAAAGCAGACGCTGCAGAGGCAAAAGTTGAGGCTATTGCTAAAGGCGTTCCGGCAGAAAAGGCGGCTAAAGTCGTAAAGCTTGCCATGTCCGGAGACTACGAAGGAGACAGCATTGCTGACAAGATAGGGAAAGTTCTAGCTGAATTTCCTGAGTTTATCGCAAAACAGGGCGGCGCGGACTTTGGCGGGCAGACTAATGGGCAGACACCTAACGCAGATGACGAACTCAGAAAGAAAATGCGAGCTGTTGCCAGAATATAAAATAGTACTTGACAAATGTTTAGTATTGTAGTATATTGACTAAAACTCGCTATCATTTCCGCTCGTTCGGGAGCTAATCCGAAGTAAAAGGGCTTGAACTTTAAATCAAGGTAATAACCAAAACTAAGATTAAGGACAGGCTCTTTTTTTATGCCTGTCGAAGGACAAAAACAAATGGCAAACACAGTAACAAAAGCCGTTTTGTATACCGAAATTCTTGACGGTGTGCTTGCGGCTGGTCTCACTTCCGCGCCATTGACAGCAGATGAAAATCGTGTCAGATATTCAGGCGGCGGAACAGTAGAGATCGCAAAACTATCGACTTCGGGATTCGGAGATTATTCAAGGTCTTCAGGTTATCCGGACGGATCTGCGACTCTTGCATGGGAAGCGCATACTATCAGCATGGACCGAGGCGTTAAATTCACAGTTGACGTTATGGATCAGGATGAGACTATGCAGGCACTTTCTGCGACTAACCTTATCTCGGAATTTACAAGAACTCAGTCAATTCCGGAAGTAGACTCTTACAGATATTCTAAAATCTTTCAGAATATCGTTAATGATTCGACTGCTAGATTCGAGTATTACACACTTGATGTGTCAACCGTACTCGGGAAACTTCAGGGTAATATTGCTGACATTCAGGATGTCATCGGCGAACAGGAACCTCTTATTTGCTTTATCTCTGGCGAAGCGTTTAAGTATCTCACCCAGTCGTCTCAGCTTTCTAAACAGCTTGGTGTGCAGAACGTAACCGGCGCGAATGGAATAACCACTAAGATTTATGACGTTGACGGTGTTCAGATCGTTCCAGTTCCTTCCGCACGTATGAAAACAGAATACGCATTCAGTGCAACTAATGGATACTCGGTTAAACCGTGGGCTATGACTATGAACTGGATCGTCATGGCGAAATCTGCGGCTGTTGCTTTCACTAAGCACAACAAACTTAAAGTATTCGGTGCAGATGTCAATCAGACTGCCGACGGCGAACTCATTCAGGCTAGAATGTCTCATGACCTATGGGTATATGAGAACAAACACAACGGAATATTTATCTCATTGAAAACCGCAACTATCGCAGGTTTCTCGGCGGCTGAACTTTCAACAACCAGTGCGACTAACGTAACTTACACTATCGCGACTTACGCAAGCAAAGACACTGGTCATAAGTTTTATTACTACGATAACGGCAAAGCAACAGACTTTACAGCTCCAACAGCTTACTCAGTTTTTGACACTACTGGATATGTTGAAATTGTTTCAGCAACTGCAGTTTCAGACATTGTAACTTCAGGCTATTATGGTGCGCTTGTCGAACTTGACGAGAACGGGCGCGCAGTAAGATTCGAATCAATTCAGGCAACGGCTTAATCCATGGCGAAGTCGATTCTTGACAGACTAAAAGAAGGTGATTTTCTCACTGCGGATTATGTTCGCACTTATGGGCTGATAGAGTCGGCTTCGTTTAATCGACTATTTGAATTAGAACCTAGATTGAGCATGTCCGCTAATGACGCGGGCGTGCTTTAAATTATTACTATGAGTCAGCGAGGACTACATAATGCCATACGCAGACATTACTTTTTATCGCGATACATACGCCGGATCGGCAGTAAGCGATGATACCGAACTGAAAAGATTATTGACTAAAGCGTCAAACGATATTGATTTAATATGCAATTATAATTTTACTTTTTCGGAACTTGACGCAACAGATCAAAACTTTGTTAAGATGGCAAACTGCGCGCAGGCTGAGTCATATGCTGTACGCGGTGAAGATGACCAAGACTTTCAGAATATATCTTTAGGTGCTTTTTCAATTTCCGGCGGTGGCAAGAAAAATCAAAATTCATACGTTTGTGATAACGCGCTTAAATATCTATATATGACATCATTCTATACCGGAGCTATTATAGTATGCGGCAAATCCCGAAGATTGTACTAATACATTCCGGAACGCATTACAGCGTTACTAAAGACGAGTACGGCAACGATACTATCACAGCATCCGCACCGTTAAGCGCGATTAGATGCGAACCGGTAAAGTCTTCGGCTCTAAAGGCTCTCGGAGAGATGAAAGATGATGTATTAACTTTATACTTTGACTGCGTAAATTCATCGCCGAAAGGGCAGACGTTTAACAAATACGATAAGATAACTTTTAACAGTCAGTCGTATGAGATAAGAGAAGTAAAAGATTTTTCGCCTCATCATTACGAGGTTTACTTGAAATGAGCGTGATATTCGACACTGGGAAATGTCATAAAAGATTAAGCGGAAATATTGAGAAAGCGCAACGGGCACTTGATGCGCAAGTAATTAAAGACTCAAACTATTATGTTCCGTTTATAACAGGAGACTTGCGCGACTCTTCGGACGCGACAAAGATTGGAAGCGGTGTGATTGAATGGAAAATCAAATATGCAAGAAAGCAGTATTATGACGCGCCGATGAAAACATTAACATATAATCCTAACGCAAGACAGAAATGGTTTGAAGTCGCTAAGGCATTAAAGAAAAAGGAATGGGTAGAGCTGGCAAATGCTGAATATAATAAGTGAAGTAAACGCGTGGTTAAAGACGAGAACTACTCCTTACGCGCCGATTGTTCAGAACGCATGGAGCGGTATCAGTGAGGAAATAATGACTCGGACTGACCCGTCATCAATAGAAACAAGATACTTCGACGGTACGCGTGTTGGAACTCTAAACTTTTCTTATTATGCTAAAAGCAAAAATCAGCAAACAGCAAGAAATCAATTAGAAACGATTATTAACGTTCTGGATTTACAGAATGTCGATATAACAGACGCTTTAATGATAGCGAACTGCGAAGCGTTGACAGTTCCGGTGTACGTAGAAAAGACAACAGCATCGGAACACATTTGGACGGCGAGTTTTAAATTAGAATACATTAACAAGGAGGCATAGAAATATGTCAAAAATTTTTGAGCTGAATTATCAGAGTTTGTACGAAATAAACACAACTCCTGAAGCAGCAACGGCAACATGGTCGAGAATCGGGGCAGGTATCACAAGCGCAGATCCGTCAAACAACGAGTCTAAAGACCAGACAAATTATCTCGACGGCGACGGCTATGCAGAGTCGGAAATTATCGGCGCACAGTTTACGCTCGCATTCTCAGGGCACAGAGTTCACGGCGACGCGGCTCAGGACTGGATCGCATCAATCGAACATGAACTCGGCGACAACAGAAAGACGCAGTTTAGATACACCGACATGAAAGGCAACAAGAAAACAGGTAACTGTACAGTAGTTGACGTTGACTTCGGTGGCGGTGACGCGGCAAGCAAGAAAGAAATATCTTTCGGTATTGACGTAAACGGCAAGCCGACAGTAACACCGGCAACAGCAGCAACAGACCTTGAGGCAACAGTAGCACCGGGCACAGTAGCAGGTACAACTTCATTTACAGCAACAGTAACATCCGGAAGCGGAAACTCTCTCGCGTATAAACTCAAATCAGCGACTCAGGGCACTGTTTACGGCGGTTCTTATGCTGAAAATTATATCGCTTATACTACAGGCGCAGACATCGCAGCAACAGCCGGGCAGTATCTCTGCATGTATGAGCTAAGCCCGTATAAACACGTAGTTAAGTACGATGAAGTATTGCTCACATCTGCTGATATTAAATCATAAAATTAAACTAAAAAGGAGTAGTTTATGGCAAATTTTGTTTTCAGGTCAACGAGTTTTCCGTTTGTAATTTCAAGAGAGGACGGCACAGAAATCAAGTCATATAAAATTGACGTTGGTTCTGAAAAGTTCTTTCGTGAAATTATGGATAAGGGAAACGCCGTTGTCAAAAATCTTGAAAACTTTGAAGGTACTAATCTTGACGAAGCAAAAGCAAACATCAAGCAGTATGTAGATTTTACGCTCGGCGACGGTGCGTTTGATTATCTGTATATCGCGTTTGAGCAGAATATCTTTTGCATGATAGAACTGACAAAGTGCATTACAGAAGAAATCAGAAACAAGTGGGATGAGAGGCTTAAGGCATATGCCTAAGTTTAACGTCATAATAGATAAGCCGGAAAAATATTCCGGCATTATCGTCAATACTGATTTTAAGACAGTACTTAAATTTTTTCGCGTGCTTGAAGCTCAAGACTTGAATGAAGAAGAAAAAACACGTCTGACAATAAAGTTATTTTTTAACGGTAAAATCCCACACGTTGAAAATCTTTGGGAAGAAATCGAAACATTTATATGTTATGATTCGCAAAAAGGTGAGAAATCTTCAGGCGCGAAAGTGTTTGATTATAACGCCGACCACGGGCGTATTTTCGCGGCTTTTTGGGAAACATACAATATAGACTTACGCAACACTGATATGCACTGGTTCGTATTCCGTGAGTTATTTGATGCGATACCTGAAAAGACTAAACTCATGCAGGTTATCGACATTCGCGGAAAGAAATTCAAAAAAGAAGATTCCGCAGAATATAAAAAACAGATAATGAAACTTAAAAACATATACAGGCTCGACACCGGCGATAATATAGCCGACGCGCTCGACAGGTGGTAAGATGGCAGACGGCAGTATAATAATTGACACTAAGATAGACCAATCGAGTCTTGACGAACAGCTTGATAGTCTCAAGGGCTCTCTAGAATCAGCAGAGCAACAGATGAACAAAGCTTTTACAGTTGCCGCTGCTGCAATCGGTGCGGCTGGTATTGCATTATTCAAGTTTACGCAGCATACTGATGAGATAGACAAGCTGTCTCAAAAAATAGGTATGAGCCGTCAAACGTTTCAAGAGCTTAATTATGCTTTTAAGCAGTCAGGAATAGAAATCGGCGTTCTTCAAATGGGTATGAAATCTTTCCGTGCAGAAATGGAAAGCGCGTCAAAAGGCGGAAGTAGCGTATTTACTCAATTAGGTATATCGGCAACAGATGCAACGGGCAAACTCAGAAATCAAGATGACGTTATGAAGGAAGCTCTTGTATCTCTTGAAGCCATGGAAAACGGAACTCAAAAAGTATTGCTTGCTGAACAGCTTTTTGGACGTGCCGGGACTGAATTAATGCCGATACTGAACGGGCAAGTCGGGACTATTCAAGAACTTATCGATAGATCGCACGAACTTGGACTTGTAATGAGTGATGAAAACGTTGACGCAGGTGTTGTCTTTGGCGATACAATTGATGACTTAAAGCAATCATTTTTCGCTTTTATGAACTCGGTAATAACTCCTTTAATTCCTTTGTTGCAAACACTTGCAGATGGTGCGGTTTCATTGACAAGATGGTTTAACGGATTAAGCGAAACTGTCAAAGGACTGCTTTCGGTATTTTCCGGTCTATCTGTTTTATTTGCAGGTGCATTTGTCGGTTTGCTTGTCGGCGTTAAAGCTCTAATGTCGTTTATATCGGCATATCAGGCTTTAAGGTCATTGTTTGCGGCGGGCGGTTTAATTCAATCAATATATGCAATGACAGCAGGATTATTTGCACAGGCTAAAGCATACGCAGCGGTAAAAGTATCGGCTTTCCTCGCAGCGTCAGCTACTCAAAAGTTTAACATGGCGTTAAAGGCTTCGGTTATTGGTGCGGTCATTGGTGGTCTTGTCGCGGCGGTTGCTGCTCTTGGTAATTATATATCTAAAATATTAGAAGCAAATAAACAACAAAAAGAATTTAACAAAATTTTAGGATTAAGCTTAGCTCAATTAGATGAGTTGAATGAAACACAAAAAAGTGGTGCAATCGAAACACTCGAAAACGAATCTAAAAAATTAAAAGCTCAAAAGGAATATTTAGAAAGAGGTCTTGCAAACCAAAAGAAAATGACGAACTGGACTTCTTTGTCTTATATGCCGGGAGAAACAGACGCTCTTAAGGAAATCGACAAACTTGATAAAGCTATAACAAGTGCTGAAGCCAGGTTGAGAGCTTTAAAAAAGCAAGGTATTTTTGCAGATAAAAAGCCTGTAATAAAAATACCGACAATCAAATACGATGCCGCAGAAGAACAGAAGAACATCATGGAAGAAATTGGGTTATATGATGAAATGATATTGAAGCTTGATGAAATAGCTAGAAAGAAAAAGTTAGGTCTTATAGATGACCAAGACGCTAGCTATGAAAAATATAATGCGATAAAAACGCAGATTGATAAACTTTTAATCAAAGCGCAACAGGAAGAAGCGCAAGGATTAGACGCAACACAGACAGAAGAAGAGATTAAAATCCTTAACAAGAAAGCAAATTTCGAATTACTTAAAATGAGAAACTCTACTATTTTTGCGGCTGGTCTTATAGGTCTTGGAATACCTGAAGAAATAGCGTACCATATAAACGAAGGTATTCACGCCGCGACTGAAATGGTTAAATTCCTTGTCGAAAATATAGCAAATGCCTTTTCTAACGCGTGGGAATTATTCTCGGACGTGTTTACATTTATGATCGACTTTAACCCGACGGAAATGTTTGATAATTTTAAATCAATGATAGACGGGCTTATAGAGTTTTTCAACGAAGACCTTGGTTCAATTCCTATCTTTGCACAAACGGCATTAAACCTTGTCAAAGACTTTATCTCAGAAATAACAAAAAACTTGCCGGTAATCATAGAAACAATCGGGAATGTCATTGATGAAGTATTAAGTTTTATTGTCGATAATGCTGATGCAATAGTGAGCGCGTTTTTTAATGTGGTTGTCGCGATTATTGCAAAGCTCGCGGAAAAGTTTCCCGACATCATAGAAGCTTTCATTAAAGTTTTAATGGTAGTGCTCGAAAGATTGACCGAAATAGCTCCGGAAATAGTCTCATCGATAATACAAGCATTGACTGAGGCGTTTGTTGTTATTGCTCAGAACGCCGCATTTATAGCGCGCGCGGTCGGTGAGCTTATTATGGTTATAGCAACAGAGCTTGTCAAGAATTTTCCGATGATTGTAGAAGCACTTGCGGAAGGCATGCCTCAGTTAGCGGTTGCCTTTTCAGTCGAGTTTCCGATTGCAATGATGAAAGAAATGCCTAACTTAATCAAGGCTTTAATAATTGCATTTGCTAAAATGCCGGGCGCACTTGCTAAAGGATTATATAAAGGGATGCGTGATGCCGGCAAGAACTTATTTCTTGGATTAGCAGAAGGGATAATGAAAGCTCCGGCTCTTTGGGATTCTGTAAAGAAAAAGTTTACTGATTTTATCGACAAGATAAAAGAATTTTTCAAAATGCATTCGCCTTCGCGTGTAATGTACGACATCGGACGCAACTTAATATTTGGTTTAATCAACGGTATTAAATCTGCTTTTTCTTATCTTTACAACATCGCGTCAAGCCTCGGATCGGCATTTATGTCGGCACTTGGTAGTGGTATAAGTTCCGCGGGCGGTTTAATCACTAAATATCTTCTAGATTCTTTACAGTCAGCAGTAAATAGTTTATTTTACAACCTTAAAGACACTGTTTGGGGATGGATTAAGGGGTGGTTTTCTGACATTGCTTCGGGCGTTTGGAAATACATTAAAAGGAAGGTCAAAGACATGCTACCGGGTCGTCGCGGTGGCGGTTTATTCGGCTTCGCAAAAGGAACGCAAGACGCTCCGGGTGGACTTGCGATTGTCGGTGAAGAAGGACCAGAACTCATAGAACTCCCGGCGCATTCGAGAGTCTACACCGCAGACGAAACAAAAGCGATGATGTCAGTCAGAAACGGCATAAGCTCGTTAGCCGGTGGAATGATGCCGTCTTTAACATCAACACCGAATCAAGTTATTAACCTTAACAATAATCTTGTCGCTACAATCGTTGCCGACGGTCGCGAAATAGGAAGAGCCGCGTTTAAATACATAGATAAATTTGCTGGAGCGGCTTATGGATATTAAATGTTTTATCCACGGCGAAGAATACCGTCTTGCAGATACTTATAGTATAACGCAGCAGGGCGGCGCGGTTTCGTCATCGTCTATCGATATTAAAGTTGAATCAGGTCAAGACGTTCCGCGGTCGCTTATGGACGTAACTTTATATTTCGATACAACTCCGTTTTTCTGGGGCATAATTCAGTCAGCGGAAACGATGGAGTTCTCGACTGCGTATGAGCCGATAAGATATAGACTTGATATTTTAAGCGGTGAAACTATATTCAATAATCGTCTTGTGTCGGATTCTTTCACCGGTAAATACACGCATGAAATTATTGAATATTTATTTGATAATTATATTTCCGCTGAAGGAATAACGCTCGGTGCAATATCAGAAACTGAGCAATTATACGAAAATTACAATATATCTTTTCAGCGTCTTTATGACGTGCTCTTTGAGCTTGCTGAAGATGTAAACGCATCTTTCTATGTTTCGGGAGATAAGAAGTTTTATTTCTTAACTCGTGGGTCAATGCCTCAAATGACAGTGCCGACACATATAACACGCCTTAAACTATCGGAAGAAAACGGGGAAATGCGCACTGTGCAGTACGTTACCGGAGCGACGGAAGAAACAAGCACGAAAACAGAGTCTTGTTACTGGGCGGCAGAGCAAGCAGTTTTCCCTACGGGCTATCAGATTAAATCCGTAACCGGTGCAACAATAAATGGTTCTTTAGTCGGCGTTGGGAAGATCGGTGTCAATGAAGACGATCCAGATTTTACTTTTCTTTTTACTATCGGAGACAAGCAGCTGACTCTCAATTCAGCGGCAACAACAAAACCGACAACAGGGGATTTGGTTGTTGTTGTCTATAATGGTTATTATGAGATTGTCGTAAATGCTACTAACGATGTTTTAAAATCTGAAATACACGCTCTTAATGGCACAAGCGGAATTATTGAAAACGTCTTAACCGATGAAACTATAGACAATCTTGATGATGCCGAAGCAAAAGTCGCAAATCTTTTAACCGCATACGGCGAACGGGATCAGACGGTCACTTGTGCGTGTACGGATATATCATCAACCGGGCTATATACTGTTTGGGATATTAACAAGCCGTCATTAAACATAGTCGGTCAATATGTAATTACAGAGCGTACAATAACGAACTTCGGTGCTGGTAAAGTCTGGATTGACTTAGTGCTTAAAAACAAAGTCTATTTTGCGCGCTATGGAACTGTATTGATTGATGCTGAAAAATCAAAAGGCGCAGACGTTAAAGTCTATAAATCATCAAACATCGGCGACAGCTTAACTGCTAATGAAACATGGTCAATAATCGAACTCGGGAACATATATTATCCTACTGATGGAACTGACTTAAGCGATCCAGAACTTGACGGATTCTATCCGAGCGTATAAAGGAGGAAATTTGAAAGATAAATTAAAAGCTTGCGGGGTGTATCATATTGAGCAATGGCAAGACGGAAAACTAATAAAAAAAGAACGCATTAAAAATGTCGTTGTTCAAAACTTTTTTACTGCCGTTTATAATTGTCTTGCGGGTACGTCAACATCAATCCCTATTACTCATTTAGCTACAGGCGACGGAACGGCAACAGCGGCAAGAACTGACTCCGCGCTAGGTAATGAGCTTTTCCGGAAAGCTATTTCAACCGTAACAGGTGGAACTATAAACTTTACTGCTAAGACATCGTTAACTCCTGATGAATCTAATTTTACAATACGTGAAATCGGTTTATTCAGCGATACAACTTTAATATCACGCGTAAACGTAAACATAGCAAAAAACGAAAACGTACAATTGCTTGTAACTTACACACTGGAGATAATATAAATGGCATACGAAAAACAAACATGGATAGCCCGCAAGGGAACAAACCTTAAAAAATACACTAAGGCAAGCGAAACGGCAACGACTGTAATATTGACAAATACACCCGACAGTATATCAGTCGAAGGAACGCCTTTCAGTGTTGACCGCATGAATCATATTGAGGACGGCATAGAATCAGCGCATGAAAATACTGACGCATTAAAAATAACAGATACTAA
>Ga0116185_1002202_pt1 | contig 18353 bp, 15 predicted proteins | sample AD_JPNNA7_MetaG_FD_89754 | JGI IMG/M metagenome (GOLD analysis project Ga0116185, IMG submission 89754) | Active sludge microbial communities of municipal wastewater-treating anaerobic digesters from Japan - AD_JPNNA7_MetaG | ecosystem: Engineered > Bioreactor > Anaerobic > Digestate | place... | reverse complement strand
GGACAGGTCAACACCTGCTTGTGGTGCGCGTTTGTGACCTTCTCCACGGATTTGAGTTCCACAAGAACGGTTATTCTCCACGACAGGGTCTGCACGAAACCCTTCGTCGAACCGGATGCCGCGAAGCTCGATGGGGATGGGAACCTGCCGTGCCACGCGCAGGCCCCGGGCCTCCAAATCGCGTGCAAGAACCGCTTCGTACACTGTTTCCAACAGCCCGGGACCCGTCTCACGAGGAAGCGCCACCGCGCAATCCACAATGATGCTTCCTGTCTGATCCTGTTTCGGAGGATTCAATCTTCGTGTTCCCTGTGTCTCCGTGTGAGTTCGTTCTTGTCTTCATGGAGACAATAAGATCCCTCCAGCAAGGGCTTTCCTATCCGGTGATTGGGGGGGCTCTCTGAGGCAATGCCCGGGAACAGGCGGCGCCGAGCGTGCTACCTTCCCGCGGCTTCGTGTTTGTCGATGTCGTGTTTCTTGAGGCGGTATTGCAGGGTCTTGTAGGTAAGACCAAGCAATTCAGCAGCTTCTTTGATGCGGCCGCCCGAACGGGCGAGGGCCTGCCGAATGAGGTCTTGTTCCAGATCTTCGAGGACAAGCCCCCCGGCGGGCAGGTTGACGTCGCCCGCCTGGGGTTCGCGGCTCTTGAACTTCTCGGGCAGCTCCTCGAGACCCGCCACGCTCTTATCGCAGAGGATGAACACCTGTTCGAGCGCGTTCTCGAGTTCGCGAACGTTGCCGGGCCAGCGGTAGCGTCTCATGGCGTCCAGGGCGCTGGCGTTGAGGGTGGGTACAGGGTGCTCCAGGCGCTTGGCCAACTTGTCGCGGAAATGACTGACGAGAAGGGTCAGGTCCTCGATGCGCTCGCGCAGGGGCGGGATCCGAATGGGCAGTACCTCCAGCCGGAAATAGAGGTCTTGTCGAAAGCGGCCCTCATCCACAACGGCTTTCAGTTCGCGGTTGCTGGCGGCGATGACCCGCACGTCCACCTGGCGGGATTGCGACGAGCCGACCCGCTCGACGACGCCGTCTTGCAGAACGCGGAGAAGTTTAGCCTGGCTTTCGAGCTGCATATCGCCAATTTCATCCAGGAACAGGGTACCGCCGTTGGCAAACTCGAATTTCCCCTGGCGGCTTGTTTCCGCGCCGGTAAACGCTCCCTTCTCGTGGCCAAACAACTCGCTTTCCACCAGGGTGTCGGGTATCGCGGCGCAGTTGACCACTATGAAGGGTTTGTTCTTTCGTGGACCGGCAAAATGGATGTGCCGCGCAACCATTTCCTTGCCCGTGCCCGATTCGCCCTGGATCAGGACCGTGCTTGACACGGCGGTTGCGCGCCGGACCATGTCGAACACCTTTTGCATGGCGGGGCTCTGCCCGACAATGTTTCCAAGGGCGGTGGCGTCGCTGACCAACGCGCGCAACTGTCTGTTTTCACGGCGCAACTCATAGTGTTGCAGGGCCTTGTCTATCACGACGAGAAGCTCTTCTTTGTCAAACGGTTTGGCCAGGTAGTCGCAGGCCCCTTCCTTCATGGCGGTCACGGCCGTTTTCACCGTCGCGTAGGCGGTCATGACCACTACGGACAGCTCAGGGCGAATGCGCAGCGCCTCGCGGAGAAGGTCGAGTCCGTCCATCTCGGGCATGCGCAGGTCCGTGAGCAGGAGGTCGTAGGTGTTCTTCTCGAGGGCCGCGAACGCCTCGCGAGCCAGACCGAAAGCGTCCGCATCATAACCAGCATCGCGCAGGATGTCGTGGAGTATCTCGCGTTGAACCGTATCGTCTTCGGCTATCAGAATACGCGGTGTGTTCATGGCTGCAAATTCCGTAATGGCAAGGTTATAAGGACCTGGCACCCGGCCTGTTCCCCCGAAGAAAGCTGGATGGCGCCGCCGTGTTCCTCGACAATGCCCCGGGTGATGGACAATCCCAGGCCAGTGCCCGTGTGCTTCGTCGTGAAATAGGGGTCAAAGGCGCGTTCCGCGATCTCGGGCGACATGCCCGGACCGTCGTCGCGCACTTCGATTTCACACGTTTTGTCCGTTAGGCGGGAGAACAGCCGTACGCGTCCTCCCCGGGGCGTTGCTTCGAGCGCATTAAGCACTACGTTGATTACCGCCCGTTTCCATTGTTTGGAGTCAAGCATCAGTTCGGTTTCACCGGCGCGGAGTTCGTGTACGAGCCGCACGCCGCGTTCTTCGGCGTCTTTCTTGAGCAGCTGCACGCACTCGTCGAGAAGCGCGTCGACCTTGCTGGGGACTGGGTTCAGCTCCTGCTCGCGCGCCATCGAGAGAAACCCGGTCACGATCTCCTCGAGCCGGTCCACCTCTTTTCGGATTGTCCGCAATTGATGCGCCGCGCGTTCGTGGTTTTCAGAAGCCGCGAGATTGTCGCTGGCGTGGCTCGACAGAAGTTTGATGGCGTTGAGGGGGTTCCGGATGTCATGAGCCACGCCCGCGGCAAGGGAGCCCAGGGCGGAGAGACGTTGCGCCTGGCGAAGGTTGGTCTCCATCAGCTCCTTTTCTTTCAGGGCATTGACCATGCCGTTGAACATGTGTTCGAGGGCCAGGATTTCGCCGGTATTCTTGCGAATCTCGACATTCTCGAGATGACCCTGCGAGATGCGCCCGCAGCGCCGGGTAAGTTCGCCCAGCGGGCGCAGGGTCTTCGCGATAAAGTAGACCATCAGGCCGAGCGTCAGCAAGAATCCCACGGTCAGTGTAAGCAGATACTCGTTCTGGAACGCCTTGAGTATCTCGGTTTGCGGCTGCACCTGGAGGCGCACGGTCAGCAAGGCTTTCCGGCCGTCCGGCAGGGGCAAGGTGGAATAAGCCACCTTGGACATCTGGCCGTCTTCACCGTGTTCGATCGTCACGAGCGTCTGCATGGTTTCGCCTTCGAGGAACTGGATGTCCGCCCCCTCGCGCGAGAGTTCCGCACGAAGTTCCTCCAAAGGAGCCGCCGGATTCTCCTCGTAATACAGGGAAACGATGTTGGCGATCTTGTCGGTCTGTTCGCGCATTTCCTCCACGATTTGCGCGAAGTAGAACCGCGTCGCGATATACACCGCGCCGAGCAGACAGATCACAAGCAGGGCGCACAGGATAATCACGCGCACAATGAGCGATTGGCGCCAGCGCACTTTAGGATATGTCGAGGGCGGTTCACCCATACTGGAATCAGCCAAACAGGTCCGGCGTACGGTCGGGAGCGCCGGATTCAGGCCGGGGTTCGATTTCCCCTTTCAGCACCCGGATCACTTCCTGAATATCTTCCCAGACCCTCCGCTTATCGGCTTTGTGCCGGGCCGGTTCGTGTTCGGAACGCACTACATAGGACGGATGGTAGGTGACCCGGACCGGAATGCCGCGGTAGAAATGCCATTTGCCCCGAAGCTTTCCCACGGAATCGTCGTTCTTGAGCAACATCTTCGCGGCATGTCCCCCGAGAGCGCAAATGACTTTCGGCCTGATCAGCTCGAGTTGCCTCGCCAGATACGCTTCGCAGGCCTCTTTCTCATCCGGCCTCGGTTCGCGGTTGGCCGGGGGCCGGCACTTGAGGGTGTTGCAGATGAACACGTCTTCGCGGCGCATCTCGAGCCCCTTTTCGATAATGTCCGTGAGGAGCCTTCCCGCACGGCCCACGAAGGGCACGCCCTGCAAGTCTTCTTGTTCGCCGGGCGCCTCGCCCACGAAGACCAGGTCTGCCCTCGGGCTGCCCGCGCCGAACACCGTCTGAGTGCGCGATTCGCACAGGGTGCATTTCCGGCATTGGCGCACTTCCTCGCGCAGCGCCTCGAAGTCTTCGGAACCGGCGATTTCGGCGACCGGGGCAAGCTGGACGCATCCGATTCGCTCCAAGAGAGCGGCGACTTCGGGCGAGACCTCGATGGTCTTCTTCGTGGCGTGCGCGGACTGCTTCACCAGCATCCGCGTGTCGTTCAGCAGCTCGTCAAAGACGGCGTCCGTGTCTGTGTTTACTTTGCTCACGCACCCATGATACCACCGCGAAAGGGCGGTTTTGAAGGCAGCGGCAGCGGTTCCCGCGCAGCCCGGTTCCTCCTTCGTTTCCTTGAAGGCATCCGGAGAGCCCCGATATAATCGGCCGAATCGAAAATGCCGCAACGTGAGGGGGCAAGCACATGGCGGAATTGGCGCGAGATGACCGCTGGGCCAGCCGGTTCGGCTTGATCATGGCCATGGCGGGCAACGCGGTGGGCCTGGGCAACTTTCTGCGCTTCCCCGGAAAGGCCGCGCTCTACGGCGGCGCGTTCATGGTGCCCTATCTCCTCTCGCTCTTGCTCCTGGGCGTCCCGTTGATGTGGGTCGAGTGGACCATCGGCCGTCACGGCGGCGGTTACGGCCACGGCAGCACGCCGGGCATGTTCCACCGGCTCTGGAAACATCCGGTCTCGAAATACCTGGGCATTTTCGGCGTGCTCCTCCCTGCGATGATCGGCATCTACTACATCTACATCGAGTCGTGGTCTCTCGGCTACGCATACGAGACCATCATAGGCTCGTATTGGGGACGCACCAGCGACGAAAGCATGGCGGAAGTGTTCACCAGTTATCTCGGGCTCGGCAAAGGCATGATTTCCTTCGCTCCGAAATCGTATCTCTTCTTTGTGATTACCCTCGGCATAAACGTTCTGATCTGTGCGCGGGGGATCGAGAAGGGCATTGAAATAGTCGCGAAATACGCCATGCCCACCCTAATCATAGTCGGGATCGTCCTGGCGGTGCGCGTCCTCACCCTGTCACCGGTCGAGGGCCGCACGGTTGGCGACGGGCTTGCCCGCATATGGATGATCGATTGGAGCGCCCTCAGAAATCCTTCCATGTGGATCGACGCCGCCGGACAGGTCTTCTTCACCTTGAGCCTCGGTTTCGGCATGGTCCACACGTACGCGAGTTACGTCGCGAAGAATGAGGACGTCACCCTCAACGCACTGGCGACTTGCAGCACCAACGAATTCGTCGAAGTCATTCTCGGCGGCACCATCGCCGTGCCCGCCGCGCTGATTTTCTTCGGCTCCGCGCAGACCGACGAAATCGTGAAGGGCGGCACGTTCCACATCGCGTTTCACTCCCTGCCGGTTATCTTTCAGCAGCTTCCCGCCGGACAATTCTTCGGCACGCTGTGGTTCGTGCTGCTGTTTCTGGCCGGGCTGACTTCGAGCATGGCCATGTTCACTCCGCTGCTGCTGTTTCTAAAGGACGAGCTGCGGATGGACAAACGGAAAGTCATCGTTGCCATCTCCGCAGGCACGTTTCTCTTGATGCAGCCCGTCGTCCTGTTCATGAACCAGGGCGTGATGGACGAACTCGACTTCTGGGCAGGCACCTTCTTCCTCGTCCTGTTCGCAGCCATCGAATCGGTCATTTTCGCCTGGATCTTCGGAATGAAGAAAGGTTGGCAGGAGATGCACCTCGGCGCGGATCTCCAGGTGCCGCGCATCTTCTACTACATCATTGGATTCGTCACGCCTGTTTTCGCGATCGCCCTGCTCGGATGGTGGGTCTACGACGGGTTGTGGGCCAAACTGATGATGCACGGTGTGAAACCCGAGAATATCCCCTACCTATGGATTGCCCGCGCAATCATTGTGATGGGCTGGCTTGCCCTCGCGTGGGGCGTGTGGTACGCGTGGCGCACCCATCCAAAGTTCTTTGAAGAGAACCAACAAGACGAACCCGGGGAGAGCCTGCCATGACGCCCGGCGCCTGGCTCTATATGCTCATCGTCTGGGCAGTCATCACCGCCGTGAACATCTACTGCTTCGTGCGCATCTTCAGCAAGAAACACTAGTGTACCGAGTCAACGCGTTTGAACCCTGTGCGCATCAAAAAGTGCGAACGGTGTTGGGATGCGGGCTTCCAGCTTACCCCGGGAGATAGGCAAGATTCCGGCGCCGCAAGGACTCGCGAATGACTTCCGACACCAGCGCCTAAGGCGCTCCGGACCTGTCCCGAACCCGCGCCGCGTTTCGGTGTCTCATGAAACGGATACGCAAAAAGCCGAAACCCGGACCGCCGGTGGGCCGTCCAAAAAGCGGAAGGCGCGCCGCGCCGAAGACAACGACCCACGCCATCGGGATGCGAAAGGGGGCGCGTATGGTTCGCAAGTTCTCACACCTGGTTCCATGGGCATTGATTCTCGCCGCGGGGGTTGTCGCGTGTTCCGCCTCCCAGAGGGAGGCCGCACCCTCGGCCTCGAGAGCCGAGCCGGCCTCCGCCCTCGGAGAAGAACTTGCCTTCGGAAGGCGCGCAACAGGTCTGGACAAGACCGCCGGCGAGGCCGAAGCCTCTGCCCAGGATAGCCTCGCCACGCTCGCCGCGAATCAGCCCGACCGCTATCTCATCAAGAACGCGTGGCTCCAGCTCGAGGTCGACGACGCGCCCAAAGCCATCGAGAGCCTCTCGGCCGCGGCGCGAAACCTCGGCGGTTATCTCTCCGACATGCACGAACGCAAACTCGCCGTCGAGCGTTCCGAGATTACCGCCACGCTCCGCGTGCCCGCCGATAAGTTCGAGCAAGCCATGACCGACGCCCAGGCGCTGGGCGACGTCATCGAGCGCCGCGTCAATTCCGAAGACGTCACGGAAAAATACGTGGACACCGAGTCGTCCATCCGCAACCTCAAACGCACCGAAGAACGTCTCTTGGCGCACCTTGAACGCTCCGCCAAGCTCGAGGACATCCTCAAGGTCGAGCTGGAACTCACGCGTGTACGGGGACTGCTGGACCACCTCGAAGGGCAGTTGCGTTTCCTGAGCAACCGCGTGGGGTTCTCGACCATCCAGGTCACCCTGCTCGAGAAAGAGAAGGGCGGGCCCCTGACGCCGGCCGGGTCGTTCAGCACAGCCGGTGTGGCCTCGAGAGCGGTGCGGTCGCTTGTCGAATTCCTCCAGTCCTTGTGGGTCGTCGTGATCTGGCTGGGCGTGTGGGCGCCGGTATGGTTGTTTCCGCTGCTGCTTGTCCTGTACGCTTGGCATCGGCGGAACAGACGGCGGGTTCAGCGCACGATACCAACGCCTCCCGACCGATAAGCCCGTGCAACACGGCAACGCCGATGCGGCACCCCATGCACCACTTCGCGCCATGTCAGCGGAAAGGATTGACGTCCCATGCCAAGCCAAGCATATCGCAAGGCCAATCTCGCCCATGTCACGTGCTGCGTCCTCGCTCTTCTTCTGCTTGTCCCGTGGGCGGGCTGCGGGCAAAAGGAGTCCACGCAATCCCAGGCGCCATCCCGCGAAACCGCTTCAGCCGGATCGCAGACGGCCGCCGAGCCCGCACCGGCCCTCGAGGTCCCGCTAGAGACCCATCTCGATGACACCCTCCGCCTCAACCAGCTTCAGGTGATCGCCACGCACAACAGCTATCACGCCATGCCGCCCGCCGCACTGCACGAGCTGGTGAAAAAGGCTTATCCGGATGCGGTCAACTGGGAATACGACCACGCGCCGCTCGATGTCCAGTTGAACCGGGGAATCCGCAGCTTCGAACTTGATATTCATCACACCGACAAGGGTTACGAAGTCTTCCACGTGCAGGATTTCGATGCAGCCTGCACGTGCGGGGATTTCACGGGATGCCTGAGAGTGATTCGGGACTGGTCACGGGCGCACCCCGAACACGTGCCGATTATCACTCTCCTGGAGCTCAAGAAAGAAGACGTCAAGCAGGCCAGCACCAAAACCTACCCCTTCGAGGGCGAAGACCTCGACGCGCTCGACCAGCTGCTCTTGTCCGTGTTCCCGCGCGGGGACTTGCTCACCCCCGACGACGTGCGCGGGGACTACGCAACGCTATCCCAGGCAGTGCGCGCCGGCAACTGGCCTCCCTTGGCACAATCGCGGGGCAAGTGCATGTTCGTGCTCCACACACAGGGGGAGCACGCCGAGTTGTACACCCAGGGAGCCCCATCGTGCGAAGGGCGGCCTATGTTCATGCAGGGCACTGGAGATAAGCCTTACGACGCCGTCTTTGTCATAAACAACCCCATGGACCCTCAACTCGCCGCATGTGTGGAGGAAGGGTTCATCGTGCGCACACGCGCCGACGCCGATCTCAAAGAAGGGCACGCAAACGACACCGGTCCCCGCGACACCGCCCTCGCCCGCGGCGCCCACATCATCAGCACTGACTTCCCCCTCGGCGAGGCCCATCCCACGACCGGTTACGCGGTCCAATTGCCCGGAGGCGTTGCGGCCCGTCCCAATCCCGTAACAGCGCCGTGACCCCCGCTACCCACAACCCTCCCCCCACAAAACCGCGGAATATGCTACAATTGTCTTGAAATTACCTCGAAAAGAAACGTGTGCGCGCACGGCGTGCAAAGCAATGGGGATGTGTGGTATGCGTAAGCTCACTCTGATTGCGGCGGGAGTATCTCTGGCGGTGCTGTGGACCTCGGCGGCGTCCGCCGAACTGACCTTGTGGGTCAAGTACCATTACGCAGCGGAAGAAGCCTACAACTGCGGCGAATTTAACCGCGCCGAGCAGCTTTTCAAAGCCGCCGAGCGCGAAGCCGCCATCACCCTCCCTCCCGAGAATTTCCGGCTGGCCTCGACCCTTGACGGTCTAGGCCTCGTGTATGCCGCCCAGGGACGCCTCGACGAGGCAAATGCCGTTCTCGAACGCGCACTCGAGATGAAAGAAAAAGTGCTGGGACCCCACACCCGGGAAGTGCCTGAGACGGTCCTCAACATCGCCGACCTCCGGTTTGCTCAGGGACAGTACGACAAAGTCGAGCGGCTCTACCGACATGCCCTGTTGATTCTGGTGCGCGACCAGACCGACATCGGCGTCACGCGCGCGCTCAACGGCCTCGCGCGCTATTACCGCCTGCAGGGCGACGCCGTCCGCGCTGAATCGCTCCTCGAACGCGCCCGCAAGATTCATATCGAGGCGCGGCGCCGCAACCATCCCGCGATGGCCGATACGCTGGTAGAGCTTGCGCGCCTGTATGCCTTCGAAGGCCGCGACGCCGAGAGCATTCCTCTCTATGACAAAGCCTGCGCCATCCGCGCCGGGAACCTGGGCATGCACCATCCCGAGACCGCCGCGTGTTACGAAGAATTCGCCCAGGCCCTGCACCGCCTGAACCGGCTCGCCGAAGCGGAGGAATTGCAGGAACGCTCCAAGGACATCCGGGCCCGCCACACCGAGCTCGAGGAACAGTACGCAAGCGAACAGGCCCCGCTCCTGTAATCCAGCCCCTCGGGGGAAGATTCAGAAGACGCCCCAACCCTTGCGCCAGCAAGACGTCGCGCGCCTCGCCATCTAACGGTATGGCGAGACACTCCGAGCGCGCTCGCGGCCGCGAAACGCGTCGTGTCCCCGAGGGCTTACCGCCGCCGTCCTGTCCGGCGCCGTGGCCGCGGCATCGCCGCCGCTGGACAGAACGCCCGGGCACGCGCGCCCCTGGCGCTCCCCCAGCGCCCCTCTCTAGAACTCGTCTTCCTCTTCCTCTTCGTCTTCATCGGTCGGTCCCAGGTTAGCCACATCCTGTCCCGCGATCTCCAGAACCTCTTCAGCCGCGAAAATGGGGCATCCGACGCGGGTCGCAATCGCGATACCATCGCTTGGCCTTGAGTCAATACGCAACACCTGCTCGACTTGCCCGTCGAGGGACTGCTGCTCGACGTTGAGGTGGGCGTAGAAGGTCTCGTTTTCCAGTTTGTATATGGTCACAGACTTCAGCTCACCGCGAAGCCCCGCCAACACGTTGCAGATCAGGTCATGCGTCATAGGACGCCCCAAATCCTGGTGAATCATGCCCGCATGGATCGCCTGCGCTTCCGCCCGGCCGACAACAATGGGAAGAACACGGTCCCCGTGGCGCAAAAGCACAACCGGCGGGTGATGCTGCTCTTCGCTGATGCTCACCCCGAGTATGTCCATTTCAAGCATCGCGACCTCCTTTTCGCTTACTTTATATCAGATGCAGGCCCGGAAGAGTATATCTAATCCGAGTGATGACCCCAGGTCGAGTGTAAGCGCCCCCGGAAACCCTGTCAACGACTCACTTCCTCGCTCGAAAAATGACGAGATTAAGAAGCCCGGGATAAAGTGAGGCCGCTTCAGTGCCCGATTGCCTGCAACCGTGCCTTTCTGCTATGTTTGCCGCGCGATAGCCGGGACCATATTGGGGGCGGGAACATGACGAAACGAATCGTTTGCGCAACAACGCTCGTGATGGGCGCTCTATGGGTTGGAGGATGTGCGACCACCATGAAAGGAAACATCGCGGAAGAACGGGGCATCCCGACGGGATTCATCAACAAGACCATGGAAACGCGCGGTGAGACTCGCTCGTACGCGGTGTACGTGCCCCGCGAATACGACCCGTTGAAGCGGTGGCCGCTCATTGTGTTCTTGCACGGCGCCGGCGAGCGCGGCGACGATGGCCTCATCCAGACCGAGGTCGGCCTGCCCAGCGCGATTCGCCGCTACGCCGACTGGTTCCCGGCAGTGGTGGTCATGCCGCAGTGTCCCGACGGCGTGTGGTGGGATAAGGTCGCCGAGGACGTGGAGCGCGCCTACGAACTCACCCTCCAGCAATACAACATCGACCCCGCCCGCAACTACCTGACCGGCCTGTCCATGGGCGGGTATGCAACGTGGCTGTTCGGGGCGCAGCATATCGACCGCTGGGCCGCCCTCATGCCCATCTGCGGCGGCGGCAGGCTCGAAGACGCCCCGGCCCTCGCAAAGGTCCCTATCTGGGCCTTCCACGGCGCCGACGACACCACCGTCAAGCCGGAGGAATCCCGGAAAATGGTCGAGGCCGTCAAGCAAGCCGGCGGCGATGTCCGGTACACGGAATTCGAAAAAACCGACCACAACTCCTGGGACCCCGCTTACCGAAACAAGAAAGCCATCCGCTGGCTGTTCAAACAGAAGAAATGAACCGGCCCGAGAGCGCGACAGGGCTGCGTACGGCGGGACGAACACCAGCGGGGGACCGAACCCATCTGAACGCGGAGGGCGTCTAGACACACAAAAGCCCCCGGCGCATGCTTTCCAATCATCGGTTCAAACGCGCCGCGGGAATGTAACTCTCGGCCTTTCAACCCTTTCCTTGATTTCCTAGAGTGCGAGTTGCTTCGCCATACGAGCGGCCACGAGTTTCACGATCTCCTGAACGCGATGGGTGCCCTGTTCGAGGTTGCGCTTCGCTTCGGCAACTCGCTCCGCACGCACTTCCTCAGCCGGCGAGTCCTGGCGTGCCGCCTGAACCGCCCCGGCAGCGGCTTGGGCTTCCCGGCTGATGTCCACGCCGTCAGCGGCTGTGCTCGCCGCCGCGACATCCTTCTGGGGGGCCGAAACCTCCGCCTTGCGTACGTTGGAAGGCTCGGGCATATTGGCTATGCCATTGACGCCAAACATTCTGAGCTCTCCCTAGCAGTCTTCCGTGAACGTCCGTGTTCACGCCTTTCATACCGGTATATCGGTAAATCCGGAGGAGAACTTTAGCAGTAGAGAAGTCCGGCCCAGTATGCACAAGATATTATTTCACAACTAGTTAGTTGGTTTTTGCGGCGCAGCAGGCACGCCTTTGCCCGGCGATGCATCTCTCTGGGAAGCCTCAGGAGCCATTTCCCGGATACGTTCGAGGGCCTGTTGGTCGCCGCCCCCCCGGTTCTTGTAGAGCATGTACTGACTCAAGGCCTGGGGCGTATCCCCCTTTGCGTAGTAAAAATCCGCCAGGGTCAGCATGAGTCCAAGATTGTCCGGCAGAACGGTCAAGGTCTTGGCCAGCAAGTCGATACCCTTGTCGTATTCCTCCCAGCGCATGTACTGTTTGGCGACGGTTGGCACGATCTGCAACAGGTAGTATTGGGCGCAGAAATCCTCGGGATCGGCGTTCAGTGCCTCAATGAAATGGTCCTCTTGGTTGCTGCCCATCATGCCGCCGTAATACTCGTTGATGCCGTCCAGGTCGATGCGCCGCGCGGCATAGCGGCGTTGCATGGCGCCGCGGAACGGTTCCCGGGCATCCTCCGGCGTCCCCTCCAGCGAAATGCGGTCGAGAGGGCTTTCGAAATGGGGGATGAGTTCCTCGAGCGCCTCAGACACGTGCCGTTCGTACATGAGCTTCGGCGCGGCAAATTCCGCCCAGGGCCGGTCGTCCGTCATGAGGCGGCCGCCCTTGGCATAGGCGTCAATGCCTTCCTTGCCCATGAAATAGCTCGCCAGAAGCTCGGGGATATCGTGAAACCCGGCCGCGGCAAGGGCTTGGGATACGGCCGGATTCTCGAGCCGCCTGCGCAAAGCCGCCAGCTCGATGACCAGAGGCTGATTCGACCCCGTCAAGAACAGGTCCGCATTGACGAACCATGCACAGTAATCGGGGAACACCGTGGTGAAGGTGTAGACCAAGGACCGCACGATCTCAGGGTTCAGGCTGTGAAGCGGCACCCATTGCGAAACCACCCCCCCCGGCGCCAGATGGGCGAGACACAACTCGTAGTATTCCCGCGTGTAGAACGTCGAGACCCCTGCCTGGGCCAACGGCATGGGCTCGAACGTGATCAAATCGTACTGTTCCCCGCTGGTCAACAGAAAGTTCCGCCCGTCATCAATGATGAAATCGATCTTCGGATTCGCGATCACGTTGAGGTTGTCGTCCGTGAAATAGCGGGCAGCCTCGAGTACCTCTTTAGACAGCTCGACCGCGTCAACATGTTTGAACGCGTCGGACAAACCCAGCGTGCCCGCCGTGATCCCCGACCCAAAACACATAAACAGCACATTCTCGGGCTCGTGGGAAAACATCAGCGGCAACGCCCCCTGCAGCCGGTTCATCCGCACCCCCTTTTCGATCGAAGCCGTCGCCTGCATGGCGTTGATCCACAGGTACCTGCCCGCTTCGACGCCGTCTTCTTCTCTTTCCTCGGTTACCACGACGGTGCCTTCGACGCCCTCGTCGTAGTGCAATATCTGGCTCTTCTCGGGCAGGTAGGCCTTGTTGACCGCCATGCCGACGTTGCCGGGCATCGAGAACACCGCAGCCGCAAGCAATACCGCCGCGCCCACTATAGCGATTGCCTTGCGCACCCGCGAGCGCGCCGGGCTGGCCAGCGTCACGAGAAGCCCGCCCCCGAACAGCGCCGCCGCAAGCGCTACGACGCCCCAGTGCGTTCCGAGCAGCGGAATGATCAAGAACCCCCCCGCAAGGCTCCCAAGCACTCCTCCAAACGTATTGGCGCTGTACACGCGGCCGATGTCGCGGCCGAGACGTTCCCGCCCCGCCGTCACCGCCCGTACCACAAACGGAAACGTCATGCCGAACAGAAACGTCGGCAGAAACAGCACCGAGAACGAGAGCAGGAACTTCCCACGGAGCACGCCCGCCCATTTGTAGCCCACTTCCTGCATCATGGGGCCCATCTGACCTGCAATCCGGGCGAAATCCCGCAGCATCAGAATGCACGCAACGCCGATCAACATCTCGATTACGCCAAACACGACTCCCGGGCTCTTCACACGATCCGCCACGACCGCCGCAACGGCGCTTCCCACCGCGATGCCGCACAACATCGTCACGAGCATCGTCGTGAAGGCGTATGTTGTACCTGTGAACACCAGGACCAGCAGCCGCGTCCACACCACCTCGAGCGCCAGCGCGCAGAATCCCGACAGCGCGAACACGCCTGCAACAAGGGCTGCCCTTCCCCCCGAAGACGATGTGCCGGACGTCTCGAGTGTGGGCTCGGGGGTCCCGGCAGGCGCCGCGCCCTGTGCCGCCAGCTTCGACAGCCCAATCGCCAGCAGGCCCGCCACGGCATTGGCTGCCGCGCCCACCAGCGTCGTACGAAAATAGCCAAACTCCGATAACAACCAGAACCCCGTGAACGCGCAGCCCGATACCGCCCCGAAGGTGTTGATGCTGTATAGCGTTCCAATGCGCAAACCACGCGTGCGCGCACTGGTGCTCACGAACTTGGCCAGCAGCGGCAGGGTGGCCCCCATCAACACCACCGGCGCCAACAGAAACCCGAGCGACATGACCGCGCGCAACCCGATGGCAACAGCTCGCTGCCCCGCAAATGCCCGCAAGGCAGGCACAATCAAACCTTCCGCCGGGCTGATCGCAAGGATAAACAGGACCGCCCACGCGCCGATGAGGACTTCGAACAGACCATACAACCCGAGCGGATTCTTGATGCGGTCCGCCAGGTGGCCGCCCCACAGGCTCCCCAGCGCCAGGCCAAGAAAGTAGATCGACAACACCGTGCTCACCGCGTAGGCTGCCGTGCCGAAAAGAAGCACCAGCTTGCGCGTCCAGATCACCTGGTACAACAATCCGCATGCTCCCGACACAAAAAAGAAGCCCAACACGGCCAGGAACACCGCCAACTCGCGCAATCCCAGCCGGTGATTCCTGACAAAACGCACGATGACACTGCGAGAAGTATCCATAACTGCCCATCCTGACTATGGCCAAGAAACAATGCGTGCAGATGCTAGCCGAACCCCCCCGCAGTGTCAATTGAACGGCCCTCGCGCGGCATCCTCGCGCGGCACCCCCGCGCGGCGCAGTTGCCCGGTCTTGTGCCCATGAAGTAAGCTACGGAGGATATCTGCCACAACAAGGAAGGAACGCACACCATGGACAAGCCGCGACGCGTGATCAACGCAACGGCGCCGATTCGGATCTGCGATCTCGGCGGATGGACCGACACCTGGTTTGCCGAGACCGGCGCTGTCTTCAACATCGGCGTTTATCCCTACGCCGAAGTCCAGATATACGTGCGCGAAACTCAATCCGACTCGCCACGCATCGTTATCCATGCCGAGAATTACCACGAAAGTTACGCCATCGACCCGCATAAAATCGCGTATGACCGGCATCCCTTGCTCGAGGCCTCGATCGATATCATGAACCTGCCCAACAACCTCAGCTTCGAGATCAACCTCTACTCGCGCGCACCGGGCGGCTGCTCGACAGGCACCTCGGCCGCCATCACCACCGCGTTGCTGGGGGCGCTGGACCTGCTGACACCCGGACGCCGCACGCCCCACGAAATCGCCCGCCTCGCCCACCGCGTCGAAACCGAAAAACTGGGCCTGCAATGCGGCATTCAAGACCAGATTTGTTCGGCCCACGGCGGGATCTGTTTTATCGAAATGTACCAGTATCCCTTGGCAAGCGTGTCCAACATCCTGGTCTCGGATTCCGTCTGGTGGGAACTCGAGCGGCGGCTTGTGCTGGTCTATCTCGGGAGAAGCCACTCGTCCAGCGAAGTGCATGGACGCGTTATCGAGCGTCTCGAAAGCAAGAACGCCGACAAGTCGGTCCTCGAACCGCTGCGCCAGGCGGCGGTGGACGGAAAAAACGCCGCGTACGCCGGCGACTTCAATGCCTTGGGCGCGGCGATGATCCGCAACACCGAGGCCCAAGGCGCCCTGCATCCCAAGCTCGTGTCCGAGGAAGCCAGAGCGGTCATCGAAGTGGCCCGCAGGTACGGCGCCGTGGGCTGGAAGGTCAACGGAGCGGGCGGCGAAGGCGGTTCGCTCACCATCCTGTGCGACGCCGAGGGCGAACACAAACGGAAATTCATCGAGGCTGTGCCAAGCGTGGATCTTGCGTTCCAGGTGATCCCGACCTACCTCTCCCGCATAGGCCTGCGCCGCTGGGAAGTCTGCGAATAACGCGCACGGCGAAAGAAGCACCCTGAGATAACCGGCCCAATCCTGTTTCGGCAAGTCGAGAGAAGAAGTATGAGACCAATAAGACTCTGTACGTCGCATAGGTCTCGCGCGAGAAGCAAAAACTCAACCAGCCGGACGCTGCCCCTTTACCCGCCGCGGTGGTTGCAGATCTCGGGAAGCCTCCCGACAAAGTCGTCCCAGCGGGAGAATACATAATCAGCGGCGGTGGCGTCCGCGTACCTGGCATTCTCGCCAGTGAACAACGCGGCTTTCGCCCCAACGGCGCGAGCGCCGGCAATATCCGTGAGTTCGAGGTCGCCGATGTGAAGAAGCTCGTGCGGCTTGACGCTCAAGCCACGGGCTGCCGCTTCGAATATCTCCTGACGCGGCTTGGAGACGCCGGCCTCGTCCGAGAAGACGAAGGTGGTGAAGTATGGCGTGAACCCATGCCGGTCCATCAGAACCTTCAGCGAACTCCCCGGGCTGACCCCCGTGTCCGAGATCAACCCGATGGGAACGTTCCCTGCAGCGCGTTTAACGGCCTCGAGAGCGCCCTCGATGGGCACCGGGCTGTGCGTGAGAATTGCCGTGGCGAAGACACCGGCCAGTCGTTCTGCCTCGTCACCGGCCAGAGAAATCCCCAGTTCCCGGGCAGCCATCCGGACCGCGTCCTCGGGAAGCGGGGTCTGTTGTTCTTCGATGTGGTGGCGGCTGAACTCCTGCCACACGATATCGAGGGCTTCATCAATAGCCTGCCGGGACACGCCGCTGAGTTCATGAAGCGCTTCGATGCGCAATTGCTGGCGCTCCTCCTTCTCCGCGTCGCGGAAAAGCGTGCACCAGAAATCGAAGGTTATCGCCCGTACTGCCATGAATGCTCCGAATAGGTGATGGCGGGTTTTCAAAGACATGCCGCCGCGCACATCCCACCTCTAATGAACAAGGGCATGCGCATAAGGTCTTCCCGCGAGCGCGCCCACGAAAACATACGGGGCCTCTCTTGGCCTGTTGGCAAGAGAGGCCCGGAAAACACATTAAGCGAACGCGCTATTCCTTCTTCTGGGCGCTGGCGCTGGCAGATGGAACAACCTCGAACTCGGACCAGTTCTCTTCAGCTGCGCCGGCTTTGGCTTCATCGCCAGCCGCGGCTGCGGGGGCTTCCGTCGCGGACTCTGCCGGCGGAGCGGGCTCGGCCGCCGGCGGCTGTGCGGGAGGAGCCGAAACAGCGGGCCCTTGAGGTTTCGGGGCGGGTGCCTCTGTCTTGGGGCCGCAGCCGGAAAAGGCCACAGCCAGCGTCAACACCAATGCGAGTACAAGAAATCTGTACATGATTCGTCTCCTTACACCTGCGTTGGTCTACCCAACTTGTTTTCGCCGAATGGTTTAAGGCCACCCGGCCATTCTCTGCACGGGGGAGACTTCTCCCCGCGCATCCATTCCAATGTTTTGAAAAAACAAGCGCTTGAGCTGGTGGCAGTCCGCCGGCTCAGGCACCTCGACGGCACGCATTCCGCCACACTTTTCTCCCTTCTATCATATAACCCGCGCGCGGCCAAACGCAAGCCCGGCACGCAGCCGCCGCACAGGCCGTCCCGACGTCTCTCTCGGCTTCCGAAGCTTCAGACACCATTTCGCCCTGTGGGTTCGCGTTGCTATCCTGCATCTCTTGAAAACGCCTCCCCTGACAGCGTAGGGTTGCACCCCATCGCGCCGGAAATTGCGCCATAATTCGGCATCATTCGCATTCACGGGAGTGGACCCATGAAGAAAATCGGGTTGATGGGGTGTGGCACGGTCGCGGGATACGGCCATCTGCCCGCGTTGCGCGACAGCAAGGTGTGGGACCTTCACGCCGTGTTCGAGCCCGACCCGGCAAGACGCGCTGCCGCGCAGGAGAAGTTTGGCGTGCCCCGCGCCTTTGACAACGTGGACGCGTTTTTCACGTCGGGGCTCGATGCCGTCGCCATCACATCGCCCGCCCCTTGTCATCTGCAGAACGTTCGCGACGCCGTGCGCTATGGCAAGCCCGTCTTGTGCGAAAAACCCCTGGCCATGACCGAGCAAGAAGGCCGCGAGATGCTCGCCATCACGCAGGCGGCGAATCTCCCCCTCTTCACCGGGTTCACGTACCGTTTCGGAGACGAAGCCCTCAAGATCAAAGCGTTGCTCGAGCGCGGGGCGGTCGGCATCCTGCGCACCTTGCGGCTCGTCTACATCTGGAATTGCCACGGCCGCTACGAACTCGATGCCGCCGGCAACCGTATCGAACAGCGCCGCCGCGAGGGCCGCATGCTCGAGGGCGGCCCAATGGTCGACTGCGGCGTCCATGATATCGACCTCGCACGGTGGTGGACCAAGTCCGAGATCGTGCGGTTCGAAGGGATGGGGTCCTGGGTCCAGGACTACGCCGCGCCCGACCACGTGTGGGTGCACATGGACCACGCCAACGGCGCGCATACCATGGCCGAACTGAGTTTCACTTACTGCCACACCGCCAAAGAGCCGGTCCACAAGTATCTCTACGACCTCATCGGCACCGATGGCGTTATTCGCTATGACGGTCTCACCGGCATACTCGAAGTCCGGTCTTCCGAGGGTACGCAGACCATCGGGGTCGAGCAGGGCAAGAATTTCGGCGACATGTACAACGGTTTCGCCAAAGCGCTCGAGACCGGTCTCCCCGG
>Ga0116185_1002195_pt1 | contig 18398 bp, 10 predicted proteins | sample AD_JPNNA7_MetaG_FD_89754 | JGI IMG/M metagenome (GOLD analysis project Ga0116185, IMG submission 89754) | Active sludge microbial communities of municipal wastewater-treating anaerobic digesters from Japan - AD_JPNNA7_MetaG | ecosystem: Engineered > Bioreactor > Anaerobic > Digestate | place... | reverse complement strand
GTTGCGGCGACGTTTGCCCATCCCGGCGGCTACCCTCTGGTCCTGCCTCTGTTTATGGGACTTCTGACGGGGGCCTTGTGCGGAACCATGAACGGACTGGTCGTTACCAAAGGGGGCGTGGCCCCGTTCATCGCCACACTGGGCATGATGACGGCGGCGCGGGGACTTGCCTACATCGTAAGCGGCGGCAGGCCGGTTTCGCAGTTGCGTCCTGAATTCACCGTCATCAGCAGCGGCAGTTTTCTCAACATACCCATTCCGGTGCTCATACTAGCCGTTGTGGCGGCGGTTTCCGCGATATTCCTCAGAGGCACGCGAGCGGGGCGGCATCTCTATGCCACGGGCGGCAACGAAACCGCCGCTTACGCGTCCGGCATCAACGTGCACGCGTCCAAGATGCTTGCCTACGCCGTATGCGGCGCCTTGGCGGGTCTTGCGGGAATCGTGCAGGCCGCGCGCAGTACCACCGGCCAACCCAACGCAGGTATCATGTATGAGCTCGATGCCATCGCTTCGGTGGTTATCGGCGGCACGAGCCTGGCGGGGGGCGTCGGCGGCGTCGGCGGCACCATCCTCGGGGCGTTGTTGATGGGGGTGATCGCCAGCGGACTGGACATGCTGAATGTCCCCTCCTACTATCAGCAGGTTGTGAAAGGTTTCATCATTATCAGCGCGGTGATGCTGGACCGGCGCGGGTCAAAAAGAAGCTGAGCACGGAGAAAAGGAACGAGTGCGTATGAGAATCCTGGGCAATGTATCTGCCGCGGCAGTGAGCATCCTACTTGCGGCTGGGGCCTGCGGCTGCGGCAAGAGCGGCGAGGTCTCCGGCGGGGGAAGGGGAGATGCGGCCGGCGGCGAAATCGTCATGGGCGTCTCTCTCCTGAACTTGTCCAATGAATTCATTGTTTTGCTTGACGAAGCCATGAAGGAAGAAGCCGCGAAACTCGGCGTGCGCCTCATTGTCAACGACGGGGCCCGCAGCGCCGAGAGGCAAGTCCAGCAGATTGAGAACTTCCTGCTCCAGGACGTGGACGCCATCATCCTCAACCCGTGCGAGCTGGATGCCAGCTCTCCCGCAGTCGATAAATCCATCGCTTCAGGCATCCCCATCGTGAACGTGAATTCCCAGACCCGTTCGGTCCCCACGGCGTTCGTCGGGTCGCGCGACGAAGAATCCGCCCAGATCGCCATGCAGTACATCGCGGACCGGTTGGGCGGGAAGGGCAACGTGCTCATGATGCAGGGGTTCATGGGCCAGACCGCCCAGATCGACCGCGAACGCGGCGCCCAGGATGTGTTGGCCGCGCACCCGGGACTGAAGTTGCTTGCGGTCCAGACCGCGGAATGGGATCGAGCCAAAGCCATCACCTTGATGGAGAACTGGATTCAATCGTTCGGGGACGATATAAGCGCCGTGTTTGCCCAGAACGACGAGATGGGGATGGGCGCCGTGGTCGCCCTGGAACAGGCCGGGATCAAGGAAAAGGTTGTGGTAGCGAGCGTAGACGCGATCGCCGACGCGCTCGATGCCGTGAAGACCGGTCGCCTCGATGCCACAGTCTTCCAGGACGCGCAGGCCCAGGGCAGCACCGCCGTCCAGACCGCCTACAAGATCATCACCGGAAAACCCTTCGAGAAGCAGGTGTTCATTCCGTTCCAGCTCGTCACCAGAGACAACGTGGACGCGTTCATGCGGTAGCTTTCGCCGGTAACATCGCTCCTATTTCACGATGGTCAGGCGGTCGCGTTCGTTGCCATCGGCGCTGTAAGCACGCAGTTCAAGGGTGTTTCCGTCGATGTACAGGGTCTGGTAGAGGGCCGGGCCGCTGAAGATCACTTCGGCGTAGTCGGGTCCGCCGCCGCTCCAGTCCTTCGAAGGAATTCCAACCGAAACCAGGTATATGGTTCCCTCCGCGGGGGATCCGGCGGGTTTGCCTTCACGCATGGGCTTGCTGCGCAGGTAATGGTGCACATGGCCGCCGAACACCATATCGACGTGATACTTGTCGAAAACGGGCCCCCACACCGCCCGGATATCGGGGTAGTCTTCGGTGGGCGCGTAGGGAGGGAAATGGAACATGGCGAATTTCCATGTTGCGTTGGTGTTGGCCAGCTGGGCCTCCATCCAGGCAGCCTGGATGTCCAGCGGCGTGTCGATATCGAGGATCAGAAACAGGGCGTTGCCGTATTCAAAACTGTACATGCGCTCGGGTGCGATCCCCTCGGGACCGTTTTGGGGCAGCCCGAACATTTCGAGGTACATCCCCGCGCCCAGCCCGTCCTGGTCGTCATGGTTTCCTATACACGGCACGGCGGGCCGTTGCCGGAACACGGCGGTTGAATACTCGAAGAACTGGTCCCAATCGTCGCGATAAAGGCCCGTGCCCACAAGGTCGCCGCCGAGCATGTAGAAGGCGGTCTCGGGGTGCCGGGCAAAGGCGTTGCCAAGCATCTCGCCCCACTGAGGAGATCGGTGCGTGTCTCCCATGAAAACAAACGTGAACGGGGTGGCGGATGCGGGCCCGGTCGTGAATTCCGATTCTTCCGACCAGTGGTCCGGCGTAGCGTCGCCTACCCGGTATACGTACGCCGCCGCCGGTTGCAGGCCTGTCAAAGCCGCCGTGAACCAGTGGCAGACGGGATCGTTGGCCAGCAAACGGTCCTTTATGACGGCCTTTTCGGCGGTCACGGACTGCCAGGGGGCGTCCGCGGCAGCCTGTTTGGGCCTGTACTGCACTACACCGTTCTCAACGGCTGTGCCCGTTCGCCACTGGATGGTCTGGGTGGTGGCGGGCTCGGCGCTCCAGGTCAACGCCAGATGATCGGGCTTCTCCGACGAAGGAAACGGCGTCTGGCGAAACGCCCCGATGAGATGGGCTTCTCGGGCGCGCCCGCGCACCGTTGTGAGGAGCACGTGACCCGTGAGTTCGGGGGGCACTTCCTCGAGCACGAGTTCGGTCCAGTCGTGATAGGTTAGTGCTCCCTCGCACATAAGGCTTTTCGAGTAGGCGGCGGGCATCAGGTTTGTTACCCGCAAGGGCGTTCCGGGCCGCTGAGGGCCCACGGCGACGAAGTAGTGGGGGCGATGTTTGTCAAACCCGTTGATGCCCAGCTCGACGCGGCCCGCCTCGAAACGCTTCTGCCAGACTTCGTATACGTTGAGCTCGTTCCGCACGGCGAGAGCCGTCTTCTGAAATCCGGCCTCGGCAAGCCAGAACGGCGCCACCTCCTGTTCGTTGTGGCGCATTACCGACACCACCACAGGGACATTCACGTCGAACGTCCAGTATTTTGTGGCCAGAACCGTGCGCTCTTGCGGCGTTATGAACTTCCAGATGGTCTCGTAACCGGCATTGGCCAGTTCGTCAAGGGTCAAGGCGTCGTACATGCGCTGGACGACGTTATCCATGACCGCGGCCACTTCGGGGGCGGGCTCGGCATGAACCACACGCGAAACGATGACCAGAAACAGTCCGGCAGCACATGCCACACTCTGCAACAAGCCAAGTCTTGCTCGCATCGGTTTTCTCCCTGAATCTACGCAGCCCTGGCGGCGTTCATCCGCATAACGGGTTCCTGCGTGCCGTCATCGCGCTCAATACGTATAATCCTGCACGATTCTGAACCTTTCCCGGCCCGTTTGCCAACCCGGGTGTACGCATACTTGCAGATTACATCAACGAACGTCAGATTCAAAAGAAGCGTTCAGAGGAGATGAAACAGATGACCGGCCCCAGTACGTGGCTCTATGATGAGTTTACCTACACCGGCACGGACTACGGGGACCCGGCTGAAGTGGCCCAATACGAATCCCGCATGGCCCAGCTGCGGGATTTCGACGCGGAAGCCGGCGAGATCATGGACGCCGTCGGCCTCAGCCGCGAGCACACGCTGCTCGAGGTGGGCATGGGCACGGGGTGGCTGGCCCTGCGTGCCGCCCGGCGCTGCCGGTTCGTGTACGCGTGCGACGTCTCGATGTCCATGGTCGAGCACGCCCGGTCGCGGGCCGAACAAGAGCACATCCTGAATATTGCGGTGCACCACGCCGGTTTCCTGACCTACGCGCACGCAGGAAGCCCTGTCGATACCGTGGTATCCCAGCTTGCCCTGCACCATATTCCGGATTTCTGGAAGGCCGTCGCGCTGCAGCGCATCGCCTCGAACCTGAAACCTCGCGGGGTGTTCTGGTTCAAGGACGTCGTGTTCGGATTCGACCTTGCGGACTACGAGCGGGTGTTTGACGAGGCGCGCGCATCGTTTCCGCCCGCCTTTCGCGACCCGTGGGTGGGCCACGTAAACCGCGAATACAGCACGCAGGCATGGATCATGGAGGGCCTCCTGGAACGGGCGGGGTTCGCCATCGAGTCCGCCAAAGATGGCCCGCTACTCACGGTAAGCTACCTTTGCCGCAAGAAGGCCTGACGCTCGAGAGCCGTCACCGCGCGGCGAGATTCACCGTGGCCTCCGCCGTTACGCCGCTGGCCGCGTCGCGGAAGGCCAGACGCCACGTCCCGGCTGGCTCGTTCAGGGCGAACGGGATCGATGCCTTCCCCTGACCGTTGGGACATGCGATGTTCTGGCTATACTGGCGGTGAGAGGTGTTGCTGCCCGGCGCAAACACGTCGACGCGTACAACGTGATACTCGGGCTGCGCGCCTTTGGCCGTCACCGCAGCGGCAAGTTCCAGCGTATTGCCTTGGACGGATTCCGCGGCAACGGTGACGGCCAGGCTCGACACCGCGTAAGGCATGAGCGCATAAACCAAGGGGCGCCCGCGCGAGATCGCGGCGTTCCAGGAGGTTATGGGTTCCTCTGCCGCGGCCCGTCCCGCCCGCATGTCATAAACATATGCTGGCGCGTCAATTGAGACGGTGAGATTCTGCGCTTCGAGCCCCCGAAGCAGGATGTCCTGCTGGAGACACAAGTAGCGCAGAGAACCATCCACAAACAGGGTCTGCTCGACGCAGCGGGCGGGTTTGCCTTCCGCGGTCAATTGCGCGTACGGCTTGACGCCGGCCAGCGCCAGTTGCCGCGCCAACGGCTCCAATAACAGGCGCTCGCGTCCTTTGTGGCGCAAGGTGTTGATGGTCGAAAACGGCATGTTGAGCAACACGGCGTGTCCATTGCCGAACGAGTTGGTGATCAGACAAGGCACGTCCCCCGCGTTGATCTCGGCCTTCCCGTGGGTGATTTGAAGACCGGTCTCCAGCGAAGCGGCGGTTATCGTCTCGCCCCCCAGTTCGCAAGTGACCGTCTTCGGCGCGGACTGGAACGCTTCCAGGCCGGCTGACAACTTCACGCCGAACAGGTCATCCAGCAATCGCTGGCCGCGAACCACGCCGTTCTCCGTGAGCAGGCACGCGCGGCCGTCGGCAATGATGAGGCCGCCCCGTTGCGCGAACTCCCGTACAGCCTGCACCAGCGCATCCGACATGCACGTAGCGAGGGGCAAGACGAGCGCGCGGTACTCATCTAACCGGCCCGGGGCCGTCTCGATATCGGGCGCGGCAACGAACGAGTATTGGCAGCCCATGTCCTGCAACGCGTACATGACGCCCGTCAGGTTTGCCAGCCAACCGGGCACGGGGGCCTTGTCCGGCACGGACTCAAACAGTTTCGCGGCAAACAGGTCGGCCTGATTGTAGAGGACGGCCACCGCCGAGTCGTCCCGGCGGCCGTGAAGCAGCAGCTTGCCGGGACCCGCCTTCACCTCCGCCGCGCTGTCGAAAAACCATTTCCCCATGTGCGAGATCGACATGTCGGGATTAAAAGGAATGTAGTCGCAGCCCCACGATGTCCACCACCAGCACGAATTGTGGCCTCGGAAGAGATTGTGCCAGGTAATGGCCGAGAACCCGGCTTCGTTGTCGGCCACGGCATTGCCCCATTCGCCGGTAAGGGCGCCCGGACGCTTGAACGAGCGGACCAGCTCGCCCTGGAGCGGTTCTATGGTGTAGACCTGGTTGAGCTCGAGGTTGCGCGTAAGCTTGTAGAAATCGTAGCCGGCCAGCCAGTGATAGCCGAGCAGTCCGTCCCATCCCACCCTGGCGCCGGGATCTTCTTTCCGCACGAACCCGGCGAATGTCTCGTGCAGTTTGGCGAACGCCGTGTCCATGAACATCCGGAAATCGAACCATGGCGCGAAACTGGCGGTCTGTTTAGCGGCCTCGTCCAGAAGCATCGGAGCGCCGATCGCGTCGAAACTAGTATAGGCCGTCTTCCACGCGGTGTTGAGGGCTTCTATGTTTGGATACTGCTCGCGGAGCCACGCGCGGAACGCGGCGGCGTTTTCGGGCGACAGATCCACCTCGACGCGCGCGGAGGCAAGGTAATTCTCGTCACCTAGCGTGTAAGCCGCTGGATGATACGGCGCGGCCTGGCGGGAGCAGACTTCCATGGAGGCTCGTTCCTGCTCGAGCCAGGCCTGGTCGAAGAGGCTGGGCCGCAGGATATGGTCATCGCCCGACTCTCCGGCAATGCGCGTCACGTAAGGCACCAGGCGCTGACCGGATTGGGCAGACACAGCGTACTCGCGCGCCGCGCTGGCGTCGGTGTACCCGCGCATATGGCATAGATCCATCATGTCCGAGCCGAGTTCATAGCACAGACGGTTCTCTGCGCGCAGAACGATGTCCCCTTCGGCGTACGACCACATCAATATCGTAAAGTCGTCGTACGGATAGGGCGCCGCCGCCGTGAAAGCCATATTCGCCGTCGCCAGGAGCGCCTGTCCCGATACCAGCTGCATATCGAGCCGGTGCGGGACGACAACCGGACGCGGAAAGTCGACGACTGCCTCGGCACGCCCGTCCGCGGCCACAGGGGCTTCGGCCCGCGCTACCACGCGGTCCACGCAATCCCGGAGCTCGAATACCGCGCGCAGCGTTCCCGGCTCCGGAGCGGGGCTGACCGTTCCGGATACCGTAAGCTGGCCGCCCTCGGGCATATCTACCGCCGGTGGAGCTTCCGGGTGGTTCTGTTGCGATGGCGATACCGCAAGGGAGGCGAGGGCGTATTCCGGGGCGACATCCAGGGTCGCGCCCCCGAGTCCCACGCATTCATTGGCCTCATTCAACGCGACAACGTCCACGTAATACGTGTGCATCGCGGGCAGGGGCGGTATCTGAAGGCGTGTACCCGTTTCGTCGAGCAGGTCATCACGCAGCGCGCGCACGGTATCCGTATCGTCTTGGATGCGCGCCAGCACGCGGGTCCAGTTCGCGCCCGAGAAATCGAGCGGCAGCGTGGTTGCCGTGGCCGCCATCACAGGCGCGAGGGACTCGCCAAACGCGATACGCGCGGGAAGCGGTCTGCCGGCCGCCGCCGCCCAGATCAAGCCGTGCAGCGCGAGGAGGCGGTCATCATTTCCATCCAGGCCCTGTTTCAATGAATTCAGCGGCAGAAGGGTACAGTAGTGGGCGATATTCGCCTGAAACACCAGCACCCGGCCCTCGCCGTACCGGTATGCGCGCAGCGGCGGAGCGCCGCTCAACCGCCCGCGGCTTCCTTTTCGCAGGCTGGGAATGCGCTCCCACGGCAGGTAGGCGAGGAGCGTGCTCGCCAGTTCCGTGTCTTCCTCCGCGAGAACTTCCTGCGGCCACCCGGCCATCGCGTCCGCGCCGCCGGTGATGATCAGTCCTTTGCCAGCGCGGACCTGTCCCAGGATCGCCTGTTGCAGGCGCGGTCCCAGGGCCTGCCCTTTAAGCGAGCCGGCAACGATGACGTCCCGGTTGGCATCCAGGCAGATGTTCACGGCGTTTCGCATGGCCAGGCTGGCGTTGAGGGCGCCGATGCCGGTCTGTCCCCTGTAAGGCCACATGTCGGGACTTGCAATAGCGGTGCTCGAGTCGAAGTATTGGTGCCGTACGTCCAACTCGACGCGCCGCGCGAGTTCCATGGTGTCGTACGCCGCCCAGCGGGGCGCCAGCAGCGCCGCGCGGACCGGGCCGCCCGGCAGACTTGCGGCCCAGGGAAACGCCAGCGGTTCCGGGTTTGGACGCCACAACTCGGCGGGACGGTCGAGGCTCGATTCATCTTCCGCTCGCACGCGCGCCACCCGTTCTTCGTCGATCGGGAGCGGCACGAGTGGCTGCTCCCAGTCCGTGCCGGACAAGGCCGCGAGGGCGTCCGATTCAGCATTAGCTATCCGTCGAAAATACGCGCGCGTGGCCTCATAATCGGGTATCGAAGGACATTCGTATAGCCCGAGGGCGAAGGTGCGCCGCTCGGGCTTCAGAACAATGTCCGTGTACTCGGCGTAACCTCCGATTTCGGTTACGGTCACACTCGCGAAGGCCGAGGCGTCGCCGAGCAGCAGGCCCGCCGAACCAGCGCCTGTGCGGCCGGGCTCGACATCCTCGAACAGCAGCCACCGTTCCTGTGTCAGGTCGATTTCGGCCGCCCCTTCCGCAAGGGTGCGTACCTGACTTGTCAGGCGCCGGTTGTAGGGTTTTTCAAACGTCGCGGGATAGGCCATCAGCCTCAATGTAACCTGTTTGACCTGCTCCTTGGGTTCGTAGCGTCCGAAAAACAACAGCTTGTCGCTGCGCGAGGTGACGGCGAACCGCGCGACGGCCTTCACTTTCGGCGTATCCCACGCGTACTCGACCATGGCATCCGGCCCAAACTCGCGGATGACACGGAACTGTGCTTTGTAGTCGTTGATGTTGAAACCATCGAAGGTCCACTGGAAAAACCCTTGGTTGTACCAGTTTTCCATGGAGGGCTCGGCGATGCCGAGGGGCACATACCCGATCGTGGGCGCCCACTTGGGGAAGGCGATGCGGCCGGAATCGCCGTTTTGTTCGAGGTATTCACAGCGTAGGGTGTAGGCAGCCGCGGCGGTCGCAAGCGACACATCCTGCACGACGCGCTTCCCTGCATCCGTAGGCTCGGACCGCTCGCTTACGACCGCGCTCGCGTCCTGAAGCACCTCTTGTGCAAAGGACGGAACGCCAGGAAGTACGAGACAGAGCAGTGCGGCGATTCTTCTGGACATCGTGTCGTCTCCTCGTGAAAAGCGGCTCACAGCGAGCGTGTTCGCACCGTGATCTTATAGCCGAATACCCCGGCACAACCCAAATTCAGGTGTGCCCGCCCGCGCGGAAGAGGACTCCCACGCCGGGGAAAAACCGCAGAAAGCGGCCCGCTCACCAACGGGGCCCCGAACGAGCCCGTCTATAGCCGCGGCTTGTCCTGGCAGGTTACCGGCCAGGAGCAAGGCTCCCCCTTTCCTGTGAAGGGCCCGGGCAAAGGACCCATCCGAACGGACGCGGTCAGGCAACCAAGGCCGTCAATATCTCAAGAACGCGCCGATACCGGCTCCCTCCTCTTTCAGACGGTTCCCGGCTTCGCCGTGCAACACTTCCACCTTGCCACCCTCGCGCGCGGTACTTTCGACCAGCAGGTCCAGCACGTTCTCGTCGGGCCTGATCGGTTTGCCGAAGAAATCGGTCAGTTTTGCGCCGCCGCCGTTCGCCGGCAATGTCGGGCATTCCTTTGCGAGCACCATGAAATCGCGCGGATACACGAGCATGCGTACCCGCCCTTCGACGGTTGCTTTTACCGTAGCCGGAAGTCCGATCGCCGCCAGATGACTCTTTGCGGCGGCGGTCAGCAGTTCTTCCGTCAGCGCCATTTCGCTTCGGCACTCGTAATCTTCATCCACCCGCAATGTCTCGTCGAGCACGGTTCTTCTGTCGGCCTCGACGGGAAGCGTGACGGTGCTCACGACACGGTGCTTCAACGGTTCCGACAAGAGGCGCTCCAGATCGGCCACGGCTCTCGACGGGCCTCCGAGGATAAGCCTGTCGAACTGGGTGCTCTTGTCCAGGTCCTTGAGCGCCCCCACAACGTTCTTGAGATGATGCTTGGCATGTTCCTGGGCGTTTCGTTGAAAGCGCATTTGAGACCGCGTCTGGTCTTTTCCCGACGCATCGAAGTGTTTTACGTCTTCCTCCGCGACTAATCCCTTTTCCTCTTCGATCTCACCCATGTAGACGGTCAGCAGGCGCGTTTTCCCGCGGTCTGTAAGCGCAACGACATACCGGGGATGTCTATTTCGCGCTTCGAGGAACGGCCGAATAAATGGACGGGGCAGCCACCGGGCATGGTTCTCGATGGACATGCGAAAATCCCGCGCCCAGAAGAAATCCTGCGACGGGTCTGCAAAAAGCGCCAGCGTGCGGCCCGACGGACGGTATTCCGCCACGTACTGGCGCACCCGGACGGCGCACTTCTCGAAGTCCCCGCGTTCACTCACATCACCGGCAACGCCTTCGATGCCTCGAAGCATGTTGTGCAGCGGCACTTCAAACTGCCGGTTCAGATTGGCGGCGCGCGCCTGATCGACGTTCAGGTACACGCTCAACATGTTGTGTCCCTCTTTTGCGGCGTGATGAATCAGCGTCTGCAGCTCGTCATGTGTGATCATGTGTGGCCCTCCATGTTGATAACACACACGCCATTATTGGAAAACGGGCTTTCCAGGCATGGCCGTTGCGCCAGACCCTGAACAACCCGTGGCATGCCGTTCAACACCTGCTGCACTTGACCATCGCTCGGATAGCTCGGGAAAAGGAAAAACATGGGACGCGAAACGTCATTGGGGGGATTGCCGGCGCGGTCACACTCGAACTGGTCTGACAGAGGGAGAAGGGTTTCGCCGGCCCCATGCTTCTGCGAGTGGTTCGCAACCGTATAGCTCTCGAAGTCTGCGCCTCGAATCAGCATCAGCAACTCCGCAGCCAAGTCCCGCGCTGTATCCACGGATACCCGGTCTCGCGTACCTAATGATACACCCTGAAGGGCATCTTTGGACCGCTTATGTTCATTCTGGCCTTCTACGCCAGCCGACACTGCCGGGAAAAGCCCTGGGCAAAAGCCTTCAGGCAATCCTCATGCCAACTCCGGATTGGTCTAACTCCTTATTGTGCATAGCTTTTGACGATGTGAGGGCGTTCGGATTTCTGGGGAAGAGCGACTTTCTCACCCCCCCCTCGAACCAAGGAAAGCAGGGTAGTTGAAAAGCCGGACTCCGGCCGCGCAATGATGAGGCGCAGACGGGGTTGCGGGTTTGCAGCCGCCCGTTTCCGGTGAGCAAGCCATGAGATGCATGGGGGCATGCGCCGTCCGGGAGTCCCGGCCGTGAATTCAGGCTTGATCGTCGCGAAGAGGCTTGTCATTTGTTTATGGATAAGGCTTAATCTGTACGCGGAGAGTATTATGACTACAGCTGAAAGAGCGAGGCTTGGGCGCTTGGTTCGCTGGATTGACGGAGCGCTTGTGAAAGCCTGCGGCGAGCCGGAACCCTATCCGCCCGGCGACCCGTTGGACGGCCTGATCGCTACGATTTTGTCGCAGAACACGAACGACACCAACAGTGGCCGGGCCTACGACGCCATGCGCGAGACCTACCCGACGTGGGAAGAGGTGATGTCCGCCCCGCCACGGCAACTCGAGAAAGTTCTCAGACCCGGCGGCCTCGCAAGAACCAAAACCGCACGCATTCAGCGCATCCTGAGATCGATCGCGGATGGTGGGACGCTTTCGCTGGACTCCCTCGCGGAAATGACCAATGAAGAGGCCGAGGCGTACCTGCTGGGGTTTGACGGCGTGGGCTACAAGACCGCGCGGTGCGTGCTCATGTTTGAGCTCGGCCGCGATGTATTCCCCATCGACACCCACATCCATCGTGTATTGATGCGCGTGGGGGTCATCCCGCAACGCATGAATGTAGACCGCGCGCATCAGCATCTCCCGGGGCTCATCGAGAAAGGGCGGTGTTACCCGCTGCACATCAACCTGATTCGCCACGGACGGCGGCTTTGTCATCCGAAGAACCCGAAGTGCTCGGCATGTCCGCTCCGGCGCCGGTGCGCTTTCTACTTCGTCGAGGGCAGCCTTTCGAAAACAGGCGCCACTTCCGGACCTTTGAAGCCGTCAGACCGCCGAAAGAAGCTCACCGCGGACTAGAACGGCCAGTCGAACCGCGGTGCGGGAAGGCGGAACGCCCAGTCCAACTCCTCGAGCAACTCCTGCGGCCCGTCCAATTCATCGGTGACCGCGAGCCCCGTCGCCGGCACGGCCCCCAGCCACATCCGCGTAAACGCATTGATCGACGCCCGCAGTGTGGGGAGTTCCTTCGCTGTTCCTGCTCGAGCGGCGCAATCAGCCCCGAGCGTGACGATATAGGCGCCCGCTGTACCGCGCCATGCCGTGCCGTCGTCCAGGTACTGCGCGATGGGGTCGGCAAGGCTCAGGTTGAACCGCATCTCGCCGCACCGCAAATGAGTTTTAGCCAGGCACTTCGGGAGGTCCAGGATGCGGGCTTGTCTCGCGGCGAAGGCCTTCTGGCTGAGTTTGAAACGGCCTTCTTCGCGCACGCTCAGCTCGCGAAACGGATTCCGGAGGACATCCTGGAGAGATATCCCCGGCGGCTCGAAAAGCTTGACCACGCGCACTTGATCGCCCATTCCCGATATCAGAGCAAGGAGTTCCCTGAGTTGCCCGGCAGTCTTATATGCCATCCAGGAGAGCCAATACGGTCCGGCGCCGGGTTTCTCAGGCAAAATCCACATGGCGTGCGACAACGCGCCGGGGGAGGCGTCGCGGTATCCCAAGCCGAACGCGTCTTTCGAGCCCAGCATATCCGCGCGCGTCATTTCAGGGGGCAACAGGATGCAGGAACCATGCACGCGCCGCCGGGAGATACGGCACTGATGCACTGCCTCATAGTCCCCGGCTCCGAAACGATACGGCGGCCGAAACCCCGCGTCTACGTGGATGTGGCCCGGATCGATCTGGAATAGATGTTCACAGGCGCCCGTTCCGAACCCAAGCAGGTTGTAGAAACCTTGGTCGAACATGCCCAGTGCGGCCACTTCCGCGCCGTTCCCGGCTTCGAGCGCAAGAGCCTGCGCGGTAAGACGCTTCGCGAGCCCTTGCCTTTTTGCGACATGGCTCGTGCAGACCGCCCGGACGCAGGCTAGCGAGAGGTCCGTGTCCACGTATCGCATCTGGCCAGGCGTCATGAGGACCGCGCATTCGGCGGCCCCGTTGACATCGGCAACTACCGCGTTCCCCGACGAAAGGAATGCATCCAGGCGCTCCTGATGGCGGATGTTTTCACGTTCCTGCCACCCCACCTCCTCCCAGATGCGGTGAACGGCCTCGCGGTCTCTCGCGGCGTCGTACGGTCGCCAATCCATCACATAGCCCCCCCTCAAACGTTATGACCAAAGAAACCCGCTTTTCCCGAGTCTATGCGCATCGAATGGCACCCAGCATATCAGGATTGCGCCCCGCACGTGAAGGCGGTATAGTCCTCGCAATGGCGTTGAGGAACGCGAATACGGCGCGGTTGTGCCTTCTGCCGGGGACGTGATGTCTGAGAACAACCTATCCATAGCCATCGTCTTTCTGATCTACCTTGCCGCCATGCTCGGTTTGGGGTTTGTGTTCTTCCGCCGCACCGAAAACACCTCCGACTATTTCCTGGGCGACCGCAAGCTCGACAAATGGGTCACTGCACTGAGCGCCGAGGCATCGGACATGAGCGGCTGGCTTATGCTGGGGCTTCCGGGCGCCGCCTATCTTTCGGGCCTTTCCGCCTCGTGGATAGCCATCGGGCTCCTCGCGGGCACATACGTGAACTGGCGGTTTGTCGCACGGCGGCTTCGGTTCTTCACAGGCGTCTCGGAGGAGATCATCACCATATCCGACTACCTGGAACACCGCTTCCGCGAGAAGCGCAACCTTCTGCGGGTCGTGTCGGCCTTGTTCATCCTGGTTTTCTTTCTGATCTACACGGCATCGGGGTTTGTGGCAAGCGGAAAGCTGTTCAGCACCGTCTTTGATATGCCGTACAGCGCAGGACTGCTCGCGGGCGCCGCCGTGGTTGTCTCTTACACCTTCCTGGGAGGATTCAACGCGGTCTGCTGGACCGATTTCTTTCAGGGGTCGCTGATATTTGTCGCCATCCTGGCCGTGCCGCTCGCGATTCTGGATGCGGCAGTAGACAGCGGAGAAATGAACGCCGCTCTGACACAACTCTCGGCGTCGGATCCTTCTTTCTTCACCATCTTCGGCGACAGTGGCGCCGGCGTCGCTGCTTTGCTCATCGGCACGATCTCCTCCCTCGCGTGGGGCCTGGGATACTTTGGGCAACTTCATATTCTCGTGCGGTTCATGGCCATCCGGTCCGCCGATGATATTGCCGTTTCCCGGCGCATCGCCATGGTCTGGGTCACCTTTTCCCTCGTGGGAGCTGTGGCGGTCGGCATACTGGGCCGGGCAGCAGGAGGCACGTCACTGGAAGGGCCCGATGCGGAGAAGATTTTCATGGTGTTGGTGCGCGGGCTGTTTCCGGGGGTATTGGCAGGCGTGTTTCTTTCCGCCATTCTTGCCGCGATCATGAGCACCGCCGATTCACAGCTCCTGGTCACCACTTCCGCGTTCACGCAGGATTTCTACCGGACGTTTCTTCGAAAGAACGCCAGCGACGCGGAACTGGTCTGGGTGAGCCGCCTGACCGTCCTTGGCGTGTCCGCCACGGCGTTGCTCCTGGCCTTCTTTTCGGAAAAGCTGGTGTTTGCCATTGTGGCGTATGCCTGGGCGGGGTTCGGCGCGACGTTCGGGCCGGTACTTGTCGGCTCGCTGTTCTGGAGGCGCATGACCTGGCAGGGGGCACTGTGCGGCATGGCAGCAGGGGGAATCACGGTGCTCGCTTGGGGCCGCCTCGAGGGCGGGATTTTCGACCTGTACGAAATCGTGCCCGGTTGCGCCGTCTCGGCCGCGGCCGTGATTGCCGCGAGTCTGGCATCCCCGCCGCCCCCGGAGGAAGCTACCCGCGAGTTCGACCGGCTGGTGTCTGAGATGAAACAAAGCGGCACGGCGGCAGAATGACAATTGCGTACCGCCGCATTCAACCACGTGAAAGGCACGCTGAATGACAGGCCTTCTGGCAATGTTGCTCGCGCCTGTGTTTGCGTCCTCCCAGGAGGACACGCCAGCCTTGTTTCTTGCATGCTCCGAGTTCAACGATGTCTACCGGCTGCTGGCGGTGGCCGAGTTTCGTGTGGCCCGGTTCGATAGTCCCGCTGAAGCCGTTTCCGCTGCTCCGGCCGAGGGCAGTGTGCTTGTGATGGCCGACGGATATCCGGACGTGCAGGCCAGTCTCGATGAGGAAGTCTTTCAAACGGCGGCGGAAAAGAACCTGCGCATGTATGTCGAGTTTCCCACTCGTGTCCCGGGTATGGCGCTCGGGGCGCCGCGGTCTACGCGCTGGGAGCGGGCCGTTGTGACCGCGGATTTCTTCGGGAACGAGCTGGCCGAAGGGCGGATCCTGGCGATTCACGGATGCCGCTACGTGCCGGTTGATGCGGCGAATCCTCTTCTTGTCATGGCGCGGGTGGCGGGTTTCGACAGGGCTGTCTTCGGCATTCCGCAAGACGCCGCGCCAATACTTTTCAAACACCCGAACCGGCCCATTCTGGTTTCCACCACTTGCCTAAGCCGGTTCGTGACAGCCCGGTACGCGCCGGGCGATGCGTGGCAGCGCATCTGGAGGCGGATCCTGGCATGGCTCGACCCGCGTCTGGCGTTGGATGCATTCAAGTATAGGCCCGTGGTGCGCCCGTCATTCGATATGAACGCGCCGCTTCCGGACAATGCCGAATTCCTGGCCTTGAAACGCGGCGTGAACTGGTTTTTTGACGCGAGACTCTTCGTAAATCCTGACTGGCCGGATGACCGTCGCTCGTATCCCGAGCGCGTGGGGCCCATGCCCGGGCCCGATTGGGCCATGGGAAACGGCAGCGGCGGCATGCTCGAAGGATTCAACTCGACGATCCACCCCGACGGCTCTCAGGATATGCGCTGGTGGCTGCGGAACGACTGCATGGGCGAAGGACTAATGGCCCTGGCATTCCACGCAAAGCTCACGGGCGAGGAACGCAGCCGGAAAACCGCCAACAACCTGGGCGACTTTATCTATTTCGAATGCGAGGCGACCAAAGGTCCGCGCGACGACCCCCAGAATCCCTGTTTCGGGCTCATGAGTTGGGATATCACGCAAAGCCTGGGCGTCTTCTACGGCGATGACAATGCGCGGGCATTGCTCGGAGCCATGGCGGCGTCGGCGCTTCTTGAAACCGAGCGATGGGACAAGAAGATGCTGCGCTGTATGCTCGCGAACCTGCGCACGACCGGACAACTCGGGTTTCGCGACGGACGCATCGATGAGGGGCCTCTGCTCCAAAACGGTTGGCAGTATTATTTCCAACGCAAGAACACGCATTACGCGCCACACTACGAATCCTATCTCTTGGCGGTGCATTTGTGGGCCTATAACCAAACCGGTTACCGGATGTTCCTCGACCGTGCGAAGAGCGCTATCCGCATGACCATGGACGCCTACCCGGACCAGTGGCGCTGGACCAACGGGCTCCAGCAGGAACGCGCCCGAATGCTGTTGTGCCTTTCTTGGCTGATCCGCATCGAGGATACGCCGGAGCACCGCGCCTGGCTCGATAGAATTGCCTCCGACCTGCTCGCGTCGCAGGCCGGGTGTGGGGCGATTCGCGAGGAACTGGGGAAGACCGGCTCAGGCAGTTTCGCGCCCCCCGCGTCGAATGAGGCATACGGGACCGCTGAAGCGCCGCTAATCCAGGAGAACGGAGATCCCCTTTGCGACCTGCTCTACACGGCCAATTTCGCTTTTCTGGGACTTCATGAGGCCGCGGCCGCGACCGGAGACCCGCGGTATGCCGAAGCGTCGAACCGGTTGGCAAGATTCCTGTGCCGGATTCAGATTCGGTCGGAGGCGCATCCCGAACTCGACGGCGGCTGGTTTCGCGCGTTCGATTTTGAGCGATGGGAGTATTGGGCCAGCAACGCGGATCTCGGTTGGGGGGCATGGTCCATCGAGAGCGGCTGGACCTGCGGATGGCTCAACGCGGTCTTCGGTTTGAGACAGATGAACTCCTCGCTGTGGGACCTCACGAAGGACAGCGCCATCGAGAGGCATTTTGCTGAGTTGCAGCCCGTGATGTTCAAGGGACTTGAAGACGCGGCCCCGTGATGGCGACAATCAGTCGTTGGCGCTATCCGGCCCGGTCAGCGAAAACCATGGAGAACGCTCGATGACAGCAGTACTTTGTTCGTTGTTCTTGTTTCTTGACGCCGCGCCGCCGGCATTTGTCGCGGCAAAACCGGTCTGGCCCGAAGGCCGCGAGACCGAGATGAACCTGTTCGTGGGTTTTCGCGCGGTATTCGAGCATCCAGGCGAGGGTCCGGTGGTAGTGCGCGTGACCGGCGCCTCGAACTACCGCGTTTTTGTGAACGGCCAGTTTCTGTGCCATGGTCCCGCCCGCGCCGCCCATGGGTTCTTCCGCGTGGACGAATACGACGCCGCTCCGCTCCTTCGGTCCGGCAAGAATGTCGTGGCCATCGAAGCGGCGGGCTACAACGTCAACAGTTACTACATCATCGATCAGCCCGCCTTTCTTCAGGCGGAAATCGTGAAAGGGGAGATGTGCATCGCAGCCACCGGTTCAGAGACTCCCTTTGAGGCCGCCATTCTCGGCCAGCGCATCCAGAAGGTCGAGCGGTTCAGTTTTCAGCGCCCGTTCATCGAAGCCTATCGCCTCGATGCCGCGAGTTATGCATGGCGTACGGACGCCGGGGCGGCAATCAATCCGTGCACCCTGGCCGTTGTAGCCGGCAAAAACCTGATCGCCCGTCATATCCCGTGCCCCACCTTTGAAACGCGTCCGGCTTTGCGCGTGGCGGTTCAGGGCAAGCTTTCGCCGGGACAGAACGTCGAGAAACCGTGGCCGGGACACGCCGGAGGGATCAATCCTGAATACAAAGGCTATCCCACCGAAGTACTCGACGTGCATCCCTCGCAGGAAATACAGAAGATCGCGTCCGTTGACGTCGAAGCAGTGGATACGCCACTCGTGCCCGGTGCGAAGGTGGAATTGCCTGAGAACACATTCCGCATTCTCGATTTCGGCACGAATTTCAGCGGGTTTCTTGGCGCTACCATAACGTGCACGGCGCCGGTCACGGTGTACTTCGCTTTCGACGAGATTCTCACCGAAACCGACGTTCAGTGGCACCGCATGGGCTGCGCCCAGTTCATCCCCTATTACCTCGAGCCCGGCAGGTACCCCGTGGAGTCCTTCGAGCCCTACACGATGCGCTACGTGAAGGTGATGAGTGTCGGCGGCGCCTGCACCATCGAGAACGCCCATGTGCGGGAATACGTGTATCCCGATGCGTTCGAGGCCACTTTCGCGTCAAGCGATCCGCGCCTGGCAACACTGTTCGAGGCCGGTCGCCAGACCTTCATCCAAAACAGCACGGACGTCTTCATGGACTGCCCGTCCCGCGAG
>Ga0116185_1002194_pt1 | contig 18399 bp, 24 predicted proteins | sample AD_JPNNA7_MetaG_FD_89754 | JGI IMG/M metagenome (GOLD analysis project Ga0116185, IMG submission 89754) | Active sludge microbial communities of municipal wastewater-treating anaerobic digesters from Japan - AD_JPNNA7_MetaG | ecosystem: Engineered > Bioreactor > Anaerobic > Digestate | place... | reverse complement strand
TCGAGCCTGCGCATGGAGTCGCAGCCGTTCGTGATGATGGCGCCGTCGAGAAAACCGTATTCGCCCGAGCCTGCGAGCTGGAGCACACACTTGGGAAAGCTGCAGATCACCGGCCCGAAGTAGGTGTCTCCGATGGAGAGCGAGGTGGTCCCGATGCCCCGGAGGCGATACGGCAGCATGCCCGCCGCATGGATGATCTCTTCGGGCACGAACGTGCAGGGAAACCCGATGACCGCCCCGCCCGATTCCTTCCAGCTTTTCACATACGGATTATAGAGGCTCTCTGCCGCCTCTCTCATCTCTTCGATCATAGCTCACTCCCCGTGCTTCCCGGCACGGCCTTCAATTGCATGGAGGCCTCTTCATGTCCGTAGCTCCCGAACCTGCCTTGCGGGTCGATCATCTCGCGTACACCCTTCATGAGCGAAGGCATGATCTCTGACAGCACCGGGCCGAAGGCCTCGATCACCCCGGGGATGATCCAGTCTGCAGCCTTTCTCACCTCCTGCCCGTCGATGGAGTCGGCAATGCTCGAGGCTGTTGACGTGAAGAGGTCAGGGTTTGATTCATGGAGCCGGTTGAGGAGGTTCAAAAAGTCGTTCACGAGCCCTGCGATCTCGTACGTGTCGATGTCTCCGGCTGCCTTTGCCGCTGCCTTGCTCAAATCCTCCTGATCGATGTCCCCGATGATCCTCATCCTGCGCGACGCCGCCCTGATGGAGGGGTTTTTGACCGAGCCCAGGGAGGATACGTAGGAGATCACGTGCCCGGGATTGCCGATCAGGGCATCGGCCAGGGCGTGGGTTGCCGCCTCCCTGTCTTCGGCCAGGGCGATGCGGGCCTTCCCGAGAATCTCGGGGTTTATTGCCGGAATGCACTCCTTCAGAAGCTCGCTCAGGTGGATCTGAAACAGGGGCTTGCCTCCCCTTCCCAGGAGCAGGCTTCCGGTGTGGAGCCTCCTCAGCATCTCGCAGGACGCATTGACGAGATCACCGGCGTCCCGTCCCCTGACTCCCTTCATGAGGGAAAGCATCATATCCGCCAGGAGGTCCGGGGCCACGTTTTTCTCGATGGGGCGCATCGCCTCTCTCGATGCCCGGATAGAGGTGTTCAGGGAGGCGAGGAGGGCGGCCAGGACGCTCGCGATCTTGGCAGGGTATTTCCAGAGGTGCTCGTTGATTGCTTCAACGCTCTTTACCATGCGCTCCCCGGAATTTTCGAGCATCTCGGCGATCTCGCCGAAGTCCGTTGTCTCGATAAACCCTTTGAAGGCTTCGGAGCGGGACCTCGCATGAAGGCCGGCGTCATCTTTGTGATCCGCATTGACCTTCTGCGCCCACAGGGTGACAAGTGTGCCGAGATCGTACGCCATGCCCGATGCCTCTGTGCCGACCCTCCGGCCTTTGGCCTTTTCGAGGAGCCAACGAACGGGGCCTGCAATCCTTTTCCTGAAAGGTTTGTCCTGAACCCAGCCATCGACGAGGTTCTGCCCTACGGAAAAGACCAGGCGTCTTACGCCCGCCTTCCGGAGAACGCCTCCTATGACCCGGCTTTCAGCCTCTTCGATCCGGGCTTGCAGATCATCGGTTTTCATCGCCGCTCACCTCCGTATATCAGCTTAGGATAGTATATTTCCTCTCTTGCGGCTCTGCGGAGCCTGTCCCTTCTTCCCTGCCTCGGTCATGTGGGAATCGAAGACGGCCATCGAGATGGACACGAGGGTCTCGATTGCATCCTCACGGGTGATCTTCTGCTCCATCACGTAGCTGAGGCCGAGGAGCTGGGCCATACCCACGACCGCATACGAGGTCGTCTGAGGTTTGATGCCCTCGATGATGCCGATGTCCATCCATGCCTGCAGGTCCACGGCGAGGTCGTCAGCCATGCCGCTGTGATACTTCCAGACATCGACGTCGAGCTCCTCGTCGACCCCGAAGCTGCCCCTCATCAGGATGAGGAACTGCTGACTGTTGTCGTCGATGTAGTCGAAGTAGGCGCTGTAGCTCTCGAAGAGCTTTCTGCTCCTGTCGCTCCGGTCCCAGATGTTGAGGGGCTCCCGGAGCTTCCTGATCCGAATCCTCAGCTCCTCGAAGTTCTGTTGCGTGATCTGTCGGAAGAGGTCGCGCTTGTCTTTGAAATGGTTGTAGAAGGTCCCTGCGGACATGCCGACGCTCTTGACGATGTCCATGACCTGCGTGTTGTGGTAGCCGTGCCTGCTGAAGAGCTCTTCTGCCGCCTCGATGATTGCCTCTCTCGTATACTGCCGCTTCTTTTCCGCAAGCTTCGTCATAATTCCCGATTTCCCTCTTTGAGGCCGAGGCGCTTCTTTATCCGATCGATGGCAAGGCCGAAGAGCCAGGAGAAGAAATGCCACTTCTGGTCGAGGAAAGCCCCGGAAAGGCTTTTCATTGCCATCGACACCTCGTGCCGGTCGAGGTTCGAGAATGTCGAGGCTATGAACGAGCTTGTCGTCCCGGGCCTTTCCCTCTCCAGGGAATTCACCGCATTTGCCAGCGCATTGAGGCCGCTTGCCATGATCTTTGGGCCTGCCGTGAGCGCGAGGCTCATGATATTTGACCGGGATTCAGGCGAGGCGTCCCACAGGGAGCCGGCAACGTTCTTCCATGCTGCCCCGCACCTCCGGGCGCAATCGACATCGATCTCCCCTGCCATGCTCTCGATGAAGGAAGTGAGGACACCCGGAGGATACTGGCCGGCGATCCGTTCCCCGAGCTCGGCGAGCGATCCCATGAGCGCGTTTGCAAGCGATGAGGTCGTGGTGACGAGCTCGAGGAACACTGCAGGGTCTTCCTCCATCACTGCCTTCACGATCGATCGGCCGTCCGTGTGACTGACCGCCTTCAAATTGTCCCGAATGATGTCCTTGTATACCGGGGTCTTCAGGAACTCCCGGATCATGCCCTTCTGTCCCGAACTGCCGGATGAGCCCCTCATTGTACCACTCCTTCGATAGTGCGTGCGGTGCGCTCTTGACCTGCGGCATCGATGGCTTCGCGGAATACAGGGGACAGGTCCCTAACGATCTGTCGAGATCCCTCGATGACCCGTGCAAGGGCCTCGCGGTCGATCTCGGCCAGGAGAGATTCGATAAAAGCTGTGAGGAGGGGAGGGGGGAACTTTTCCAATACCTGGCGGATGAGCTCGTCCGCCATGAGGATGAGGGTGTTGGCGATGCCCGGGAGGGAGCTGACGATCGAGAGAGGAACCTCGATGTCTTTTTCGAGGACCGTCCGGACGAGCTGCGGGCCGTTCTCGGGGTCGATATTCTGCAGCAGCGCCCGGAGGCTGTCCTTGAAGGCGGTCTTCTCCATGAGCTCGCCGATCATGCGGCCTCCGGCATCGATTATGCCTCTGTTCGCCTGGCTCATCCCGGCATACCTCCTTATATGGTTTCGCAGTTGAAGAAGTAGCGGGCGGACTCCATCTGGCAGAGCTGCTTGCCGCCCATCCACAGCTGGACGATCTTGATGTCCCTCCAGTGCTTTTCGATGTCCCATTCCCGGTCGGGCCCGTATAGTCCGAGGATGTCCATGGCCCTGCCGAAGTTCTCGACCGCCCTGTCCGAGACGAAGTCCTTGATGTTGCGGATCTTGCCCACGACCTCCTCGGAGATGAGCGGAAGGCCGTACGGCTTGTTCCTGCGATCGCCCATCATGGCGGCCTCGTGGCCCAGGATCCTGCAGATATCGATGTCTCCCGCAATCCGGCCGATGATCCCGGCGACGGCGTCGTTTTCCTTGAGGGGCCGGTTGCCGAACGTCCTGGTGGAGACGAACTCATAGAGGCGCTCGTAGAGATTGGCCATGGCGCCGGTCATGAAGGCCACGCTCGCAACCTGGCCGAAGGAGATGAGCTGGTAGAAGGCCTCGGCGTCCCTGCCCGGCCCGTGGGCGCGGTACCAGCTGGGGACGCGGACGTTGTCGAACCAGATGTCGCCGTTCTTGTCGGCGGCCATGCCCGCCTTCTCGTACGGCCCGCCCTGGGTCACCCCCTTTGCGTCAGCCGGGACGTAGATGAAGGCGAAGTCGTTTATATCGGTCGAGCCGGGCCTGGTCGTGCACGGCACGCCGAAGAGCTTCGAAACGCCGCCCGAGTTCGTGGGCCAGAGCTTGTGGCCGTTTATGACCCACTCGTCTCCATCGAGCCTTGCCGTGGTATGGATGGTCCTGCCTTTGAGCAGCCCCATGTTCTCGATGTCGGAGCCGCCCTGCGGCTCGGTCATGGCATTGGCCGCGAACACGGCCTTTTTCGAGGTGCAGAACATGGGCGCGAACTCGTCGAGGAGCCGCTCGTTCACGTAGGGCTCGACGAGGATGACGAGGAGCGGCCAGAAGGTTACGGCGAGGGCGACCGCCATGCCGGTGTCCGCCCTTCCGAGCTCTTCGCAGAGCATGTACGCCATGCGGAAGATATAGTCCGAGCTTGCCAGGCCCCAGCCGCCGTACTTCTGGGGAAACAGGGATTTCTGGAGGCCGAGCTCTCCCATGAGCTTGTCGAAGGCGGGCTCGATCAGCTTGTGCTCCTTCCAGTCCTCGTCGTACTTCCGCCTGTAGGGCATGACCTCCTGCTCGATGTACTTCCGCAGGACAGCCCTGAAATGCTTGTCGAGCGGGGAGATGTATTCGAGGGGCCTTGAAAAATCATCAAAGTGCTTCATGGCATCACTCCTTATCAGACCTGGCTGCAGGAGAAGAAGAAGCGGGCAGTATCCATCTTGACCGGCGTTTCCGCAGCCACACCGCACATGAGCGACTGGATGGTCTTGACGTCCCGCCAGTGCTTTTCGGCGTGCCATTCCTTTGCATACCCGGCAGAGCCCATGAGCTCGAGGCCCCGGTTGATCGCCCTCATGACCGCCTGCTGCGAGCGGGACCCGATCATTCCGGCATAGGTGAAGAGGGCCGTCTCATCCATCGGCCCGGATTGCTGTGATTGAGCCATGAGACCGGCCAGGTCGTGGAGGAGGAGGTTCGTCAGGGAGAGCTCTTCTGCGACGTCTGCCAGGACGGATGCGCAGAGCGGGTTTTCCTTGAGAAGCGAAGAGCCCTTTATGACCCTCGAGCCGCACCAGTTTTGAAGGATCTCGAAGAAGTTCAGGCCTGCGCCGAGGCTGACCCCGCCGAGCAGGAGGCCGAGCCGGGAATAAAGGCTCTCCACCGCGCCCGGCGAATCGATCACGTGCTCAGACGGGATCTTTACGTCATCGAGGGTGATCTCGGCATTGGTGCAGGCATTGAGACCGGTCGTCACGATCGGTCCGCTGCGGACAATCCCCCCGGCATCGCCGGCTACGAACGCCAGGCCGGGCTGGTCATTCCCGTCTGCGCACACGATGCAGAACAGGCCTGCATCATGACCTGCCGCAAGGGGGCGGAGCCTGCTGCCATGGACAAAAGAATCGCCCCCGGCAGAGCGGACCCTTGCGAGAATCGAGCGGGACTTGAACAGCGCGGTCGTTTGCCCGGCATGACCCGGACCGGGCAGGACAATGGCGGGCATCACGAGCTCGTCCGAGGAAAAGGTTTCGGATAAGACCTTGATGAGGCTGCCGCCATCGGACGGCCCGCTGACCGGAGCCGATGAAAAGAGGGCGTAATTCATGGCCAGGAGAACGCCGAAGGATGCGTCTGCCCTGCCTGCCTCGATGAGCACATCCAGCAAATCCGAAGCACGCTCGGGCGTGTTCCAGCCGAACCCTCCGAGGTCGGCAGGGACGGCCATGCGCTGAAGCCCGATGGACAGCGCGAGGTCCTTCATCTTCTCCCTGAAGAGGGCCGGGTAGCCCTGATGATATTCGAGACGTTTGGCAATGATCTCTCTGTCGGCCCACTGCCTCACGAGGGTTGCAACGCTCTTTGATTCGTCGTCCCTGCTGCGGCCGGGGACGATGAACAGTTCGTCAATGCCCATATGACCACCTCCTGCTATCAGAGCAATTCGGATGGGTAAGGCTCAGGGATCGCACCCATCATTCCATGCCTCAAGCTATTCAAGTCAATGCCGGCCTCTCTTATGTTGACGTCTATGCGCCACCTTCGGGAATGGCAAAGGAGATGACGATTCGTGATGCGTCGGGATGTGCAAACCTTCTCAAGCAATGAAATATAATATCAGTGGTAATGAAGAATCATTACTAGCAGATAATAAGAATTATCCACTGCATGTCAAGAGTCCCGGAAAAGATATTTGAGGTTATAAGATTATTTCTGATCCTGCTGGCTTTTGTACGCCTTCCAGCCGGCCTCAGTGAGGCAGGCTTCGAACATGGCAAGGATCAGCTTGGTCAGGCTGTTGATCGCACTCTCACGGGAGAATCTTTTCTCGACGAGGTAGCTGTGGATGACCTGCAGGCACATGCCCACGCAGGCATGGCCGAAGAGCATGGGATCTATGCCCTCGATGACCCCTTCGCTCATCCAGTGCTGAATGTCTTCTCCGCCGTCTTCGGCGAACCCGGTGAAGTAGTTCCAGATGCTCCAGTCGAGCTCCTCATCGACGCCGAAACCGCCTCGCAAGAGCATGATGAACTGCTGGGGATTGGAGTCGATATAGTCGAAAATGGCGCTGAAGGTCTCGTTCAGAACCTTGCTTCGTTCGTTGGGGTTCCAGATATCGACGGGCTCGCGCAGCCTTTTCACATGGACCCTCAGGTTCTCGAGGCTGTCCATGGTGAGCTGCTGGTAGAGATCTTTCTTGTCGCGGAAATGGTTGTAGAACGTTCCGGCAGACATGCCAACGGCCTTGACGATATCCATGACCTGCGTATTGTGGTAGCCGTACTTGCTGAAGAGATCGCATGCAGCGGAGATAATTCTTTCTTTGGTTTCTTCTTTTCTCTTTTCTGATCCTCTGGACATGAGATGTTCCTATACGTATAAATCTAAGCTCTTAATTTTGTTAAGTATGGAAAAATAAGCTCATACAGGGTGATTGTCAAGAGAATACTTCGGTTCTCTCCTCTAGACGCGCCATAGAAAGTGTGTTAGTCAGTTCTCGGTATAAAGACCCACAAGTCTGGGCTTATTCAACCAATAAGGGGAGGAGATTATGAGAAGCATAAGAATCGCTTTTGCTGCTGCACTGATCATGGGGCTGTTCATGGGCACTATCCTGCCGGGACAGGCTTCGGCACAGGCAAAACGCACCATTACCGTAGCAACTGACGCCACTTGGCCGCCCATGGAGATGGTGGATGCCAACAAGAATATCGTGGGCTTTGACATCGACTATATGAATGCGATCGCCAAGGAGGCAGGGTTCAATGTTGTCTTCAAGAACACCGCCTGGGACGGAATCTTTGCCGGCCTGCCCGCCGGCAAGTATGATGCTGTCATCTCTTCCGTCACCATCACCGACGAGCGCAAAAAAGAGCTCGATTTCTCCGATCCTTATACCTCTGTGGGGCAGATCCTCGTAACCCCGAAGAACCTTAAAGTGAAGGGCCTTGCCGATATGAAGGGCAAGAAGGTCGGGGCACAGATCGGCACCACCGGCGCTTTTGAGATAAAGAAGGTAAGCGGCGTCGAACTGAAGACCTATGACGAAGTGGGCCTGGCATTCGCCGACATGGCTGCCGGCAGGATTGAAGGTGTGGTATGCGACAACCCGACCGCCATCAACTTCGCACTCTACAATAAGGATTACAAGGCAAAGTTCAAGGTCGTGGGCAAGCCCTTCACCCAGGAGAACTACGGCATCGCGGTGAAAAAAGGCAACAAGGAGCTTGTTGATCTCTTCAACAAGGGCATCAAGGCGGTCAAGGCAAAAGGCCTGGACAAGAAATTCGAGCAGAAGTGGCTCAGGTAAAGCAGCAAAAGAAGACAGAGCTCCTCGATGATCCCCACAAGGTATCCATCGAGGTGGGCGATGGTGCCGCCATCCCCAAGAAGGAGGATGTCGGCCTCTTCACCGCGTGGAGAGTGGCCTTTTTCGGCGCCATCGCCTGCATCGTCTATCTGGCGGTATTCAAGCAGGACCCTTATCTCGATATCATAAAGTTCATCCCCGACGGCATCTACGTGACATTCAAGGTCACGGTGATGGCCATCCTGTTCGCCTTCGTGATCGGGCTTTTCACGGGCCTGGGAAGGATCTCGAAGAACAAGCTCATCAACGGCACGGCCTCGCTCTATGTCGAGGTGATCCGGGGCATTCCCCTGCTCGTGCAGCTCTTCTACATTTACTACGCCCTGGCGAAGTTCGTCCACGTGCCCGACATCGCGAGCGCCGTCATCGCCATGGCCGTGTGCTACGGGGCATACATGGGCGAGATCTTCAGGGCAGGCATCCAGTCCATTCCGAAGGGCCAGATGGAGGCGGCACGCTCTCTGGGCATGACGCCTTCGCAGGCCATGTACCACGTCATCATGCCCCAGGCCTTCAAGACCATCCTGCCGCCCGTGGGCAACGAGTTCGTGGCCCTGCTCAAGGACTCCTCCCTCGTGTCGATCATCGCCGTGGCGGACCTCTTGAGGAGGGGCAGGGAATATGCATCGGAGACCTTCAACTACTTCGAGGCCTATACGGTCATCGCCCTGGTCTACCTCGTCATGACGCTCTTCTTCTCAAAGCTCATCAGCATCATGGAGGAAAAGATCAGTGCAAAATGACGGCAGGCGCAAGATGGTCGAGATGAAGGGTGTCACGAAGTTCTTCGGCACCCTCAAGGCCCTGAACAACGTATCCCTCGACGTGTACGACGGCGAGAAGGTCGTCATCATCGGGCCTTCGGGCTCGGGCAAGAGCACGCTGCTGAGGTCGGTCAACAGGCTCGAGGAGGTCAACGCCGGCAGCATCGTCGTGGACGGCTTCGAGATCAACGATCCCAAGACCGACATCAACAAGGTCAGGGAAGAGGTGGGCATGGTGTTCCAGCAGTTCAACGTCTTCCCCCACAAGACCGTGCTCGAGAACCTCACCCTTGCCCAGGTCGTGGTGCGGAAACGCTCGAGGCAGGAGGCCGAGAAGATCGCGAGAGAGCTGCTGGCAAAGGTGGGAATCACCGACAAGGCCAACGTGTATCCCACGAAGCTCTCCGGCGGCCAGCAGCAGCGCGTGGCCATCGCCCGGGCGCTCGCCATGCAGCCGAGGCTCATGCTCTTCGACGAGCCCACCTCGGCGCTGGACCCCGAGATGATCGGCGAGGTGCTCGACGTCATGGTCAAGCTCGCCAAGGAGGGCATGACCATGATCGTGGTGACCCACGAGATGGGATTTGCCCGCGAGGTGGCCGACAGGGTGATCTTCATGGACGAGGGGAAGATCCTCGAAGAGGGATCGCCCGAGCACTTCTTCAAGAATCCGTCTCACGAGCGCACCCAGCAGTTCATGAGGCAGATTCTCTAGGAAATTATCGCGGCTATCCCATTGACAACGCCCGCACTCTGTGCAAAAAAGCTTTGCGATGCCAGCGTAGCTCAGTGGTAGAGCAGCTGATTCGTAATCAGCAGGTCCAGGGTTCAAATCCCTGCGCTGGCTTTCTCATTTTGCGCTGCTACCTATATTAGCAAAAGGCAGGACCTGACCTGCTCCCTATCCTCTAGGAAGTCAAAAAATATCAAACAATAATGTTTGCATCTTAAATATTATTAGAATACAATCATAATATTCCTTTTATTCCATATGATTAAGAAGACGAAGTCATGGCTTCATAATATCGAGATATTCATGGGCAGTCACAATCCGGATTGATCTGAAATTCTCCAGTTCCAGCAAATCCTTGTCGCCGGTCACGATAAAGGAAGCCTTCGCATTGACTGCAGCAGCGAGAAACATATCGTCATTGGCGTCACGACAGATCCCGGAAACCTCCTCCTCGATTTCGATTACGGTAAAATAGGGGAGCAGTTCATCTTCCACGATGGACCTTATTTCATTGTCTGAAAGGTCGAATTTCGGATAGCCGAGCACTGCCATAAGCTCGGAGAAGGTCGCTTTGGATAAGACGGGAGCAATGGTTCCGATTTTCCAGAGATCCACGAACTCATTCAATCTCCCCTTGAGAAGAAGAGCTGAGATGAGCACGTTCGTATCGAGCACGACCCGACTCACTTCTTTTTCTTCCTCGCCCTGCTGATGGCATCCGATATGTCTGCCTCACTGATGCCCAGCTTGCTCATCTTCTCTCTGATGCTGTCCAGTGTAGCAGAGATGGGAGTAATTTTAACGGGAACGAGGACTATCCGATTGTTTTCGATCTCTGCATCGAACAGGTCTATGCCCGGAAACTTGTCAGCAATCTCCTTTGGGAGCGTCAGTTGATTTTTCGAGGTCTTTTTTGCCAGCATTATGCATACCTCCTTAAAGTAAGGATACATTACTTTCTAAAAGGGTTCAATTGGAAATGCAACGAAATAGAAATAGAGGTCGGATCAAACCAAGTGACTGGATCAACAGACTATGACAAACGGGTATAGCTATAAGTCCTTTGGCCCGTTTATTCTTGCCTATTGAAAGAGAGGTCGGACCGAGCCAACCAATTGAATTTGGAAAGATTAGTTTGTAATTAGGGACTGATTTGTTGCTTAAAGGGGTATTTTCAACCTCAAAAATGATCTTCTAAGAAAAATCGAGGAATATCCATTCCCCTTAGATCATTGTTTCTGTCTGTAAAAAAAGGGCACTCTAAGCGATGGAATGGTCGCTTTTTTGAGAACATCTTTTTAGAATTACAAACCATTATCCTGGTCCAACCCCAAGGACGATTTTTACAACATGAAATGTAATTCTAAACTCTGACAAAACTGAGCATCATTTCGGTTTCCTTGAATCACCCCCAAGTATGCATGGTGCTCCGGTCTAAGATATAGACTGGGAATGAAGTGCAGCAGCTATAATCTGATAGGGCAGTTTGTATCGAGAGCATTGGGCAGCGATAACTCATAGAAAAAGCACGTTGCCTTTTCTCTTGCCGTTTGACATTTACATAAATAATAATTATAAAATAATTATGATAAGGTTCTCTTGGGATGCGGGCAAGGAATCTGAGAACAGGAAGAAGCACAAGGTATCCTTTGAGGAAGCCAGGACGGTGTTCTTTGATGCAAACGCAATCAGATATTATGATCCCGATCATTCTGAAGATGAAGATAGGTTTATCATGCTGGGGATAAGCGCCAGCTTGAAAATTTTGGTGGTATGCCATTGTTACAGGGAAGACGATTCGATCATAAGGATCATTTCTGCGAGAAAGGCAACAAAGAACGAGGCAGAAGTATACAAAGGAGAAAGAGAATGAGAAAAGAATACGATTTTTCCAAGATGAAAGGCCGGAAGAACCCATATGCCAAAGACCTTAAAACCCAGGTTACCATCCGCCTTGATAAGGATACGGTCGAGTATTTCAAAGAATTGGCGCAGAGAACAGGCATGTCATATCAGAACCTCATAAACCTTTATCTCAGGGATTGCGCAGAGAAGAAAAAAGCGCCTTCCGTAAAATGGTGTACGAACTAGCCCGGCTATTTCTCGCCTTGTACCGGAGTTTTCAATGAGAAATAGGGGTCGGACCAACTGACTGGATCAACAGACTATGACAAACGGGTATAGCTATAAGTCCTTTGGCCCGTTTATTCTTGTTATCGTAGACAGGATTCCGTCACCGAAACTCAGGAGCTCGGTCTTGACGACTTCGAGATCGCCCTTGTAGGTTAAAGGTTCTTCCCTGAGCCCGCCCTTGTCGTCGTGATGGGCGATCCTGATGCTGCTGAACGTGACTTTGAATTTATCGTTTTGCGCATCGAGCTTCATTTTGAACAGGACGTGCTTGTGCAAGCCCAGCATGGCATGAAAGCCGCTCGGATCAGGGTACATGATGATCCCGTTGCTGATGATGGTTCCGGATGCCCTGTCCTCGGTCTCTATCATGTCCTTTGCTTCCCAGAGATTCGCCTCTACCCATCTCCTTGAAGAGTCGAAGATCTGATCCCTCGTGTACCCCTGCACATCGATAACTTTGCTGAACGTCCTTTCAGATTCGGGTATGGGCTTCACGCTTGCACAGCCGGCCATGCAGAGTATTATCAGAATGGTAGGTATAAGGCTGTTAACACCCCTCATAAAAATTCTCCGCCTTCAATCCATATGCATAAAGAAATATATCATTTGAACTGTAAATTCAAGGAAATATAGAAGGTAAAGAAGATATGAACGCTCCTCCTCAACATTATCTCGATCTGACTTCCTGCAGATACCTGGTTTCTGAAGAGTGGTTCGCACGCTGAATTGACTGCATTGCCTTGTCGACTATCGAGCCTACCCGCAGTGCATCCCATCTGTGCATGAACACACCGAGAATCTCTCCGGTCGGCTTTAAATACAATTCATGATATCCGCGCGATATCTTGATCTCTACGAACTCCAAGCCCTGATTTGCCATCGGATTCCTCCCTTATACGAGTCATAGCGCCAGTTACTGGAATGACTTACAGCTTATATCGTTGATGGAAGCAGCCGTTTTTAAGAGGAGGCATTTTTCTGCCCCTCGCAGCATATCCCGTTGCCTCTATCATAATTGCAAACTTCTAAAACAAATTTATTCCACCGCGTGAGCTGATAGCCGGGAATAGGATTGTCGTTTATCCAGGGGGTGATTTCATCATGTCGGAATGGGTTAAATCGTGCTCGTATTTGTTGATCAGATCGATGAGTGCTTCTTCTATAATGGAATTGGTTTTCTTCCCCTCTTCAATGGCCAGGATCTTCACCTTCTTCATCAGATAGCTATCGAGTCTCATCGTATACTGATACCTTCTAATTGTCTTCATAAATATCTCTATAAAGGGATCACGTAATTAATCAATGACGAGCAAAGGCGAACGCCTAAATTAAATAATGAAGTTGTTGTGTTGAATGTAAATAAAAATATTTCAGAATAAATCCAATAAGATTAATAATGATGAGAGCATCCCTTGTCAAGAGGTGGGCATTTAAAAGCAAAATCACCGTTTCAGTGTGAAAGATATCTTTCGAGTCCGATAAATGGGTGATAAATTATTTCGCATAATTCAATTGTATGAAAATCCCTGGTATCGATTGATTTCAGATGAATACAGAGGCATTTCTCTGCAAAGCCACAGGTGTCTGAAAAAAATAATTGCTTATAACCAATTGAAAAAACATCATAATTAATAATAATGGCCGAACAAGCCTTGAGATGTTCAAAACTACTCATAATATATTATTAAAACAATAACTTTATTAATTAATGCCCCATCTTAAAGAAGAGTATACCAAAATTAATAAAGTTAAGAAGCAGGAGGATTCTTAACTATGAGCGAACAAACAATAGAAAACGCGTGGTGGCAAAATGAGGAAATATTCCGACTGATTGTCGAGGTGGTCAAGGCAGGTAAACTTGATATTGTCAAGAGAAAAATCGAGAAGATCAATGCAGCGCTTGAAAAGGGTGCAGACGTTCGAAAGATAAATGAATTCGTTTCACGGGGAAAGTTCAATGGCCGTAACATAGATGAGCTCATCGAGCAGGCAAAGTAGCAGGAGATGAAATCATATGAGAAGATCGGTCAAAATCATGAACCAGGCAGTCAAGAGCAGAGACATATCCGAGCAGTCGCTTTTCGAGCTCCAGGAGCAGCTCTTCTGGGTGATTCTCCGCTGCAGGGAAAAGGCGAAAAACATGTGCATGGACGCAGGATTCACTCCTGAAGAGGCAGGCCTGCAGTTCATCCATCCCACGATGGGAGCGCGGAAGAGCTACACCATGATCTGTCTCCGCATGGAGTAACAGAGATTCTCCGGTATTAATCCGGCAAATCCTGGATAAAAGCAATGCCAGCATCATCCTCCACACTTCGATAGCCGATTTGAAACTTTGATTATCTCGCCCGTTTGTGCCATACTTCTGCACCTGAAGCTATGGATGGTTTTGACAACCCCTTTGATGAGAATGAATACAGTCCGCAAGACTCCGAAGAGCTTGCACGGTGGAACCCTGCAGAGCTTTCCGGAGGGTTCTGGCGTGAGACCGAAATCCTCTACAAGACGCAGAAGGGCAACTACTTCCTCTTCCTCCAGGGAGGCATATTTTCGCAATACCGGGCAGACCCCGGCTCCGGTTTCCTGACCGGCGGATCGCGGATAAGGCCCCTGAGCGAGCAGGAAGCCTTCGCCTGGTGCCAGGAGACAGGCAACTACGAGGCCATCGACAGGCACTTCCTTCTCCTCAAGATACTGGGGTAAATGTAATTCCGGCAAAGCACTAGGATACGCAGGGGGAGAAACCATGCATTTTCTTGTCACCGCTTATGACGGAACCGATGAGCAGGCGCCATCGAGAAGGCTCGCTGCCCGCGAACGGCACCTCGCATCCATTGAACAGCTCAAATCACAGGGAAAGGCCCTCTACGGGGCTGCCCTCATTGATGACAGGGGAGCGATGATCGGCTCTCTCGTCATCTACGAATTCGATTCGCGTGAGGAGTTCGACGAATACCTGAAGAGTGAACCCTATGTCACGGGGAAGGTCTGGGAGAAGATAGAAGTCAAGCCCTGCAGGGTGCCGCCGATCTTCCTGGGGAAGTAAGGCTTCCCTTGTGCAGTGCACACCCCCGCGTCCTTTCAAGACAGAGCAGCCCATGTGCAAACGTATGCCGCGGATTGGATGCTTTTCCGTAAATCACTGTTGCCTCTGGGCAATAGCGGGATCAGGGATTCATGAAGTTTGCGGATATCATCCTTGACACTTCCTGCAAGCAGTCGCACAATAGAAAGAGAGAAGGGATTGGCCATGCTCGACCTTCTTGCGTCCAAAGGGTGAGAGATGGGACTGACACAATACCGGATCTCCGTCAGCGGGATACGAGAGTTCCTCATTCTTTCGTGCATGTGTCCGCTTGTTCTTGCGGACGCGCATGCACAGGAGTTCCCTGTACAGACGGCAACGCCTGCCTGGTCTGTTCGGACGGAGTTCGGGGGATTCGATTTCTTGCCGGACCCCGGCTTCACTCAGATTGCAGGCCTTGCGGTGCGCTTTGCAGGCTATACCTGCGGCGGGGTGAGCGTGGCAGGCAGTATACAGGCCGACAGCCGCAATATGTGGCCGATCGAGGACAACCGCTTCCAGGCTCGAACGAACTTGGGGATCTACGAGATCGTTCTCTCCGGCACGATCGACAGGGACGGAAAGAGTGCCCACGGAACATGGAGCATCAATGCTGCGGGAACCATCTGCTCAGGTTCCTGGAATACAGACTGATCATTCAAAAGGGATACAGCATATGAAGAAGGACAATGAGGACAAAGCCAGGGTTTATTATTTCAAGTGCGAAGGCTGCCAGAGCGATATCTTCTGGACCGATATCAGACCTTCGGTCGAGAGGGCTTCGCGGGTATTCAAATGGGTGAGGGCAGGCTGCCCGAACGAGGACTGCAGCAGATACCTCATCCTGAGCGCTCCGGACGAGGTTCTCGACTCTCAGGAAGCGAAAAGGATCTACGAAGACAAAAAAAACGAGGGAAAGGAAAAGGTATACTGGATTTGAGTCGTCCCATGCCGGATGCGCCCGCACGGGAGCAGCGGCTGCCCGGGCTGTCGGAATACCGGAGAAGATTCTTGCATATTTCTTCTCTTTCCCTCATCATTCCGGTATCTTTTCATAGAGTGAGGTTCCCCCATGGCTCGATTTGCCGGAAAAAGCTCCAAAAAGACAGGGCTTCCTCCAGGCACTCTCGTCCATATCGGAAGGACGGTATCCGAAGAGGTCACGATAACGTCCCTGGTTTATGACAGGGACCATGCCGAGGACCACGAAGTCGGGGACATCGGGGAATGCTTTCCCCTGCCGGACAGGCAGAAGGTGACGTGGATCAATGTCGACGGCCTGCACGACGTCAAGACCATCGAAAGGATCGGCGAGCAGTTCGGCTTTCATCCCCTGTTCCTCGAGGACATCGTCAATACCGGGACCAGGTCCAAGATAGAGGACTTCGGAGAGTATGTCTTCATCGTCATGAAAATACTCTACCAGGATGAGGGCAATGACGAGATCACTGCCGAGCAGATCAGCCTCGTCCTCGGGAAGAATTATGTCGTCACCTTTCAGGAGCGCAAGGGCGATGTGTTCGATCACGTCCGCAATCTCATCCATTCTCCGGGCGGCAGGGTGAGGAAAGAGGGGGCGGATTACCTCGCCTATCTCCTAATCGACTCTGTCGTGGATCATGGCTTCGGCTTTCTCGAACATCTCGGGGATGCCATCGAGGACTGCGAGGAGATGCTCCTGGGAAAACCGGACAGGGAGTCATACCAGAGGATTCACACCCTGAAAAAGGATGCGCTCTTCCTCCGCAAGGCTGTTCTGCCCATGCGTGAGATCGTGACCTACCTCGAGAGGGGCGAATCGGATCTCATCGGAAAATCGATGAGGATATACTTCAAGGATGTCTACGATCACACCATACAGATCATGGATACGCTCGACACATACCGGGACATCATCGGCGGCCTGCTCGACGTGTATCTCTCCAGCATCAGCAACCGCATGAACGAGATCGTGAAGGTGCTCACCATATTCGCAACGATCTTCATTCCGCTCACCTTTCTGGCAGGCGTATACGGGATGAACTTCGACTATATGCCGGAACTCCATTGGCACTGGTCCTACCCGGTATTCTGGCTGGTGTCGATTGCCATCGGCCTGTCCCTGCTCGCCGTGTTCAAGAAAAAGAAATGGATATGAGTGCCCCTGATGAGGAGATTCGTTAACATTCTCATCGGATCTGTGCTCCTGCTCCTGGGCCTTGCCGTTCTCTCCGTCATCGGGCTCCATATCTTCCTGAAGACAGGCCCGGGCGAACGGATTTTCCTCGATACGCTCAACTCATTCATTCCCGGCAGGATCCTGTCGCGGACTGCCGACATATCCCTTCTCGGGCAGTCGGCAGAGCTCACGGACGGCGTGCTTCTGGGACCGGACGGCAAGGCCGTCGTCCGCGTCGAAAAGCTCCGTGTGAGCATCGAGTACCTCGCCCTGCTCGAGAGCAGGATCGTCTTCTCCTCGATATCCGCAGCCAGGCCCGAGTTCATGCTCGTCATGTCCGGGGACAACAAGCTCAACCTCATTGAGGCCGTCGTAGAGGAGGAGCCTTCCGAAACCGAAGGCTTCGAGGTCACGATCAACAACCTGACGGCGGAAAACGGCCTAGTCGATTACGACGACGTACCGAGGAGCTTCCATGCGCGTCTTCAGAGAGTGAGCCTCAAAGGATCGATGGACTTCTCAAAGCCGCTCGGATCGATCGCCGCCGTCATAGGGGAGGCATCCGTCAGCACAGGCAGCACCCGGGCCGATTTCTGCCGGATGACCCTCCGCACTTCGATCGACAGTGAGCTCCTTTCACCCGTGCTCGTCGAGGCATACCGGGGCAGGTACGGGATCAGCGTGAAAGGCTCGATCAGGGATGTGTTCACCAGGCCCGTATTCGATCTGACCCTCGATTCGGGCGGACCGATCTCTGACCTCGCATCGATCTTCGCTTCCGAAAAGTCATTCAACGGCGACTCGAAGAGCAGCATCAGGCTCGGGGGCACTCTCGACAACCCGGACTGCTCGGGGGATATCCAATACGCAGGCGGAAAGCTCGCCGGGGTGAGCGTTGGCAGGAGCAGCATCGATTTCGGACTGCACGACCGCGTTCTTGACATCAGCAGGGTCGAAACGGACACTGCCGGGGGAAAGGCCGCCGTCAGGGGCACGATCGACCTCAAGGAGGCGTTTCCAAAAGGATTCATCGAGAGCACACCCGACTACTCCGCTGTCTCGTACACCCTGTCGGCGGAGCTGGCAGGAGTAAATCCCAGGAAAATATTCCCCGGCGAAAAGGCATATCCGGATAATGTCTCCGGAACGATCGATCTCTCGGGGAAGGGGCTTCTCGTCCCGGACATCACCGCAAAGGCCTCCTATGCCTTTCATGTGAGAGGGGCCTTCAGCGATTCCCCGGTCGCGCTCGATGAGCTGAGCCTCAAGGGTGATGCCGTCCTCGACTATCCGTCCTTGAGCATGTCGACGGCCGGCAGGAGCGCTGCCGGCATCTCGTCGGACGTGAAAGGATCGGCCGACCTCTCGTCGAGGACGGTTCAGGCGCATGTGAACCTCGCCGTGCAGAGCATAGAAGCCGCCCTGCCCGGAGGGGACGACAGGATGACGGGATCGCTCGAAGCGAGCGCCGACATCTCCGGCCCAATCGAGAGACCGGTAATCAGTGCCGACATAAAGGGAAGGAACCTCAAGTGGCAGGGATATCTCCTCGGCGAGGCCGAGATGGAGGCAGGGCTCGACGGGACAGGGACGCTGAGCATCGCCAACCTGACCGTCAACAACGGAGAGCCTGTGCTCACCGCGCATGGCCGTGTCCGTG
>Ga0116185_1002190_pt1 | contig 18426 bp, 10 predicted proteins | sample AD_JPNNA7_MetaG_FD_89754 | JGI IMG/M metagenome (GOLD analysis project Ga0116185, IMG submission 89754) | Active sludge microbial communities of municipal wastewater-treating anaerobic digesters from Japan - AD_JPNNA7_MetaG | ecosystem: Engineered > Bioreactor > Anaerobic > Digestate | place... | reverse complement strand
ACCGGGCGCAACTTCGCCAACAAAATCTGGAACGCCTATCGCTTCATCATGATGAACGTGGGCGAGGGCGAAAAACTGCCTGACAGAAAGGATTTGAAGCTGGAACTGGCCGACCGCTGGATCTATTCCCGGCTCAATGAAACTGCCCGCGAAGCAGCCAACCACTATCAGAACCTGAGGCTAAACGACGCCGGGCAGTGCGTGTTCCAATTCATCTGGGACGAATTCTGTTCCTGGTATATAGAGCTTTCCAAAGACCGCCTCAATTCCGAGGACCCCGCCGCGCGCGGCACCGCGCTCTATATCCTTCTCGACGTGATGCAGTCTGCCATGCGCCTGCTGCATCCCATCATGCCCTTCATCACGGAAGAGATCTGGCAGAGCGTGAAAACCGTGTTTCCGCAACCCGAGGAAGCCCTGATCGTAGCGGCTTTCCCTGTCTGCGACGACACTTTGGTCGATCCCGCCATTGCCGACGACATGGCCTTCATGCAGGAAGCCATCTCCGCCGTGCGCAACCTCCGCAAGCAGATAAATCTCTCTCCCGGAGCCAGGATCAACCTCGCCATCAGGGTCGCGGCAGAGCAGCAGAAAGACCTTTTCGCACGCTATTCCGCCTATTTCGGCAAACTGGCCAAGGTTGACGAACTTGATGTGGCCACAGACCTGGCCAAGCCGCCCGCCTCCATCGCCGCCGTGGTGCGCAACATCGAGATTTTCCTGCCCCTGAAAGGGCTCATCGACTTCGACGCGGAGCGCCAGCGCCTGGGCAAACAGATCGAAAAAATGCAAAAGGAACTCGCCGGAGTGAACGCCAAACTCCAAAACCAGAACTTCATCGCCAACGCCAAAGCCGAGGTGGTGGAAAACGAGCGCCAGCGCTTTGCCGAGCTCAAGACAAAACTGGACTTGACAAAAGAGCTGCGCGCTGATTTGAGGTAACGATACATCTTTTCCCGGTTTCGAGCAGAGACCGGCACGGCGGCCCTGAAAGCCGCTCACAGCGATAGAAAGTGGGGCTATAGCTCAGTTGGGAGAGCGGAACGTTCGCAATGTTCAGGCCAGGGGTTCGAATCCCCTTAGCTCCACCACTTTCTCTATCGCCTTGCAATTACCCGCTTTACCTTCCCAAACCTGCTTTCGGTCAGGCCCTTAGCGCTCGTTTCCATACCCCTCCCACGCCCCACGCCAAATCCCCGCATCAAATGCGGCCATTGTGCGGGAGGCGAATCCGCAACACATCGAAAGGCCTTAACGGCCAGACGGTATCGCTTCGCTCCTCCGCAAAATCCGTCTGCACAGGGACACCCTCCACAACAAGTCGCTTGAAAGATCCCATCTTGCGGAAGCAAGGCAGATGAAAACCAGGTTGCTCTGAAAATAGGGGAATGCCGGCAATTTTGTGCTTGACAGAAAGCGGCGCCGCGAACCAGGTTGCGAATCAGGATTATGCGCAGATTTTCGTCTTTTCTTCTGCTTGCGGCGCTGTTGATAACGGCGCCTGCCCTGGCGTGGGCAAAAAACGCTAATCGTGTGGTTTTGAAGGTGTTCGAGCTGCCCGATCCCCGCAAGACCGATGCCTATTCGCGGGCCAATCTGGCGGTGGTGGAGGCGTTCCGCAAGAAGTTTCCCCACATAGAGTTGCGCGCCTTTTCCGGCATCCAGATCGAGAACATGGACCTCGACGCCGGTCCCCTGATGGCCATCGCCGGAGGAGTGGCGCCGGATATCCTCTACGTGAATTTCCGCCAGAGCGACACCTATATCCAAAACAATTTTCTCTATCCGCTGGATGAATTCCTGGCCTCCGAAGACCCCGCCGCGCTGTCTCTGCGGGTGGAACAGCCTGTCTGGCAAGTGATTCGCCGCGCCCGCAAGGGCAGCAAAACCGAATATACCTGGATGCTGCCCTACGAAACGCTGGTGCGGGTGCTGATGTACCGAAAGGACGTGTTTCGCCGGGCTGGGCTCGACCCGCAAAAACCGCCGCGGACCTGGGACGAATTTTTCGCTTACGCGCGCCGGCTCACCGATCCTGAGCAAGGCGCCTGGGGCACGGTTTTGGCTTCCGGTCCGCAAGCTGCTTACGACTGGCTGCCTTTTCTCTGGGGCGCCGGGGGCGAAGCCGTCACCTACGACCCCAAAAAGCAGGAATGGCGCGCTTCCTTCGCCGGAGAGGAAGGCGAAGTGGCGCTGGATTATTATCTGAAGCTGGTGGCCACCAAATGGCACGACAACCAGGGACGCCCGCAGACCGGTTTCGCCCTGCGGGAAGGGGACTGGGGCTATCTCTGGCAGGAAGGCAAGATCGGCATGCGGATGGACTATCTTTCCCAGCAAAACCTTGGCGGGGTTTACGATCCGAACCTCTATTCCTTCGCCCCTGCCCCGGCTGGGCCTTCCGGACGCGGCGGCAGCGAAATCAACTGCCGCATGATGGGCATCTTTTCCGGGGCCGGGATCAGCAACAATTCCGGGGTGGGTGACCGCGATCCCAAAGCTGTGCGCCAGGCCGCCTGGGAATACATCCGCTTTTACGATTCAGAAGAGGCTCGCCAGATCCGCATGAAGGTGATGGTGGACAGCGGTTACGGACGCATGCAAAACCCTGTGTTCCTGAAACGTTACGGATACGAGGAATATCTGCGCTACGCGCCGGCGGGTTGGCTGGAAACCTTCGAGACCGCCATGCGCGAAGGCCGGCCGGAACCTTTTGGCGACAACTGCCAGAAAGTGTATGAATACATGACCTATCCGCTGGAGGAACTGGTGGCGATGGGCCTGAAAGACAGGCTGCCAAAGGATCCCGGACAGAGGAGGAAATTGATCGCGTCCGTGCTGCGCCAAGGCGAGGCGCGCACAAACCAGGAAATGATAGGCCACATCCCGCCAGAGACCAAGGCTTTCCGGGAACGCCTGGCGATGCTGATCGCCATCTTGATTTTGCTAGCTTTTTGCTTCACCCTCTGGAGGGTTTGGAAGCTGCTCAGCCCGGAAGCGCATAGTTCTGCCAAACTGAGGTTTAACCACCGCGTCTGGGTTGTTATGCTGCTTGCTCCGGCAGTTATCACCATCCTGGTCTGGAAATACCTGCCCATGGTCACCGGTTCGCTGATGGCCTTTCAGGATTACCATATCGTGGGGGCCAGCCCCTGGATCGGTTTCGGCAATTTCGCCACGGTGCTGTTCGATCCGGCTTGGTGGGCGTCTGTTGGTAAGACGTTGTATTACATGGCATTATTGCTTGGCTTGGGCTTTTTGCCACCGCTGGGGCTGGCCATCCTGCTGCAGGAGGTTTCGCGGGGGAAAATGCTCTACCGGGTGATCTACTACCTGCCCGCGGTGATCAGCGGGGTGATCGTTATCTATCTCTGGAAGTTGCTGTACGACCCCTCCGACGCCGGCATCCTGAACCAGATGCTGCTTTCCCTGGGACTGCCCAAAAGCATGTGGATAAAGGATGAATCGCTGGCCATGCTCTGCGTAGTGCTGCCAACCGTCTGGGCCGGCGTGGGACCGGGTTCTCTGATCTATCTGGCGGCGCTAAAAAACATACCCCACGAGCTCTATGAGGCCGCGGACATCGACGGCGCCGGCTTCAGGGCCAAGCTCCGCCACATCGTGCTGCCCAGCCTGAAAGGACTGATCATCATCCAGTTCATTTCCGCTTTCATCGTGGCGGCACAGAGCAGCGATTTCATTCTGGTGATGACCTTTGGAGGCCCGAACGAAGCCACCCGGGTGGCGGATCTGATGATTTTTGAAAAGGCCTATCTTTACCTTCGTTTCGGCCTGGCAACGGCGATGGCCTGGATCCTCAGCCTGATGCTGATGGGCTTCACCGTCTGGCAGATCAAATATCTGTCCCGCATGGAGTTCCGCGCCGTGGGCGACGACCGGGAGGCCGCGTGAGCATCATCGGCAAGGTGGGCCGACGCTCCGCTAGGGTGAGAATTCTAAACCTCAGCATCCATCTGGTGCTGATCCTGGGCGCCATCACCATGGTCTATCCTTTCCTGCTGATGGTCTCGGCCTCGCTGCGTAGCAACGTTGACAGTGGCAGACTGAACCTGCTGCCCAAATATCTGCACAACGACGAAGCTCTGTTCCAGAAATACCTGGAATCCCGCTACAATGAAGAAAGCAGCCGCCTTGCGGATAACTATGCAGGACGCTGGCTCTCCTTTGCCGAGGCGCGCCTGCCGGAGAAGCTATCTCCCACTTTGTTCAATGATTGGCATGAGTTTCTGTCCGCCCGGCCTCAAGGGGTTTACGATTACTATGTCGCCGAACATTACGGACGCGGTGTTTATCCCCTGAACCAGCGCCGCTACCGCAAACTGCTGCGGCAGGAAAACGATAACGACCTCACCGCTTTCAACCGACGCTACAACACCGGAGCCCAAAGCTGGGAACAGATCGTGGTGGAGGAAAAGGAAATCCTGGGGCGCAACTACGTGAGCGTGAGAGACGGCTATCTTGGCCGTTTCCAGGCATTTAAGAAAGCCGTGGGCGAGCGACACCGCAACCATGTCAATCTCGATGGCGCCTTCGCGCAGATGGAACTGGCCCCCCTCTGCGGAGGAGACCTTGTAGCCTTTAATACTGATTCAGGTTTAGGTCTGAACTCCTGGCAGGATGTGGTTTTGAGCGAAAGCTGCCCTCCGGAGGGCCATCCCTTGCGGCCGGCTTGGCTGCACTACGTGCGCGAAGCTCTGAACATACACCATATCAGCCTCTCCGCCTCCGCCGACCCCGCCTTCCAGGCTATGCTGAAGGATAAATACGCCGATATTTCCCTGCTCAATTCCACCTGGCATACAGACTATTCTGATTTCAGCGCGGTGCGGATCCCAAAAGAAATCCCGGACAGCGGCGCCATGGTTGAGGACCTCACCTGGTTCGTGGAAAATGCCGCCGCGCCGGAACATTTGAGGGTACGCAACATTGGCAACGAATTCCGTGCCTGGCTGAAGCGGAAGTATCAAAGTGTGGAAGTACTGAACTCAGCTTGGGATCAGGGTGTTGGCGGCTGGGACAAGCTAACCCTGCCCAAAACGGCCCCGGCGGAAAACCTCGCCCTCCAAAGCGACTGGCTGGAATTCGCCCAGGGCGAAGGAATAGCCTGGCTGGAATTGCTGCCCAGCGCTCAAAGCGACTGGTTGGCCCTGCTCGCGGAACGCTTTCCCGGTCGGGGCGGCAAGCTGGATTTGGTACAAGCAAACCGATACATGGGTAGCAGTTACAGCTCCGAGGAAGACATCTATCCCAGTCCCCACTTGCCCCGGGACAATCAGGCAGCAAAACTCTGGCGGGAGTTTGTGGCTATGCGCTCCACTCCCAGCCAGTTGAGGTTTTCAAGGCAAAAGGAATCGGTTCAGGCCTGGCAGGGGTTTTTGCGGGCAAAATATGGCACGACGGACAGCTTGAATCAAGCCTGGCATCTGGTCGCAACCGGCTTTGATAATATCCCGCTGCCCGTCCAGCAGATCGAGGCGCAGACCTTCCTGAAGCACAAAGGCGAGATCAGACGGGAGTTCGTGACCCGTAATTACGCCATGGTGCTGGACCAGATGTTCAACGACGCCCGTTCTCTGCGCAACACGGCCATCTACACCCTGCTGTCCATTTTGCTGGCTGTAACTGTCAACCCCCTCGCAGCTTACGCCCTCAGCCGCTTCAAGCCCCGGCTCAGCTATCAGATCATCCTGCTCTTCATGCTTACCATGGCCTTTCCGGCGATGGTGATGGGCATTCCAAACTTCCTAATGCTCAAGCGCTTGAACCTGCTCAATACCTTCTGGGCGCTGGTGCTGCCTGCCGCCGCGGACGGTTATTTCATCTTTCTGCTCAAAGGCTTTTTCGACAGCCTGCCCCGTGAGCTCTATGAAAGCGCGAGCCTCGACGGAGCCGGGGAATTCCGCCTCTTCTGGCAGTTCACGCTCTACCTTTCCAAACCCATTCTGGCCGTGATCGCCCTCGGGGCCTTCAACGCCGCCTACCGCAACTTTCTCTTCGCCTTCATCGTTTGCCAGGACCAGAGCATGTGGACCCTGATGGTGCACATCTACGAGCTGATGCAGCGCGCCAGCCTCTCAGTGGGCTACGCTGCCCTGGTGATCGCCGCCATTCCCACCCTGGCGGTCTTCGTTTTCTTCCAAAACATCATCATCAAAGGGATAGTGGTCCCGATGGAAAAATAAAGGGGTTTCCGATGCACAACGAAAAGATCCACCTCATCCGGATCAAACGCCTGCTGGAGCGGCAAAAACAGCTTCTGATCAGGGACAAGCTGCCTCTGGAGACTGGATTCTCCGCCACCGGCGGGGATTTTCAGCCCCTGGCGCTCAACTCTGTCTGGGGTAAACCCTGGCAGACGGGCTGGTTCCGGATCAGCGGCAGCATCCCGGAAGACTGGTCGGGAAAGGATTACAGGCTGCTCTTCGATTGCGACGGCGAAGCCTGCCTGCTGCTGGATGGCGTTCCCTACCAGGGTTTCACACCCAAGGTGGATTGGTATCACAAGGCCGCCAAGAATCTGATTCCCCTTGCATCCATCTGCAAGCCTGGAGAGGATTTCAGCCTGCTCATCGACGCTTCGGCTAACGACCTCTTCGGAGCGCAGAAAGAGGAATACCGCCTGCGCGAATGCGCCCTCGTTACCTTTGACGAAGGGCTTTATCAACGCCTGCTGGACATTTCTCTGCTGCTGGACCTCGCGGAGACCCTGCCGGAAAAAACGGTTCGCCGCCAGCGCCTGGTCTATGGCCTGAACAAGGTCTGCGATGCCTGGAACACCGATCGGGAAATGGTGCAGTCAATTCTTGGCGATCTTCTGTCCAAACCGGCTCATGCCAGCGCGCTCACCGCCTTCAGTGTTGGGCACGCGCATCTCGACCTGGCCTGGCTTTGGCCGCTTTCTGAAACCCGCCGCAAAGGCGCGCGCACCTTCGCCAACGCGCTGCGATTGCTGGAGCAGTATCCGGACTACGTTTTCGGAGCTTCCCAGGCCCAGCTTTACCAGTGGATGAAGGAAGACCACCCTGCCCTCTACGCGTTGATTAAAGAACAGGTGAAACAAGGCCGTTGGGAGATCCAGGGCTCAACCTGGGTGGAATTTGACACCAACCTCATTTCCGCAGAATCGATTATCCGCCAGTTCATGTATGGCAAGCGCTTCTTCGAAAGTGAGTTCGGCCAGGCTCCCCGGGTGTTGTGGCTGCCCGACTGCTTCGGCTTTTCTGGCAATCTGCCCCAGTTTCTGAAGGGCTGCGGCGTGGACTGGTTCGTCACCCAGAAGCTTAGCTGGAACGAGACCAACGTCTTTCCCCACCACCTCTTCGTTTGGGAGGGGATCGACGGCAGCAGGGTGCTGGCACATCAACTTCCCACCAACGATTACAACTTTTCTAACAACCCCTCCTCCTTTTTGGAAACGGAAAAACGCTATGCCCAGAGCGAACTCTGCGACTCCTTTTTGAACCTTTACGGCATCGGCGATGGTGGCGGCGGGCCCACCCGCGACCATATTGAATACGGTCTGCGCCAGCGAAACCTCGAAGGAGTGAGCAAATTCCGTTTTTCCAGTTCGGCGGATTTCTTCGATCATCTCTCCGGGCTAGACTCCAGCCAGCTTCCGGTAGCCCACGGCGAGCTTTATTTGGAATTTCATCGCGGCACCTACACCACCCAGGCCCGCATGAAACAGGATAACCGCAACAGCGAGAAGCTGCTGGCTGCGGCCGAGTTCATGGCTGTGCTTGCCGGACATACCTATCCGGAAAAGCTGCGGTGTATCTGGCAAGACACGCTGCTGCTGCAGTTTCATGACATCATCCCCGGTTCTTCGATCACGCCGGTTTATGAGGAAGCCCAGACCATCAGCGCCGCCAACCACAAGCTGCTGAATGACTACATAACCGCAACTACCCGTGAGATCACGGATGCCGGAACGCCTTGCAAAGAAACCAGTTATCTGGTGGTCAACCCCTCCAACCAGGAACTGGATGAATGGCTCGCCTTCCCAAAAGAACTCCATGGCCTCGTGCCACTGAATGAATACAGCACCGAACTGCCTTCTCTGGAAACGGAAAACGCCTTCTTGGCCAGGATCCGGGTGCCGGCCTGGGGCTGCCTGCCTTTGCAATTCTCCACCAACGGCTATCTGCCCAAATCCGGGGCCAGTCCAGCCTCCCTGACCTTGGAAAACCGCTTTCTCAAAGTGGAATTGACCGAAACCGGCGGAGTAAAATCCATCTGGGATAAAGAACTGGAGCACGAACTGCTGGCCTCGGAATCCAACCTGCTCCTGCTCTGGGAAGACGAACCCAACAACTGGGGAGCTTGGGACATCAACCATTTTTACCGTGATACCACACCCCAGGCAGCCAGCGGCGCCACCTTGAACCAAGCCCTCAGTTTCACGCTGGAAGAAAGGTTCAGCCGCGTGGTGCAGGATATCCGCATCGGCAATTCCAGCCTGCGCCAGACCGTTGAATTGCGCTCCGATGACCGCCTGCTGCGTGTCAGCCACGAAATCGACTGGAAGGAAAAACACAAAATGCTGCGTACGCATTGGTTCACCAACGTGCACAACGGAATCGCCAGCTACGGCATCCAAGCCGGCGTGATCAAGCGCAGCAGCAAGCCCAAAAACGCTTTCGAAGCTGCCCAATTCGAGGTTCCCGCCCAACGCTTTGCCGACCTTTCCCAGCCGGATCGCGGTTGCGCGCTGCTCTGCGACGTTAAATTCGGCTACCGCGTCGTTGACAGCCAGATGGAGCTGAACCTCCTGCGAAGCCCCGCCGACGTTGATCCCACCGCCGATATCCACAGCCATTCTTACACTTACGCCTTTTATCCCCACAAAGGCGATTACGAACACAGCGACGTTTTCAATCAAGCCGAACGCCTGGCCCACAACCTGATCGTGGTGCCAGTGCAAAACTTGCCCGATAAGTTGCCGGAACCCCCTTTCCGCTTGGAAAGCGACCACGTGAACCTGGACACGGTAAAGCCCGCGGAGGACGGTAGCGGCATCATCCTGCGCTTCCACGAATACAAAGGACAAAGCGGCACCGCGCTGCTTTTCTGCGCCCAAACCCATGCCCAGGCTCGGGAAACAGACCTGCTGGAGCAGCCGCTGGAAACGGCTCCAATCAAGCTTGACCCCTACTATCCACTCAGCCTGGATTTCCGGCCTTTTGAAATCAAAACCATCCTTTTGGAGGAACTCCCATGATCCCTCTTCCGAAACAAATGCGCGTGTTCAAAAAGCGCTTCTGGATGACCTCCAGGGTCGATTACCAGCGCAACGCCGATTTGCCAGAAATGATCTTTCGCTATCTCGTTTCCGACCTCGATGCTTTCTACCACAATCTGATCGATGTAGGTTATCTTGATGATGACCACACCATGAGCGTCATGTTCAAACTCGCCCCCTTCAACAAGAAAGTGCCGCCCGACTATTATTTCCTGAAGGTGGACACCCTGGCCATCCAGATCCAGGCTGAATCCCCAAACGGTATCATCCACGCCGTGCAGACCCTGAAGCAGCATCTTTACGAAGCGTATTATTACATCGACGATGAATTTGGCGAGCCCGGCGACCTGCCCTGCCTGGAAATCCGGGACTGGCCCAGCTATTCCTGGCGGGGACTGCATCTTGACGTGAGCCGCCATTTCTTTGATTTCAAGTTCGTTAAGCGCTATCTGGACTGGATGGCGCATGCCAAGCTGAACAAGTTCCACTGGCATCTTTCCGACGACCAGGGCTGGCGCCTCGAAAGCAAAAAATTCCCCCGCCTGCACGAGGTCGGCGCCTGGCGCAAAGAGGCTAACGGCAGCATCCACGGAGGTTATTACACCCGCCGCCAGATCAAAGCGGTGCTAGATCACGCCGCCTTACGCGGGATCGAGGTCATCCCCGAAATTGACATCCCCGGCCACGCCATGGCGATACTGGCCGCCTATTCTGATCTGGCCTGCTTTCCGCAGGATTTTGAAACCCTCAACGTCTGGGGCATTTCCGAAGACATCCTCTGCGCTGGCAAGGACGAAGTGATAGACTGGTTGAAAGAATTATTCAGCGAAGTAGCGGAGCTCTTTCCCGGCCGTTATGTGCATCTGGGCGGCGATGAAGCCCCCAAGCAGCGTTGGCAGAACTGCCCCCACTGCCAGGCCCGGATCAAAAAACAAGGCCTCGCCGGCGAGGAAGCGCTGCAGGGCTGGCTGGTGCAAACCCTGGTCCAACATCTCAAAAGCCTGGGCAAAACCGTGATCGGCTGGGACGAAATCCTCGACGGCCAGCCTGGCCAGGACCCCATCGTAATGGTCTGGCGCGGTGACGGGATTGACGCGGCCCGTATGGCCCATGACAACGGCAACCGCTACATCCTCAGCCCCTACACCAAGCTCTATTTTGACGCCCGCAACAGTAAATACGATACCCTCGGCACTCACCAGATCATCAATTGGCAGGATGTGCTCAAATTCCGGTTCCAGGACTACACTTTTCAGCGCAAGGAACTCCTGCTGGGGGCCCAGGCCAACGCCTGGACCGAGCATCTGGCCAATAAGGCCGATCTGAAGGAGAAAGTCGCCCACCGTCTTTATCCCCTGGCGGAAATTCTCTGGAACGGAGAACCCGTAGAAGATGTAATGGAATTCTGGAATCGTTGGAGAGATCTGGGATTCAGGCTATGAACCGCCATCCCCGCAATCCGCTGATCACCAGGCGGGACATCGTTTCCAGCCATCCCGCCCTGCAAGACGTTTCCTCGGTCTTCAATCCCGGCGGTGCCTGGCTCGATGGCCGAATCCTGCTGCTGCTGAGGGTTCAGAACCGCGCTCGCGAAACGCTGTTCGTCAAGGCCTGGTCCGAAAACGGAGTAGATTTTCAAGTGGAAGACATGCCGCTGCCGCTGCTGGGGTTGGAAAGCTGTCCCCACCGTATTTTCCACGTTTACGATCCCCGGATAACCAGGCTTGACGGGCTCTATCACGTCATCTGCGCTGTGGATACCGATCAGGGCTGCTTTCTGGGCTGGTTTTCCACGTCGGATTTTGCAGCCCTGGAATTCCGCGGCCTGGTCTCGCCTGCCGACACCCGCAACGGCATCCTCTTTCCGGAGCAGGTCGGAGGACGCTATCTCAGGTTTGAACGCCCAAACACCCTGTTGATGGTTGACGGCGTGAAAACCGGTTCCGGCATAGTTTGCGCCTCATCGGACAACCTGCTGAACTGGTCTGGCGCGGAGAAGGTGTTTTCCGGCCGGCCCCACTTCTGGGACGAACTGATCGGCTCGGGCCCGCCACCACTGAAAACCGACCAGGGCTGGCTGCACATCTACCACGGCGTGGCCACCCATTTCGGGTCCGCAAACATTTATCAGGCAGGGGTTTCACTGCATGACCTCCCGTGCCCCTGGATAACCCTCGCCCGGGGAAAATACAACATTTTGGAACCCCGGGAGGCCTATGAGATTTGCGGCCAGGTGCCAAATGTGGTGTTCCCCACAGCCGCCCTGCCCTGGCAAACCGACAGCCGGGGTTTTGTGGCCCCGAACTCGGAAATTTACGTCTATTACGGCGCTGCCGACACCTGCGTCTGCCTCGCCGTTACTACAATCGAAGAACTTCTGGAGGCCGTGCATGCGCCCTAACACCCTTGTTATCATGCTATTGATCCTCAGCGGCACCCTTCTTGCCGAGACTTTCCCAGTTCCGGCCCTGCCCTTCGAACCGCTTTCCTATCCTTGTTTTCGGGCGGCGGGCTCTCTTGAAATTGATGGCCAAATCGACGAACCCGCCTGGTCCGCGGCACCCTGGAGCGCAAGCTTCACCGATATCGAAGGCAGCCTCAAACCCGCGCCCCATCTGGATACCAGGTTCAAAATGCTCTGGGACGGCGAAGGGCTCTACATCGCCGCCCGGCTGGAGGAGCCGCATCTCTGGGCCACCCTCACCGAACATGACGCCGTGATCTTTTGGGACAACGACTTTGAGGTCTTCCTCGATCCCGACGGCGACACACATCACTACTTCGAGCTGGAGCTGAACGCCCAGAACACGCTCTGGGATCTATTTCTGGTGAAGCCTTACCGAGACGAACACAGCTCCATCAACGGCTGGGAAGCCCACGGCATCAAAACCGCTGTCGGCCTCGAAGGCACGCTGAACGATCCCACGGACACCGATACAGCCTGGAACGTGGAGATATTTCTGCCCTGGCGGGCTCTGGCCGAAATGGCCGGAACCCCCTGTCCGCCACGCTCAGGCGACTATTGGCGGATCAACTTCTCCCGGGTGCATTGGACTACGGAAATAGTGGACGGCGGCTACCGGAAAGTTCCCGGAATTCCTGAATTCAACTGGGTTTGGAGTCCTCAGGGTCTCATCAACATGCACTATCCCGAACGCTGGGGCCTGGTCTGGTTTTTGGAAGGACCGGCTTCGGACGCCGCCTGGGAACCAGACCTGCCCGAAATATTGATGGCGGAAGAGTATCTGCGCCAGGTCTATTACGCCCAAAAACAATACCGGATGGACAGTGGCAGTTATTCCATCTCCCCTTCGGAACTGGGTTTGGCGCCCTTTCACCACCGGGGAAAAATTTATCTGCCCCGCCTGGAAACAACTTCCCGTTCCTTTTGCGCCACTCTGGAAACCGATGAATTGCCCACTCTTATAATCACGGAGTCAGGGCGGCTGATCCGGCTTCCGCTCCGGTGACAAGGAGTTCCAAGCAGGTTTTATAGCTGAATCAGTCCGTTATTCCTGTTCTTCTGGCGGAGTGGTTTCAGTCTCCTCAGGGGAATCATTGTCAGGGGGGACTTCTTCGGACCTGGGCAAGTCAGGTTCCTGCGGGGCCTGATACACTGTCTGGGGCTGTTCTTTTTTCTTGCGCAGCAGGAAATAGAGGGCAAGGCCCAGAACGGCGAGCAGGGGAATTCCCCAGAGCAGGAAGCCGAACTTTTTCGCGGCGGCCACAGCAGGGGTAGGAACCTTGTACTGCAGATAGATGGAATCGCCCTCAACCCCTTTGAACTCCCAAGTGTAAACGCCCAGGGAATCGTTCCTGATCTTGGCGTTGGTGTTCACCACCTCGAAGGGGATTTTCCAGGTGACCTTGTTCTCCAGCACCTGGTTCATCACTTCGTTCATTTCTTCCTGTTCGGAATCTTCCTGTCCCGCGTTCATGGCCTTCATCACATCGGGCTTGTAGGAAATGGTGAACAGGCTGTGGTCAGTGCTTTTTTCCTCCTTCACCAATGGAGCGGACGGGGCTTTGGTGCTGTCAGCGAGCAGGGGGAATAGGTTGAGGTCGGTGATCCGGCTGAAATGTCCGTCCGCTTGGACACCCCTGTTGTCCTTGTCCTCAAAGGCTTTAACTGCCATGCCGAACTTCCCGTAGGCGAGGGAATCCTCCAGGACACTTTCTTCCTGATCGGGCATGATCTCGTCGCTGATCTTTTTGGAGACCATCTTGATGAAACTGAAATCCACGGAATTGTCTTCATTGACCGTGAACACGGATTCGGTGAAAACGCATCCGGCCAGCAGCAGCACGGCACACAGAACTAATGTCAGGCGCATAAAACCTCCCTTGGGTTTGAACTTTCACATGATGTAGCAACTTGGACAGGCAGAGGTGACGCGTCAAGCAAAATAATCCCCGGCGAAGTGATGAAGGATGTGTGCAACGTGACAACGAAAACTGCAAATTGTGCAGCGAAAACTGCAAACAGTCGCATCGTAGGACATCCTTGCTCATCCTTACCAAGACCCATTAAGGTAGTTTTTGACAGGCTTTCTGCAAATTAGATCACCGAAAACTTCAAATTATGACAGGGTTTCTGCAAATCGACTAGTTGTATACAGCCCATGGGCAATTCTGTTTATAACAGAATCTCGATATCCATGTGATATTTTGGAATGGTGAATGGTTTATATCGGTCTCAAACTCATTTCCACCCATACTTTCACCAAGACCATTGAATAGTTATGTGTTCGTATTTCAGCGCTGTCGCGGATGAGTTAGCGTCATGATTTTTCGGGAGGGATAGTCATTTTTGGTCTAAATCGTGCCATTTGCCTCTCTAAATGCCCTTTCTGGGGGGCTTTTTTGTGGTTTTCCCAGAATCTGGGCAGACCTCTCCTATATCAGGATCGCAGAATTTTCAAGCTACGCTTCAGATTGAAGGCAATCGCTCCCATAAACAGGTAGTCGGCAGTCTTCTGTAAACCCATATAGATCGATCTGCTCCAGCCAAAGTGCTTCTTTAGGCCTCCAAAGCTTCTCTCAACCCGGTATCTTTGTTTGGACACAGAGTGGTTAAAGGCTTTTGTTTCCTCTGGCATCTCCTGATTCTTCTTTTTCTTACGCATGATCCTGGAGATCAGATTCTTTTCTCGCAAGGCATCTTCGTTCTCTTGGCTACAGTATCCTTTGTCCGCAAGGACTTCGGTCTCTTCCGCCAGTTTCAGAGACTCAACCAGGGGAATCAGCATGTGTCCATCAAAGACATTGGCCGGAGTCACCTCGATTGCCTGCACCAAACCATGCTCTTTGTCCACAACCGTATGCCCCTTATAGCCATAAATGGTTTTCTTGCCATTCTTCAGCCATCTGGCATCACGGTCTTTGGATTCCTCTACCATAAGCTCAGTTGCTTGAAAAGTAGTTCGACCAGGAATAGCATCATCTCCCACGGGTTCGGTCTCAATGATCTCCCTTTTCCGGGGACGAGCATGTGATTCCACCAAGGTTGCATCGACAATCACACCTTCTGTAATCTTGATATTGTGCTTGCATAGCTGATGATTGATCTCATGAAGAAGCTTCTCATAGATACCCTTGTCTGAAAACCCGCTCCGCCAGCGACAGATCGTAGAATGGTCGGGAACTGGATTCTCCATACTTAATTGACAAAACCACAGGAACATGATGTTATACAAGTTCCATATCAGCAACGCAAAAGCTGAAGCTGTGAACAACGTCATCAAGTCGCTTTTTAAAAAGAGCCTATGGCTACAAAGACTTCGATTACTTTCGGCTAAAAGTACTGCAAAAATGTGGCTACCTTATGAAGGGACTTACCCACTCGGTTTGAAAGTGAGCCATTATTCTTCTTCTTTTCTCGGGATTTTCTATTGATTCTAATGGACTTTCTTGTAATTGTTCCATTTGATTTGCCAAGCATAACAGTCTGGCAGTAGATATGACTTGGTCCTCTATGCAAACGTGCGCTAAAGGTCTTAGTTTTGTCGAGATATTATTTCTAAGCACCCACTTATTTTGATCATTAATATGCCAATACTGGCTTTTGGGTGCAGGCACAATGTTTATAGGTCCACTTTCCCAAGTCGAAATTCTCTCAGACAACTCCTTAATAAAACTAGGTAAGTCTACCGAAGCCAGATCAATCTCTAATGAATCTGAGTACCACGTATATATGAAGATGTTTTCTTCCAAACTTGAATGAGTAATGATGGCTCTTTTAGAAAACTCTTCGTTGGCATAGGAGAAGTATTTATCATAAGTTCCTCAATTCTTTCGGGGATAGATTGCTGCACTTACTACGATTTCAACCCTATGTTTTCACCAATATGGTTTTGTATTGCTCTATAAGACGCATGTTTTAACTCTTCAATGACATTTCTTTCATTATCTAGCCCACATCGATGGAATTTCTTCTTAATAGTCATTTCTATATTAAAAGTATCAACCCGCGTGAGTATACAAGTATATGTGTTTTTGTTTGATTTATTATGATGAGATACGATGGTATTATGAATACTGCATGAAAAGTCGAGGTGTTTTAGTTTCCTCCCCACTACTTCCATGAAAGTATCTCCCTCGTTTATTAGATCGATGGTGGTTATCTGCCCGCTTCCTTCGCTGAGTAACATGTCAGTCCATGTTCGAATTCCTGCTGAAGAAGTTTTTGTTTTATTCCTCCTTCTGATAATATATTGTTCTGGGGCACCCATATAAACATGAAGTAAGTATCTTCCAGTATCGCTTCGCTCCTTTTGTTTTTCATCAAATTGCCTCGACTTAAGGGGATTTAGATAAATCTTCCCTTTCTTTGGTTTATTGCTGCTGTCTATGATACAAACATCAGACGAATCATCTTGTTCATATTTATCTAAGTGTCTGATCGGAGTCAATGCAGTGACTCGTATTAAGTCTGCTAGTAAAAGTGCTGTTCCTGTTGTATTGCCATTACTTTTTGATGGTCGATAGAATTTAGCTTCCAACCAATTACTATGTCGCCACCCGTAACCGGAGAGTAATTCGTTACCTAACCTCAAAGTATGTTGACTCAGATGTAGGTCAGCTCTAAGCACACGCCTATTACTGCCATAACCACTTCTTTTATAGGGAACTTCAGACGTTAAACATGAGATTGGGTTCAGTACATTTCTTCCATTCAGCTCTTGCAGAACAACCTGACTAAACGCAGAAACCAACCCGAGTTCATAGTTGGTTTTCGAATAATCATTGCCCAGTAATATCTCAGGTAATGAATAAAGTGCTTGCTCAAATAGCATGTTCTCTCCTCAACTTAATGGGATTGCCAGATTATATTACATGGAAGTACCTTAATGTGATACATACGTCACTTCAAACGCCCTACATTTTCTATATCTCTGATTCCTGTTTTCAATGGCAAAGGCGTCTTTGTCATTGAATTTGTGAAAAATATCAAGCCCTCTTCCCAACACAATTTTCCAGCCATTATCGCTTTGGATGTAGCGGTCGTGAATGGTATCGTCGATCTCGTAGGTGAAGGTAATTCCTACCTTGCTGCAGGAACTTTCTATCTGCTGGAAAAACTCCTCTTGATTGGAATCCTGGTATTCGCTGTGTTTGGTGATAAGGTGTACTGCAACCTCGTCGGCATCACTTTTGATGGCGGCCACCACTTCCATGAACTCCATCAGATTGCGGCATTGGTAGAAGGAGCTGATAAAGGGGTCCTTGATCTCGATCTTTTTGGAGCCCTTCAGATGCCTGGCAAACAGCCTGTGATAGGAGATCCCTGTCTGGTTATCCTGAATTGCGATGTTCCCCGGCTTCAATATGGGCTCTTCTTTCGCTTCTTTTTGTTCATGTTGAGTTGTATCACCTGTTTCGTCTGTTTGTTCTTCCTGAGGTTCATTATCGTCTTCCATGGGGCTTTCCATTCCGTAGTAATATGATGGATATTGAATCTCCTCGGCAGTCTTCACGAAGTGCAGGACATCTTCCTTGTCTGTATAGGCGAAGCGAACGGCCTCATAGGTATTATCAATTCTCATCAGTTGGTCTTTCACCCGCTTACGGTTCTCCATAGCGTATTCGAGCAGTTCTTTGATCTCTTCCTTTGATGCTATCTGATTGGGATATATTACTTTCATCAATCCAGAGAAGGTCTTCTGAACCCCGTCACGGTCACGAGTGGAGATATCCGATACCAGTTCGAAATGCTCCCGGTACAGGTTAGAAAAGTCCTGATTGCGAAAGGCCCGCAAGATTTCAGCCAGGTAATCCACCACAAAGCCATAACCGGAGGAAAACATCTCACCTCTGATAATTGGCACTTCCCAGCCCGGCAGATAGCCGTGCAGCCTGTCCAGATAGGCAGAATCATAGTATTGCTCCGGCAGTTCGCTAAACAGATCTGAGTGCTTCAGCATATATGCCAAATTATGCTGAGTATTGCCCACAAAGGTCATGGAAGCTTCAGCACCCAAGGTCTCGATGCCACGAGAGAAAGTTTTATTGGCCATATAATTCTTCATGATGTCCACGAGGGCTTTATCAGCTTTCTTCTTGCGTCCGGCAAACTCATCAAAAGCCACCACGTCCCAGAAGCCGACCAGGCCTATCCTCCCGTTAGAGTTGTTCACAAAAAGCTTGGGGACTGTCACCTCACCCCCTGAGATCAAGATGCCATGCGGTGAAAACTCTGAATAGATATGCGACTTACCGGTTCCCTTTGGACCAAGCTCGATCAGGTTGTAATTCCTTTCGCAATATGGTACCAGCCTGGTAAGCTGCATCAGTTTCAAGCGCCTGCTCATGAGTTCCGGATTGAAGCCTATACTTTGGATCAAGAGATCAATCCACTCATCGCTGGTGAATTCAGAGCGTTTTGCCAGGAAGCTATCCATATCGAAGCGGGACATTTGGATGGGCTTGATCGAGTTTAATAGCCAGGGGCTGCTGTCCCTATCCTCGGTATAGCTGTATTCAAGCTCAGCGATACACCACACTCCGCTCACCAGAAGTTTGGGATGGTTCTTTACGATCTCTGTACTCACCACAACCCTGGATATCCCCATATTGGAGAAGCTTGCCTGATAGCAGTCCTTCTTCTCGTTGAGGGTCACGGCGATCTTATCTATCACCTTATTGATTCGTGATTCCCGCACGTT
>Ga0116185_1002173_pt1 | contig 18551 bp, 13 predicted proteins | sample AD_JPNNA7_MetaG_FD_89754 | JGI IMG/M metagenome (GOLD analysis project Ga0116185, IMG submission 89754) | Active sludge microbial communities of municipal wastewater-treating anaerobic digesters from Japan - AD_JPNNA7_MetaG | ecosystem: Engineered > Bioreactor > Anaerobic > Digestate | place... | reverse complement strand
GAAGTGAATAATGGGAGCATGCAAGTTAACTTGTTTAATAATAATAAAACCTATACGAAAGGATTTAATTTAGTTGGAAATCCGTATCCATCGCCCATAGATTGGGATGCTGCCTCCGGATGGGATAAAATAAATATAGATGATGCTGTTTATTATTTTGATGCCGGTAATACCAATCAATATAAAGGAACGTATAGCAGTTATGTAAATGGTGTTTCCAGTGATGGTATTGCCAATAATATCATTTCTTCCATGCAAGGTTTTTTTGTTCATGTGAGTGATGGTGCATATCCGGTTTCTGCTACACTCGGGTTTTCGAATGCAATACGCATAAATAATTTAAATCCTAGTTTTCATAAATCTAATATTAGAAATGATATTCCATTAATAAGAATTGCAGCATCATATAAAGATTATCCGGCAGGTGTTGATCCATCTGTTGTTTACTTTGTTGATGAGTCGTCGGTTAGGTTTGAAAATAAATGGGATGCATTAAAAATAATGAATACGGATGATTATGTGCCCAATATTTATATAGTTTCTTCGAACAACGCAAAACAAAGCATAGCTGCTATGCCTTATCCGGAAGATGACTTAACGCTAATACCGTTGGGTGTTTTATCAAAAAGAAAAGCATGGATGCGTCTATTTTTGAAAGAAACTATAAATATACCCGAAGATGTTTATTTGTATTTATATGATATAAAAACAGGGTATCACCCGCTAAGAGATCAACAAGAATGTTTGGTTTATTTGGATAGCAATGAATACAAGGATCGGTTTTATCTTGTATTTAGTAAAAAAGATATTCAATATATTCCTGAAGAAAGCGATATGTTTTTTGCCTATACTTCCAATGCAAAACTATTTGTTTATCTTTCTAATCAAGTTGCTTTAGAAAGTAATTTGTATGTTCGAAATTTATTAGGGCAGGTTGTTTTTAATAAAAAAATGAGTGGATTAGGGTATCATGAAATAGATTTAAATTTGAATACGGGAATATATATTATACAACTTGATTCAAAAAATAATAGGTACAGTAAAAAAGTGTTTGTTTCTGATAATATTGAATAATTAAATGATTTTACGAATAAAAAATAAATCTATACGAATATTCATGGGGGTATTAATCATTTCGGGAATAGTACAAAATTTATATGCGCAACCTGAAAACCCACCTCGACCAATGGTAATAACATCTACCTCAAGTCTGAGTTTTGGAGTATTTTCAAGTGAAATAACCGGAGGTACAATACAAGTAGATGAATATGGGGTTCGAACTAGTTCGGGTGATATTGTTTTATATAATTTGGGCTACCTTTATTATCCGGCAAGTTTTCAAGTAGATGTTAATCCGGGTCATATTATTACGATTACATTAGGACCCGATATATTGTTGTCTGACGGTGTCGGTCATACAATGAATTTAGAGCTTAATGGAATCTATCCTCTTTCTCCTTTTGTAACCACAACCGATATTACCGATATTTATGTGGGGGGGGTATTAACGGTGGGAAATATGATGACGAATCCTCCAGGAACCTATAACGGCACAATAACCGTTATCTTTAATTATCAATAAGTGCGAAAGGAATATGTGTTGATGAGGAAGAAGAAAGCATATTCACAAATAAGCCACTATATTAATTTAAAAAATATATTTGGCAGGAGTTTTATTTGCCTGTATTTTATTTTTGTTTTCTTCTCTTTGAATTCTTATGCCGAAGATGTTGATGTAGATTATGATGAAGTTATGGTTAATCTTAATGTTCCTCAAATAGGCACTGTTGAGATACCTATTGTAATTAGGGGGACTACCGTTTTTTTGCCTGTTATAGATGTTTTTAATTTTTTAAAAATAAAAAACATACCGACTGTAGGTTTTGATTCCATTACCGGATTTGTTCTTACACAAAACGACCCATATTCAATAAACCGATTAAACAATGTTATTCGGTATAATAAATCAGATTATTTAATGAGTCCATCTGATTTTATGCAAACAGAATTTAATTTTTTTCTGAAATCGGATTTATTTGGTCAAATTTTTGGATTGGAATGTACGTTTAACTTCCGCAATTTAACAGTAACATTAAATACGAAACTCGATTTACCTATTATCAGAGAATTGCGTCAGGAAGAATTACGTAAAAATTTAAATCGCTTAAAAGGAGTAATTGAAGCGGATACTGTATTAAAAAGAAAATACCATTTTTTAAAATTTGGCATGGCCGATTGGGCTGTAAGATTATTACAACAACAAAATTCAAAAAGTTATGCTAACATGAATTTGGCATTAGGTGGGACTTTTGCCGGTGGAGAAACAAGAATTGGGCTTCAATACAATAGTTTATACCCCTTTAAGGAAAAACAACAAAGTTATTTATGGCGATATGTAAATAATGATAACAAAATAATAAAACAAATAGCCCTTGGAAAAATACCAACTCAGGCTACTTCTTCTATTTTTGCTCCAATAATAGGATTTCAGTTAACGAATACACCCACTGTATTTCGTCGTTCTTATGGTAATTATTATATTAGTAATTATACAAAACCCGGTTGGATTGCAGAATTGTATGTAAATAATGTGTTAATAGATTTTGTAACGGCCGATGCAAATGGATTCTATTCTTTTTCTGTCCCCTTATCATTTGGTAATTCAAATGTAAAAATACGTTTATACGGACAATGGGGTGAAGAATTATCGGAAGAACAAAATATTACAATTCCATTTAATTTTATTCCGTTACATAAACTAGAATATAATATTAGCGGCGGTATTGTTGAAGATTCCGTTTATAGTCGTTTTTCTCGTTCTGTTGTTAACTATGGCTTAAATAAATATATGACTGTTGGGGCAGGTTATGAATATCTTTCTTCGGTTACTTCCGGAAGCAGTATGCCATTTGCGAATGCGTATATGCGAATTCATAATAGGATACTTTATTCAGGTGAATATGTTTATGGTGTAAGATCTAAAAATATTTTAAGTTGCAATTTACCGTATAATATTAAAATGGATTTAAATTATATTTTATATGATAAAAATCAAAAAGCAATTTTATATACTCAAAGAGAAGAGAGAAAAGCGGTTTTTACGATTCCACTCAAGGTGCTTAATACAAGCCTTTTTTCAAGGCTTACATTGAATCAATTGAAATTCGAAAATCACAAATATTCCACAGCCGACGTTTTATTCTCTGGAGTAATTAAAGGAATTAGTACAAACTTTACTACCTATGCATTTTTTTCTGTACCAAAACACCCATATATTTTTAGTGATTTATCTTTTTCTCTTAGACTGCCAAAAAATTTTACATTTACTCCACAAATTCAATATAGGTATGCACAAAACCCAATTGTATTTATAAAACTTGGAATTGAAAAACGAGTGTTTAAAAATGGATACTTCAATTCCTATTTTATGAATAATTTTAATAGTAATACCAAAATATTCCAACTTTCGTTCCGGTACGAATTCCCCTTTGCTAATGTTAGTGCGGTTGCCATGACTTCAAATAATACAATTTTAACACAACAAGCTGCTAGCGGGAGCTTTATTTATAATCAGAAAAATAAATTTGCTAAATTAAACAGTCATAACTCTGTGGGGAAAGGCGGCATTATTATAATTCCATTTTTAGATATTAATAACAATGGGGTATTTGATAATACTGAACCAAAAGTATGGGGACTTCAGGTTCATATGAACGGTGGGAAAATTATAAACGATGAGAAAGATACCGTTATTCGTATTTTCGATTTAGAACCCTTTTCTAACAGCATAATTGAATTAGACCCTGTTAAGTTTGAAAACATATCGTGGCAAATAAAAAATAAAGTGATGTCGGTTCTTATTGAACCTAATCAATTAAGAATTGTTGAAGTTCCTGTTTCTGTTTTAGGGGAGGTTTCTGGTATGGTCTATTTTAATACGAAAGAGCTTAGTTCAGGAATTGGAAATATAAAGATTAATTTTATCAAAAATACCAATCAGTTAGTTGATCATATATTAACAGATGTGGATGGTTATTATAATTTTATTGGCTTAACTCCAGGCTCATATATTGCAGAGATAGATACCGCTCAACTTCGTAAACTAAATATGATATCGTTCCCTTCAGCTATTTTATTTGAAGTTAAGAATAATAGAGATGGGGATATTCTCTATGATTTAAACTTTAACCTGATTCGATTATCCGATGCAGATAGCATTATTTATGATAATAAAAATAAATATCTTTCCGATAATCCGGATTATTATAAAATACTTAACAATTCATTAAAGAAAAGCGAGTACCAAGAAAAAGATGATAAATGGAATGAATATGTTTACAAATTAAAAATAATAGCGAATGCAGCTACTGTTGTTGAAAGTAAATATACGGAATTGATTTCAATGAAAAACAAAATACTTGTTAAAAGGTATGATGAAGCGGTAAGTATTGCTGATACGAAAGAGAAAGAGGCTACGTTGAAAAAACTCAAATTGCAAAAAGATGAAATTAAAAAATTGAATGCTAATGCTGAAATATTAACCGACTTATTAAAACAAATAGAAAAGCATACCAATAATAAAAAAGTAGATTTGATTTTTGTTTCCTCATCTATCAATAATATTATTTATTTAATAAATCAGTACTCTCTATATGGTAATAGCGATGATGAGCTTCAAAAGATTAATAATACACTTAACAATTTAGATAAATAATTTCCGGAAACTATCCTCATATTCCTAAATGTATTTACTTTTGCTTTTCTTTTTTCTTTTTTTCAATTAATTTAATTATACAAAATGATACCTATCTCAAATAATATAATAAGTAACTTAGAAATTGTTGATATTGCTGAAGACGGAAGATCTATTGGACGACATGAAAATGTCGTTGTCTTTGTAAAAGATGCAGTACCGGGCGATTGGGTAGATGTAAAAATTATTAAAAAGAAAAAAAAGTTTATTGAAGGGAAGGTCGATAAAATAATTACCCCTTCTCCTCATCGAATAATTCCTTTTTGTGAACATTTTGGAACGTGTGGTGGGTGCAAATGGCAATACCTAACCTATTCACAACAATTGTTCTACAAACAAAAACAGGTGGAAGATTGTTTGCAACGGATTGCTAAAATAGAGATTGATGGAATCATTCAACCCATTAAGCCTTCAGCTCGTATTCAACATTACAGAAATAAGTTGGAATATACATTTTCCAGTTATCGTTGGCTTACCGATAAAGATATGGAAAATTCATCGGAAGAGTTAAACATGAACGCACTGGGCTTTCATATTCCGGGAAGGTTCGATAAAGTATTAGATATACAAAATTGTTATCTACAGAATGCACCATCGAATGATATTCGTCTTTTTATAAAAGATTATGCCTTAAAAAATAAGTTAACATTTTTCGATATAAAAAAACAAACCGGCTTTTTGCGAAATATAATCATTAGAACTTCCTTAACTGGTGAAGTAATGGTAATTGTTGTTTTCTTTTATGATGATGAAGCCATGATGAATTCATTACTGGATGAGTTATCGAATCGTTTCCCTGAAATTACATCCTTAATGTATGTTGTGAATAGCAAGAAAAATGATATAATCACCGATTTACAAATAAATTGCTACAAGGGAAATCCATATATAATAGATACGATTGGTGCTTTGAAATATAAAATAGGTCCGGTATCTTTTTTCCAAACTAATTCTTTACAAGGATATGAATTGTATAAAATAGTTGCTGAATATGCCGATTTAAAAGGAACTGAAGTGGTTTATGATTTATATACAGGTACTGGCACAATAGCTAATTTTGTTGCCGCTTCAGCATTAAAAGTAGTCGGGGTAGAATATGTGCCGGAAGCTATTAATGATGCGAAAGAGAATTCATTCATAAATAATATTTCTAATACCTCATTTTATGCCGGGGATATGAATAAAGTACTTAACGATAAATTTTTGGAAGAAAATGGAATGCCGGATGTTGTTATTACAGATCCTCCTCGTTCCGGAATGCATAAAGATGTAATAATCCAATTATTAAAAATGGAAGCTGAAAAAATTATATATGTAAGTTGCAATCCTTCAACCCAAGCTCGTGATATTGAAATGTTAAAAGAAAAATATATTCCGGTTAAAGTTCAACCTGTTGATATGTTCCCGCATACACAACATGTAGAAAATGTTGTTTTACTCACAAAAAAATAATTTTTCAACATTATTTGGTCAGTTTAGTTGAACATTTTATTTTTGTTCCCTTATGAATGTTGTTCGATATAATATCATTATTTTTTTATTTTTATTCTTTGGGTTGAATCAGTTTGTTACTGCTAACCATGTTAAATTCGATTCTTTGAATTGTAAAGGATACAAATATTTTATTTCCAAAGGAATTCTTTTCGATTCTACCAGTAATTTAAAATTGAATAATGAAGTATATGATTGGTTGGGTGTTCCTTATCGTTACGGTGGAAGAAGTAAGCTCGGTGCAGATTGTTCAGGCTTTGCCTCTCAAATATATAAACATGTTTATAATATAAGTGTTGGAGGAAGTGCTGCCGATATTTATAAACGTTTAATGCCTATTGAAAAAGCGGATTTAAAAGAAGGTGATCTCGTTTTTTTTAAAATAAAATATGCTCGTATTTCACATGTAGGTGTATATTTATCGAATAATAAATTTATACATGCTACTTCGTTTGGGAAGTCAGTAACTGTTAGCGATTTAAACGAAAATTATTATAAACGCTATTATTATTCGGCAGGTCGTGTTAAAGAAGAAATTTTGAATACAGAAACGGAAATTAAACAAGATAGCTTGACAAAGCCTCAACGATAGTATTTACAGATATTTTTTCCTCTTCTAATATTATATCCGATTGCATATAAAAATGTTCTCTCTTTTTTAAGAGTTCATTAATATACGTTTTTAAGTCATTAATATGTGTAAACTCTTTTAATAAAGGACGTTGGTTTTTGTTTTTAAATAATCTAAGTGAAAGTGTATCCGCATTATATTTTAAATAAATTGAAACTCCATTATGTTTAATAATTTCCATATTGTTGAAATAACAGGGAGTGCCACCACCAGTAGCAATAACAGTATTATTAAAGAGAACAATATTTTTTAAATAGGTATGTTCTATTTTTCGAAATTCATCTTCTCCTTTTTCATTGAAAATATCTACAATGCGTGCATCTTCATTCTTTTCAATATAATGATCTAGATCAAGAAAGGAATAGTTTAGAGATTTAGCCAATTCTTCTCCAATTGATGACTTTCCGCATCCCATAAAACCAATTAAAAAAATACGCATAGTGCTTTAATAAAATATTAAAATTACGATAATTGTTTTTTTATAATACAAAGCTATGTTAAAAAAGCAATTATACCAATTGTAAATTTAAAATAGTCCAACGGATATTTTAAATTTTACAATGGTAATGCCGATGACATATATGTTATAGTACAATTTATTGGACTATTACATATATGCTTTCGGTATTGTTTATAAAAGAATTTATTAAGTTTATTTCAATGTTTAAATTGATTGTCAAATTGATTATTTTTACAAATAAATTAACCAATAGAAAAATTCGTTCTAATACGAAAGTAAAACAACTTTATGACACGTTCTAAATATAAATATAACGAGGGGTTTGCAACAGATAAACATTATTTTTCGAATATTTCGTTTAATAAATTAATGCAAAAACGCATTAATAATGTCCTACTGGTTTGTAGCACATACGATGCTTTTATGTTGGAAGAAGATGGGCGAATTAACGAGAAAATTTTTAGAGAATATGCTTCGCAAAACTTACGTTACCCGCCCCAGTTTTCTCGAGCCGAATCGTCTGAAAAAGCATTCGAATTGTTGAATAACAGTCATTTTGATTTAATAATTACCATGTTGAATATAGGGAAGGTGGATGCTTTTGAGTTGGCTAACAGAATTAAACAAAAATATCCAAATAAACCTATTGTTGTCCTTACTCACTTTTCGAAAGAAGTAACTTCTAAATTGGCGAATGAAGATCTCTCTTCTATCGATTATGTGTTTTCTTGGCTTGGAGATACAGGATTATTGTTAGCCATTATTAAGCTGATAGAAGATAAAATGAATGCGGAGCATGATATTGAAAAAATTGGGGTACAAGCAATTCTACTTGTTGAAGATTCAATTCGTTATTATTCAAGTTATCTGCCAACTATTTATAAAGTAATTTTCGGACAACAAAATGAATTAATGACAGAAGGATTAAATGAAAACCAGAAAACGATGGCTAAAAGGGCACGACCAAAAATATTATTAGCTAAAACATATGAAGACGCGTTATTATTATATAATAAATATAAAAATAATTTATTGGGTGTTATTTCAGATATTTCTTTTCCTAAGAATGGAGTCATTGATTCGCAAGCAGGATTAAAACTAGGGAGCCTTATTAGAAATGAAATCCAGCAAATGCCTATTTTACTTCAATCTTCCGATGAGAAAAATAAAAGTTTAAGTACTATTTTACAAGCAAGCTTTATACATAAATATTCGAAAACACTTTTAGCTGATTTAAAAAACTACATTAAATATAATTACGGTTTTGGCGATTTTATATTTAAAGATCCTATTACCAATAATGAAATAGATAGAGCCAATAATTTAAATGCATTACAAGTTAAACTTGCCAGTATTCCTGCGGAGTCTTTAGAATTTCATGTAAGGCACAACCATTTTTCAAGATGGCTTATTGCAAGAGCTCTTTTTCCTTTGGCAGATTTATTTAAACAAAAATCGAGAGAAGATTTTAATCACATTGAAGAAGTGCGAAATTATTTAATAGATACGATTGAAAATTTTAGAAAAAGTAAAGCGCATGGTGTTATTGCATGCTATAACGATGAATATGCCGTTTTTTCGAGAATAGGAGATGGCATGCTTGGCGGAAAAGCCCGTGGATTGGCTTTTGCTGATTTCCTTTTAAAAAAACATAAAATTATTCATAAATTCGAAAACGTATATATTACAATTCCACGAACTACGGTACTTACTACCGATGTTTATGATGAATTCTTAGAAATAAACGACCTCTACAAAATTGTTGTAGCCGATATAACCGATGATAATATTCTAATGCACTTTGTGAATGCCAAATTACCAGAACATATTTCAGAACAATTAAGGCATTTTATTAATATGGTTGATAAACCTTTGGCAATACGTTCTTCTAGCTTGCTTGAAGATTCTCAATATCAGCCATTCGCAGGGGTTTATGCAACGTATATGGTCCCAAATAATGATAAAGATATACAGGTTCGTTTACGTCATTTAGAGATGGCCGTTAAAAGTGTGTTTGCTTCAGTATTTCTTAAAGATAGTAAAGCGTATATTGCAGCAACATCAAATTTAATTGATGAAGAAAAAATGGCCGTTGTTATTCAGGAAGTTGTAGGTAAAGGATATGGAAATAAGTATTATCCTAGTATCTCAGGGGTAGCTCGATCAGTCAATTTTTACCCGGTAGGACAAGAAAAACCAAGCGACGGAATTGCAAATATTGCTTTTGGATTAGGAAAAACAGTTATTGATGGGGGCGTATCGTTACGGTTTTGCCCAGCATATCCCAAAAATATTTTACAACTTTCTACTCCTGATTCGGCTTTAAGAAGCACCCAAAAGGAATTTATGGCACTGGATATGAATCCGAATAGTTTTTACCCTTCCTTAGATGAGAATGTAAATTTAATAAAAGTAGAACTTAATGACATTATTGATAATGGTTCTTTAAAACATATTGTTTCTACATATAATTTCGAAGATCAGGTAATTCGTGATGGGTTTTATCATGAAGGAATGAAAATAGTCACCTTTGCAAATGTGTTACAATATAATATTTTTCCTTTAGCTGAAATATTAAATACCTTATTAGATATTGGACAACGTGAAATGAATAACCATGTGGAAATAGAGTTTGCCGTAAATATGGATGTTCCGGAAGGAGAACCCATGATTTTTAGTTTCCTTCAAATAAGACCTGTTGTTGAATTTCTTGAAAAAGAACATGTTAAAATTGAGCAAGATAATCAAGAGAGTAGTATCATTATTTCGAATTCAGCATTGGGGAATGGCGTTATTAATGATTTACATGATATAATCTATGTTAAACAGGAATCTTTTGATGCACTTAATAATACAAAAATAGCCTCTATAATTGAACAACTCAATTTGAAAATGTTGGAAGAAAACAGAAAGTATATATTAGTAGGACCCGGACGATGGGGTTCTCGAATACCATCATTGGGAATACCTGTTAAATGGTCGCAGATTTCGGAAGCCCGTTTAATTGTAGAAGCAGGCTTAGATAAATATAGAATAGAAGCCAGTCAAGGGACTCACTTTTTTCAAAATCTTACCTCTTTTCATGTTGGATACTTTTCGGTAAACCCTTATATTAATGATGGGTTCTATAATATTGATTATTTATCATCACTACCTGCAATTTACGAAGACGATTATATACGTCATGTTCAATTAGAAAAGCCAGTAATTGTAAAAATAGATGGAAGAAAAAGTAAAGGAGTTGTTTTGAAAAATAATTAGAGGATAAAAAACGGGAAAATTTTATAATAAAATAGAAAAGAGTTTGTAGTGCAAAATATTCACTATAGGCAAAACTAATAAAAAAAAAGAAGAAAATGCAAATTATTTATATTTTATTAAAAAATAGGTATTAATAAAAGAACTTTAATAAATTTGTACCGAAAATAACAATTAACGTTTAACCATATAAAAATAAAGTTATGAATGTAAAAAAAATAATGAGCGACTTGGAAGCAAAACACCCAGGTGAAAGCGAGTATTTACAAGCTGTTCATGAAGTATTAGAATCTGTTAGCGGAATTTATGATCAACATCCTGAATTTGCAGCAGCAAAAATTATTGAACGTATTGTAGAACCGGATCGTATATTTACTTTCCGTGTGTCATGGGTTGACGATAAAGGGGAAGTTCAAACAAACCTCGGCTATCGTGTACAGTATAATGGTGCTATTGGACCATATAAAGGTGGTATTCGTTTCCATAAAGCAGTAAATTTATCAATGCTTAAATTTTTAGGTTTCGAACAAACTTTTAAAAATGCATTAACAACACTTCCTATGGGTGGAGCTAAAGGTGGTTCTGATTTCGATCCTATTGGAAAATCAAATGCGGAAATTATGCGCTACTGTCAAGCTTTTATGCTTGAATTATGGCAAGTAATCGGAAAAGATACCGATGTTCCTGCAGGGGATGTTGGTGTTGGCGGACGTGAAATTGGTTATATGTATGGAATGTATACCAAATTAGCACGCGAATATAACGTAGGTGTTTTAACCGGAAAAGGAATTAATTGGGGCGGTTCTAAAATTCGTCCTGAAGCTACCGGTTATGGTGCTTTGTATTTTGTAGAACACATGCTTAATAAAGCAGGAAAAAATATAAAAGGCAAAACACTTGCTGTTTCTGGATTTGGTAATGTTGCATGGGGTGCTGCTCAAAAAGCAACCGAATTAGGTGCTAAAGTGGTTGCTGTTTCGGGTCCCGACGGAGTTTGTCATATTCCTGATGGAATGACCAACGATATGATTGATTATTTACTTGTACTTCGTGCATCTAATAATAACGTTGTTGCTCCTCTTGCTAAACAGTTTAAAGGAATTACATTTACCGCTGGTAAAAAAGCATGGAGTGTTAAATGCGATATCGCAATTCCTTGTGCTTTCCAAAATGAATGTAATGGTGACGATGCTAAAGAACTCGTTAAAAACGGTGTTTTTTGTGTTGCAGAAGCTTCAAACATGGGTTGTACTCCCGAAGCTATTAAAATATTCCAAGATGCAAAAGTATTATTTGCTCCTGGAAAAGCTGTAAATGCCGGTGGCGTTGCTACATCAGGCTTAGAAATGACTCAAAATGCAATGCATATTAGCTGGACAGCAGAAGAAGTTGATGCTAAATTGCACCAAATTATGGAAAGTATTCACGAAGCTTGTGTAAAATATGGCACTAGAAGTGATGGTTACATTAACTATGTTGATGGAGCAAACATTGCTGGTTTTATGAAAGTAGCTCAAGCTATGCTAGAACAAGGTGTTGTTTAATACAATAATTTTTTATAAAAAAAGCTGCTTAATTTTAAGCAGCTTTTTTTTTACAACCCTCTTTGCCATTCTTTTCTTAAACCTTTCCCCGTAGGATTATTAATTGCATTTTCAATCAGTTTAATAAAAAGTTCTTTATCTCTATTTAATATCCCATTTAATACTAAATAATTTGAAGCATGATCGCTACGAAATATAGTGGCGTATAAGTTAGTATGTTCTATGAAAATTTTCATCTCTGTGAATAAATCTATCATACCCATTGGTTCATATATACCGTTAAATTTATTTTGAAAATGAGTAATTCCAAACGGGAAACTTAATACCAACGAAGATGCGTATTCTGGCTGAATAGCATTAAGAATTAGAGCCGAATTTTTTGCGTGCTGTTCTTTGTATTTTTTACCGCCTAATCCATTAAGTATAATAACCGACAGTTTCATGCCTGCTTCTTTGGCTTTTAATAAAGCATTTATTGTTGATTGGGAAGATTCGCTCTTATTAACCATTTTTAAAACTTCATCATCTCCCGATTCTATCCCAACATAAAGAAGGCTTAACCCTGCATTATAAAGTTCTTTTAATTCTTCCGGACTTTTCATTTCAATATTGCTCGGTAATGCATAAGTCGATATTCTTCTAACTTTTGGAAATTTTTGTTTTATATAAGTTAAAATAGGAAGCAATTTTTGAGTCGATAAAACCATTGGGTTTCCATCTGCTAAAAATATTTTACGAACCGAAGGCATTACTTTTGATGCTTCATCAATATCCTGTATTATTTCCTTTTCACTTTTTATATGAAATGTTTTCGAGGAATACATTTCGCAGAATGCACATTTATTCCAAGAACAACCGTATGTAATTTGCAATATCAATGATTCCGCCTCTGCTGGAGGCCTGAACAAGGGTTCGTGATAGGAGAGAGGGAAGTGTTGGTAAAACATATGTTCTAATATTACTTAAGTTTATACAAAATATTTTATACCAATTGTAAATTTAAAATAATCCAACGGATATTTTAAATTTTACAATGGTAATGCCGATGATATATATGTTATAGTACAATTTATTGGACTATAACATATATGCAATCGGAATTAAATAGAACCGGCGCTTTTCAGCGCCGGTTGCTACAACAAAAAAAACACGGTAAAATTTATATTTGCAAAACCATTACTACTTCGCGTAGCTAACAGCCCGTGTTTCTCTTATGACAGTAATTTTAATTTGACCGGGATAGGTCATTTCCGTTTGTATTTTTTTCGACAAATCGTATGCTAAACTATTGGCTTCTTCGTCGGTAACTTTTTCTGCGCCTACAATAACGCGGAGTTCTCTCCCTGCTTGAATAGCATAAGTTTTTACGACTCCATTATAAGATAATGCAAGCTGTTCTAAATCCTGAAGGCGTTTTATATATGCTTCAACTACTTCTCTTCGTGCTCCAGGTCTTGCTCCCGAAATGGCATCGCAAACTTGTACGATGGGAGAAATAAGACTATTCATTTCAACTTCATCGTGGTGTGCACCTATAGCATTACAAATTTCAATATTTTCTTTAAATTTCTCTGCCATTTTCATCCCTAATATTGCATGTGGTAGATCCGGCTCATTATCGGGAACTTTCCCGATATCGTGTAATAATCCGGCACGTTTAGCAACTTTTGGATTTAAACCTAGTTCTGCAGCCATGGTAGAACATAAATTAGCAACTTCTTTACTGTGTTGTAATAAGTTCTGTCCATAAGAGGAACGATATTTCATTTTTCCAATCATTCTCACTAGTTCATGATGCATCCCATGAATACCAAGATCGATGGTTGTTCTTTTCCCAATTTCAATAATTTCTTGTTCTAATTGTTTTTTTGTTTTGGCAACAACTTCTTCAATACGGGCAGGATGTATTCTACCATCGGTTACCAATTTATGTAACGATAAACGAGCAATTTCTCTTCTCACTGGATCGAAACCGGAAAGTAATATGGCATCGGGTGTGTCATCCACAATTATCTCGATACCGGTAGCTGCTTCTAAAGCACGAATATTTCGTCCTTCACGACCAATAATCCGACCCTTCATCTCGTCGTTTTCGATGTTGAAAACAGAAACCGAATTTTCAACCGCATGTTCGGTGGCCGTACGTTGTATTGTTTCAATAACAATTTTTTTAGCTTCCAAGTTTGCTGTCATTTTAGCTTCGTCCATGGAATCTTTAATAAATGTAAGAGCTTCTGATTTGGCTTCTGCTTTTAACGATTCAATAATTTGTGCTTTTGCTTCTGCTGCCGATAATCCAGAAATCGTTTCTAACTGTTCAATTTGTTGTTTATGCGCTTTTTCTAAATCTGTTTGTTTCTTGCTAACAATATCGAGTTGTACTGTGAGATTATCTTTTAATACGTTTAACTCTTTTTGTTTTCTTTGTAGCTCCTCCATCCGCTGAGACAACGCTGTTTCTTTTTGTTTAGCCCGATTTTCAGCTCCATTAATTAAATTATTTTTTTCGTTAATTTGTTTTTCATGTTCTGCTTTAAGTTGCAGAAATTTTTCTTTAGCTTGTAGGATTTTATCCTTTTTTATGACTTCTGCTTCCGCTTGTGCATCTTTTATTATATGTTCGCTTTTTCTTTCAATCGATTTTTTTAACAAAGTACTTGTAAGAAGAAAGCCAACTAACAACGATGCAATTGCAGTAATAGTCAAAATGACGATGTTTAGTTCCATTTTTTAATTTTATAATAAATAAATAAATAAAAAAACCCGCGAATAATTCAAGTAGGTTCATAAAAACCTCAGAAAAGAAATTTAGAGCGGCCTAATTCCTCAAACGTCCACTGTTCCGTATAACGAAAATCCTGATACATGACCAGGAGTGAGGCCTGTTTTTAAAATAAAGAGCTTTTGCCCTAATTTATTGTTTGTTAAGTTTTACAAACGTGTGCTTGAAATATTGCGGGTATGTCTTTCGACTGTATCAAAGAACGTTTTCTGCTTGATTTAAACAATCTGTAAGTAAATTATCAATATTGTTCAGTTTATCAATAGTTTCGTTATCGATCGATTTAGCTTTTGACTCGTATTTAACTGCATACGTAGAAAATTGCAGGGCAACCATTGCCAGCAAATCCTGTTTATCTTTATATGCATACGATTCAGCATAAGCTTTCATTTTCTCGTTAATTGATTTAACTGCCTTTCGGATTACTTCTTCTTCTTCCATATCAATCTTTAATTTATATGGCCTGTCTGCAATATTTACTGTAATCGAAAAGGTTGACATCTTTATTTATATTTTCTAATTGTTTAAAAGAGCAATACATTTATCAATTTCCCGCACAAGTTCGTTTATTTTCAACTTAGCCTGTTGATTGTCTTTCCCTTTTTCAAGAGTTTTAACAATTTTCAGTATTTTTAATTTTTTTTCTAAGTTTTCAATGATAACATTTTGATTTTCAACTATTTTTTTTAAATCATGTACTTCTTGTATTAAATGATTGTTTTCTTTTTTTAATTGAGATTGCAAATCTACAATTTTTTTTATTTTATTTTCAATATCCTTAGTCAATAATGAAATTTTATTCATCGTATTTTTTTAATCTCTTTACAAAAATAACAAACGAATTATGTTTTTGCAAAATTATTTATTTTTTATTTAAAGTTCTAAATGAATTAATGTAGATATGTAGTTTTGGAAATGTTGATTAATCTTTTTAAAATCAGTTATTTGTAATTTGTTTTTATTGTGGAAGCAAGTTTAGGAAGGGTGTTATTTTTTTAAATAATTTTTTATTTCTTGTTTAAACATATCAATATCTTTTTTGGAGATAAGAAAATCATAAATAGTTGAATTTGTGTTTTTTATAAAAATAATTGATTGATAAACGATGATAGCAAAATAAGTAATACTTGTTGTTATTCCGGCTCCAATTAAACCATATCTTGGTATAAAATAATATCCTAAAATAAGGGTGAAAATAAAACCTATAGCCGAACTAATACTGTTGTGATAATGTTTTCCAATTCCTGAAAAGAAATGACTAAATGTAAATGAAATACTTAAAAATAGGGTTCCTGCTGCTAGACTTATTATAACTGAAATTAATCCGGGAAAATCTTTTCCGAAAATAAAAGAAAAAACAGGTTGTGGAATAAGAAGAAGTGCAATTATAGTTAAAAATGTAGCTAAAAACGAAACTTTTCCAAATAATAAAGTTAATTTCCTTGAATATTCCAGGTCTTGTGTGTTTGAAATTTTAGAATATTGAACAATAGCTAGGCTTTTTCCTGTAAGCCATGCACTCTCAGATAATTGTGTTCCTACCGAATATATGCCAAGCGGAGATCTACCACAAAAAATTTCAATAAAATAATACGTTAACCGATAATTAAATAATTGGACAATATTCGCAATTTGCACAAAACTTCCTAGTTTCAACATATTTTGAAGTACTACTTTTATGTTTTTGAGATGAATTTCTTTAAAATACCTAAAACTAAAAATTGAACTTACTAAGAAAATAAGCCCATAAGAGAAATATAGGGCAATAATGTATGAAAAGACGTTTTTATGATGAATAAATAAAATTAAAAAACATAAGGTAGCAAAGAGTATAAATATTTGTAAAAATGATATTATATTATATAAAATGATTTTTTCTTTACCTAATATAATTGTAAGATTAATGGTTGCAAAAGATAGCAATAATGATAAAAATAGTATGTGAATAAAATATTCAGGCGGAATAAGAGTTGTAATTTTTAATATATATGAACATACGATAGAAGTAAATATGGCCCATATATAGGATGGTATAAATAACTGAAATATGTTGTTACGGGGAACTAAATAAATCAATGCTCCTCCTCCTATAAAACTGTTTACTATTTGAACAATAGAAATTCCAAGTATAATTAAACTGATTGTGCCAACGGCTTCAGCACCTAATTGATTGGCTGTAATAATAATAATGCCAAAACTAAGCAATGCGTTTACTACTCTTGAAACTAAAGTGATTAGTACATTATTTAACATTTGGTATTTTTATTAGAAACATTTTTTTATCGATTTAGTACTTCTTTATATATTTCTAAATATTTTTCTCCAATTACTTTTTTGTCGAAGAATTTAACAGCGTATAAATGTAATTGGTTTTTATCGTATTTATGAAAGGTATCAAGCATTTTAATAATGGCATAATATAATTTTTCTTCATCATTTGCATTTACAAGTATTCCATTGGTTTCGTTTACTATTTCCGGAATTCCGCCAACTTGTGTCGCTATTAACGGTAACCCGCATGAAAGTGCTTCTGCAATAACTACCGGCATATTTTCATAATGACTAAACAAAAGAAAAAAATCCGATTCTTGGTATATTCTTATTAGGTTTTTATTTTCTTTAAGCCCTTCAAAAATAGCAAAGGTATTATATATTCCGAGTTCTTGAGACAGTTTTTCCATTGCCGGTTTGTCTATTCCATCTCCTATAAACCTGCAAACAAAGTCTGTTCGTTGAGTCGACAATTTTTTTAAAACACGTAAAATTCCGGATATGTTTTTAGAACGGTCTTCAAAACAAGAAACATGAAGTATAGTTTTAAGCGGACTTGTTTTTTTAGTTACCGGATGAAACATGCTTGTATCTACACAATTATGAATAATATGATAATTTGTATTATATAGATGATTTGATAACATGGCATCCTTCAAGCTTTTAGAAACAGGAACAACCGCCGATGCATTTTTTACTACAATTTTAGTAAGCCATTTTCTGAGTACACCTTTATAAGTATTCGTAATAGGTAAGTAACGCGACCAGTGTTCGGTAATAATATATGGTTTCCTTGAAAATTTATGTAGAAGGTAAGCAATAACCCCTGTTCTTGTTAAGATGTTTGCATGAATAAGGTCGAAATGACCAAACTCTTTTTTTATAGTGTTAAGTCCTTTGCAATATGCTGTTAAATAGCGATATAATTTAATTCCTGACGAGATAAGTGGAATTTTCGAAGTTGAACTTTTATAATAAACAATAATTTCTTTTAGTTTGCCATCAGAGTTAATTTCAACTTCGTAATTTATTTTTAATGTGGGATGTGGGTGAATATAAAGAACAGAAACATCGGCGTAAGCGCTGATACATTGCGCATGACGTTTAACAAACAAACCAAACATGGTGTCGGTTTTATTCGGATACCAGGCTGAAAGAAATAATACGCGAATAGGTGGAATTGTTGTTTGCAAAAGTGTATAATTAGTTATTTATTATACAAATTTAAATTTATTTATATAAGAGTTTGTTTTTTTTAATCAAATTTTTGTAAATTTGCCACTCTTTAAATGGTGGATGTAGCTCAGTAGGTTAGAGTAGCGGATTGTGGTTCCGTTGGTCGTGGGTTCGAATCCCATCTT
>Ga0116185_1002166_pt1 | contig 18577 bp, 15 predicted proteins | sample AD_JPNNA7_MetaG_FD_89754 | JGI IMG/M metagenome (GOLD analysis project Ga0116185, IMG submission 89754) | Active sludge microbial communities of municipal wastewater-treating anaerobic digesters from Japan - AD_JPNNA7_MetaG | ecosystem: Engineered > Bioreactor > Anaerobic > Digestate | place... | reverse complement strand
TGAAGGAGAATCCCAAGTCGGCCGCCGGGCACTATTACCTGGGGCTCGCCCAGTTCGGCAACCGCGACGTGCAGCAGGCCAAGGCCCAGATCACCGAGGCGATCAAGCTCAATCCCCGCTGGATCGAGCCGCGGCTCGTCCTGGCGGACCTGTCGCTTTCCACGGGAGACAGCAAGACGGCCATCGAGACGCTGCAGGCCGTCCTCAAGGAAGACCCGAAGAACGCCCGCGCGCTGATGGGGCTGGGCAATGCCTACGCCGTGAAGGGCGACTGGGCGCGGGCCGCAAGCACCTTCGAGGAACTCATCCGGGTCAACCCCCAGAACGCCATGGCCTACATCCAGTCCGGCCGCGTCTACCTCGCCCGCAAGCAGGAGAAGGAGGCCCTGGCCCGCTTCGAGAAGGCCCTCGCGCTGCAGCCGGGCGCCGCCGAGCCCATGCGGTTCATCGTCAACTCCTACATGGCCCGCGGCGAGACGCAGAAGGCGATCGACCGCGTCGAGACCCAGCTGAAGGCCGCCCCCGGCAACCCCTACTTCTACAATCTCCTCGGTGCCCTCTACGAGGCGAAGAAGGACACGGCCACGGCCGAGCAGTACTACCGCAAATCCATCGAGTCGAATCCGAACACCCCCGAGCTCTACGTGTCCATTGCCAGCTTCTACGTGCGGCAGAACATGGCCGACAAGGCCGTGAGTGAGCTCAACGCAGCCTTGCAGAAGAACCCCAACTCCGTCCCGGCCCTCATGGCGCTGGCGGGCATCTACCAGAGCCAGAGCAAGAACGATCTGGCCAAGCAGAACTACCAGAAAGTATTGAAGATCAACCCCAAGTTTCCGCCGGCGGCCAACAACCTGGCCTACATCTATGCCGATGAAAACACCAACATCGACGAGGCTCTCACCCTGGCCCAGGCAGCCAAGGAAGCCCTCCCCGACAACCCCTTCATGGCCGACACCCTGGGGTGGGTCTACTACCGCAAGAATATCTACACCCGGGCGATCGTGTACCTAAAGGAAGCGGCCGAAAAGCTTCCCAACCAGCCCATGGTCCGATACCACCTCGGCATGGCCTATCATAAAAACGGCAATGCCGACCTTGCCAGAAAGGAACTCAGTAAGGCCCTCGAACTCGACCCGAAGTTCAAGGGAAATGAGGAAGCAAGAGCGATCCTGCAAAAAAAGTAAGACCCAATGTCCATTACCTACAAAAAAGGGAGGTCGGTTTCTGAGGCCGATCTCCCTTTCTGTTTCCTCCAGAAAGACAATCCGCCCGAGAAATTATCTTTAAATTCGATGCAGTAACGGCCTAAGTTGTAAAAAAAGCTGACAAATTTTGAAAATAGCCTGTCCGGAGAACCGCGACAGGGGCCATTCTCGGCGTAGTACTTTAATATTATAATGATTGTGAATACTTAGAGATTGTTTGTTTGGAATGATAGTTGCAAACTCTGACAACGATACCGATCAGCACGTTCGCTCGAAAGCGCACATGCGGAAGCCTTTCACAGACGTCTCCTGGCCGGTTCTGTTCTTCTCCTCCGCCCAATTCAAAGTCTTCATGGATCAAGGGCCGAGGAGTCTGTTGCAGAGGTTGCTGTCGATTCATTTAATCAAAATATGTAATCGAAGGAGCGAAGCTGTATCTACAGACAGCTTAAATGATTGATCATCTCCCTCTCCATTGACGAGAGAGGGTTGGGGTGAGGGTGAGTGCCGCCAGACGCGACAATGTGCGAAGCCGAATCCTTCATTTTTAAGCGCAAGTCAATCTGGCGGGCTGAGGGAGCCTCTTCTGCATACGACAAAAGTATGATTTCCTTCTCATACCGCAAATCGCATTTCAGCCCTCCAAAATACGAAATAAATCATACTTACGTCGTATTGCTTTCCACAATTGGTTGCGTAGAATGCAATAAAGGCCGGAAACACTAAAAAAATTTGAATTCGTAAATTTTTTTTACAATTATTTATTGCCATGGGGACTGTGACCTTTTATAATGCGACATCAGTTACCAGCCACTGTCGGTGCTTCTTACAGCATCGGGAACCTGTTTCAACGGGGCCGGCTCGGCCCGTTCACCTGATCGTTGGAGAGAGAGGATGAGAAGAGTTCAGATCTCAGGTCTGTTTCTGCTCGCGTTTTGTCTCCTCGCAGTTCCCGCCATTGTTTGCGCTCAGCAGGCAAGTCCAACTGTTGGGAAGGCCGAGAAGAAAGCAGTTCCTCCAAAGGCCGAGCTTCAAGCGAGGCAGGCAACGGCTCAAGTGGCCGCTGACAGCGGCTCCTACGTCATCGGCCCCGAGGACGTTCTCTATATCTATGTCTGGAAAGAGGACAACCTCTCCCGATCGGTTCCCGTCCGAATGGACGGCATGATCTCCATTCCCCTTGTAGACGACATCAAGGCGGCGGGCCTTACGCCGCTGCAGCTCAAGGAGCTTCTCCTGGCCAAACTGCGGGAGTTCGTCGACACCCCTGATGTCACCGTCATCGTCACGGAGGCAAACAGCTACAAAGTCTACGTTCAAGGCGAAGTGCGGACGCCAGGCGTGATTCGCCTCCGTACGGAAACTTCCCTCGTACAGGTCATTGTACTGGCCGGCGGATTTACCGACTGGGCCGACAAGAAGAAGATCACCATCCTTCGCAAAGAGGGGGGCAAGGAAACCCGCATCCGGGTCAACTACAAGAAAATCATCGATGGCGACGAAGGCGCCCAGGACATTATCCTCAAATCCGGCGACATCATCATCGTTCCAAATTAATCCGACCAACAAGAAAGTCATTGCGAGGAGGCCATCAGGCCGACGCGGCAATCCCAGTTGAACATCAGTAATTGTTTCTACCTGCAACTCGCAATGACCGGAAATTTTTCCCTGACTGGACAGACCGGACAGACCGGGTAGACTTAGACTGACCGACAAGAAGGAGGGGGCCTTGAAACGCAAGCATTCGATTGCGCTGGCGTGTCTGTTTTTCCTGCTTATCCTGTCAAGCAACGCGGCTGGCCAGGCCAGTGCGCCTGGTGCTTCCGGAACGTCCGGGACAACGGGCACGCCTGGTACAACGGAGGCGACTGATCGGTCGACTCCGTTTACGATAACCGGTGAGCGTGGACCTGCAGGCCCGGTGCCTGTGCCCGGTGCGGCGCGCTTCGAATTGAGGCCGTATGTCACGGTCCAGGAGCGGTACACAAGCAACGTGGACCTTGCGCCCGACGGACCCCTGAAAAAGGAGGACTGGATCACCACCGTCTATCCGGGGATCTCGTTCATCAGCAACGATGCAAGACTCGGAGCTGAAATTAACTATCGCGCCGGCTTTAATTTCTATGCCCACGAAAGCGATCGCAACTATGTGAGTCATGACGGCCTCGTGAATCTGCGGTACAACCCCGACCCGCGTCTTACCTTTCGTGTCCGCGATTTTCTCCAGCGCTCCGACGAGCCGCGGCCTGCGGTCTACGGGGCGGGTCAGGCAGGATACCAATTGACATCGTACCAGGGCAGGCAGCGCTATTGGCGCAACGCGTTCGAACCCGCCGTCGACTGGCAGTTTGCGCGGGAAAGCACAATCGGCCTCTATTTTCGCAATAACATCCTCCGGAACGACGACAACAACCTGTATGAAGACAGCACGGAAAATTATATTAGCCCGCGCCTCACATACTGGTTCGATCAGCGCAACGGGATCATCCTCGAGTACGGGTACACGGACGGTGATTTCGATACTTCGCCAGACTTGAAGGGGCATCGGGTTTACGTACGGTACAATTACCGCGCTAGCGCAATGACGACGCTATTCGTTGATTACGAGTATCTGACGCGTGACTATGACAGCCCGGGCATCGACTACACGGTCAATTCGCCAACAGTCGGGATCGAATACAGATTTAATCCGACACTCACTGGTGTAGCACGGGCCGGATATTTCTGGCAGAACCCCGAGCAGTATGACGGCCAGGACGGCTTCAACGGCATGCTCAGCCTGACTCAACGGGACAGACTTACAAACTATTCGTTCATTCTTGAGGGAGGCTACCGGGAGGAGCTTTTCACGGCGGAAAACCTGGGCTTCACCCAATACTACCGGGCTTCGGCCATCGTGACCCACAGGCTGACGGAACGGTTCTCCGTGGGACTGATCGGCATTGTCGAGCGGACCGACTATGCCCAGAACCCGCGGAAGGACTGGCTCTATACGGCGGACGCGACCGCGGACTATCAGATCCTGCGCTGGCTGACCATTGGTGCGCGGGCGGGCTACGGGGAGGATGATTCGAATATCCCAACTTCGAGCTACGACGAATGGCATGCCTTCCTGACCCTGACGGCAAGCTACAACGTCTTCTAACCTCAACTCAAAACTCAAAATTCACAACTCAAAACTGTCTGACCTGATCGACTTAGATGGACCTAGATAGACTTAGACAGACTTAGACAGACCCAGATAGACATAGATCGACTTAGACGGACCTAGACAGACGTAGACGGACTTCACAGATTGGTGCTCATATGATCAACCCCGGCCGTTCCTATAATTTAAATGATTACAAGGAAATCTTCCTGCGCCGCAGGTTCTATTTCATCATCCCGCTGGTCGTCATATTCCTGGGTGCATGCCTATGGGCGGCTGTCGCCCCGAAGAAATACATGGCGTCCACCCTTGTCCTGATCACCGCCCAGCGAATCCCGTCTGAACTCGTCCGATCGACCGTGACCACGGGTATTTCGGAGCGTCTTAATGCGATTAGTCAGGAAATCATGAGCCGGTCCAGATTGGAAACGATTATCGACGAGATGAAGCTTTTCCAGGACGAGGCGAAGTCGATGGACCGGGAAGCCCAAGTGAATTTGATGCGCAGCAATATTCAGGTGGATCTTCCCCGAAGAGCGCCAGCGGGTGAAACCGCGCAAGGGTTCTTCTCTATCAAGTACAGCGCAAAAGACCCTAGGGTTGCGGCGGCCGTGGCGAATCGACTTTCGTCACTGTTCATTGAAGAGAATCTAAGGCAGCGGGAGCAGCAGGCTGTCGGAACATCGGAGTTTCTATCCGGTGAGCTTAAGGCAACGAGAGAGCGTCTCGAGATTCAGGGAAAAGAACTTGCCGATTATAAGCGCAGGCACATGGGGGAACTGCCGGAGCAAAGGGATACGAACATGAGGCTCTTCGAACAGCTTCAGCTTCAGTACCAACGGAATGAGGAGAGTCTTCGGGCCGCCCAGGATCGACAGCTCTTGATCGGGCGGCAGATGAGAGAGTTGGAAAATCCAAGTGTGCAGCCAGGAGAAAGCGCCTCGGGCACCAGGACGAGGGGCAGCTTTGAGACACAGCTCGAGGATATGAAGAAGAATCTGGCGGAACTACAATCGCGCTATACTGAACGTCATCCGGACGTGGTTTCCTTGAAAAGGAAGATCGTTGAAATGGAAAAGCGAAAGGAGGCTTTCAACATCAATAACGACCCCCGATACCGTGAGCTTTCAAATTCCATGACTGCAACGGAAATGGAGATCCAGAGACTCCGAGACGAGAGCGGCAAGCTCCGTTCTCAGATCGGTCAGTACAGGGGCCGGGTAGAGGGGGCCACCGTGCGGGAGCAGCAGATGTCTTCGCTCGTTCAGGAATACGAAAATACAAAGAGACTCTATGAGTCTCTCTTGAAAAAAAGCGAGGAGGCCCAGCAGGCAGAAAATCTGGAACGTCGTCAGAAAGGGGAACAATTCCGGGTAGTAGACCCGGCAAGGGTTCCTGAGAAGCCTGTCCAGCCCGATATTCCAAAAGTGCTCCTCATAGGGCTATTCGGCGGAATCGCTTGCGGACTTGGAGGGATTTTCGTCCGCGAGCAACTTGACCGATCCTTTCACGATCCTGAGGACGTTGAAACAACAGTTGGTTTCAAGGTACTCGCGAACATCCCCAAAATCATCAGCAAGGCACAGTGACCATGTACAACAAATTTTACGGATTGAAGGACAAACCGTTCGAGATCACACCGGACCCCAGGTATCTCTACCTGAGCGAGAGCCACCGGGAGGCCTTGGCGCACCTCACTTATGCCTTAAACGAATCCAAAGGCTTCACGGTCATTACAGGCGAGGTCGGCACAGGGAAGACAACACTTGTCCAGATGCTGCTCTCCCGGCTCGACAGCCACACAAGGATCGCTCACTTGTTCAACCCGAAGCTTGGAATCCGGGATTTTTTCAAATACATCTGCCAGGACTATGGGCTGAAAACGGACGGGTTCACCACCAAGGGGGAATTCCTCACGCTGCTCCACACCTTCCTGATGGAATGCTACGCACGGCGTGAAAGGGTGGTTCTCATTATCGACGAGGCCCAGACTCTATCACCTGCGCTGCTAGAGGAGGTACGGCTTCTCACCAATCTGGAGACACCGAAGGCGAAGCTCCTGCAGGTCATTTTGCTGGGCCAGCCAGAGTTGGACAAGACACTCGCCATGAACGAGTTCCGCCAGCTCAAACAGCGTATCTCCCTGCGCTTCAACCTCAAGCCTCTGAACAGGCAGGAAACGTCTGAATACATCGTCCGGCGACTCAAGGCAGCGGGGGCGAGGAACACCGACCTCTTCGACGACGAAGCTGTCAAGGAGATCTTCCGCTACTCGAAGGGCATCCCCAGACTTATTAACGTTGTGTGCGACAACAGCCTGATGACGGGTTTTGTCTATGAAAAGCACCGCATAGATAGGGGCATTGTCCGTGAGGTTGTAAAAGACATGGAGGGACCCGCCATGCGCAAGGGCTGGAAGGCGATATTCCTGCCTGCAATCATCATCCTTGCGTTGGCGGGCGTATTCATTGCCTGGTGGGGAGATATCAGTTTCGGCGACCGCCCGTACTCAAATGAAAGTGTCCAGAAGGTGTTCCGCAGCAAGATATCTAAAGCCCTCGAGATCACCTCTCTCGAGCGTACCGACAAGGCCACGGAAGCATTCCAGAACAATTCATCTGCGGAGCAAACAATCCCAACCTCCGTCCAGTCGGAGAAGACCGGACAGACCGAATAGACTGAACAGACGGAACAGACGGAACAGACGGAACGGACGATAACATGGGAAAGTTGTACAAAGCCCTCGAAAAAGCAGAAAAGGAACGCGTCGGCGGCGAGGCGCTGAAAGTCCCTCAAGAGGAACCGGTTGCGGAGATCCCGGAGCCGCAGCATGCCAGGCCCGCTGTGCCGGTGTCCTTGACGGCGCCTGAAGAGGTGGCAGTCCCTGCTGCAAAAATGCCGGAGCCGCCACAGGAAAGGTTTTCCATCCCGATCACTCTGCAGCTGCCCGAAGAGGTCGTGTTCCCGGATTTCGACGAGAAGTTGGTGGCGTATCGCGAGCCGGGGTCCGTCGTATCGGAACAGTTCCGAAAATTACGGACCCAACTGCTGACACTGAATTTGCCCGGACAACCGAAGACGATCATGGTTACCAGCGCCTCGGAGGGGGAGGGGAAGACGCTCGTTTCTACCAATCTTGCGACTGTCCTTGCCCACGATCTGCACTCCCACGCATTGCTGGTGGATGCCGATCTTCGAAACCCAGCCCTCTCTCGCTGGTTTGGGCTTTCCAACGGGCGCGGACTGTCCGATTACCTGACGGGCGGTGCGGAAATACCAGAATTGCTCCTGAAGACAAAGATTGCCAAGCTCTCGATTCTTTCGAGTGGGGCGGTCCGCGATAACCCCGTCGAGCTGATCGGTTCGAAAAAGATGGAAGCCCTCGTTAAAGAACTCAAGAGTCGCTACAGCGACAGATATATTATCTTCGACTCGTCCCCGCTGCTGGCCACGACAGAGCCCAGCGTGCTCACGAAGCTTGTCGACGGGATCATTCTTGTGGTGAGGGCAGGTTTGACACCACGCGAGTCGGTAAAACAGGCCCTCACGACGATCGATCCGGCGAAGATTCTGGGCATCGTCCTGAATGACCTGGCGTTGCAGTCAAAAGACCTGAATGCACGGTATTTCGGAGCCTCGAAATATTACTATCGTTACGGGTACGGTGACTCGAAGGAGCAGCTGGCGGAGGAAACAAGAGCTGACAAAATCCTGAAGAATGTGTCTCGGTTTTTTAAGAGAGGAAAATGACCGACCGTTCCGGTGCAGCAGTCGGTTTCAGTGAATGTGACTACGAAGAATGCAGAGCAATCTTAATTTCATAAGAAGAAGGAGAACACGAAAAGGACCCTCTGCAAACGTTATGAACGGCATAATTCATGGGCATGAAAAAGCAGGAAGAAACAATACTGACTAACCGGGTAGAGCCCACGGTCTTGAATCCTGCGGGACGCAGCGGTTCACACATTCAGGCACTCCTAAAGCAAGAAAGAGCGAATCAACGGTGTCTTTATGTAACCGAGAGTGCGGGAGCGTGTAATCGTAAAGCCATGATTTCGAGACCTTATAGTAAATGAATGGAACGGCCTCAAAATTATCGGAGACAAGAAGCGATAGAGAGGCGAGAACTGGGTTAAGAAATGTCTGAGATGATCACTTTCAATCATCGGTCAGCGATGAGCTACATTTTAGCTACCGTTGACGGCGTATTGGTTTTGGTGTCGGTTCTTCTGGCTGTATCGATATATCCCATGGGCAGGTATGGTCCATTCATGGCTGATCCATATCCTGTCGTTAAAATCATGCTTGTCGTGATTGTCGCGGAAATAACGCTTTATTACTTTGGCCTAATGGATTTGAAGTTGCTTCGTCAGAGAATCCGGATGTCGGCACAACTTGTCAAGGCACTGGGGGTATATACGCTCGTGTTGGTGGTAATTTACTTCATGCTTCCACATTTGGCCATGAGTCACAGAACGCTTTTTGTCTGTCTGGCTTTGATCTTCTGGCTTACTTTCTTGTGGAGGCTTTTCTTTCAGTGGATTGCCAGCAATGCCTTGTTCAAGGATCGAGTCCTTATCGTAGGTACGGGTGATCTGGCAAGAATGATCTATAAGGAAATAGGGGAAAATGGACTGGACGCTTACGAAGTCGTGGGTTTTGTGGATGAGAACGGAAAGCGAATCGGAGAGAAAGTCTCACCCGATTATCATCGGGGATTTCAAGCAAATCTCTTCAATCTGCAAAACCTGTCAAATTGACCGTGTGATCGTGGCCCTCGATGAACGGCGCGGGAGCCTCCCGCTGGATGAGCTTCTACAGTGCCGGCTCAAGGGGATTCACGTCGATGATGGGGTTTCATTCCGCGAGAGCCTTCTGGGAAAACTCACGGTCGAGCATCTGCCGCCGAGCGCGATTATCTTTTCAAACGGCTTTCGGGGAGTCATGGTATACAAAGGGATCAAGCGAGGGATTGATGTGCTTGCCTCCCTATTCGGCGCAGTTCTGTTCCTGCCCTTGTATCTTTTCATAGCGCTGGCCATCAAGTTGGACTCTCGGGGCCCAGTGTTTTACAAGCAGGAACGGGTAGGTCAGGACGGCAGGTTGTTCAGTCTGATCAAATTCCGCTCGATGACGGTGGACGCGGAAAAGGACGGGCCTGTGTGGGCTGTCGTCAACGATCAGCGTGTGACGCGCGTGGGCAGATGGATTCGAAAGCTTCGTCTCGACGAAATCCCGCAACTTATCAATGTCTTGCGGGGGGAAATGAGTCTCGTTGGTCCCCGGCCCGAAAGACCGTTCTTTGTGAGGAAGCTGGAGAAAAAGATACCGTTCTATTCCCATCGCCATGCCGTAAAGCCCGGCATTACAGGATGGGCACAGATTTTGTATCCCTATGGGGCAACTCAGGAGGATGCACAGGAAAAATTGAAATACGACCTTTACTACATAAAGCATCTATCGCCGATCATGGACTTGAGGATCATTGCGGAGACGGCAAAGATCGTGCTCTTTGGCCGCGGCGCCCGATAGGCATCGAGTTCAAGACCTAGACAGACTTAGACAGACGAGACAGACGGAACAGACTTTATTAGATGGATGGTGATCAAATGTCATTAAGAGATCAAATTCGAAATTTCATCCTGGAAAACTTTATCGTGGAAAAGCCGGAAGATCTCGTGGACGATGAGTCATTACTGGAGAAGGGCATCATGGATTCAACCGGTGTCCTCGAACTGGTTGCCTTTCTCGAGAGTAATTACGAAATCAAGGTTGACGACGAGGAACTGATACCCGAAAACCTGGATTCGATCAAGAACATCGTCAACTATCTCGAAAGAAAACTAACCCTGATATCGAAACCGCAAACTGCCCAACCATCAGCCGCCTCTCAAGCCTGATCAGTCCCGGTCCCCCGCCACTCAATGTCTTTCTCTTCTTGACCCGGATAGACTTAGAAAGTCCTTCTTTTCCGGCGGTATGAACGGAACAGACATTTTCTTTGGGCGGAAGAGGCCTGAACAGACCGAATAGACAGAATAGACCGGCCAGACCGGATAGAATGGACATACTGGACAGACGGGAAAAACCATCATGCTTCTCCAGAACTTCCTCGAAAAAAGCGCACTGAGAACACCGCAGAAGATAGCTCTTATCCATCGCGGAGTGCGCGTGACGTATGACGAAATCAACCGCAAAGCCAATCAGGTCGCGGCGCTTCTCAGGTCACAGGGCATCCGACGAGGGGACCGTGTCGCCATATTCTTGGAGAATTCTGTAGAATCCGTCATCTCTCTTTTTGGTATATTGAAAGCCGATGCCGTTTTTTTGATGCTGAGTTCACAGCTCAAGGCACCGAAACTGGGCTACATTCTGAACAACTGCGAGGCGAAATCACTCATAACCGATGTCGGAAAATTGAAGGGCGTTGCGGATATTCTTCCGTCTGCACCCAGCGTGGGAACGGTTATTTCGGTCGGGGATCACGGGAAAATCGAATCGGGCATTCATCGGAATATGATCGCATGGTCGGAATCTGAATCCCTGCCTGATTCTCAGGTGAGCGACCGTAACGAAAACATTGACGTCGACCTCGCATCCATCATATACACGTCGGGCTCCACCGGAAACCCCAAGGGGGTTATGCTTACGCACCTGAACATGGTCTCGGCGGCAACCTCTATAACGACTTACCTTGAGAATGTGCCTGATGATATCGTCATCGACGTCCTGCCGCTGTCCTTCGATTACGGCCTCTACCAGGTTCTCATGACCTTCAAGTTCGGCGGGACGCTCGTACTGGAAAGATCATTCGTCTTTCCCTATGAGATCGTCAAACGGATGTCAGATGAAAAGGTCACGGGCTTCCCGGGCGTACCGACGATCTTCGCCATCCTGCTGCAGATGAAGGATCTCAAGAAGTACGACCTGAGTTCCCTGCGATACATTACGAACACAGCGGCAGCACTGCCGGTTACGCACATACAGCAGATCCGTGAGTCATTCCCGCAGGCCAGACTCTATTCCATGTATGGCCTTACGGAATGCAAAAGAGTGTCCTACCTTCCGCCTGAAGAACTGGACCGAAGGCCCGATTCCGTCGGACGCGGCATGCCCAACGAGGAAGTCTGGATCGTTGATGACCGGGGAAACCGACTGGGGCCGGGCGCCATAGGCGAACTGGTTGTCCGCGGTTCCAATGTCATGAAAGGCTACTGGGGAGACCTGGAGACGACCGACAGCGTCCTTAAGCCCGGTCCTCTTCCCGGCGAAAAGGTCCTCTACACGGGCGATCTGTTTAGGATGGACGAGGAAGGGTTCATTTATTTCGTGGGTCGAAAGGACGACATGATCAAAACCCGGGGGGAGCGCGTCAGCCCAAAGGAAGTCGAGAACGCCCTGTACGCGGCAGAGGGGGTCGCGGAAGCGGTCGTGCTGCCAGTCCCCGACGATCTCCTGGGCAGCGCCATCAAGGCCTACATCGTGCCGAAGGATGGAGCCGCAGTGAACGAAAAGCAGCTCCTCCTGCACTGCAAAAAAATGCTGGAGGAATTCGCAATCCCCAAGTACTTCGAATTCCGGGATACCCTCCCCAAGAACGCCTCCGGCAAGATCGACAAACTCGCCCTCAAAGCAGAACTGACCGCTAAACAACCTTAAACAGAAAGACAAGAGTGATCTCGAAAGGGTCAGCGAAACAAATGATAGACGATTAAACGAAATAAACGGAATCGCTTTTATCAAAACGGAATAAACGTAACACCGAAACAAACGAAAGAAACGGTTATGAAACACTGTACCCGCTGCGTATTGCCCGAAAATTTTCCCACTATCGAATTCGACGAAAACGGCCTGTGTAACTACTGCCGCACATTCGAGAAGGAAAGGAATTTTGAGGAAGTGAAAAGCAGGCACCGGGAGAAATTCCAGAAACTGCTGGATACGCACAGGGGGAAAAAGGATTACGACGTCCTGATGGCGTATAGCGGCGGCAAGGACAGCACGTACACCCTGGATATCTTCAAGAATCATTATGGGTTGCGCGTTCTGGCCTTGAGTTTCGATCACGGGTTCATGTCCCCCTTTGCCATGAAAAATATCAACACCGTAGTCGAACGCCTCGGGGTTGATCACGTCATATTCAAACCGAATTTCGAGCTGATGAAGAAACTCTTCTCGCTGTCCATCAGCGAAAATCTCTACTCGAAAAAGTCTCTGGAGAGAGCCAGTACGATCTGCTCGTCCTGCATGAACATGGTGAAATTCATCGCGTTGAAAATGACCTTGGAAAAGGAGATCCCTTTCATCGGGTACGGCTGGTCGCCCGGGCAGGCGCCGGTTCAGTCGTCTGTCATGAAAAACAGCGCCGCTTTTGCGAAGGCCACACAGAAAGTCCTTTACGATCCTCTTCACGAAAAACTGGGGGATGAAATCAACCCCTATTTCCTGTCCGACGAGCATTTCAACGACGCGGAGAACTTTCCTTACAACATCCATCCCATGGCGTTTCTGGAATACGATGAGGAGAAGATATACAGCCGGATTCGGAAACTGGGATGGCAGCCGCCGCAGGACACAGACCCCAACTCGACTAACTGCCTCATGAACGCATTTGCTAACCAGGTACATCAGGAGCAGCACGGGTTTCATCCCTATGCGTTCGAGGTGGCCGGACTGGTGAGAATGGGCGTCATGTCTCGCGAGGAGGGACTCACGCGACTTGCCAAATCAGGTGATGAAAGGGTCATCCAGGCTGTTAAATCCAAACTCGGCCTGACATAAGAGGGGGGGCCGAATAGAACGAATAGACCTTCTTCCTGACCAAACAGACCAAATAGACCAATTAGACCAAATAGACTCTCTCCCCTGACGGAATAGACCGAACATACTGGATAGCAACTGTGTTCCTTTTCAACTAGATTTTAGGCCTGCTGCCAGCAGGTGTTGTTCTTTACCATGGCATTGAGGATGACCAGGAGCTTTCGCATGCAGGCCACGAGGGCCACCTTGGCCGGCTTTCCGGCCAGGCGCAGCCGCAGGTAAAACTCCCGGATCATGGGGTTGCAGCGACTGGCGGTGAGCGCCGCCATGTAGAGGGCCGCCCGGACGTGAGCCCGGCCTCCCCAGCAGGAACGCCGCCCGCGGGATTGCCCGCTGTCGCGGTTGAAGGGAGCCACCCCGACGAGGGCAGAGAGCTTGCGGGCGCTGAGGCTGCCCAACTCGGGCAGGCCGCACAGCAACGTGGTGGTCACCACGGGGCCGACGCCCAGGACGCTCGTGAGGATCTTTTCCTTCTGGCGCCAGATGGGGCTGTTCTTGATGAGGTCGTCGATATCGTCGTTGATCCGTTTGAGACGTTTCTCGAGCCAGGCGATGTGGCTCCGGATGTCCTTCTGGGACCACGGCGGGGCCATCCCGAGGCGATTTTTCTCGGCGCTGATCATCTCGACGATCTGCCGTCGGCGGTTGTTGAGGTCCTCGAGCTTCTGGGTCTCCAGGTCCTTGAGGGGGCGCAGCTCGGGGCGGACGGCCTCGGCGAAGCGCGCGATGATCCGGGCGTCGATGGCGTCGGTTTTGGCCAGCAGCCCCACGGAGCGGGCAAAGTCGCGGATCTGCCGGGGGTTGACGACCACAACGGGCAGGGCCGCCAGGGCCAGGGCGTTGACCGCGGCCCGGACAAAGCCGCCGGTGGCCTCCAGGACGATGGAATGGGCACCCAGTGGCTGGAGGAAGCCCACCAGGGCTGCCAGTCCCTCTTCGGTGTTGGGGAAGCTCTGAAGCTCTGCGGTGGGACGCACAGCGACCACCAGCTCTTCTTTGGAGATATCGATGCCAACGAAGCGCTCTGGTTCTTTCATGGGATGCTCCTTTTACCCTTTCTTGCGGTGATGCGAGATTCAAGCGGTCTCTGACAACTGTTCGGGTTTGGGGAGGTACGGCGTGGCGACCCAGGCTATCCAACGGGCTCGAGGCCCCAGACGAGAGCGGTCTGCCACGCCGGGCTCAAACCATGAAAGATCTATTACCGAACCAAAACGGATTTTGAAAGACTGAAGTAAACATACAAGACAATAGATGTGCGGCATAGTCGGAATCATCGACCATAGACCTTCAGACGCAAAGGAGGCCCTCCTGCGCCGCATGCTCGGCCTCATCCGACACCGCGGCCCGGACGCTTTCGGCATCTACCTTAGCGAAAGGGTGGGGCTCGGCTCCGCTAGGCTGAGCATCCTCGACCTAGCCGGGGGCGATCAGCCGATCCACAATGAAGATAAGACCGTATGGATCGTCTACAACGGAGAGGTCTTCAATTATCCCGATCTGCGAGTGGAACTGGAACGGGCAGGCCACCGATTCTACACGAAGACGGACACCGAAATCCTGGTGCATCTCTACGAGGACATGGGCCCAGAACTTTTGAGAAAGCTCAACGGCCAGTTTGCCTTTGCCCTCTGGGACAGCCGGCAGCACACGCTCATGCTGGCCCGTGACCGCGTGGGAATCCGGCCTCTCTTTTATCATGTCAATAACGGAAAGCTACTCTTTGGCTCGGAAATAAAAACAATATTTGCAGATCCCGAAGTCAATCGGGAGTTGGACTTTCAGACGATTTCCGACATCTTTACCTGCTGGTCGCCGCTTGGCTCCGCGACGGCGTTCAAAGGTGTCAAGCAACTACTTCCTGGCCACTACGCCGTTTTCGAGAAAGGCAGACTGATGACACAGCCATACTGGCAAGTGTCATTTTCCCTGCAGGAAGACGGTGAGCGCCCATTTTCGTCATACTTGGAAGAGCTGAATGCTTTGCTATATGATGCCACGAAAATCCGGCTCCGGGCCGATGTCCCTGTAGGGGCATATCTGAGCGGTGGGTTGGACAGTACCTATGTGACCTCACTTGTCAAGAAACATTTCAACAATCAGCTGCGCACATTTTCTGTCAGCTTCTCCGATGATCGGTTTGATGAGGCGCCTTTTCAGGTAAAGGCAGTGGAAGCACTCCAAACCGAGCGCAGTATGATCCGATGCACGGAAAAGGATATCGGTGATAACCTTCCGAACGTGATCTGGCACACGGAAGTGCCCATGACACGGACGGCCCCCGTTCCACTGTACATGCTATCCGGGCTTGTGCGGGAGAACAACTTTAAGGTCGTCCTCACAGGGGAGGGTTCCGACGAGATCTTCGCGGGATACGACATCTTCAAGGAAGATCGAGTGCGACGCTTCTGGGCACGGAAGCCGGACTCGACCCTTCGCCCATTGCTGCTTAAAAAATTGTACCCGGACATCTTTTCATCGGATGCTGGTAGGGCGGGCGCATTCCTGACAGGCTTTTTCAAGAAAGGCCTTTCGCGAGTGGATTCCCTCGTATACTCTCATCTCATTCGATGGGAGAATACTTCCCAGATCAAGACATTTTTTTCCGATGACTATGAGAATCAGGCAGGCACGGTGGATGATTTCGTAGATCGTTTCGAGGCGATGCTGCCTGAAGATTACATGCGATGGGATGCTCTCTCAAGGGCCCAGTACACGGAAATCGCGATTTTCCTGTCCAACTACCTCCTTTCTTCCCAGGGAGATCGAGTGGCAATGGGGCACTCCGTGGAGGGGAGGTTCCCATTCCTGGACTACCGGGTCGTGGAATTTGCCTGCAGTCTGCCGCAGCATTATCGCCTGAAGGTCCTCAAAGACAAGTTTATTCTGAGGAAGGCCGCCTCTGAGTTAATCCCCCCTGAGCTTGCGCTCCGGCCAAAGCAGCCCTACCGAGCACCTATCAGCCGTTGCTTTATGGGCAACCAGGCCCCGGGCTATGTGGCTGATCTCCTATCTACGGCTGGATTGAGGAAGACGGGATATTTCAATTACGCAAAAGTCGAGAAGCTTGTCGAAAAATGCCGCAAGCAGGGGGGGGCTCTTTTAAGTGAACGTGAAAACATGGCAATCGTCGGAATAATCTCCATACAGTTGCTGTATCACCAGTTCATTCGTAACTTCCCATCCTGTCCCGCCGAAGAGCCAAAAGAAGTTAAGGTATACAAATCATCATATTAACTATCGTGGAGAGTAAATAGCACGAATGAGGGTCTAATGTTAATTAAGAATATAAGAAGTGGACGGCATTATATAAACAATGATGTGGATAGCTTTGTTCTTGTTGATATGGGAGTCGACAGCAGGAACATGCATATTTGCAGCACCATTCTAAAAAATGCGGAAGTTCGCGACGGACATTGTCATGAACTGAATGATCAAGTATATTTAATACTTTCAGGAACAGGGGAAATCGAAGTCGGCAGCTTCAAAGGCACTATTACGGGAGGTACGGCTTTATGGATTCCGCCTGGAGAATATCATCAGATATCGAATGCGGGTAAAAAAGAACTTGAATATGTATGGGTCGCAAACAGCATATCGAAGTATTACCCCTTTAACAGGCGAAGACAAGAAAGCTATTATAAAACAGGATTCAGAAGCGGCAGTATCTTTGTGGAGAAGGGACATGTTCGTTATCATATATTGTCTAAGATGAACAGCAGCAGATGGATAAATGTTAGTACCATCGTCTTGGACCATGACAACATAAAGCCGCATATGAAGCGAGTTCTTGTGGATACCGCATTTCTGGTGACATCAGGGAAAGGAGTTGTGACTGTTGATGATGAGACTGGTCATATTAACAAGAATGACCTTGTTCTTGCCAGAAAGGGACAGAAAGTATTCATTGAGAATGATTCTGATGATGATCTTGAATATCTGGAAATCACCTGTAAAGCAGGGAGAAACATTTTATCAGACGGCTTGGAATATATCATGAGATTGTTCTGCAGTATTATCATGTTAGCCGGTGGATGGATTGTATATTATCAGCGTAAAATTCTGCAATATATGAATTAGACTGATTATTCTTTGTTAGTGGACTACCTTATCAGGTTATGGGTCATATGATTGTCGACGTTTCAAGTTATCCGATAAGACGGGAAAAGCATTCTATCCAGCAACTACGATTTCTTATTGGCGTTACAACGAATCAGATCATATAGAAATGAGCTCTCACATCACAAATGTGCTTTCTATAGACCTGGAAGACTACTACATGGTCTCCGCCTTCGAATCTGTTGTAAGAAGAAAGGATTGGGATCGGTATGAATCCCGCATAGAACGCAACTCCCGAATTATTCTCAAAATACTCTCTGAATCGGAATCGAATACTCCGCAGTATGAAAATCGGAATACCGCATTTTGCACCCAGCATCCAGTTTCCGGCGTCAAAGCAACCTTCTTCTGCCTCGCGTGGATAGCAGAAAAATATCCTGCATTGATCAAGGAAATTGCCAGTCATGGACATGAAATAGCTAGTCATGGCTGCGATCATAGGCTGGTTTATCACATGACACCAGATCAATTTCGGGCGGATGTAAGAAAATCCAAGAAAATTCTGGAAGACATTACGGGTAAAGAAGTGATCGGCTACCGGGCGCCAAGCTATTCCATCACCGAGAAATCTCTGTGGGCCCTTCGGATACTGGCAGAAGAAGGGTACCGCTACGACTCGAGCATATTCCCCATTTATCACGATCGCTATGGTATCCCTGCAGCACCGCGCTATCCCTTCGTCATCGGTCCGAACAATGGTTGGGACTTAAGCTCCGCTGAACTGCTGAACGTTCATGATATGAATTTCAAAAAGAAATTCGGTCCCTCGCCGAATTGCGATGTAATTATCGAGTTTCCGATTTCTACAACTAGTATTATTGGCGTGAATGCGCCTGTGAGTGGGGGAGGCTATTTCAGATTATTACCCTATGCGGTGATTAAAAGGGCGTTAAGAAAAATCAACAAACAGGAAGGAACTCCCTTTATCATTTATCTACATCCCTGGGAGATTGATCCAGGTCAGCCGCGGCTTAGCAATATATCCATGCTGAGCAAGTTTAGACATTACATAAATCTGGGAAAGACAGCAAGCAAACTCAGGACTCTGCTGTCCGATTTTTCATTCAGCACTGTCAGGGGCACACTTAATATTTAGTTGCGGCAAAAAGATCAACATAATCATTAACCGGGGGATTATATGGACAATGGATGCCGGAAATGTGTTTATATAATGCTAATAATTCTAGCTTTCATGTATGTGACGGTATTTCTAGTAGCTTGCACCGGAGGAAGCATGGAAAAGGAAAAACCATCATTGCGTTCTATTAAAAGCGTTGATGAT
>Ga0116185_1002160_pt1 | contig 18625 bp, 18 predicted proteins | sample AD_JPNNA7_MetaG_FD_89754 | JGI IMG/M metagenome (GOLD analysis project Ga0116185, IMG submission 89754) | Active sludge microbial communities of municipal wastewater-treating anaerobic digesters from Japan - AD_JPNNA7_MetaG | ecosystem: Engineered > Bioreactor > Anaerobic > Digestate | place... | reverse complement strand
TTTCCGCGCCCAGATGGCGTGGCTGGCAAAGAATCACTCAGTCATCAGTCTCGCTGAGGCAGCCGAGGGAACCGAAGGCGTAGCCGTAACATTCGACGTTGGCTTCCGCGACAATTGGACGAATGCCGCGCCTGTGCTTCAGCGTTTTTCCATCCCTGCAACCGTCTTTATCCTGGCGGGCGGAATGGGCAAAATGCTTCCAGACGACAGAGACCCTCTGACAAGCGTGCTGCTCACGTGGGATGAAGTGAAGCGGCTGCAAGAGGCGGGTATCGAGATAGGCGCCCATTCCCTTACGGGCACCCGCTTGGCGGAGCTTTCCGAAAGCGGCCAGCGTCGCGAGATCGGCAAATGCGCGCGACTCATTCAAAAGCAATTGGGGGACCCGCCACGGGCGTTCTCATATCCCTACGGTTCGGTCCTCGACTACAACGAGATGTCCAAGATTCTTATTGCGGAGTTCGGATTCAAGATCGGCGTGACGAACCGGTACGGCGTCAACTACCCTGACTGTGACCCTCTCGAATTGCGGCGCATTTGCATCGACTCAACAGACACGTTGGAGCGTTTTGCGGACAAGGTGACGGGGCGGCTGGACGCTCTTATGGTGATCGATACGAAGGCTGGGGCTTACGCGCGGCGCCTGCTCAACCGCGTATTGCGAACCGGTTGAACGGTGAGGCTGTGTGGTAGAGAATTGCCGCAGGTGGCGGCTCGAGCGCTGGCTCTCTGCCCCGAAACGGGGAAGAATCTATTTACGAAGTCATGAATTTTACGCTATCTGCAGGACACCCAGAGGTTCGTTTCTTCCCCATGCAGTTCTTGGCGCCGGCTTGTATCCATTTAGAAATAAATGTCTTATGGAAGTATCCCTTCCTTGCGCACCCGGTTGGGCTATGCTATACTCCATTCTGATGTATTAGCTGCAACAACTATCCTTACAGGGGCTTCCGGATGGCTGATATTCTAAGCCAGGAAGAAGTAGATCTTCTGCTTAGCGCTGTAGCTGAGGGGGATGTGGAGGTGCCTTCCGAGGAGGAACGGCCTGTCCCGGATGTCCGCGACACCACCGTCTACGACTTCCGGCGTCCCGAACGCGTCTCGAAGGAACAACTGAAAGGTCTGCAAAGCCTTTTCGAGAACTTCGCCCGTGAACTCAGCATCATGATACCCCCGTTCTTGCGCACAGTCGTTCGGGTCGATTTGGTTTCGATCGATCAGCTGACCTACGACGAGTTTATCCTCTCCGTTTCCCGGCCCACGGCCCTATCGGTCGTCAACATGAATCCGCTTGAGGGGAATTGCGTCATCGAACTGAGTCCTCCGCTTGTGTTTCCCATTGTTGACCGGATATTGGGTGGGAAGGGGCTGCCCCTCTCGGAACCGCGGGAGCTTACGGAGATCGAAAACCGCATTGTGCATCGAATCGTGCTTATGATTCTCGACAGCCTGACGCGTTCGTGGGAACAGCTTGTTGAATTCAAGCTTAGTGTCGAAACGCAAGAGAGCGATCCCCTGCTTGTCCAGATTGTGGCGGGCAGCGAAATGACGATTCTTGCGGGGTATGAAGTGCATATTGGTGAAGCGGTCGGGACCATGAATATGTGCATACCGCTTTTGGTGCTGAACCCGGTTTTTGACCAGATTACGCAACAGACGCGCTTTATCCGGCGGCTGAATCCGGCAGTTGCTGCGCAGACCCGGGCCCAGATCACGCGGATTGTGCGAAAGGCGCTGGCCCCCGTGGACTCGATTCTCGGCCGGGCGCGTATGAATCTGGATGATGTGATGCGACTGCGTGTTGGAGACGTTGTACAGTTGGATTCCCGTGTCGAGGAACCTATCGACGTGGAAGTTGGTGGCAATGTGCGGTTCAAGGCCCACCCGGGGCGCCGCAGCGAACAAAGCGCCGTGCAAATCAGCGCCGTGATTCGTGAAGACTAGCGAGGGAATCGAGTGATGAATGCTGCCGCCGCGATACTGTTTGCGGAAGGGTTCGTGAGGGGGTTTTGCGATGTAATCGGCGCCATGCTCTCATCCAAGCCGTCGTTTCGGGCGAATCCCCCCGAAAGCGCTACTCTTGGGGCCGTGCAGGACGCCCTTTCCGAAACGCCCTTGGCTATAGAGTGCGCTGTTGTCGGCGGGGGGGCAATTGTGGTGCTTATTGCGGTCGAGGATGCGCGCCGGATGGTGTCTGCCGTGATGGGCGAAGAGCCTCGAAAAGGGGCCGGCCTGCCCGATGACGAAGCGGGTGCGATGAAAGAAATTTTCGACCCCTGCATGGGAGGAGGGGCCGGCCATTTCAAAGAGAAGTATGGCGCGGCGATCGAACTGGATCCGGCGGAAGTTCGTTTGGCGGCCGCGGAACAGGCCGCCGCAATACTGCAGGTGTTGGGAAGCGGGGCAACGGTGACGCGCTTCAGCTACGATGTGCCCGAGACCGTGGAAGGCGGCGCGGCGGCGGTGCTGTTTTCCCAAACGCTCGAGAGGGCTATCCCGCCTCAAGCGTTGGGTGCTGACGGAGCGGAACGCGAGGTACTGGGCATCGTGCAAGAACGTTTTGGGATGCCGGACGCCGCCGAAGGGGTTTCTTCCGGCGCATCTCGCGATCTTCCCGGCAATCTCAATATGATTCTCGATATTGCCCTTACGGTCACCGTGCGGCTGGGGCGCATCGAAATGCCGTTGGGGAGGGTGCTGGAACTGGGGCCGGGTTCCATCATCCAAGTGGGCCACTCCGTCGATGAGCCCGTGGAACTGCTGGTAAACAACAAGCTGATCGCCCGCGGCGATGTCGTTGTCGTGGAAGAAAAATTCGGATTGCGCATCACGGAGATTGTGAGTCCAACCGAACGCATCGAAAGCCTGCGGTGAACGCCCAAAACCACGAGAGGCAGCTCTGGGAACGGTGGAAGAGACATCGCGACGAGGACGCGCGGCAGGAACTCATTGTTCGTCATATGCGTGTCGTGCGGTATATCGCGGGGCGCATGGCCATTCATGTTCCGTCTAGCGTTGATATCGGCGACCTTATCGGATGGGGGGCCTTGGGGTTGCTCGATGCGGTCGAGAAATTTGACTACACTCAGGACATCAAGTTCTCGACCTATGCGTCCATTCGGGTACGCGGCGCAATCATAGACCAGATCCGCTCGCTCGATTGGGCGCCGCGCTCGCTTCGAATGATGGCGCGCAAGATTGGCGCCGCAAAAGAGAAATTGCGGCACGAACGAGGCCGCGAACCCTCTCATGACGATGTTGGGGAGGAGTTGGGCATCGACGCGGAGCAGGTGGAGGACGTACAGATGCAACTCCAGACCGCTCATATACTTTCGCTGGACGATTACCTGCCGGTCGAGGAAGGCTCCGATACGCGGAAAGTCGATGTCACTTCCGATGATGACATGCCCACGCCCGAGTCGGTGGCGTTGACCCGTGAGCGCCAACAGCTCCTGGTTGACGCCATCCTGGCACTCCCGGAACAAATGCAAAAAGTGTTAAACTTATACTACTATGAGGAGTTGACGCTAAAAGAGATAGGCGTCGTCATGGAAGTGTCGGAATCGCGGGTGTGCCAAATCCACAGTGCGGCCATGAAGAAGCTGCGCAAGATCGTACGGCAGCAGGAGGTGGAGGATGCCTCAACCAGTCGATCTACAAACCGAGATGGCTCGGATCGCAGCGGCTGAACGGATTCAGCAGATTACCGATCGAATGTCGCTGGCTGCCCAACAGCGGGTTTCTGAGTCTGCCCAAGAGGAGCGTGTACGCGATGAAACCCAGGTTCGGCACAGCAACGAATCCGAACACAAGGGTATCGAGCGCGACGGGCGCAGGCGCAACCCGTTTTCAGGACGCCGCCAGCGCCGTTCGAAAGAGCTGGACCCAGAAGGCTCGTTGTCAGACGGCGCCTCCGAGCAGAAGCGCATGCCGGAGGAGGGCGGTCAACATCTCGATCTGAAAGTGTGAGAGTGCCCGGCGGCATGGATTGCATGGACGACTCTGGTGTCTCCGAGAGCGATACGGACGGGGATAATGGTGCTTACGACGGCAGGGCGGGCGCAAGATGCTTAGACTAGTCAACAGCGCGTCCTACGGGGCGGCGGTTTTGCTTGCGTTTCTGGCGGCGGCGCTTTTCGTAACGTTGGTCGTGGCCTACGCGTTGCGCTTCCGCGGGCGTCGAACGAATCTCTCGAAGACGCGCGCACCTCAAAACGACATCATTAACACGATGATCATGTTTCAGACTATGCGCGATATCCTCGAACAGCAGAAGGATGTTGCGCGTCAACTCAACGTCAGTCTCGGTAAGAAGGTCAAGTACATCAAGACCGTTGTCGAGACGGCGGCCGCTGACCTGCGGGAGATGCGCGAGACGGCGCGCCGTGTCGCCGTCGAACTTGCCGAAACCAAAGCGGAACTGGCCGCCGTTCAGGCCCGGTTGGGGCAGAGGGGAGGCACGCCATCCGGAGAGGACGCCGGACGAGCAGATATCGGGGCGATGCCGTTGTCTTCCGCCGAGGAACACCAGGTATCCGCGCACGAACAGACCCTCGAGGCCAGTAGCCGTCCCGTGTTAGAAGAGCCGCCCGACACCGGGCTGGATCATTGGGTAGGATTGGATTTCGGAGAAGTTCCTGAGGAACCGGAGAGTGAGCCCGCGGAAACGCCGCCTGAGACTCCTGAACATGCTGAGGCCGCGCGCAATGCGTTTCGTGCGCTGTTGAACCTCGATACGGCGCCGGGCGAACCCAAAACCGTTTCCGCGGACTCCGAAAAGAACAACGGCAAAGGGCGCTCGAGCGCGGCGCCCTTGAAAAAGCGCGTCTACGAATACAACGACGCGGGTATGAGCGTGTCTGAAATCGCTCGTGAGCTGGGTCTTGGCAAAGGCGAGGTGCGGCTCATTCTGAATCTGCGCAAAGACCGGGGTGAGTGAGATGGCAGGTCCCGGGGGGGGCGTCCAGCCTTTTGTGGTGCCTTTGGCATCGTTGACAAGCTTTCCCGGCGGGTTGCGTGCAGGGCAGACGTTTCAAGCCTTGGTCCAGGGGCAGGCTGGAAATCTTTCGGTCGTGGTGGGGGGCACGCGCGTGCCTGTCGGCGACATTCCCCAGCTCACGCCTGGCCAGGTTGTGAACGGAGAAATCGTGCGCGCGGCGGCGGGGCTTCAGATCCGCCTGAGTCCCCAACCGGTCACGACACCGCAAGATGCGGCGGCGGCGGCTTCGCTGCCCCAGGTGCTTGCGCGCGTCCTGGAGAGCCTTTCAGCTTTGGGCGCCGCGGAAGACGCCGCTCGCGTCGTGCATCCCTCGATGCCTGCAAATGAGGCGGCGGTCAGGAGCGTGCTTTCTCTGTTTCTGTCCGATGCACGGACCGGCGCCGAGCTGGAACTGCTCGAAGGTCTCCTGAGTGACGCCGCCCAAACTGGGGCCCTCACGCAGCAGCTTGCGGACCGGTTCGGACTTCTCGTGTCCACTTTCGTTCTTGCAGGCGAGCGTGATTGGCGCGCAGTGCTGGAGCAGTGGCGGCGCGGCGGACGGACGCTCGAAGGCCGGCTGGCTCTCGCCGCGCAATCAGGCCGTCTTGACGAGATTCTCGCCGAAGCCAGCGATGATTTGCGAGGCCTCCTCATGCGGGTACGCCACGATGCGGCGATTGCCCGTTATCTGCGTGGGCAGGGGCGTCTCAGGGATTTTCAGGAGACTGCGGACCGGGTACTGGACAGACTGGCGGGGGCCGCCCTGCAAAATCTGAGGAGCCTCGAGCAGCCCTATTTTTTCGTGGAAGTGCCCTTTCTCGAAGATACCGGGCTCGAGCGTTTGCAGCTGCATTTCATGAGCGGGCGGGGGGCCGCGGGCAAGCGGTTTGATCCCCGCAATGCCATGGTTGCCATTGACGTGTCTTTGTCGCAGCTGGGCGACCTGTGGATCGTCCTGCGAATTGCCGCGGGTGAGTGCTCGTGTGTGGTACGCGCAGCCAGCGCCGAGTCCCTGGATGTTTTACGAGGCGAGAAAGCCGGTTTGGTTGAATCCCTCGCCGCGGCGGGGTATCCCGGCGCGCAGGTGCGGTTCGGGCTCTGGGAAGGAGACCGTTTGCGCGAATTAGGCCAGTTCATGCGGCAATATGCCGGTGTTGACGTGAGGGCGTGACCATGAAACGGCCGGGTGACAAGCGGCGCAGAGCGGCCGCAATCCGATACGATGCCGAACAACACGCCGCGCCGCGTGTCGTAGCGAAGGGCGCGGGGCTGCTCGCCGAGCGCATTATTGAAATCGCCCGGGAAAGCGGCGTGTATATACACGAAGATCCCGATTTGGCGGCGGTATTGTCGCGCCTTGATGTCGACACCGAGATACCGGAAGAACTCTATCGAGCGGTCGCCGAGATTCTCGCGTTCGTGTACCGGCTGAATCGGCGCATGGCAAAATAAGAGCCCCGTACCCTCTTGATTGGTCAGGGAATACGTTTACGCGGCCGAGCCACTTCCACCATTTGCGCGCGCCGCGTCCAGCGCGGCCTGCAGTCTCTCGGGCTCTTGCGAACCGATTATGTAACGCTGGTCTTGTGTCTGGATCAGCACGCCGCGGTTTCCACGGCAATTGAGGAACCGGCACGATTGCCGTTCGAAGCGCCCGAAACGAATCCCCCACCCTCCGGCATCGCGAAGCGGCCGGTAGTCCACCACTCGCGAATGGTTGATCTCATGCACTGCGATATGCTTGCGATATATGGGAAAGAAGCGGCCGAACTGCACAGTGAGCCGGTTTCCGGCGATTGTTGTGCGCATGCTCAGGATGTTCAACACGAGCAAAGCCCCGGCTGCCGCCAGGAGCGGTATCCAGCATGCCTCGACAATGCCCAGGTCCTCCTCCCAGGCCGTGAAGGCAACGACGGCCGCGACAATTGTCCCGGCTATCGCAATCAATACTGCCGCATAGGCAAACCAGTGAAATCCTTGTTTTTCCTCGAAGTGCGAAGGGTCCATGAGATGCTACTCCCTTGCGTGGGAACAGACTCCCCACATGCCTATCTTCTACTACACTCGATTCCATTCGAAATTCGCGGTGTGCGCCGATGACTCGACTTCTCTTTGCGCCGGCCCGCCTGCTTTGTCTTTGGACGGTCTCGGGAGCGGCCTTCTCGAAAGAAGAAAGCGGCCGCGCCACCTGTGGCGGGGCCGCAGCCGTTGACATATCTGCGAGACACTACTCGAGAGAGTCAAAAACACCCTGGAATTCGGTCTTCACCTGCAACTGTTCCTGCCGTTCCGCGAGCATGAGGACCTTCTCTTCGTAGTCCTTGGTGCGCGACGCGATAATGGTTTCTTCTATGCTCTTCTGAACCTCTTGCGGCAACATGTCGCGGTATTCATAGACGGGCGGCCCGGCCAGTACCATGTTTTCGTAGGTCCCGATATGGGTGCCGTCCAAGGTCCGGTAAAACACGCTCCAGTTGCCGTTCATGACGCACTCGGCCCATTGCATCTCGGTGACGCCGAAGCGGTCTTTCACAGGGATACGCGCGAAGAAATACGTGCGGGTGCGGGCGATTTCGAGTTCATTCAGGAACAACGACGTGAATTGTTCGAGCGCTTCCGGAGTAACCCACTGAATATTCTTCAGATTCTCCTGAAGTTCCTTCAGCTTGGCCGTGCGCTCTTCCACGGAGAATTTCGCCGGAACCAGCGGCATTCCCTCTCGGAGAATGACCGTCAATCGCTCGGTGGCGTGTGTCAAGGCTTCCTTGGTCGTCACACGGCGCGCGTTCGATTCTTCGAGAGTTCCCACCAGTCCTTCCAGGCGGTCGACTTCGGCCCGCAGCCCGTTGTCGCGAGCTCGCACGATGGAGATCTGGTTGAGCAGTTCCTGATAATCCTCATCGGCCTCGGCATAGGCGTCGAGCTTGTCTTTCAGGTTGCTTTCAACAGTCGCGAGTTGTTCTTTGGCGGCGGTGAGAGCCTGTCCTGCTTGTTGAGCCTGCTCTTGAGCAGTCTTCACCTCAGCGTCCAAGTTTTTCTTCTGGTCCGTGAGACGGTTGATCTCGGCCACCAGTTCGTTTGGATCCTTGATCCCGCCAATCTCAGCTAACTGGTTCTCGATTTCCGCGAGCCGGTTGGCTTTTGGCCGCAAGCTGTTGAGCTCGTTCTTGGCCGCATCCATTTCCTGTTGCAGCGGATTGGTGCTCATTCCCAGCATCGGCTGGAGGGTGGGCCATAAGAAATATCCGGCTGCCAGGCCTACAACACCGGCCACCAGCGCGAGAATCACCGCCACCATGAGACTAATGCCGCCTTTGCGGACCACTTGGGGTGCTGGAGCCGGTCCGGGCATCGGCATTTGCGGGCCAAACTGCCCTGGCTGCGCAGGCATGCCGATCGGTTCCGGCGATTCGGTATGGAAGTCAGGTGCGGGTGTCGGCGACCCGAAACCGGAGCCCGCTCCGGGGGTGAATGCTCCCTCGTCGAAACCCAGCTCTTCTTCGTCGGCGCCGAACATGGGCGTTTCCATGGCTTGCGTGGGGGCGCCGGTGTCCGGAATACCGTGCGGGGTTTCTGGCGAGCCGAAAGCGCTGTCAAACAGCGGGGTCTCCATATCGGTGTCCGGTCCGGGGCCGAGCTCCGGCGTCTCGGGCGTGAAATCGCTGTCGGCGGCGAGATCCTGGAACGCCGTCTCGGGTTGTGGCGTATCCAAGGCGCTGTCGGACGCCGAGGTGGGCGTGTCAAACGCGCTCGGAGACTCGAAGTCCGGAGGTCCCGCCTGGCCTCTTCCCGAAGGCACGGGTGTCTCGACGGGAATGTCGCTGATAGGGGGCAGACCGCTGGGCGTTCCCTTATCCAGATCGCCCCCCGAATCGGTCCCGTCTAGTGGTGGCAGGTTTGTGTCGGACGTGTCCGCGGTGGATTCGAAATCGCTTAACGGAGGAAGATTTCCCAGGCCGCTGTCACTTTCGAACCTGCCTTTGCCGGCGCCTTCTTCCTCTTGAGGAACGCCCTTGCCATTCTTCGGCTTGTCATCAGCCATTGGAAAAACCTCCGTTCGACCAGTTATCCGGTCAGGAACACAAAATCCTTCAGTTTTGCCATTCTATCACGGAGTAACACAGGTGTCAACAAATCCCCTTAATCTTTCGTTAGTCGATGTCCCCCAAAACCTTGGAGGGTAATGGAGATTACGGCATGCCCGTGGTCTTTGCAAGGGCCGCCGGGGGTGGACCCGAAATAAGAAATTCAAGTATTTCTCGATTTCGGCCGTCCCAGTAAAGTACCACCCCCCTTTTTTGCCGTTCTGTCCCCTCCCCAGCGGGGTCCCCCTTTTGCTCATGAAGGAGATTCTAAACCTTGGGCTGCTCTGGCGCAAATGCTTATGCTGCGTTTCACTTGGCTTGGCAGTCTGTGCTTCAAATACCACGAGAAAGCATCCTATCGGCCTCGGTCTTCAGTTCGGGAATAAGTACGATGGCTTTCTTGAAGAACTGTTCGGCTTGTTCGAATTGGCCCAACCGCAAACTGCACCGTCCCATTCCGAAGGCGGCCATTCCCACCAAGCCCTTCCTTTCTCCCTCGGGGCTTACAGAGAGCACACGTGCATAGTGCTCCATGGCCTGATCGGGCCGTATTTCCATTAGAATGTCGCCCAGCGATAAATGCGCATCGAGTTCGTCGTCCCAGAAGATGCTTTTGTCCAGGCCCTCGGCGTCCTTCTTCTCTTGGTAGAGCTGAATGACGCGTTCGAAATGTCTACGTGCGCCGGCGGGGTTGTCTAACAGGTCCTGGTACGTTGCGGCCAGATTGTAGTGAACGCGGATGGATGTGGGATTGTCTTTAAGCGTGGCAACATATAGCGTTTCATTGGTTCGCCAGTCGCTATTGCGTTCGACTGTCAGGGCAATCAGGACCAGGCAGCAGAGGTAGACAGCGGTGTAGCAGACATAGGGCATCGGTTTTGCCGAAAACGTCAACCCGGCGATCTCAAGCAACATCCAGAGCGCGCCCGCCAAGGGAACGTAAAGCCAATGCTCAGCCATCGGCGCGTTGAGCGGGATGATGCCCGAGATCGGAAACCATGTGATCAGAAACCAGGCGCCGGCCGCGGCGATGCGCGAATGACCCCTGACAACCGCCCCTATCGATACGGCCACAATTGCCAGGAGGATCAGGAGTCCCACGAGTCCCAACCAAGCTGGCGCGCCCGCAAGCGAACGTTCCATATGCAAGCCGGTGGGGACAAAAATGAGCTTTGTGTACATCGCCACCGCTTGGCCGGTTTCAAGCAGGCGGGCCGTGAGCCCCGCTGCTGGCGCCGCCGAATCGCTGCCGAAATTCAGAACCGTTGTGCGCAAAAACGCATAAACGATCAAAATAGCGGTCATGATGCCAATCGGCGGCAGACGGCCGATGCGGTCGCTTTTGGCCGGTTTCGTCCCATCGGCGCGCGGCGCCCAGACCAACAGCGGGAGGTATAGGAACGGCAGCACCAGGGCGGATTCTTTGCTCAGAACGGCCGCCACGAAGAACAATCCGCTCAGTATCATCCCCGCGACGCGTTTGCGGGGGCTGCCTTCCCAGAGCCCAAACCATAGTGCCGCGAACATGAAGAACGCCGCCATCGAATCGCCACGGCCGCTGATGTACGCGACCGCCTCCGTATGCAGGGGATGCACCACCCACAATAGCGGCACGGCCAGGAAGACAGACCGCGGCGCGCGCATTCGGCACAGAAGCGCCAACAGCCAGAGGGCGGCTCCCACGTGGAGAATGGTGCTGGTAAGATGAAAGGGAAATACAGCGGGTTGCGGTACGCCCGCTTCGGTCTTTCCGTCGAAAGCCCACGCGTAATCGGCCATAAACGAAACGGCGAGGAGCGGCCGGTAGAAATTGCCCTGTCCTCTGCCGAAGGCATGCAAGTCTTCACGAAAAAGTTGCCCGATTTTGGCGGGGTCCTGGACGTGCTTGTGGAGGAGTATTGATGAGGCATCGTCCCATACGAATTCGTTGGAAAAGGTATTCGTATAGGCGATAAACCCCGTGAGAACAATCGCTGCCGCTGTAAACCAACGGAATTGCAGTTCGTTTGCGGTTGCTTTCATAACGAGTTACCGTGTTTACGGCGCCGGTGGTTGTGTGGGGGAGACTATACCAGATCTGGTGTGGCGCTGTCGCCCCCGCAAGGGTTTCCGCAGCTGAGCGCTTTGGAAGGACTGGGGGCTGGATTCAAGAATTGGGGTTAGCATTCAAGATCGCGGCCCTGTTTCCGGGGCCGTACACCGCAAACTTGTCTTTGGTCTTGAGATACTCCAAGACCATCCCCCGCTTCTTCCCGATGATCCTGTGGAACTTGAGGCCCAGAAATTCTTCTCCCTCCATGACTTTAGGCCGTTCCGTCTTGCCCGTCGCCGGGATATAGACCTCCAGCAGCGCGTAGATCTCATCCTTTCCGTAACTAGGCTTCTCGAACTCGAACCAGCCGACAATCTTGACTATCGGGCGCTCCAACTGGATTTGGGCCCATTCGCGAAAGCGGGGCAGCTTGGTGTTGTCGGGTTCGATGACCTCGATCAGATCGCACAAGAGCAGAACCAGGTCTGTGTGCATGTTTTCGCGTGCGGCTTCGAGGCGGTCCTCGAGCCCGTTCGCCGTCAGCATCAAGCCTTTACGGTCCCACTCCGTTCCGCTGTGATTGTGTTGGGCGGTCTTCAGGTGCGTGATAAGCTGTTCCTTCAACTCGGGCGTTATGCCCGCTTCGAAGCTGGCGACGTCGTCAAGCGGCTTCAGCCCTTCCTGGATCTCGGCCGCGATCTCTTCGGGGAGCGGCTGGTTCGGCGGTGGAAGTTCTGGAAGAGGCGGAGGGACGACGCCGGACTTGTCCTGTCCGGAACACCCACTAATTGCTGCCAAACACAGGACGAGTCCCGTCAGCAGATGTATACTTTGACGCCTCATACTGCTAACCTCTGAGCGGGTACCCGTACGTTCGCCAGTCGCCATCGCTAGTCTTGGGAAAGCCCATGCAACGTGCAGCATGGGCTTTCAAGATACTTGTTTGGTTATAGTTCGCTCTTACGGCCCAGGGACTATGAACCGCTCATTCAGTTTCAGGTACTCCAGCTCCACGGCGCGATTATTGCCAAGAACGTTGACAAACCGCAAGCCGTAGAACTCGTCGCCCTTTCGCGCCCGTACACTTTCCATAGTGCCGGTTTCGGGCAAGGTTACCTGGAAAAACCACGTGGTCTCGCCGTCCATGGTGGTACTACCAGTGATTTTGACTTCTGGCCGGTTGAGCTGATCCTTCGCGAGCTGCCGGTATCGTGACAGCATGGTGCTCTCCGGTTCGAGAACCTCCAGCAGGTCGCACGCCATGAACACTACGTTATACATCTTGCGGTTGTTTGGGCCCTGCTCATAGCCTTTTGTAATGTCGCGCTCGAACATGTTTGCGACGCGTTTCAGGCCCTTTTGTCCGTAGTCCGTCCCGCTGTGCTTGTTCTTGGCGTTGAGCAGGTCGGTCTTGATGCTGTCCTTCACCTGCTGCTCGGTGGCCATTTGCTGCAGCGGCTCCAGTTCTTCTTCGTCGTCTTCACTGCGTCTGTTCCGCCTCAGTTGGGGCTGCTGTTGCTGCTGTTGTTGCTGAGCAGCCGCGGCGTCGCCGCTTACGAGGCTGTAAAGAATCTTGTATTTCGGCTCGAATGTTGCTCTGATCTCGGCCTCGATTTCCTCAGGCGTAGGCGGAGGAGGCGGAGGAGGCGGAGGAGCAGGAGGCGGTGGCGGCGGGGGCTCTTCGGCTTTGCAGCCCGAGAACACGATCAAGCATACTCCCGCCAGAAGCGTCAGAAGAAGCAATCGTTTCATGCTCTATTCTCCACAGACGTACCATGCAGACTTGCAGTAAACAGATTATACTTGACAGCATCAGAAAGTACAAACTGGCCAATCACTTGTGAGCGAGCACGCTGCAGGAGGAACGTTAACGCATGTCTTCTGAAGAGACGAGGCCTTTCGAGCGCGTCGCGCGGTACTACGAGGTTCTCGCCAATGCCCGGAAACGCTTGGAACGGGAGAGCCCGCTCCTGAGCGAGGTTTTTGAGCGTGCCCCGGGCGAGCGAGTGCTGGACCTCGCGTGCGGGACGGGGCTGCATGCATTTTGGTTCGCTCAGCAGGGCGCGAGTGTTACCGCCACCGATTTGAGCGAAGGAATGATCGCCTATGCGCGAAGCCACCGGGCTCATGAACGCGTTGACTACCGGGCCGGCGATATGCGCACGCCGCCCGCCGGCACGTGGGATCTCGCCATCTGCATGGGCAATTCCCTTTCCCTGCTCATCGCGGAGGCCGACCTCCGCCGGGTATTCTCGCGTGTGGGAGAGCGGCTGTCGCGGAGCGGACTGTTCCTTTTCCAGGTGCTGAATTATGGCCGTCCCGATGCGCGCCAGCCCCGGCACCGAGTCGAGGACGCTTTGCTCCCCGAAGGAAAGCTGGTCGCCGTCAAGAACCTTGTTCCCGTCGGGAACTACACACTGCTCGCACTGAACTTCTTTGTGGAGGAAGAACAGGGACGGTTCCAGTCCGCCGTGGACACGGCCGTCTTGAGACATTGGTCACAAGACGAGTTGATAGCGCTTGCACGGGAAAGCGCGCTGGAGACGGAGGGCCTTTACGGAGGGTTCCGCGGCGAACCGTTCGAGACGTCGGTCTCGCCGGACCTCATCGTCCTGCTAAGAAAGGTCTGAGAGGGCTGGGGACGCAGGATTCTCGAGCATTCGTGGTAGACTAAAGATATGGAGAAAACTGTACGTGTATTCCGAACGCATGGCGAAGCCGAGAGGGCAGATCGCGAGTATATTCGCTCCCTGACGCCGCAGCAGCGGCTGGATCTGTTGGTTGAACTGGTTGAAAGGGGCAACCATGGCGCTACATCCCGACTTGCGCGCGTTTATCGAGTTGTTAAACTCCCACGGCGTTGACTATGTGGTTGTTGGCGCGCACGCCATGGCCTATCACGGCTGCCCGCGCTACACGGGGGATATCGACCTCTTTCTGCGGGTTTCTGACGAGAACGCGCAGCGCATGGAACGGGTCATATGTGCTTTCGGGTTCAAAGACACGGGACTCAGCGCCCGGGACTTCAGCGAGGAACACCAGATCATCCAGCTCGGCTTTCCGCCGAACCGCATCGACCTGCTAACGACATTGACCGGGGTTCCGTTCGATGACGCGTGGTCTGGGGCCGTCAGCGCACGATTGGAGGGGCTCCCCGTCAGGATACTGAGCCGGGAACATCTGATTGTGAACAAGAAGGCGCTCGGCAGAGCCAAGGACTTGGCCGACCTCGAGTGGCTCGGGGGCGAATAGCAAGGGGGACATCTGGCCTCCCCTCCGGCAAACAAGAACGGCCGCAGGAGAAATCCCGCGGCCGCCGTGGAAATCTTGGATCACGCGTTGATTATCAACCGTAAGGGTCGTTGGTGCCTGACAGCAGGTCCATCATGGCCACCCAGGAAGCACAGATTGGGAATTCGCCGGGGTACCGGATGAATTCCACGTGGCCATCCATATACAGGCAGTTGCCGCCCACGCGACGGCACATCCGTCAAGTTTGTGGCTGCGTTTCGGGGATGGCGGATACAACAGAAGGCTGGCGCTCGGGCACACCGCGTAAGTAGGGAAAAGCGGCGCGCGCCACATCAGACTCGCGCCGATTGCACGCACCGTATCAGATGAGACCGATGTGCCTTCCCGCGCCTTTCGTGTGACTGCGCCGCTCTTCAACTCCCGTACATCCACCCACGCAGCCCGATACCTCCTGCATGGGCCTTCATCCACTTACATTTTACGGTGAACCGTCGAGTTTGTCCACTCATTTCGGGTAGATTCAGGGATTTCTCTCGCGGCAAGCGGTTTATTCGCGGAATTCTAGTTAGGATACGAGGGGGGAGGTAGTTTAACATGAGGGACAGTAATGGGTTGAGTGGCGTTCCCGGCTCATTTTGCTGCCGCGCCGACCTTGTTTTCGGCTGTGCGTTCCAGTACAACAATTGCGGAACGTCTTCCAACAAACACGCAGGCTGCGTGCCCATAGGGGAATTCCTATGACAGCGTTTCTTGTGCCCTTCGCAATCGTGGTGGCTTCGGCGGCTGCCGTTAATGGCCCGACCGTCATTGTCGACGTGGACGTGAACGACGAGGTGTATGGCCGGCCGCAACCGATGACCGAAGCCGATGTGGACTCCCTGGTGGGGCGCCTGCAGGATGGCGGGTGCGAGGTTCTCCTTATTCGCACGGGGTATCTTGGCGTGTTGCCGTACCGCACGGAACTGAGCTACCCCATGCAATTTGATGAGGATCACGCCCGTCTCCATCAGTCTCCGGTGCTCGGCGACGTGGAGGGCTACATTGCGAACCGCAAGGAGGTCATCGAGCGGTACCGGGCCTTTCTTGAGGCGTGCAATCCGCCCGAAGCCTTCATCAACGCTGCTCACAAACGCGGCATGAAGGCCATTGTCTGGATTGATATGTACGACAACTTCTATCCCGGGTACCGGTCGAAATTTCTCGAAGATAACCCTCACTGCGTGTGGACTGCCCGCGACGGCAAGCTGCGGTTCCCGGGCCTGATCAGCTATGCCTTCCCCGAAGCGCGCGCGTTCTGCGTGTCCCAGGCGAAAGAGTTGTTGGCTCTCGGGGCCGATGGCATTCATTGTTCGACCAGCGCCCATTGCCGCCACATGCCCAATTCGCACAAGACCGATTTCTACGGTTACGAACAGCCCGTGGCGGACGCATTCAAAGCCCGCTACGGCGTCGATATCCGCGCCGCCGGCGATTTCGACAAGGAGTCCTGGCACGACATCAAAGGCGAGTTTGTCGTTCAGCTCTACCGGGAGCTCGCTGAGGTCTGCCACGCGCAAGGCAAGGAACTCTGGATTGGCCTCCAACTTGGCCGCTACACTCAGTTCACGGTTGACCCGCATTTTGGCACCTACGATGTCGTGCGATACTCGAATCATTGGAGAACCTTGGTAGACGAGGGTATCGCGGACGCGTTCATACTCGGCGACTACGAGATCGCGGCGAATCCCGAGGCCTCTTATTGGTCGCTCAAAACGGATATCCAGCGCGCCGAGGGCCAGGACCTGTTTCAATGGGCGGCTGCCCACTACCGCGAATATTGCGCCGGCAAGACGAAGTTATACTTGTTTTCGGAATGGCTTCCGGGAGAGGCTGATGCGCTGGAACAACGCATGAGCGAGTGGGCCGGGCGCGTGCTTCAAAACGGGTTCGACGGCATCGACGTGCACGAAGCATGGAATTTCGAAGGGCCTGCCGAAAAGATGAGCGTGCTGAAACGGTTTTCCAATACCCTCAAGGGACGAACCGAGTAGGACCAAGACTGGGGAGGTCTGGCATGGCTACTGCAACGTTATTCCGCGAGAACAGGACCATTATTTCGGGCTCAGGCACATGCCTGTTCATGCTCGTATCACTTCTGTCTGCCGCGGCCCCGTCCGGCGGGGCGGTTTACGATGTGCGCGAGTATGGTGCGACCGGCGACGGCGCGACGCTCGACACGGCAGCCCTGCAGAAGGCCATCGACTCATGCCACGAAAATGGCGGGGGCGCGGTGTATTTCGCTCCCGGACGTTATCTTTGCGGGACGCTGTTCCTGAAGAGCCACGTGCGGTTATACGTGGATGCGGGCGCGGTGCTCTTGGGCAGCACCAATCTGGAGGACTACCCCGAGACGGTCCAGGGATTCCGGTCGTTTACCGACAGGTACAGCACCCGCAGCCTCATCTACGCCGAAAAGGCCGAGAATACTGGCATGGAAGGTCCCGGCGCGATCGACGGGCAGGGCGGGGCGTTCGACGGAGAGTACAAGGTCCGGCCTTACCTGATCCGCATCGTCTCGTGCAAAAGCGTCCGCATGAACGGAGTCACCCTCCGGGACAGTCCCATGTGGACCGTCCACTTCCTCGATTGCGACGGGGTGGCTGTTGACGGGGTTACGATCCGCACGCGGGTGAACAAGAACAACGACGGCCTCGATATCGACTGCAGCGAGAACGTGCGGATCAGCAACTGCGACATCTGGAGCGGCGACGATGCCATCGTACTCAAGAGCACCGCGTTTCGTCCCACGAAAAACGTCGCCATCACGAATTGCCTCCTCAGCAGCAACTGCAACGCACTCAAGATGGGCACGGAATCCAACGGGGGGTTCCAGCAGATTGCCATCAGCAACTGCGTGGTCTACGACAACGGCCTCGCAGGCGTGGCTCTGGAGATTGTCGACGGGGGGACGATGGACGGCGTGGTCGTGTCCAATCTGGCTATGAAGAACGTAGGGTGCCCGCTGTTCATCCGGCTGGGCAATCGCGCACGCCCTCCCGTGGACGGTATGGACGCGCCTGGCGTGGGCGTTTTGCGCAACGTGACCGTCAGCGGTATCGAGGCGTCGGGCGCAGGTCCAGTGGGCTGCTCCATCACCGGTAGTCCTGGCCACTTCGTGGAGAATGTTACGCTCAGCAACCTGCGCTTTTCATTCGCCGGCGGCGAACACGCCCGCGAGGATATCTACGCTGTTCCTGAAAATGAAGACAAGTACCCCGAGCACTCGATGTTCGGGAAACTGCCCGCTTACGGTTTCTTCGTGCGCCATGTGCGCAACTTACGCATGGACAACGTCGAGGTGGCCTGGGAGCAGCCCGACGGCCGGCCCGCCATGGTCTGCGACGACGTCGAGGGATTCGACATCGATGGTTTTGACGGCATGGCATCGCCCGAGCAGAAAATGCTTATCGGGTTCCGAAATGTCCGCAACGCTTTTATCCGCGGGTGCATACCCGGCGAAAACGTGAGCACCTTTTTGCGGGTTGACGGTTCCGGAAGTCGAAACGTCGTTCTCGAGGCCAACGCCATCCCGGAAGGTGTGACGCCCATGGAGGGCGCCTCCGAAGACTAGGTCCGGGAACTGGTGCGCATGGTGTTCCATGTTCCCCGAAGTGGCGGGGCAGTCGGGAGAGCAGCGGCGTCAGGTAGGTTCACTTTTCACGGCGGGATACTCGAGGCGTGTAGCGTAGTTGCGTCCTCTGCGGCGGGAAGCGCTTGACAAGCCCTTTCTTATTTGGCAGAATTGCCAACTAATCAGGAGGCTGTCATGGACGCGAAAACGCAGGCACGGTATGAGGCTCGGGCGAAGGTCATCAAGGCCATGGCCCATCCCACCCGGCTGTTTATGGTTGATCAACTCGCGAAGGGCGAGAAATGCGTCTGCGAATTGACGGAGATGGTCGGCGCTGACATCTCGACCGTGTCGAAGCATCTCTCGCTGCTCAAGAACGCGGGCATTGTACAGGACGAAAAGCGTGGCTTGATGGTGTTCTACACCCTGCGGACACCCTGCGTGCTGAAAGTGTTCGCGTGCATTGAGGGAGTCATGAGAGAGAAGGCGGCGGAGGCGTTGGCGGCCATCGAGTCGTAGTGTCACGGTGACGGGGACCGAAGGGTCCCCCTTTTGTTGCCCGCCTACTTGGTTATTTGGTGAGAAGGGACAAAGTTATGACCGATTGGAAGCAGGAATGGAAGCCGTTGGCCGTGCTGGTTGTCGGGTTTCTGGTGTGCTTTTTCCTG
>Ga0116185_1002144_pt1 | contig 18721 bp, 11 predicted proteins | sample AD_JPNNA7_MetaG_FD_89754 | JGI IMG/M metagenome (GOLD analysis project Ga0116185, IMG submission 89754) | Active sludge microbial communities of municipal wastewater-treating anaerobic digesters from Japan - AD_JPNNA7_MetaG | ecosystem: Engineered > Bioreactor > Anaerobic > Digestate | place... | reverse complement strand
TGGGTTGAGAAATATCTTCCAGATTTACTGCACCAAAACTATGCTGACACATTTTAACAAACTGAATAATTTTGTCGGGGTCATTTTCGCCTTTTTCGTTTTTGCTGTCAACACACAAAGCAACAGCATCAACGCCTCCCAAATATTTCATTAAAAAAGCTTTTCCTTCCATAACACCCAATCCACCTGCGGGCGTACAATCGCCATCGCCTAATACCCGGGTAGAATCGCTCACAACAGCTACTAAATTTCCTCTGTTTGAGAGCTCGTACGAACTAACATTATTATCGCGAATATTAGTAGATACTTTAGAAACGCCAGGAGTATACCAAACATTAAACCAGTTAAAACCGGGCACAGGAGCTTTGGGTACAACCTGTACTTTTCCTCCATAAAATTTATGTGCTTCTTCTGATAATTTCTTTAGAAAAGCTGTTTTTGCTTTTGCAATTTGTTCTTGTGAAAAATTGTCAGGGAACGCTTTATCGAGGTTTTCCAGGTTTAAATGTATGGGTTCCATAAATATTTGTTTTTTAAAATTAATAAGGGTAATCCTATTTAAAAAGCTGACAAAATTATAAAATATATTGTTTAAATCTAATGTTTACTTATTTGCATAAATATCAATAATTTTTAAAACCAGCTGTACTGCTTTTTCCATACTTTCTACCGATACATATTCCATTTTCCCATGGAAGTTATGTCCGCCGGCAAATAAGTTCGGACAGGGTAATCCCATAAAAGAAAGACGAGCCCCATCGGTACCTCCGCGAATAGGAACAATTTTAGGAACAATTCCTAATTCTTCCATCGCTTTTTGCGCATTTTCAACTACATGGAATGTTTTTTCTACCTGTTCACGCATATTATAATACTGATCTTTCATTTCTAATACGACTGTATTTTCGCGATATTTTTTATTCATGTAATCAACTGTTTGTTGAATAAAGACTTTTTTCGCTTCAAATTTTTTACGGTCGTGATCACGAATAATGTATTGAATACTTGCATTTTCAACAGCACCTTCCATTTTAATAAGATGGTAAAAGCCTTCATAATCTTGTGTAAATTCGGGGCGTTCGTTAACTGGAAGCATCCCGTTAAACTCCATTGCCAGAATTAGCGCATTAATCATTTTATTTTTGGCATATCCCGGATGAATATTTTGTCCGTTAAATATTACTTTAGCATGAGCCGCATTAAAATTCTCATATTCCAACTCGCCTATTCCTCCACCATCTAGCGTATATGCAAATGCCGCATCGAATTTTTTTACATCGAATTTATCTACGCCACGGCCAATTTCTTCATCGGGAGTAAAGCCAACTCTAATATCGCCATGTTTTATTTCGGGATGATTAACTAGATATTGAATGGCGGTCATTATTTCTGCCACACCTGCTTTATCGTCGGCTCCTAACAAGGTATTACCATCGGTTGTAATTAATGTTTGTCCTTTGTATTCGGCTAATTCAGGGAATTCGCTGACAGCAAGAATAATGTTTTTTTCTTTATTCAGCACAATATCTTTCCCATCGTAATTCTGTATAATTTGCGGATTGATATTGGCTCCCGACATATCGGGACAGGTATCCATGTGAGCAATAAACCCGATAGTGGGAATTTTTTTGGTGGTATTTGCCGGGAGTGTTGCCATTAAATAACAATGTTCATCGAGCGAAATATCTTTTAAGCCCATTTCTTGCAATTCTTTTTGCAACACTTTTGCCAAATCGAATTGTTTTTTAGTACTTGGATATGTATCTGAAGTATCATCAGACTGTGTATCGATTTTTATGTATTTCAAAAATCTTTCAAAAACTTCTTTTTTCATAATTATTAATATTTAAATTTTTACCACAGAGGAAACAGAGTACTCACAAAGAGCACAGAGTTTAATATCCATGGATTAATCGTTTAATACCATCTTTTAATTTAAGTACATTAAAATTTATTAGTAAACCAATTCTGCATTTAGATAATTTCAAATATGTTAAAACTTGAGCCATATGAATATTATTTATTGCATCAACTGATTTTATTTCAATAACCACGTTATTTTCAACAAGTAAGTCCATTCTATAACCACAATCCATTTTTATTTCTTCGTAAATTAATGGAAGTGGTTTTTCCTTTTCTACAAATAATCCTGATTTAGTAAGTTCATAAAATAAACATTCTTTATAAGCAGATTCAAGTAAACCAGGACCAAGATTACTATGAACTTTAATTGCACATCCAATAATTTTTTCAGTTATTTCATTTTCTTTCATTTTTCTCTGTTATCTCTGTGCCTGCTCCGTGAACACTGTGGTTATTTTGTTACTAATCCTCTTCTTTTGCTCGGAAAGATTCCCATACAAAGTATGCAATTAGTGCAATAAACGCAACTAAAGCAGTAACTTGTGCTCCAACCCCATTTTCGTCGCTCCAAACATTTAGATTCATGGCTTCCCCATCACCCGTAAAGAAAATAATGAATGCGCCAATTACGCCAAACAATGCGGCTCCTGCAATAAATCCGGATGATATAAGAATTCCTCGTTGAACACGCGCGTTAGAAAGCTTTTCGCTTTTCGTGCTTTTTGAAAACCAATGATTCAGTAATCCACCAACTACAAGCGGTGTATTAAGCGGAAGTGGAATAAACATACCCAATGCAAAAGCAAGGGGTGATATTTTTAACCAGTTTATTAAAATAGAAATAACTGCTCCAATCCCTAATAAAACCCAACTTACGCCTGTTCCCGACATTAATGGTTCAATAATAGCAGCCATTGCGTTTGCTTGTGGGGCTGTCATAGGTTGTGGATGTTCCGGTGTTTGAACAAAACCATAGGCTTGATTTAAAATAAATATAACAATACCTACTGTTGCAGCCGAAACCAAGGTTCCTAAAAATTTAAATGATTGTTGTTTTTTGGGTGTTGTTCCTAGCCAATAACCTACTTTTAAATCGGTAATAAAGCCGCCTGCCATTGATAAAGCAGTACAAACAATTCCTCCAATGATTAATGAGCTTACCATGCCCTGCCATCCTTTTAATCCAATAGAAACCAGCACAACAGAAGAAAGAATCAAGGTCATTAAGGTCATTCCCGAAACAGGGTTTGAACCTACAATTGCAATTGCATTTGCAGCAACAGTGGTAAATAAAAATGAAATAATTAATACTGTTAATAAGGCAACGATTGCTTGAATCATCGTAATTTTAACACCAAAAATTAAAAAGACGAAAACCGCTATTAGGGTTAAACCTATTAATAACATAACGAACGACATTTTTAAATCTTTTTGTGTTCTTTCAACATTCGCTTCCGCATGTGTTTTTGTTCCCATACCAAAAGCAAGTTTAAAAGCACTTCCTATTACACCCGATGATTTTATAATTCCTATAATACCGGCCATTGCAATAGCACCAATACCAATTGGACGAACATAGGCTTTAAAAATGGCTTCTGCCGACATGGCTTCAAACGGATTTACGCCTCCGCCCAATGTTGCTACAAGATTTCCTATTTCGTTAACCAATGGTATTAAAACAAGCCATGATAATAGCGAACCAACCGTTATTATGAGTGCATAACGGAGTCCTACCAAATAACCAAAACTAAAAATTAAGGCACTAACATTAAATTTAAGAACCATTTTAACTTTGGTGGCAAGTGTTTCTCCAATAGGAATAATGCGTGTTGTAATTTCTTCGCTCCAAAGTTTAAAAGCAGAAAAACAAAAATCGAAAAGTCCACCAATGATACCACTTACAATAAGTAATTTTGCCTGACTACCTCCTTTTTCACCGGTCATAAGTATTTCGGTGGTGGCAGTAGCTTCCGGAAAAGGAAGTTTTCCATGCATATCTTTTACAAAATACTTGCGGAAAGGAATTAAGAATAATATACCTAAAAATCCTCCCAGCAACGAAGAGAAAAATATTTGCCAAAAATCTACTTGAATTTCGGGATATTTTGCTTGTAGAATATATAAACCGGGAATGGTAAAAACCGCTCCGGCAACAATAACCCCCGAACAAGCACCAATAGATTGGATAATTACATTTTGACCCAATGCATTTTTTTTACGCATGGCAGCAGAAGCTCCTACAGCAATAATAGAAATAGGAATAGCGGCTTCGAATACTTGTCCAATTTTTAACCCTGAATAGGCCGCAGCGGCCGAAAAAATAACAGCCATTAATAAGCCCATAACAACCGACCAAGTTGTAATTTCGGGGAACAAACCGGAAGCAGGCATTACTGGTTTGTATTCTTCGCCCTCTTTTAATTCGCGGTATGCGTTTTCGGGCAAACTTTTAGTTTCGGAAATATGTTCAGACATAGTTTAATTTTTTTAGAGGTCTAAACTATAAAAAAAAAATGAAATAGAGAGATATAAGGAGCGTTAATTTGCATTTTTTTTATTATTAAATAAATTTTTACTGAAATAAATTTTTTAAAAAAGTATAAAACAGATTATACCGATGACATATATGCTTTCGGTATAAGTATCTAACTTAACAGAATAGTAAAGCCGAAAAATCAAATTTCTAAAAATTTATGCAAAAATATTGTATTCTAATCAATGAATTATCGGCGAGTTAGGAATTACTTAGATAGATTGTAAATTTACTCTCGGTCAGAATTCGAAACGCAACGCTTTTCTTATTAACTTTTTGCTTGATCAAAAAGTTACAAATCCCGATGGCTATCGGGACAAGGCTGTCAGAAAATTTCTTCAAAACTTCGGTTCTGTTTTTTTCCCGAAACCGAAACTCTTCATTTCAGAAAAATTGAATTCTTATATTGCGTTTTCTTAGCGCAAGTCCTCCAGCACAATACAGAACCTTGTTTTGTTACAAAATTTCCTGAAGGCCATTCTTCTCTGTTTATAATTTTTTTTAATTTTAAATGTTAATTTTAAATACCTAACTTCTGTATTTATCTTTTCTTTCTCAATTCTCGCTCTGACACTCACTCTTATCTTCCGGGCTGCTTTGCTAAAATTCTAATTAAAATTTCATTCACGCTTGCCCTGTCCTCGCTACTTGCCTGCCGAATGGCATGGTTTTGCCGGGCTTACACGCATTTATCGATTATTAGACACTTTCCAGCCGTATTAATTTTTAACATTGGAAACCTGCCACCGGCAGGCTGGTTGGGCATTCATTTATAACTTTCTATTTTTAAATAATACTTTTTTACTTAAAAAAATAAGTTTTAATTGTTTTTGCGTTTTCTTATCACAAGCTATCTGCACAAAACAGAACCTTGTTTTGAATCAAAATTTCCTAAATGCCATTCTTCACTTTGATTAAAAAAATAATTTTGAAATCTTATTAGGCGCATTAATTATCGTCTTGTCCTGAAATAGGTTTACACTAAAAATTGCAAAATGCTGAGTTTGTGTATGAATGTTTTTTTCTTATATTTGTTAATTAAATAAAAAACCATGAAAAAACATGCTGTATATTTTACCTTCATTTTATTCTTATTTTTAAATTTTACAAAATTACAAGCAACAACGGTTACAATAGGCACGGGTACTTCTAGTCAAAGGCAACCTTTTGGAGTTTTGTTTGGTTATGAACGAAGTGCTGCTCTTTATACCAATGCAGAAATTGGAGGAACCGGTAATATTTCTGCTATTGCATTTTATGTGGCGACATCCAGTACCATATCTGTTCCGGTAAAGTTGTATTTAAAAACTACAACAGGCACAACCCTGACTGCTGATACCTGGGCAAATATGATTCCCGGCGCAACTATGTACGAAGGAACACTTACTTTTTCGTCTAGCGGTTGGAATACTTTAAATTTAGGTACGGCATTCTCTTATAACGGAAACAATCTTATAATTTTAGTAGAAACGAATTATGGAGATACAGGTACTTCATTAACAAAACCCGCATTTAATTATACTTCTTCTACTTCTCGCCATCAATATTGGTATCAGGATAATACGCCTCCAACATCTACCGGATTAATAAATTCGAATAGACCGAATGTGCAAATTACTTATACTCCTTTTGGAGTTACTCCACCTGTAAACGACCAATGTTCAGGAGCAATTACAGTTACTTGTGGTTCTTCTACTAATGGAACAACGGTAAATGCCACTACCACCGGAGATCCAACCGCTACTTGTGTTACGGCAATTACCGCTCCGGGAGTATGGTATAAATTTACCGGCGATGGTTCCGATGTAACTGTTGACCTTTGTGGTGCTACATACAATTCGAAATTGAGTATTTATACAGGCTCTTGTGATTCCCTTGTATGTTTAACAGGAGAAGATGATGATTTTACAGCTTGCGGAGGCGATGATCCATCTATTACTTTCAACTCTACTTCCGGAACAACCTATTATTTCTTTGTGCATGGTTATGGAACAGAAACAGGAACATTTACCCTAAATGTAGCTTGTAGTTCCGTTACACCGCCTAATTGTCCAAATCTTTCTTCTCCGGCTAATAATGCTACCAATGTAGGGGTTGTTTCATCTCTAAACTGGACAGCTCCAACAGGAGGAGGGAATGTAAATTATTATAAATTATACTTCGGAACCAATAACCCACCTACCAATATTTTAAATGGTACTAATATTGGAAATGTTTTAACTTATTCATGTACCATGTTGCCCAATACGACCTATTATTGGAAAGTTACAGCTGTTAATGCAGCCGGAGAAAGCAACGGATGTACGGTACGACAATTTGAAACAGGAATAGCAACTACGTTAATCATAGATACTTCTTCCAATGACCCAACGGAATTAGTGCAAAATTATTTAATTTCCGGTTGTTTGGAAGCCAAAAATGTAACTTTTAAAGGCAAAAGGGCTCAAATTGGAAATTTTTTTGGTGGAAGCAATACGGTTGGTTACGAACAAGGATTGGTATTATCGTCTGGTAATGCCAAAGATGCAGAAGGTCCTAATTCATCATCAACGAAAACGACACAAATAGGCCTACCCGGAGATGCTGATATTGATGTGATTTCAGCACCTAGAAAATCATATGATGCTGCTGTTCTCGAATTCGATTTTAAGTCAAATTGTGATACTATTTTGTTCCGATATACCTTTGCCTCGGAAGAATATAATGAATATGTAAGTTCTGTTTATAATGATGCGTTTGGGTTTTTCTTAACAAGTTTAAGTACTTCCGGTCCTCAATACAATAAAAAGAATATTGCCTTAATTCCGGGAACATCAACTCCGGTAACTATCAATAATGTAAATAATGGATTTGCAAAAGTTGGAATTTGTGGACCCGGTCCCGGAATTAATAGTTCTTATTTCCGCGATAATGCATGTACTCCATATCCATATAATATTGGGTGTGATGGTTTAACTACCATACTTACTGCAACAGCTTCTGTTAGAGCATGCGAATGGTATCATATTAAGTTGGTCGTTGCCGATGTAAATGATCAAATATTTGATAGTTGGGTATTTTTAGAAGCCAACAGTTTTTTTACAGAAAGTTGTATTGGTATCGATGTTTCTAATCCTCTTACAGGGAAAAATACCTGGGAAGGTAGCGAGTACGATGTTACATTTAAAAGAAAAACTTCTTCCAAAGAAAAAAGTGTTATAGATGTTAGTTATCCTATAACCATCAATTATAAAATTGAAGGAACAGCTAATCAGGGGATAGATTATGCCTCTGTACCTAATTCTGTTATTATTCCTGTGGGAGATACTTCCGTTACTGTTACTTTAAAAACGTTTAACGACTGTATTACAGAGGGTGTTGAAACAATTATTTTTTCTATCAATGATGCTTGGAACTTACGGGATACTATCTTCCTTAAAGATTCTCTTGGTTTACATGGAAATATTCAAGAGCCAGATCAATCCATTTGTCAAGGACAATCTATAACTTTACATGGCGTTGTTTCTGCATTTTCTAATTATTTATGTACATGGAATTCCGGTTCAACTTTCATTTCGCATAATCAAAATATTACCGTTAATCCAACAACAACTACTACTTATAATTTTACCGCTTCCGATTCTTGTGGAAACACATTTAATGATATTGTTACTATTTCTGTTTCTTTAAATTCAATACCCCCAACACCTGTAATAACAACTAATGGGAATGTATTGGAATCGGATGCTACAACAGGAAATCAATGGTATAACGATTCCGGTATAATTATAGGAGAAACAGCGCAATCATATATTCCAACAAGTACAGGCAATTACTATGTTATTGTTACAGATTTAAATGGTTGTATTTCTAATATTTCTAATGTAATTAATGTATTATTTACAGGAATTACAAACAATCAAATCAATGAAACAGGGGTGTACTTATATCCTAATCCTTCAAACAAATATATTACTATTGAAAGCAAATCTATATGCAATGATGGGCTGGTTTCTATATATAATATTAAAGGAGAATTACTTTTACAAAACTCATTTCAGCAATCAAAAATAAAAATTGATATTTCGATGCTGACAAAAGGGATATATTTTGTAAAAGTAAAAACAGACAATGGAATAGTTGTAAAGAAATTAGTTAAAGAATAAATTGTCTGGAATGCTTATATATATTGTGCGAACTAAATTTTTGTATTCTCAAGTATCTTAGGATCTTGTCTACAATCAAAAACTGTTGCAACAATTACAAAATGACCATCAATTAAATAAACTATCTTGTAATGTCCATCCACAAGATAACGTATTTCTTCATTTCGGTGTTTAAGTAATTCCTCAATTTGTCCGATTCTAGGGTCCTTTTCTAGCAGGAGAGTCTTGTCTACGATTGAATTTGAGATTTTGTCTGCCACTTTTAAAGTAGCCACAGAAAATAGATAATCATGAATACGTTGAAGGTCTTCAATAGCAGAATCAGTCCAAAGAACTGTTATTTCCATGAACTAATTTCTTTCTTTAGTTTTTTAGCATTAGTTACTCTCTTGTTTTTATAGTCGTCTAATGCTGAGTCAATACGTTTTTCGTACTGATCAAGTGTCATGGGTTTAACTTCTTCTTCATACATTTTCTTTCTTTCCTGTCTCAACATTTTTTCAAATTTTTCAAGAATGCTACTATTGGCAGTTCTTAAGAACTCTTGTATGAAATGTATTTTTCTGGTCTGTAAGTCCATCGTTTAAAATTTGTTTCGTAAAGATACAAAATAAATAAATATTTCTGTCACCCGTCAAAAAATAAATCGAATGTCTAAATCTATTTTGCACGCGTTACACTGCGTTAAACGCGCGCGAACGAGAGGACAAGACAGCCTTTGTTACCGCAAGTGTATTTTTATCGTTTAGTAAGCAATTCAAATAACTTTTCATTTATGTAATAGTTTCCAGTTCCTAACTTTTCCTTTTTTAAGATTTTATCTTCAGCAAGTTTATTTAGATAATTTGCCGCCGTTAATCTTGATACGCCTAAATCATTTACAATAAATTCAATTTTAGTGTATGGATGTTTAAATAAGTTATTTAATAAGTCTTGACTATAAAACTTGTACTTATCTCTTAGTTGATGCTTATATTCAAACATTAACTCTTTGATATTTAAGATTAAGGCTATCGTTTCTCTAGCTGTTTCCTCAATACCTTTAATCATAAAAAGAATCCAATCTTCCCATACGTCTTCATCTCGCACTTTTTGTAAATACATGTAATAATCGGCTTTATGTTTTATGATGTAACTGCTTAGATATAAAATCGGAAGATTCTGCAACTTTTCATTTATCAAATAGAGTATATTAATGATTCTTCCGGTTCTTCCATTACCATCGTAAAAAGGATGAATGCTTTCAAACTGAAAGTGTATAATTGCCATTTTTATTAATGGATCAATGTTACTCATTTCTGAATCATTTATATATTTCTCCAAATTGGTCATAAGCCGTTGAATTTCATCGTAATTTTGAGGTGGAGTATAAATAGTTTCACCCGTTGCCGCATTTTTCAATGCAGTTCCCGGTAGTTTTCTAAATCCGGCGCTGTTATCTTCTAATACTTCTTGGATTTGTAAAATCGTTTTGTTTGTTAATAATCCGCTTTTTGAGGTTAACTCAAATCCTTTTTTTAATGCTGAGATATAATTCTGAACCTCCTTTGCATTAAGCGATTTAAATGATTCGAGGTTTAATTCAGATTTATATAAGTCGTCATGCGTGGTAATAATGTTTTCAATAGCAGAGCTATCTTTTGCTTCTTGAAGTCCAAGCGTATTAATTAAGATATTTTGATTTGGAATAGTTGACGCTATTCCTTTTAATTCCGCCAATGCTGCATGTGCAGCAGGTAGACTTTTCAACACTTTTTTTGTTTCTAAGTCAATATTAAATGGAAGTTCGGATAATTCAAACGGTTTCATTGTGTAAAGATATTTCGATTTTCTATACAAATATAATCTCTTTTGTAAAGAAAACAAATATTTCTATACATAATGTGATTTATAACGGTTTGGCGGTATGGTTAGTTGCCGATTTCGAAGCACTTTCCTATCGAGTTACAACTAATTTTGATACGAGCAGTGCTGCTCTAATACGAACTGTACCGGCAATTAATTATACCGCGTGTTACCGCCTGGTGTTCTGTCTTTCAGTCTTGCAAACCATTGTCATTATTCAGTTTCTCTGTCATTGTCATTTTACTTTCTTGTCTGTCTGTGTCGGCTCGTGTGTCAGCGTTTTTTATTTTTTTTAAGCAAATTTTTTAAAACAATTTTTCTCGGTGCGTTGGCTTTGCAAGCTCTTTGACAAAGCTTTGGTTGTAGCGTTGGCTTGTGTGGCTTTGGCAATGTGCTTGCAATTCTCTTTGGCCTAAACTAATTAATAATCAAAGAATTTCTTACTTTTGCAAATTTAGTAATTTATTTTTCTATGGCACGAAGAAAGACAGTTAATGAAACAGGAATTTTAAGAGTTGCTGGCATACCTTATCATGATGCTTGGGTAGCCTATAAATGCGTGAGTTGTCAGGAAATGAACTATGTTCAAATTGGACAGAAATTGTTAACCCCACAAGAGGCAATTGAAACAGCCGTTTGGAAATGCAAACATTGTGGCTTTGTACATTCTAAAGAAACAGATTTGCCTTTTGACAACTGGGAAGAAGAATACAAAAGTGCTGATGCTACAACTGCCTTAAGGTTTTGGGAGGGCTTTTTCCGAATTGCTACGGAACATCCTGAATCATATTGGAAACAATGCAATGTTTGTACTCGAATTTTGCCTTTCAATGCTTTTAGTAAACATTCAGGTTGGGGTCCTTTAGAAAAACAAATGGAATGTAGAAGCTGCAAAGGAGCAATTAATGCAGTTTTGAACCCAAAAAGAACAAAGGAACAATTACACGAATCTGCTGTTCGAAGGAGAATAGCAGATTTATTTCTTGAAGAAGAAAATGAACACATAGATTTTCAGGATTTATTTGAAAGATTTGAAGGAAAATGCTTCAAGACAAAAGAACCATTGGATATTAATCAACGTGATACTTGGGCAATTGACCATATTTTACCATCAAAATATCTATACCCACTTAAAAAAGAAAATGCAGCATTACTCTCAAAAAATGCAAACGAAAATAAAAGAGATAAGTGGCCAAGTAAGTTTTATACTAACAATGAGTTAATTGAGCTTGCAAAAATTACAGGAGCAAATATTGATTTGATTTCAAATAAACTCCCAATTATGAATCACAATATAGATGTTAACAAAGGAGTTGAACGATATTTGCAAGTGCGAGAGAAATCGGATCTGCCAAAACGCATAAAAGAAATCAAAAAAATTCTACTTGTTTATGAGTTGGTAGATAATCTTACTCCAGAAAACAAAAAATTGCTCGGTTTTGAATAATCTATACTAATACGAGATATTGGTGCGAAGTAACCGTTCCCTTATCTCTTATACCGTGTGATTCGCAATGCTCTACACTTTCATCAAATAAGTCAGCAGTTTTAAACCAACGTTTACTGATTTTTTGAAGTTCTAATGCCATATCACACTTATTGCTTTTTCCTAAATGTAAAACAAAAGCCCCATCTTTTTTCAATCGCTCCCTTGCTTGTCTAAATATGGATTCGTAAATAGCAAAGTCAATTTTTTGTCTTTCATCTATAAATGATTTAGGTTGATGCTTAAAATCAATTTCAGACCATCCTGTAAACCAAATTCTAATCCAGTTAGCCAAATAAAATCTAGTACTATCAAAGAATGGCGGTGAAGTAATAATTGCATCAAGGTCATTAATTTCTTGTGGCCAAACGATTGTAGTATCTTGATTGTATATTTTCCCATTTTTAAAATTAAATGGTAATTCTTCATTGATTACCCTGTTTACTTTTTCGCAAAGCTTTTCAATAAGATTTTTGTAAATAAAATCTCCAGTTGGCGCATAAGGAACAATTGGGTGTGAACGTCTGCTCAAAGCATAAGGCCTATTACCGTGAAGAATATGAAGTAATGAAGCAACTACTAACATTTCGCTTGGCGTAGAAGGGTAGTTTTCCTTTACAAATCTACGAGCAAGTAATATTTCTTTTAAAGTGTTTTCTTCATAATACTCAGATAACTTTTTGTTGAAACCGAAATTTTTAACTTCATCAATTTCTTTTTTTGTGCACTTATTGGCTTTAATAAAATTATCCAATGCTTCAATATAAGAATTGGATTCAGAAGAAATTGGAGCATTCACTTTAGCATAAGAGATATAGTAAGCAGGCAAACTAATATCAATGCCATATGATAATTTTCCTGCTAATGCTGCTTCAAAAGGAATTGTACCTACACCTGAAAAAGGGTCAAGCACTGAACCATTTTCAGGTACAAAGGTCTTTACAAGATGATGAGCAATTGCCGGTTTCAACTTGCCTTGGTAAGAGCAAAGGGAGTGATTATTATGCCCCCAATTTCTGCTTGAATATGGTTCTTGTTGATGAGGGATTTCATTTCTGAAATTATCCCAATTATTTTTCCAATGAAATTTTATTTTTCCATTTATAGCATTTTGTTGTTGTTCCTTAAACTCAAAAACCAATAATGATTGAGTAAGTATTTCTTGATTTCGAGAACGCCTTTTCCTTAAAATTTTGTTTTCAACGAGTTCATACCCTAAGCCCTGCATTAACTCAATTAATATGTCATCTGTATTAATATGTACACCGCTAAAAATAGAATCACCAATATCAATTAAAACTTTAGCATTTTGTGCTAACAATGGTTTTACATCATTAAAAATTTTGTACATTTCTTTAAAATAGCTTTGTGCCATCACCGGAATTCTAGAATCATAAGCATTCTTGTTAAGTTCAATCAGTGTCGCTTTCAATAAACTACTTTTTGAAGTGATATCAAATCCATTGACATAGGCATATTCCTTTTTAACATCATTAATTCCGCTAGTTAATGCTTGGTCTCTAAAAAAACGCAAATCGTTTTCAAACTGTAAATACCTTAAAAACCAAAGCTCTACTTTTGTATTTCTGAAATAATTTGTTCCATTTAGATAAGGTGGGCTTGTAATGATTGCTCCAATCTTCAAATCATTTACTCGTCCGATATTCTTAGCATTTGAAAGTATGAATTCGGGCTTTCCTTTTAGCTTATAATCAAGGTTTAAAACATCTTCTGCTATATTCCCAATTTTTTCATACAAAATTTCATCAAAGGTTTTTAGTTCTTTTTCAATTTCTTTCACTGTTTTAAACCTGACATCTCCAACTTTCTTAAGAAATGATACTGGGAGTAGACAAGAAATAACAGCTATAGTAAAAGTGTCAGCTAATAGCTCATCTTCTAATTTAACAATATCAATGTATGACCTTAGTTTTAAAATTTGCTCAAGAGTTTCATTGGGAAAATATTTTTTATCAGAAAATAGGTAATTATAAGATTCTCTAAGGGATTTATCTTCTTCAAACTTATTGAGGTTCTTCAGAACAGATTTTTGAATATCCTTTAGGTCTTTGGACAACTTTTTTCTTTGCGATTCTTTTGCCTTTAATACATTGAGTTTAGTTTGAATTAAAAACTGCAATAAAGGATTTACTTCTGAATATACTGTTGACAATCCGCAATCATCAGCAGCAAGAAGTGTTGTACCCGTTCCAGCGAAAGGTTCATAAATTAGAGCATCTGTTATTCCATAGTTTTTAATTAATGATTTTACAAAGTCAGATGAATAACCTTCAATGTATGGATACCATCTTTGAAATGGAATGTCTTTACTTTTTACAAATGTTACATCCTTTTCTGTAACGCCTTCAACTTTGTCTATCTCAGGGAGTTTTTGTTTGATAAGTCTTTTAACAACTTGATTAATTGAACGTTCTTGTTTCTCTGCAAAAAGTGCAAGTTGTTTGTATGTTTCAATACCAATTAGTTCTTTTATTTCTTGAGTTGTCAAGTCCTTAACTTTGGAATAGTAAGGTTCTTCTGGCTCACTAAACGCTAGTGTCACAGACTTATCTTTTGAATCTTCCGAAGGGTAGTCGCTGAAATATACAGCTTTATAAAATTGTTTTGTCATATTGAAACAAGTATCAGTTTATGATAGTTACTTCGCAAAGATAGACAATATTTTTTATCTGAAACTAAAAAAATGGTTTTTACATTTTTTTGGATATGCCAAAATTTACTGTTTGACAAAGCTTTGGTTGTAGTGTTTGCTTGTGGGACTTTGGCAATGTGCTTGCAATTTAGGGTTAACAGATCATTTCCATTTTTCTATTCCTTCTAGTTTTGTCTCATTAGAATATTCACAAATAATTCCAACACTATACCTTGCTCTGGTCAAAGCAACATATAACTTTGAACGACTTGTCGGTGCTAATTCAGAATTATTGTCCGCAAGCCATTTTAAAATCGGATTGGTCGGATAAATCAAAACTCTGTCAAAGGAAAGTCCTTTTGATTCTCCGAAATTCATCACACAGTAGTTTTGATCCACTTTCGTTTTTACATTTTCTCTTAACTGGACTGGTGAATAAGTTTTTAAGTATTCAGCAACATCAACTTCTCTTACAAGAAAAACTCCGTCATGGATTGTCGTCTCATTATTGCCAGAAGTTGTTGGTGGTAAATCGGAAAAGAGTTTATTTGAGAGATTGCAAATTGCTACTTTGCAACGGTAATTTGTTGTTAAAGAAGTTGTATCTCTTTCAATCTCCAATGAATCATCTTCAAAGAAATTAATGATTGCGGCTTTCTTGAACTTTTTATTCTTCGCTGAACTGTTTGTTGAATAAGTGCCTTGTCGTGGGTCACCAACCAAAAGTGTATTTGAACTTGCTTTGAAAATTAGTTTCAATAATTCCAAATCATAACCAGCCAAATCCTGAACTTCGTCAATGAAAATGTGAGAATATATTTTGCATAATCTTTCAATAACTGCTCCACCTGAATTTTCATTGCACCTGAAAACAAACTTTGATATTTTATCGGAGTAGATTTTTATTTCCTTGGAAAAGTAGTGTCGTTCAAATTCCTTTTCCTCACCAAAATAAATTGGCTGTTTAAATTTTGTGTAGCCCTTTAATCCTGATTGGCTGTTTACTAAAATCAATCCTGTGATTTGCTTTTCAAAAAGTCCCCCCTGAAAAGGTCTTACTCCGTGTTGTAGAAGAAATGAGAACCATGTTTGAACGATAACATTTGGTGGTATACACTGATTAATTTCAATTATTTTTTTTCTTATCTCCGCTTCATTCGCTTGTGTGTAGGTAGTAATCAAAATTCTTTCGTCTTTGATTTTGAGTGCCTCATTCACAAGGAAAGTTGTTTTTCCTGCTCCCGCAGCAGCAACTATGAGTTTGTTCTGATTCATCAAGCAATCGCATCCAAAATGTATTGAGGAAATTTTATTTCCTCTTTCGTTTCAAATATTTTCAAAGCACACTCAGTTTTATTTGCTTTCATATGCTTGTGTAAATCATCATCATTTGTAAAAGCAGTTCCTAAAACTGTATTCACTTTACCTCTACCGTTCTCTTTCAAGAATTTTGGTTCAAGTGTGTTGTAATTGAAAGGTTTGTTTTTACTGCCAAGAACAAGAGTTCCTAAATCTACTGTTGAATCAAAGCAAATAGTAATGTTAGATTTTGCATTTGCTCCGATGTAATCAGAATATTTATTTTGAAGTGCTGCAACATCTCCGTCATTATCCGTTACAACTACAACAGGTTTGTTCAACTTTTCTGCTATTTCCAAAAACCTGAGAAATGCTGTCCCAACTGAAATTACATCAATGCCGTTTTCAATTGGAAGTTTTCCTGCATTGGCATTCATGTATGCTTTTTGAATTACCAACTCGTCCGAATCTCCTTCAACTAAAATAGCTTTTTTGCAAAGTATTAATCGTAGCGTGTCATAACCTGAAAGATGACTGAAAAAGTTTTTTGTATCGGGTTTTAGCTCTTGTAGTTTTACCGTTTTGTTGTCATGCAATAGAATCAAACTGTCAAGCCCAAGTTTGTTCGCAACAAAACTGCTGTGAGTTGAAATCAAAATTTGTTTATCACCAATATTCTCCTTGATACTTTTTATTAACTCATTCAATTTTGTATGCGATAAATGATTTTCCGGTTCTTCAAGAAGAATGATGTTCGCCTCCTTTGACTTCTTGTGTCCTAATGCAAGTTTTGTTTTGACAATACACTGTTCGCCTTTTCCAATGTTATGAAAAGGAATATCATCCAAGTAAGTCATCAAACTTGTTTCCCAAGCATTCTTTGAAGAAAGGTCAACAGAAAGTTTTACATCCTTCTCTGAAATTTTTGCAGCAGTTTTTATTTTCTCGTTTATTGTCTTGATTGCGTTATCATCCATGAAAACCTCTTGCATTTTTCTGTACGCTTGAGTGATGTCAACAATTTCTTTGTGTTCTAAATTTTCACGGATAATTCTTGAAATATAAATATCTGAACCATTTTGATAACGATTACTTGAAGAATCAATGAGTGCCGATTTCAATGGAATACTCTTGGCTGTTATACCTTGTCTTGCAAAAGAAGTCCAAACAATATCGTAATATTCAATCGGAACGGTTTTAATATTTCCTGCATTTAAAAGTTCTACATATTCATCCTTGTATTTGCTTTCATCAAACTCAATCTTGAAAGAAATACCATTGACAGCATTACTTTTATCACTATTTCCATTTCCGTTGAATAATGCAATGTCCTCACCATCAAAATAAATTTCAATCAAAATGTGAGGTAGCGTTGCGGGCTTATTCTCACTCAAATTTTTCAGATAGACACTAACCGACTCTACATTGAAAAGGTATTGGGTCAATTCGTTTTTCAAATATCTTCCGTTTAACATTCCAGTCAATGCTAGGTGAATTGCTTCCAAGATTGTTGATTTGCCTGCTTCGTTGTCTCCCACAAGAATATTCAAACCTTTGTGCGGTTCAAATGAGAATCTACCCTTGAAGCATTTGTAATTCTCTATAATAGCCTTTGTTATGTTCATTTCAATTTCTTTATAATCTCATTCATATTGTTGACTTTATCAAAGCGATGGCAAAATTGCACTCTTTGACAAAGCTTTGGTTTCAGCGTTGGCTTGTGTGGCTTTGGCAATGTGTGCAATGTGGGTCGGCAATTGTTTTAAAAAATGTGCGGTGGGTAAAAAATAAAAAACATCGGGTCGGCTTGAGTGTCGGCTCTTTGGTCTTGTCGATATTTCTTTTTTCAGTCCTTTCACAATGGTTTACTTGTCAATTTTCTGTCTGTCGTTTCTGTTTCTACACTTGGCGGTAACGTCTTAGCGTTTTATTCATCGTTCCCCAACAAAAATACAAAAAAAATACAATGAATAAAATTTGTTAGTTATTTGTTTGAGCCAAGAAGGAATGATGAATAAAACGAAGTTGGACTATGCCAGCTACTATGGGAATGGTATAAATCCAGCGTTTATTTTTGTGCCCTTATAATCGTGCTTTTTGCAGTATGTAATTCTATTTGCTATTTATTTTTTTGAACCAGACATACTTAACCCTTGAAGACATTTGACTCTGATGGATTTAGGTATTGAATTCCAACATATTTGTAAGTGGAATTATTCTTCCATAGTAGATATATCGCCGGGGTCGGTTCCCATATACCAAGCTTTAAGTACGCGCCGCATAATTTTGCCGCTTTTGTTTTTGGGAATCTCATCAATTACCTTTATTTCCTGAGGTGTAGCTATAGATGATAGTTTATTCGAGAGTCGTAATCGTATATCGAGCTCTAAATTATCTGTCCAGGCATTTTTATCTTTTAAGCGAATATACGCAATCACTTTTTCGAATAATATTTCATCGGGAGCCCCAATTACACCCGATTCGGCTATTTCGGGAATTTCGAGCAAGGCACTTTCTATTTCGAACGGACTAATTAAATGTCCTGCGGTATTAATAATATCGTCGTTTCTACTCACAAACCAGTAATATCCCTCTTCGTCTTTATAAGCCAAATCACCGGAATAATAATATTCGTTTTTAAACTTTTTTTTATATACTTCTTCGTTGTTTAAATAGGTTTTAAACATACTATCCCAACCCGTTTTAATACAAAGATTTCCCGATAATTTGGATTCAAGTTTTTTCCCTTCATCCGAAATAATAACTCCATCCACTAGCTCGATTGGCTTACCCATAGAGCCGGGTTTAATTTCTTGTCCGGGTTTATTGGTAATTAAAATACTACCTGTTTCCGTTTGAAACCAGGTATCGTAAATATCTTTTTTTAATATTTTTCT
>Ga0116185_1002139_pt1 | contig 18729 bp, 19 predicted proteins | sample AD_JPNNA7_MetaG_FD_89754 | JGI IMG/M metagenome (GOLD analysis project Ga0116185, IMG submission 89754) | Active sludge microbial communities of municipal wastewater-treating anaerobic digesters from Japan - AD_JPNNA7_MetaG | ecosystem: Engineered > Bioreactor > Anaerobic > Digestate | place... | reverse complement strand
TTTGCTGGCATCAAACCAGTACTTATCGAAATATTTGGGAAATAAAGGCTTACAACCAATTTATTGCCAAGCAACAACTGGAACTCTTAACTCGTACGTGTCTTGAGAAGCAAGTGAACGTTTTGCGGCTTGGCGTAGTGGCGGAATTTTAGCACAAAAGTTCAATCGAAGAACTGCACTTGAACCTACCACAAAATTGTCAACCGAAGCACTGAACCCGCCATTACGCCAAACTGCTGTTGGCAGCTGGTGTTCTGTCGTCCGTGACTGTATACCATTGTCGTTGTTGAGTTTATGTATCATTTTTTGCCGGGTTGTGCGTTGCGTTTTTTATTTTTTTGAAGCGTTGGAAATTTTTTAAAAACAATTTTGTCTTGCGTTGGCTTTGCAAGCTCTTTGACAAAGCTTTGGTCTATGCTTGGGCTTGTGCGGCTTTGGCAATGTGCTTGCAAAATGCGTTGGCTAAATGAAGTATCTAAAATCATAGGCTTTGTTTCCAAGTTCTTCTAATTGTTTTCCCATTACTGAAAGTCTTTTTGAAAAGTCAATCGTTACAGGCATTGTCTTGTATAATTCTGCACCGTTCCAATTCATCTTCGTCAGTTTTAAAATATCGTTGGCTACTGTTTCAATTGGGTCTGTTCCTCTAAATCTTTTTATTAACAAAGGTGTCGGAATGCCACGTTTGCCTTGATAGTATGGTTTTGCAAGTTCGTTGCTTTGAACCAGTCCGTGTGTCCACAACAAGAAACTAAATTCGTCTAATTGAATGATTGTTCCTCTGTCAATAGGGAACCCGTCAAATTCATGTCCGCTACCATCTTTTTTTTTGCGAAGTTTAATGGCTCTCCAATTGCTGAACTGTTGAATCTGCAAAAGTTCAATGTTGTCAATGCCTTCAAGTGCATTACAAATACCGTCCATTTCGTCACGGGTGAAGTGAGTTGTCTTATGCAGCACCAACTTTTTAAGGCCGATTACTGGGTCTATTTTGTGATATGTGTTTCGGATATTTGTTACCAAACGAAAAGCATCATCCTTACTCATAAATGGATTTTTGTTATAGAAAACTGGCTTCTCGATAGGTTGAAGTAAAAAACGTAAACCATTTCCACTACCGTCAAAAATTTGACTGCTACCTAAAACAACTTTGTTTCTTGCGTTTTGTCTTATTGCATAACCCAATCCAACAAAGGCTGTTTCAGTGTTATCAGTTTTTACTTTCCAAGGTGTGCCATTTGATTTTACATAAATACCCAACGAAAGCCACCATTTCACTTTGGCTTGGTCTCCGTATCCGATTGATTTATCTTCTATGAATTGAAGTCGTAAACCCTTCTTAACTGCATATAGTTTCAATGAATCGTGAAGGTCAAAATAAGTCTGTTCGTTTTTCAGTTCTCTGAAATTTTTCCAAGCATTGGGAATGTAAATTACCACACAATCAATTTCGGAATTCTTTAGAGCAAGTTTATCTATTTTACTTTTTATCAATTCGTAAAACTGAATTGCTGAATAGTTCCTTATTTCTACACTATTTATTGCAACAACAAATTCATTTTGAATTGAATTTGGAATAACTAAATGCTTTTTAAACACCGCATCAAAACCCGGATAATCTTTTAAGTATTCCTTTTCAGTAGTTGGACTTACGAGGTTTAGTAAGGATTCTAAATGCGTTTTAACTTTTTCAAATCCTGTATCTGGAGCAATAATTGCCAACTGAATTTTTGAAGCAATGCCATTTGTTCCAAAACTTTCTTCCAAAGGACCTAATATTTTTAAGCCATTTATTGGGTGAATTGATTGCTTCGATTCGTCTTGATGATGAAAGTAAATAAGCGGTTCCTTTATTTTTGCATAACTGTCAAAGCAAAAGAAATTTCCCATTTTTTGGGCTGCTGTTGCGTAATAGTCAGAAAGTTTAATTTTAAAGTCGCCTAAGCGAAAAGTCAAATCAGGTTTTCTGCGTTTTAATTCTTTGAACCAAAAGTTGACTTTCTCGCCATACTTTTTATTCCAACGGTTTGAAGTAATTATGTTGGTTATATTTTGAACAGTTAATCTGTCAGGTTCTTCGCCTGTGGTTGTTTGTATGTGAATGGTCGGGCAAATGAGTAGGAACAAATCTTTGTTTACAAATTCTACCTTAAACTCAAATGCTTCAAAAACCTGATAGCCTTTTGGAATGTTGAGATTTAACCAACTTGGGATGCTCTTAATTTCCTCTTGATTTAAAGGGTGATTAACAGAAAACACTTTCCTGATATTTCTGCCTCTGCTGAAAAGTGCTAAGCCAAAATCATTCACCAATGATTTTTCAATCAATTCATACAGCATACCAATGTAAAAAGAATCGGGCTGATGAAACAAATGCTCTTGTATGTCAATCGGTTTTAAATCGTCTGTTAGATAATCTTTGAATACATCCTTTATTTCGTTCTCATTTCCAAAAAGTGAAAGTGTTTCGCCTTTGCTGAAAGCGGCTACAATGTTTGAATCCTTCAATACTTCTCTTAGCTTTTTCCATTTGCCTTCTCCGTTAATTTTTGTTTTGGTAGAAAAAATTGTTTTAGGAAAATGCGTTGCTTTGATAGCGTTGAGGAGAACAGGAGTGGTATTCGCTTGATTTTGTGTAAGCCTGAAAAACCGTCTTTGTTCAAACCGTTCGTTGGCAATGGAATCTATTTGCTCGTTTTTTAATTCACAAACGGTATAGAGTTCGTGCAGGAAATAGTCGAAGCTATCAATCACCATAAAGCCCGAACGCTGATTTTGTGCATAGGCTTTATCTATGAGTTTTGATAATCTTTCGCTTGGCATAATGTCTTTAGGAATACACCAAATCAATCCTTTTGGAAATGCGTTTGGTTTCTCCAATGCTTTTTCGAGTGTTTGCAATACCGATTCATCACCACCTGAATAACCAACTACCAATAAACCTCTTTGTGTAGCTGCTTGTAAAAAATAGTTGTGTAGGTTTTCTTCCAAATGCTGCAACTCAGCATCTGTATTTTGCAAAGCATCATAGCGAAAATCTCCGTGTAGTTTTACGACTGTGGGAATATCGTTCCTGTAATTCTGAACCGACTTGGCATTTTCAGGTGAAACTACCTGACAACTGATGTCGAGTTTGCTAATGGCTTTTTCAATCAGGTCGTCAAAATTGGTTGTCCAAACGGTATTGATTTTTTGTTTGCTGACCAATGCAGAAAGGCACATAAAACCAATGGACGGCTTTTTGTCTTTTATCAAATTTGTTAAAAACTCTTGCCTAACCAATGGGTCGGGATAGCATTTTTCAAAATAGTAGGAGTAATGATTTGTAACTTTTGCATCTTCTTCGGCAAAATAGCTTTGAATTACTTTTTTGTTGGCTTCAACTTTTAAGTCTTGAAATTTTTTACCGTTGATTTTCCCGCTTACGCTTAGTAGTTCTCGTTTGAAATGCCAAACCAAATCACTTCCCGAATGAATGCCCGAAGAAATAGACGCACCTGCTCCAAGGAACAAATCAAACGATTGATTTGAAAGCACTTTGAAGCCTCGTAAAAAGGTGTCTTTGTCTATTGTTTGCATACTAACTGTTTACTTCTTCCATTTCCTCCACCTCAAATGCCTGATGCAGCAATGCTTTTAGCAATTGCTCGGTGGCTTGTTGGTTGGCTATGATGTGTTCTTTTAATTGTTTGGTTTTGGCTAATTGTTTTTCTATTTCCGCTACGATGCGTTTTTGCTCGGAAAGTGGGGGAAGGGGGAAAAGACTTTTTTCAAATTGGTCATTTGTAATGCTTGGCGAGTTAAAACCCACCATTAAATCTTTGAAAGAATTATTTACATATGGTGTGAGTAAATAATAGAAAGCATATTTCAATTCTACATTCAAAGTTTTAAAAACATTAAATCCTGTCGACCCAATGTAATTTTCTAAATCATCTTCTATTACTGCAATGTTTTTCAGATAAGGTCTAACTGTTGAATAAGCAATAAAATTAGGCTTTAAAACTCTTCTTGCTCTTGTAGAAAGTTCCCTTACGGTTTTTTGCTTTGCTTCTCTGATAACAAAGTTATGGTTATCTATGGCATCAATATCTACATAGTTTATTATTGTATCAGGTGAAAGATGTTTTTGAATATCAAGATTATCTGTGTATTCTATAATCTCTCCCAACCTACACCACACCCAATTTGAAGGAATTTCAAACGGGATTTCTTCGGGTTTGATGGGTGGTAAGGGTTTTTCATTCTTACCCGATTTTGCTTTCTCTGCTTTAATACGTTTGAGCAGTTCGGTGGCAGGTTCATCTTTTGGGTCTTGCTGTACCAATTTACCCTGCACCGCTTCTTGTAAAATGGCTTGGTTTAGATTTTCGAGGAGGGTGAGTTGGTGGGAAAGATCCTTGTTTAATAGAATAAGTTTTGCTTCTCTTTCAAAAAAAAGCTGTGCAATTGCTTTTTGCTCTCTTGTTGTTTCAGGAAAATAAACCTCTAGCGATAAAATATGTTTTGGTTTAATTTCGGTTTTTATTCCACCTGGAACTTGCTCTTTTAAGAGTTGTATAAAGTCAGGGCTTCTGAGAAAGATTTTTAAAAAATCTATATCGACTTTAGTTTTATCAAAAATATAAGATGAATAATGAATAGTTGCTAAAATATTTTCTTCTCCTTCGTAAATTGCAAGAGCTCCTTTCTCAACATTTATTCCTGATATAACCAAATCTCCTTTTTTGATTAGAATCATGTCAGTGTTTGAATTTTTATCAGAGAGAAAAATCTGTCCTAAAAAATTTATTTTATCAATCCTCTTTAAACCCTTAATCGCTGGATCATTTGGTTTATATCTTCCTTCACGATTCTTTATAACATCACTAAGTTTTATTTTTACCCATCCCATTTTACTTAACTTTAAGTTCGTTTAACAATAAAAGGGAATTATTGAATGATTCTTCCAATTTTTCAATAATTGCTTTCCTATCATACACCACTTCCTCCACTTTTTTATTTGGGTTTTTAATATCCAAATCGTAATTACGGTCAATGATGGTTTGGATAGGCACTTTCCAAGCTACTTCGCTTTCTTTTCTTTTGTTCCACCATTTTTTAATCGGGTCGAATTCTTCAATACTAATGGGTTTGGTTTTGCTGTATGCTTTTACGCCATCGGGCAAGGTGTGTTCGTAATACCAAATTTCTTTTGTGGGTTTTCCTTTTTCAAAGAAAATCAGGTTGGTGTTTACGGTGGCATAAGGAGCAAATACACTTTGTGGCAATCGCACAATGGTATGCACATTACAATCTTCCAACAGTTTTTGCCTTACTCGTTGTTTTACTCCATCTCCTGTTAAACTGCCATCGGGCAACACAATTCCTGCCCGTCCGCCATCTTTCAACAATTGTATAAACAAAATCAAAAACAGGTCGGCACTTTCCTTGGTGCGGTAGTTCAAAGGGAAATTGGTTTCCATTCCATCACCCACCACACCACCAAAAGGTGGATTGGCTACAATAATATCTACTCTATCGGCTTGGCGTATAGAAGTGAGTTCACGACTTAGTGCATCGGTATTTAAAATTTGCGGCACTTCTATGTCGTGGGTTATCAGGTTTACCACACTCAGCATAAAAGGCAAGGGCTTTAGCTCTGTGCCTGTAATGGTTTCCTGCAAGGTTTTTCGGTCGGCAACATTTTTTACCTGCTTTCGCAAATGTTCAATAGCACACACCAAAAAGCCACCGGTGCCGCAGGCGGGGTCGGTAATTTTCTCTCCCAACTTGGGGTTTACCATATCAATGATAAACTGCGTTACGGCTCTTGGCGTGTAAAATTCGCCAGTATCTTTTTTGGCAGCCAATCCCTGCAAAATCTCCTCATAAATCACATTAAAAACGTGATGCTCTTTACTGCTGTTAAAGTCAATTTCGTTGAGTTTATTAATGGCTTGGCGGAAGGTAGTTCCGCTTTTCATATAGTTATTTGTTCCGTCAAAAATATTTCGGATGATAACACCCAATCGGTTATCGGCTGTAACTTTCAGGTCTTTTAATTGCGGAAAAAGTTTGTTGTTGATGAACTGGATAAGTTCATCGCCTGTAATTCCTTCGTCATTTTCTGCCCAATTACGCCACTGCAACTCCGTTGGAATGGGTGATTTGTATTTAGGGTCAAGAATTTCTTTTTCCTTGTCTTTATCGTCAAAGAGCTTTAAGAAAATCATCCAGCCCAATTGTTCAATGCGTTGTGCATCGCCACTTAAGCCCGGGTCTTTTCGGAAAATGTCTCTGATTGATTTTATGGTGCCTGCTATGTTGCTCATAATGATTGAAAAAACTGAATAAAATTTTGAATTGTAAAGAATGGATTTCTATTAGCTACTGGTGTTTCGTCTGCTTCGGCTTGTAGCGTAATAGTATTTGCTCTTTCCATTGCAGTCGCTAAATTCTCATTCAACTTTTCAAAATGATTAATTTTTGTTTTGTGATAGGGCTGATTAAAAATATTCTGCCACAATGTTTCAATACGCTGTAATGCTTGATGAGCGTTTTGATAGGCTTGACGATTATTCTCAAAATGAATGATAAACCAATGTTCTATGCACATACAGCTATAAGCAATTTGAACTGGTGTATTCGAGAGTTTTTGAAAAAATCCTGCAAGATTTGGCTGATTGTCATTATCAAAAAAAATCCAAACAGCATCGTAGGGGTTTTTATCTCGCCTTGCTTTCTTAATCATTATTTCTGCCTTATACAAAAGCTGAAATGCACTATTCTCATTATTTGGTTTAGGCATTTCTACAGAAATACTTCTTTGTTTATCTCTAGGCAGAGAATGTTTCAAGGCTTGTGCATAATTGTATTCACACCAACCTTCGGGAATAATTAATATATGTTGACCGGCTCTTCTCATTCCTCAATCTCCTCTTGCATTGCCATTACAAAATTGGTATCGTTAATGATGGCAGTGCCTCCCAACCTTCCAGCAACATACCATTTGTCGAGCGGTGCATTTAGTCGCAAACCTTTGATGTCAGAACAACGAATTAGTTCCGTTACACCAAATTCATTTTTTTGAGTAAACCAAACTTGGTCGCGATTAAATAATTCTTCGTTTAATTGAGTTACATCGTGTGTGGCAAATATGAGTTGGGCATTTTTAGGATTGAATATTTTTTCATTGAACAACTTAATAAGATAGGAAGTGATGATGGGATGAAGGTTCTTTTCAAATTCATCAATAACTAAAACTGAACCTTTTTCAAGAGCGTCAATGATAATTCCACCTATTGAAAGTAGTCTTCTTGTTCCTGTAGATTCTTCGTCAATATCAAAATCAATTAAACCTGAGCTTTTATTGCTTTCGTCAAACAATTCGTGAACAGTTTTAATCTCATATTTAAAGTCTTCCTGTATTTTTTTACGGATATTATCTGGCATATTATCAGGAAACTTAACCGAGTTCCAATCGGTTTCTTTTGCACTGATGGAATTAATACCTGTATCTAATGCACAAATAAGAGCATTTAATTTTTTAGCAAACGGGGAATCTGGTTCATCTGCTAATCTCTTTGCATAAAATCGCTCTAAACCAGATTCATTATATTGATTTAAAAAGGGATAAACTTTAATCCTATTTTTAAAAAAATGAAATACTGGAAGTGCACTCTCAGCATTGTTCTCTGCCGCCTTGGAAAGGAATAATTGATTGGGAAGAGTAAGTTTTTCTATAGTCTTTTTTTCACCTTTGAAATATTCACCGAATTGGATTTCCCTTCCTTTAACACGGTTGAAAAGAGTAGCCTCCTTTCCCATTGGAAAAAAAAGCAACTTTTCTTGTTCAATTAATTTTTCTCCAAAAGCAAGTGAATAGATATATCGGATTTGGTCAATGAAGAACTCTAATTCAATATTGACCATTTTTTTTTCGAATCCTTTGGCTAATCTGAAAGGTTCAAAAGGGCCTATTTTGTCTTCAGGGTCAAATTTTGCAGAATTAAGAACCAAATATTCCAAAGCTTTGAATGCACGAAGTAAATTGCTCTTACCTGATGCATTTGCCCCATAAATCACACTTGTAGTTGCTATTTCAGTATTTGATATTGAAATGTAATTTGATAAATCCCCTTTCTTTCGGTTTGATTTTGAAAGGTCAAGCGTAATTGGGTCTTTTATTGACCTGAAATTCTGTATTGATACCGATTTAATCATCTTATTTGCTTATTTGGTGCAAAATTACAAAACAAAACCGAATTAAGCAACTTTATATAGCTCGTTTTCTAAATCACGAATAGCTTTCTCATATTCCTCACGACTGCCAAACGCTTTAATAATTTCAGTTACAGAGCCAAATTCATTGATTGGCGGAACAGTAAGGATTTGAATGTTCTCAATGTTTTCAATGCCTTGGTCAGCGTATTTCTCTAACAATGCTTCCAATACTTTTCGGGCTTGGTCGCCATACTTGGTAAAGTAGTTGCGTTTTTTCACATTGTTGGCTCGTTCCTTTCTTGTCAATGGTGGTTGGTCGTAAGCAACGTGGCAGATTAAATCAAACAAATCCACTTGCTTGTCAACTGCTTCATATAATGCTTCTACCATTACACCTTGCTCAATCAATTCGGCAATGATGGCTTCTTTGCGGTCTGAATTATTCCACTTATTCAAGAAGTCATCTAAGGAAGCAAACTGTTCTTTTATAATTTCTTTGGTGTGGTCTTTTAAACTTGTTGTTATCGGTCTGCCGTGTTGGTCAAAATGCAATTCACGGCTTATTAAAACCGAAACGTCCACACCGTTTACATACACTTTTTGCCTTGGTTCTCTTGCTTCTGTTTCAGGAAAAATTGGCTCAGGATAACGAATTTCAGGTTGTTCTAAAATAATTTCCTCACCAGTTTCAATATCAATTATTGGTTCTTCTTGTGTTTCTTCTTCGTCAATAATTCCGCCTAAATCGGTTTCCTCTGTAACTGGTTTTATTCTAATTGGGTCTCCATCAAATGCAGGGTCGGCAAAAAGGTCTGTTGCATTTCTGAAATCCAAAATGGTGAAATACAGTTTGCCATATTCTTCATTTATTCGTGTTCCTCGTCCAATAATTTGTTTGAACTTGGTGATTGAATTAATATTTGAATCCAACACGATTACCTTACAAGTTTGTGCATCAACTCCAGTTGTCATTAATTCGGAAGTAGTGGCAATTACTGGATATTTTTCCTCGGGATTAATGAAGTTGTCTAACTCTCGTTTGCCTTCGTCATTGTCGCCAGTAATCTGCATTACATATTTGTAATTCTCGGCAACCAAATCAGGATTGTGTCTTGCCAAAGCTGTTCGCATACGTTCAGCGTGGTCTATGTCCACACAAAACACAATGGTTTTTGCAAAGCGGTCATAACCTTTTAAAAACTCGGTTAGTTTTTTGGCAACTAAATCTGTTCTTTCCTCAATTACAAGGTTTTTGTCAAAATCTCTTCGATTGTAAATGCGGTCTTCTATTTCGTTTCCGTCTTTGTCAGTTTTGCCTTGTTCGGGTCGCCAACCTTCGGCATCTACATTTAAAGCAATGCGAAGCACACGATAAGGAGCTAAGAAACCATCGTCAATTCCTTGTCTAAGAGAATAGGTATAAACAGGGTCGCCAAAATATTCTGTGTTGCTTGCTTCGTTGGTTTCCTTTGGTGTTGCTGTCAAACCGATATGCGTAGCATTTTGGAAATAGGTTAATATTTCTCTCCAACTGCTGTCATCTTTTGCACTTCCCCTGTGGCACTCGTCAATTACAATAAGGTCGAAAAAGTCTCTTGAAAACTGTTTGTAAACATTGGCTGATTCGTCCGTTCCTGAAAGTCCTTGATACAACGCCAAGTAAATTTCAAAGCTCTTGTCAATTTGCCTATGTTTTACCACAGTCATTTTGTCTTTGAAATGTTTGAAGTCACCTCTGCGAGTTTGGTCAATCAAAGCGTTTCGGTCTGCTAAAAACAGAATGCGTTTTTTTGCTCCGCTTTTCCAAAGTCGGTGAATGATTTGAAAAGCCGTATAAGTTTTTCCAGTTCCCGTTGCCATTACTAACAGAATTCTGTTTTGTCCGCTTGCAATAGCTTCAACGGTTCTGTTTACGGCAATTTGTTGGTAGTATCTTGGTTTGCGGTTGGTTCCGTCAAAGTAATAATCTTGCGAAGCAATTTTTTCTGCTTCGGGTGTCGCAATTCCTTTATACTTTTTGTATTTCTCCCAAAGTTGTTCAGGACTTGGAAACTCGTCTAAACCAATTTCTTTCTCAATGTTTCCATCTGTCGCTGTGCGGTCGTGAAATAAAAAGCCGTCACCGTTGCTGCTGAAAACACAAGGAATATCTAAGATTCTTGCATAGTCAAGTCCTTGCTGAATACCTGCTCTTACTGATTGATTGTTGTCTTTGGCTTCAATAATAGCAATAGGAATGTTTGGTTTGTAATACAGAATATAGTCGGCTCGTTTTCTTGTTCCTCTTGCTGTGATTTTTCCTCTAACGTATATTTTGCCATCCGTAAATGATACTTCTTCTAATATCTGCAATTGCGTGTCCCAACCTGCCTTTTCCAAAGCAGGAGTGATAAACTTGGTGCAAATATCTCTTTCTGATAAACTCTTTTTATTCATTACTTACTTGTCAAAATATAGATTAGCAAAATACAAATTATTGTCGGTGCGTGGGCTAAAAAGTGGCTCTTTTGGTTTTGCTGAAGGGTCGGCTTTGTGTGTCGGGGCAAAACCAAATGTGCCACTTGCGGGCTGGCGTAAAATTACTCGCTTGTTTAAATTGCTTTTTAGCGGTGCTCGTGAATCGCTTCGCTTATTTGTTTTTAAAAAATGCGGGGGGGAAAAAAATAAAAAACATAGGGTCGGCAATGAGTATTGGCTTACTCGTTGTCCGTTTGTTGTATTGTTTCTATGTCTGTGTTTACCTGTCAAAATGGTTTACTTTTTTATCGTTTTTAGTCGTCTGTTCGTTGTTGTCGGGTCGTCCTTTACACTTGCTGCCAACGGCTGGGGGTTGGTAAAGTGCAGGAGTATGAAACGGTTCATTGTCCCACGCTACGAAGCTACGAAAAAGCGATAACGTTTCCTAATCCGCAGGTTACCTGCATTTTATTAACCCCTTGTTATGGGCAGGTTTTGAAATAAATAAAGTTACAAACAGACTCAAACATTTACTTTGTGTGTTAATAATATTTCTAAAGCATCTTAACGGACTAATAATTGTTTATGCTTTTGATTGAGCTTTTTTAACTGTATTTAAATTCAATAAATAAAGGCTCAACTTTTTGAAAGATGAGCCACTGTGGCATTTAAATAGCCGAATCAGAAAAAAATTAAAATTTTCTTTGCTTGATTTTTCTTTACTTGTTTTAAAACTAAATAAAAATCACTAATTATTAATTGTACCAATAAAACATTGCACTTAGAAATACTTATAAATTAAAAATACAAGCATTAAAACTATAGAAATACCAAGCATAATAAAATTAAAATATTTCAACTTAAATGAACCAGTTTTAATTTTTGGTCTTAATACAAATACTGTGAAATATGCACTTATAACACCAAAAAAATATCCTGGAATAATATGACGTAAAAAACCTTTAGGTTCCATTATAAATAAATAAATGATGCTACCAATAGCAATCAATGTATTTATTAAAAAAAATAATAACAATGATTTACGTTCTTTTGCTTCCATGATAGTTGGTTATAATACAGCCATGTTTTTTTTAAACCATTGCTGAGAAAATGAATAAAATTAACAAATTGCAGTAGATAGGGCTGCACCAACAACTAAACTTACAACAACTGTTATACCACCAGATGCTACGGCTGTTGCTGCAAATGCTGTAGCAATACCACCCGCCCAAGCACCCCATATCGCTCCAATACCACCAGTGGTCATATTACAAATGAATTCAGACGCACTACCACCTTCAGTCATTTCCATTTCTTGCAAAGATAATTTTCTTGTTTCCATTTTACTAAATTTTTTAAGGTTAATAATAAAGTTAACTTACACTTACAAAATTATTTAAAGAATTTTATACAACCAAGAATAATAACCACAAATTCCGTGAACGGTCAAAAATAGCGTCCGAGCGGGAAGTTTTTTTCATTACATTTTTGTAAAAGACTGCCATGCAGCACTATATGAATTTTGGCTATTCAACAGTTCATTGTGGTTTCCTACTACCTCAATCTGACCACTAACTGACAGCACAATAATCCTGTCGGATATTGAGGCGTTTCTAATACTGTGCGTGATGTTAAGTATGCCCATGATGCTTTTGAGTTGGGTTAGCAGCTCTAAAGCAAAGTTTTCTGTGGTTCTGTCCATGTGTGCGGTTACCTCATCGAGTAGTAGCAGCTGTGGTTTACAAACTAACGCACGAGCCAACCCTACCAGCTGTTTTTGCCCGCCCGAAATCTGAATACCACCCTCGCCAAGCATAGTATGAAAGCCCTGTGGAAATTTCTCAAAGAATGGCATTAGCCCATACCTTTTCAATGTTTCAACGGCCTCTAAGGCTTCCTTTTCACTATCCGAAAGGGTTATGTTTGCGAGCAAAGTTGCGTTTGAGAGAGTTACATCTTGTGGAACAACTCCTATAAGGCCCCTATAAGATTGAATTGAATAGGTTTCAGCATCCTTACCGTTAAACTGTAATTTACCCGATTCTGGGCTGTAGAACCGCTGTATAAGAGACATTAACGTGCTCTTGCCCGTGCCGTTATCGCCAAAAATGGTAACCAGCTCCCCTTTACTTACCGTGAAGTTTACCTTTTCGAGTAGCAGACCCCTACCGGGATACCTAAACGAGACATCCGTTAGGCGTAGCTCTTTGAATTCATAAATGCGCTCTTTTTCATCCTCATCAGCCATTAAATACTCCTTGTCCATGCTGGAGAACTCGTACATTCGCTCAAATGCAATTCGTGCGCCCTGTAGCTGCACGTTGGCAAAGGCAATGGACGCTAGGGCTGGAAGAATGGTTCCGCTTAGACTAAAAACAGCCATAAATACACCCGTTGACATTTGCCCCGATTGCAACTGAATGGCAGATAGGATGATTACTCCGATAGTAATAGCCAGTCCAATCATACCCGTAAGTAGCTGCACGGTTATACCAACACTTCCGATATGATATACTTTGTCCTGAAAAAAACGAAAGGTTAGTAATCCCAACCTTGTAAAAAAGGTTTCCTTTCTAAAACTTTTAATGGGCTGGATATTGCCAATGGTGCTTATGTAGTTGCTCTCGTTGAGGGAGTATGCCATCATGGCATCCCTTTGACCGTTAATAATGGTTCTGTTGTAGCGGTATGCTACCCATACAAATAGCGGCACGCCTAAAAGCAGAATTAAACCAACCCATATGTTGTAAAGAAAAACTGCGGCTAGTGAAACAACAACAACAAGGGCATTAATTAGTAGCTCTCCGAAAAAGAAAGAAACCGTTTGCTGTATGCGCCCTATGTCGTTTAGCCTTGCCACCATGTCGCCAATTTTACGGCTTGTGAAGAAGCCCATGGGGAGCATGAGCAAATCGGCAAAGAAGCTACCCGTAATTCTTACGTTGATGTCAACACCCTGTCGGAGCATGAGCTGCTGCCTGTAGTAGCCAATTAGTAACCTTGCTGTCAGTAATATTGAAACCAAACCAATAGCTGTAAAAATGCGAGTGGCGTTACCCGATGGTATAAGCCTGTCGATGAACACCTGAGCAAAAACAGCAGTGGCCAGACCCAGCACTGCAACAGCAATTCCCATTAGAAGGATGGTTGTTAAGAGGCTTAAATCTTCCCTCAACAACTTTTTAAACCAACCCCATTTCAGGTTGCGCACAGTTTTCTCTTTTTTAAACCTTTTCTCGTCAGGCACTAGCGTTAGCATTTTTCCGCTTTTCCAAATGTCCAAAAGCTCAGCTTCATCCATCCACTTTAAGCCAACGGCAGGGTCGCCAATAAGAAAAAGGTTTTCCGACACCTGGTAGCACACCACGTAGTGCAGCATAGAGCCATTCACAACAACATGCAGTATAACAGGCTGTTTAATTTTTTTGAGAAATACCATGTCGGCCTGCATCCCTTCAGCGTTAAACCCTATGCTGTTGGCCACTTGGTATAAGCCCAGTAGCGTTGTGCCCTGCCTGCTTGTTCCACTGGCAATTCTCAATTTTTCCAAATTCGGAACTCCTCCGTGGAACATTATGATGCTGCTTAGACAGGCTACCCCGCAATCGGATTGGTTTTTTTGTAGAATAAATGTTTTCGCAATTCTTTTGTCAATTTTCATGGTTATTTCTGAAGTTGTTTTTTTAGTAGCTCGGGGTTTATATAACCCTTTTTCTGCAATATTAACCTGCCGTTATGGTCGAATACAAAAAGGGATGGGTTGGATGCACTAAGGAATGGCTCCTCTGTTCGCAGCTCATCTATTTTTAGCATTTCAAAGTTGGCATAGTTAACTAGGTTGTAATTTGCCTGTATGCGAAGCAGCTCGTTTGTGCTCTGATGGGAAAGCAACAGTATGTTGTACCTCTCGAAATTTGCGTAATTTACTAGTAGTTCCTCCAGCTCAATTCTGCAAATATCACACTCAGAGTTAAAAACAATAACGAGCGACGTGTCAGCTTTAACAAAACTGATTTCTACAGCGAAACTATCGAGGGAAAGCGCATGTATGGAAGTAGGTGTTGGACTAGGTTTGCTAGTTGCTTTTTTTGCTATACCATGTATCATGAAAAGAGATGCTCCAACTATAATAATTGCCACAAGGCTTAGAATTTGTTTTTTACGCATAGGAAACAGAGATATAAGCAATTAGAACTATCCATATTACAAGAGCAGCACCATAGCTCTTTGCTACGAGGGTAATGCTTTTTCCAAACTTTTCGTTTGATACAACACTTACACCTAACGCTAGTGCAAAAACGAAAATTAGTTGAAGGACATTTAGCGATTGAAGCGGTGCAACAAGCCATTCAAGACCTACTAACCCTTGTATAAAATGACCAATTGACAGTATGCTAATAACATTGAAACGTTGCATTTCCTCCAAGTTTTGAACATTAGAAAAAAGAAGGACAATGAAATTTACAACTCCAGCTGTAATGAAAATCCATTCACAAGCCATAGTTGTTTTAAAAATTTGCTTAAAACGTATATTGAAGTTCATAAAAACGGTGCCTGTTGCAATAAATGCGCTCACAAATAGCCACTTAAGGACAAGAATAACAGGGAATAGAGCATAGGACACCCATGCCCATTTGCGTTGAAAGGCTATTGCTCTATCAATATACTGCTCTGGCAGTTGGCCATAAAGAGAGTCGTACATAAGGCTATCTGTTAAAACATATTCGTTTGTAACATAGTTTATCAACCAGTAAATAGTAATGATTGATAAAAAAAGCAAATAGCTTCTCTCGTTAAGTAATGATTCAAAAAATCGTTTCATAGTTTAATTTTGGTTGTAAGATTTGTAATTATTTGATTGTAATTATTTTGCCAAGCAAAACACTCTTTTTCCTTTTTGAAATTGGAATCCTTTTCCCATTTTTAAGTATGGCTTGATGAAAATTCCCTATTTGAACAATTTCCGTTATTAAAGAAGTCTTTACAATAAATGCTTTATGAACCCGCATAAATTTAACACTAGGCAGTAACTTTTCAAGTTTTTCCAAGGAAAAGTCGGAAATTATTTGCTCTGCATTTGACATTGTAATAATAGTATACCCTTCGCATTTTTCTATGTAATTTATTTCTTCGGTATTCTTAATAGCAGAAAACGGATTACTTTCATTAGCCATTTCTAGTCGTTGTTTTAATTATTTTTCTAATTGTGTTTCTTTGTCGCTTTGCTACAGGGATTGAAGTTTTTTCTAAAATGATACAGGAGCTGTCTTTGCAAAAGTATTTAACTAAGTTTTGATTTATCAAAAAGTTTCTATGGCATCTTACAAATCCTAAATTTAAAAGGGCCTTTTCAAAAAAGGAAATTGTACTTTGAGTTTTAATAACCTTCTCATGATGGCAGTTTTCATTGGGGCAGAAATGAAGCGTACAGCCATTCTTATACCCCTCTACATACTGTAAAGTTTTTGGCTCTATTGCCGTTAACCTATCTCCTCGTTTTATCCAAATGGCATTTTCCATACTCTCTTTTTTTTCAATCTTAAAATCAATTTTCCAACAGCAAGGGTTGTCTTGTTGAGCATCTAACTTGTCGTTACATTTTTTGGATTAGTCCGTCATGTCGTGTCTTTAAACTTGCCCATAACGGCTGGGGGTGTGGCAAGTGTGGGAGCGCGTGTTACGTTTTCGTCCCCCGACGAAAACGCCCGAGCGGGCGAAACCGCTCCGAAGTCCCAATGTCAACCCACATTGGCTACACCCCTTGTTACCGCCAGTTATTAATTCTTTCGTCAAGTCAAATGTCACATATTCAAATTGTTATAAACTTATGTTTCATTAGAAAATGAATAAATCTCATAGTAGCATTTTGTTCTTTCACACCTTCTCGCTCCTTAAGATATTCAAGTAACTCCTTGAAAATTTCTGAAAATTGAATAACATCAATCCCATTATTTCTAAGTTTATCAAGATAAGTTGGGGGTGAATAGTTTTCATAAACAACAAGATGTTTAATATTTACATTTGAACTCCACCAAGAAATATCTGACGAACCATCTAAGGATTTTCCAATTTTCAGAAAATCATTTACATTTTTATAAAAGTCAATAATCTTTTTTGACGTATTTTCTTGATTTATAATTGCTTTTACTTGAATTACTAATAACTCATTTGCATTTCTTGCCAATACATCAATATCTGTCCAACTCTGAGAATTATAAACCTGTTCTTTCTTTTGCTGTATTCTTGTCCTGACTGATTGGATTGGAAACCAATAATTACTAAGAACCAAGTACCCCTTTGATTTAAAATGCTCTGCAACTAATTGTTCTACAAAGTTATCCACGATTCAAGTTATTTTTTTAAATCATCAAGGTAGTCTTGCCATATTGACTCCCAATCTTGCTTGTATGCAACTGCCATTTCGTATTCAGAAAATTCGTGAGATGCAACGTCATTAAACTCCTCTTTCTCATATTTTTGTGTTTCAGGATTGAAAATGTATTCAATGCGTGTTTTAAATTCAAAAACTAGAAAATACTTTTTCAAGTTTTCATCTTTTTTTGATTCTACCTTTATGCATTTCAAATCAGCAATGTTGATAGATATCCTGCCATCTGAGACAACCTTTGGTGAATTCATAGTTGTAAATTTATTTATGACTTTTTAATTACCCAGTCAATTAACCCTGAATTAATTACTAATTCTGAAATTTTTTCACCGTAGTACAGAATTATTCCAGAGTCTTCGTCTTCAAAGTCAATTAAGCTTTTATCTGGGTTGTTAACAATGAAAAAGAATTTGTTATAATCCTCCATCATTGGGAAAAATCTATTCTGATAATCTTTAAAATCATTGATATTTGCAGCTGATTTTAGTTGTACTACAGCTCGCTCACCCGTTATAGGGGATAATAATTCAAAGTCAATTGTGTTAAGCGGACCTCCAATATCGCTTACTCTTTGCCAACCCATTTGTCTAAAAATCAAGTCAACTAGTATTTCGAAATCCTGCGGTTGTAATTGCTGGATTAATTTTGTTAATCTTGATTTTACTTCATTTAATGCTGTCTCCAATTCAAGTGATTCTTTCTTTTGAAGTGCATTTATTTTTGAAATTGCATATTCTTCGGCTGGAACTTTACAAATAGTACCCCTAAAGGATTGTGTTTTTAAAAGATTTCCGCTTAAATTGCTAGAAATAAGTGTTTCCCCTTTAATGTTTTTGTCTGACCATTTTCCAATTACAGGTCTAGTTTTTCTATTATCAGGCAATGTTGTAATTACAGGCTTAGAGAAACACCACCATAATTTCTGTCGGTGAAATGTTATCCATAATGTATTTTCATCTTCTTCATAAAACTGTTTTATTTGATTGGTGTGGCTTGATGCAACGTTCTTTTTTGCCTTTTCTATGTTGATAAAATAATCATTAACAGCATCCCAGTTTCCATTGATACATAAATTATGGTCAACTTCAGCATAGCCTAGTTTCAGCTTGTTTTCTCGTAAACATTCATCAACAAATTCTCCGCCCCTTCCTAGTTTTATAAAAAGGACTTTTTTGGGTTTAATGATACTCATAATTATTTAGTTTTATGTTTTTTAAAAGTGCCAGATGCCCAACCTTCTCCTTCAAGAGTTTCACTATCAATTATTTCAAATGTTAAAGTGCCTAATTCACCCCCAACTTTCACATAAATGTTATTTTTAACAACTTCATATTCTGCACTCATTGGATTTCCAAAATATTCAAAATGGCAATACTTTTCTTTGAATTCAAGTTCAGAAACAAGTCCACTACCAAAAACATTAAGAGAATGTCCTCGGTCATTTTCTTTGGTTTTATGGTATTTACCTTTAATGTCAATTGAATTACTAGATGTGCAACTAAAAAGGACTGTGTATAACAGTCCAATAATTAAAATTTTAGTAATTGTTTTCATAGTCATACACTTTTAGTTTATGTTGAAATTTCGTCTTATAATTGGCGGTAACGGTTGAGTGTAGCAGCAGTAAGGGATTGCGGGCTACTTTCCTGTCCACCACCACTGAAGTTTGAGCGGGGTAG
>Ga0116185_1002134_pt1 | contig 18747 bp, 16 predicted proteins | sample AD_JPNNA7_MetaG_FD_89754 | JGI IMG/M metagenome (GOLD analysis project Ga0116185, IMG submission 89754) | Active sludge microbial communities of municipal wastewater-treating anaerobic digesters from Japan - AD_JPNNA7_MetaG | ecosystem: Engineered > Bioreactor > Anaerobic > Digestate | place... | reverse complement strand
GTTGAGGAATCATGGGCAGACGCCTTGAATCACAAGCCGTATCGTTTTCGTATGTGGCCGAGGCTCCTGTCCTCGCCAGTGTCGACGCGGTCGTAAGCGGCGGCGAGGTGGTGGGTGTCATCGGGCCCAACGGGTCAGGGAAGAGCACGTTTTTGCGCATCCTCTGCGGATTCCTGCATCCCGATAATGGGGAGGTGTTGCTTGACGGCCTGCCGCTGCGCGCCGTCAGCAACCGTGAGCGCGCCAAGATGCTGGCCTTCCTGCCGCAGACCGTCACCCCGGCGTTCGCCCTGACCGCCTTCGAGGTTGTGCTCCTGGGACGGTATCCGCGGCTCGGGCCTCTGGGAGCGCCGTCCGCACGCGACCGCGAAGTCGCGTTACGATGCATGCGCGAGACCGAAACCGAGGGACTGCGTCATCGCGATTTCGGCACGCTGTCCGGGGGCGAACGGCAGCGGGTCCTTCTCGCCAGCATCCTGGCGCAGGAACCCGATCTGCTGTTGCTGGACGAGCCTACCGCGGCCCTCGATATTCACCACCAGGCTGAGATCTTCACGCTCCTGCGCGAGTTGGCCGGCAACGGATATGGCGTGGCGGTCGTGACCCACGATCTGAACGTCGCGGGGCAATTCTGCGACCATCTCGTTCTCATGACCTTGCGGGCCCGTATCGCCGCACAGGGGACGCCGAAACAGGTGCTGACATCGGAACTGCTGTCCGAGGCGTACGAGTCGTCCATCATGGTGACCGAACACCCCATTACGGGCACGCCGCTGGTATGTCCTGAACCGGGGGCGGCCAGGGGAGCGGAGCCATGAAACGGCGTCATACGGGCATTGTCGCGCTCGCGCTGGTGGCGGCCTCGCTTGCGGCGGTCGTTGCCAGCATCGGCATCGGCAGCGAATCCATCAGCCTCGCCACCGCGTGGCGGGATTGGCGCGCGGGCCGCACGCTGGCCGAATCCCCCGAGCTGGCGATTGTGGTCGAGCACCGGCTTCCCCGGACTCTGGCGGCGCTGCTTGCCGGTGGCGGCCTCGCCCTGGCGGGCTGCGTGTTCCAGGCGCTTCTGCGTAACCCGCTCGCTACTCCCTACACCCTGGGAGTGGCCAGCGCGGGGGCATTCGGGGCGTACACGGCGAGCGTTTTGATGCGTTCGATCGGCCTGACCGTGGCGCTCTGGGGTTTCTCGCCCGTACAGGTGTTTGCGTTTGTTTTCGCGCTGCTTGACGTTTCCCTCATCTACCTCATGGCCGTGCGCAGGCATCATGTCTCGTCGTCGGTTCTGCTGTTGGCGGGTATCACTCTCGGGATGCTCTCTAACGCCGGCATGATGCTCGTGCGGTTCCTGTCGGACCCCGGCATGCTGGCCATGATGGAGCGCTGGCTGATGGGCGGGGTCGACGTCATCGGTTATGAGCCGGTGGCGACGTTGGCTGCCGGGGTGTTGCCCTGCAGCCTGATTCTTCTGTTGCAGGCCCCGAAATTCGACCAACTGGGGTTCGGCGCCGAGGTGGCCCAGGGGCGCGGCGTAAACGTCCGCCGTCTCCAGACCACCACATTTCTTCTTGGTTCGTTGCTGACCGCCGTGATTGTCTCGGAAGCCGGCCCCATAGGTTTTGTGGGACTCATCGTGCCCCATGCCGTGCGCAGCCTGACGGGGTCCCGTCACCGTCTGCTGATGCCGCTTTCGTTTGCCGCGGGAGGGGCTTTCCTGTGTCTGTGCGACATCTTCGCCCGCGTCGTTTTCCCCGGCGAAACCCCCATTGGTATTATCACGGCGTTTATCGGCGGGCCGTTTTTCCTGTACCTCCTGATTCGCCGGAACTTCGGCGACTGGGAAACCTGACCGGCAACCGCGGGCACAGCCTCCTTGCGAACCTGGAATCAAAAAGGGTAGGCTAACGCCTCGGAAAACCCTCGATGGAGTCGTGCCGATGAGCGAGTATGTCCTGGAGATGCAGAATATCGTCAAGCGCTTTCCGGGCGTTTTGGCGGTGGATCACGGCCAGCTGACCCTTCGCCCCGGCGAGGTGCATTGCCTCGTGGGCGAGAACGGCGCGGGAAAGTCCACTCTCATGAAGGTTCTGGCAGGCGCGATCCCGATGGACTCCGGGGAGATCCGCCTATCGGGAGAGCCGGTCGCCATTACCTCGCCGCACCAGGCCCAGCAGCTTGGCATCAGCATGATCTACCAGGAGTTCAATCTGAGTCCATTCCTCAGCGTGGCGGAGAATATCTTCCTGGGGCGCGAGCCTCGCCTGGGCAAAACGCCTTTCATCGATTGGTCGAAGATGTACCGAGACGCTCGCGAACTTCTCGGGCGGGTGCGCACCGATCTCGATGTGCGCAAGCCGGTCAATGAATGCAGCGTCGCTCAGCAGCAGATCGTCGAGATCGCCAAGGCATTGTCGTTCAGCTCGAAAGTCATTGTTATGGACGAGCCGTCAGCCACGCTTACCGATCACGAACTCAAGGCGCTGTTTGACCTGATTCGCGGGCTGAAGAAAGACGGCATCGGCATGATCTATATCTCGCACCGCCTCGAAGAGATCTTCGAGATAGGCGACCGGGTCACCGTTATGCGCGATGGACAGTACATCGGCACCCACGACGTTTCCGACATGCGCCGCGAAGACATCATCCACATGATGGTCGGCCGTGAACTCAAGGACGAGTTACCCAAGGAGCATTTTGAGCGCGGCGAAGAGGTCCTTCGTGTCGAGCATATGTCCATCGGCGGCTCTTTCCAGGACATCAGTTTCAGTCTGCACAAGGGGGAGCTCATGGGGTTGACGGGACTGGTTGGCGCGGGCCGCACCGAGGTTGCCCGGGCGATCTTCGGCGCCGACAAGATCGAAGCCGGCCAACTGTTTTTGAATGGCGTTCCCATTACCGTCACCTCGCCCCAGGATGCCATCCGCCAGGGGATCGGATTGCTCACCGAGGACCGCAAGAACCAGGGTCTTGTGCTGGGCATGACGGTGCGCGAAAACACGACCCTGGCCAATCTGAAGGACCTGGTCAAGTTTCTTTTTGTGGACCGCGGGCGTGAACGGCAGGTGACCCTCAAATACGTGGACGAACTGCGCATCAAGACCCCTACGATCGAGCAGACAGCCCAGAACCTCAGCGGCGGCAACCAGCAGAAACTCGTTTTGGCCAAGTGGCTCTTCACGGATTGCCGGGTGCTGATCTTCGACGAGCCCACGCGCGGTATCGACGTAGGGGCGAAGGTGGAGATCTATAAGCTGATGAACGAGCTGGTCCGCAACGGTGTTTGCATCCTGATGATCTCGAGCGAATTGCCCGAGGTATTGGGCATGTGCGACCGCATTCTCGTCATGCATGAGGGGCATCTGGCTGGGGAATTGCCGCGCGCCGAAGCCGATCAGGAACGCATCATGCGCCTCGCAACGGGCGAAACGCTGGCCAAGGTCTAGCGCAGCGCCGAGAGCCGCCCGGGCTAACGCAATCCGTCGCGAGCGGACGCGGTCCTGCCGAAAAAGCGCGCGTATTTCAGCAGCCAAAGGCGTACAGAGGAAACTCGAACATCTCAAAGAGAACAGGAGATCCGCTATGGCCACCTCGCTGTTGATTTGCCTGCCCCTGGCGCTGTGCGCCGCGGACGCCCGCGAGCCCAGGAGCGACGTGGGCAATTTCTTTCCCATGTTCGAGGACTACGCCGGACGCTCCGCGTTTCCCCTCTCGTATCTCGCCCAGGACTGGCCCGACGCGGACGCATGGCGGCGGCAGGGGCGCGACCGGATGCATGAGCTCCTCTCCTACGACCCCGTTCCTTCCGCGCCCAACGCCGAAATCCTCGAAACCGTGAAGAAAAACGGTTACACCTGCCATCTCGTTCGGTATAACATCGCGGCGGACCGGGCGACCGAGGCTTTTCTGCTCATTCCCGACGGACTCGACGCGCCCGCCCCCGCCGTGGTGGCTCTGCATTGTCACAGCGGCTTTTATTACTACGGCAAAGAGAAGATTACCGGGACCGAGAACCCGGTGCAGGCGCTTCAGGACCTCATCAACGGCACGTACGGGGGGCGGCCGTTTGCGGATGAACTCGTGCGGCACGGTTTTGTCGTCCTTGTGCCCGACGCGTTCTATTTTGGCGCGCAGCGCCTGGATGTCACCCAGATTCCGAGCCATTTTGCCGCACAGTTACGGGATAAGGAGCCGGGAACCAACGATTACGTGCAGCTCTTCAATCCCGTCGCCGCCCGTCACGAAGATTTGATGGCCAAGACCATGTTTGCCGCAGGCACCACCTGGCCCGGCATTCTCTTTCAGGGCGACCGCGCGAGTGTGGACTATCTCGTGACACGCCCCGAGGTGGATCCCGGGCGGATCGGGTGCCTCGGCCTTTCGATCGGGGGTTTCCGGAGCGCCCATCTTTTCGCTCTCGACCCGCGCATCAAGTGCGGCGTTGTCGCGGGCTGGATGACCACCTACGGCGGACTGCTGTACGACCACGTCCATTCGCACACATGGATGGTTTACGTGCCCCGGCAGCACAACTTCCTCGACCTCCCCGACGTGGTGACCCTCAACGCTCCCAACCCGCTCATGGTTATCAACTGTCTCAAGGATTCGCTGTTTACGCTCGAGGGCATGCAGGCGGCCGAAAAGAAGATCGCCGCCGTCTACGGGAAAATGGGCGCCGCGGACCGGTTCGTCTGCAACTATTACGACGAACCCCATTCGCTTAAAATACCGGCTCAAGACGACGCTATCGCATGGCTCGAAAAGTGGCTGAAGCAATAGTCAGAGGTACAAACACGATCCGCTCCGGATCGCGGACCCAAGTCTTGCCGTCACGTGAGTGGCACAGCTGAAAATCAATCCGCCCCACGTTCGTGTGCTCGATCCAGAACATCCACAGCATTCCGGTATAGATGCCTTCGCGGAGGTCGACGCTGATGCCGCAAAACCGCGTATTGGGACCATCGCGTTCATCAGGCGCAATCACCAACCCCGGCTCGCTCCAGTGGACAAAATCCGAAGATTCTGTCCGGGCGGCTTGGCATCCGACCCCGCCGAACCGGCCGTAGGCGGCGTATTTCTCAAGCTTAGGGTCGTACTAGACCGCTTGCCCTGATACACGATGAACGGACCGAAACCGTGGCAATCGAGGGATAGCCAAGCAGCACCACAACAATCAAGCCGCACGGAACTCCCCTCCACACAGCGGGATGTTGGCGTCTCCCCATCCCCGTACCCTCATCGGCATCGTCTGTCAATGCCACTGATACCGCCGGCTCCGTACGTCTTTGAGAGCCCCCAGAATTTCCGTTTGGGTAGCTATGGCCCCTGAATTGTCCCACACCGGTCTTATTGGCTATCATTTGAGTTCAGCGGGTGCGCTATGCCAAAGAGGAGAGGAGTCTCTCTGAAGGAAGTGGGGAAGCACCGTGAAGATTGATCGTCGTTTGACTCCGAAGAGTTTCGAAAAAGCATTGGAGCGCTTTTTCGAGCTGTCCGGAAAGAAGATCCATGCGTTGAACACGGCGTGGGACCCTGCGGCGGGTTCGCCGGTGTTCACGCGGCAAGGCAAGTACACGGCGCGGGGCTGGACGGAATGGACCCAGGGGTTTCAGTTCGGGTGCCAGATTCTGCAGTTCGACGCGACGGACGACTCGGCCTTCTTTACGATGGGCCGCGGGAACACCATCCGATATATGGCGCCGCACGTCAGCCACATCGGAGTGCATGACCACGGGTTCAACAACATATCCACGTACGGCAACCTGCGTCGCCTGGCGATAGAGGGCCGCACACTCGAGACGCCTGATTCGATGCACTTCTACGAAATGGCGTTGAAGGTCTCGGGGGCGGTCCAGGCGGCGCGCTGGACCCCTCTGTATTACGGTCCCGGCTACATTTACTCGTTCAACGGTCCTCATTCGCTGTTCAGCGATACGATTCGCTCCGTTCGTTCGCTCATGCTCGCGCACAAGCTCGGCCACTGTCTTATGGGCGAGAACGATGCGCGCATTTCGCTGTTGGAACGCGGCATTCTGCATGCCGCGGCAACCGCGCAGTACAATGTGTACTATGGCGAGGGGCGGGACCGGTACGACGTGCGGGGACGGGTCGCGCACGAAAGCATCTTCAACACCAAGGACGGCAAGTACCGCTGTCCGAGCACGCAACAGGGATATTCGCCGTTTACCACGTGGACGCGCGGCCTTGCCTGGGTGATACTGGGATACGCCGAGGAGTTGGAGTGCCTGGATACCTTCAGCGACAGCGAATTGGAGCAAATCGGGGACGGCAAGGCCATCCGCAACATGATGCTCAAAGCGGCGACAGCGACCGCCGACTTCTACATTGCCAACACCCCGGCGGACGGCGTGCCGTATTGGGACACGGGCGCGCCGGGTCTGGCCAGGATGCCGCGTCATCTGGAAGAACCTTCGAAGCCGGACAATCCCTACGAGCCCGTGGACAGTTCGGCGGCTGTGATCTCCGCTCAGGGATTGTTGCGGCTGGGGCATGTGCTGGATATCGAAGGTGAAGGGAAGAAGTACTACCAGGCGGGACTGACCGTCGCGAAAACCCTGTTTGCCCCGCCGTACCTCTCGGAGAAACCGGCGCATCACGGTTTGATTCTGCACTCGGTCTATCACCGGCCGAATGGATGGGACTACGTGCCTCGCGGGAAAAAGGTGCCTTTCGGCGAATCGTCGATGTGGGGCGATTACCATGCCATGGAACTGGCGGTATATCTGCAGCGTGAGATCAAAGGCGGGCCGTATCTGACGTTTTTCGCGTAGAGAATGCGGGTAAGGCGAGGCGTGCCAAAAGAGAGGATTGCGCAATGAAAACTCATCAGCTGGGCATCATCATGAACGGCGTCACGGGACGGATGGGGACCAATCAGCACCTGATCCGGTCGCTCCTGGCCATTCGCGCACAAGGCGGGGTCAAGGTTGGCGCGGATGAGACAATCATGCCCGAGCCCATGCTGGTCGGGCGCAACGCGGCCAAGCTCGAGAAGCTGTCCCAGGCGCATGGCGGCCTGCCGTGGACCACGGATCTCGGTGCGGCACTGTCTGACAGCAGGTATGACGTATACTTCGATGCGCAGACCACGCTGCGGCGGTACGAATGCGTGAAACAGGCCATCGACGCCGGGAAACACGTCTACTGCGAGAAACCCACGGGCACAAACTCGAAAGAAGCCTATGAGCTGTACAAACTTGCCAAGAAGGCGGGCGTGAAGCACGGGGTGGTGCAGGACAAGCTGTGGCTTCCGGGATTTCTCAAGCTGAAGTATCTGCTGGACACGGGGTTCTTCGGCGAGCTTCTGGCCGTGCGCGGCGAGTTCGGCTACTGGGTGTTCACGGGCGAGGATCAGCCGATGCAGCGTCCGTCGTGGAACTATCGCAAGGCCGAGGGCGGCGGCATCATCGTCGACATGCTGTGCCACTGGCGCTATCTTGTCGACAACCTCTTCGGCAACATCACCTCGGTCTGTTGCGTAGGCGCGACCCATGTCAAGAAACGCTGGGACGAGAACGGCGCTCCCTTCGATTGCGACACGGACGACGCCGCCTACGCCACGTTCATCACGGACCGCGGCATCATCTGTCACTTCAATTCGTCGTGGTGCACGCGGGTGCGGCGCGACGACCTGTTGACGGTTCACGTTGACGGGATGAAAGGCTCTGCCGTCGCGGGGCTCCGCGACTGCTATGTCCAGCCGCATTCGGTAACCCCGAAACCGGTCTGGAACCCCGACATTCCCAGTCCTATCGACTATTACGCGAACTGGATGCGCATGCCCGACAACCAGGTCTATGAAAACGCGTTCAAAGCCGAGTGGGAACTTTTCCTCCGGCACGTGGTGAAAGACGAACCGTTCCGGTGGGACCTCAAGGAGGGGGCGAAGGGCGTGCAGCTCGCGGAACTCGGGCATCGGTCCTGGCATGAGCGCCGCTGGGTCGACGTGCCGGACCTTGACTAAGGAGTATCCGAAATGGCGGAAAAGCTCACCGATTTCTCTCGATTGTGCATTCACACGATTACGACCAAACCGTGGTCGTTAGCCGAGTGTCTTGACAACTACCGGAAGGCGGGCGTGCCCGCCGTGACGGTGTGGCGCCAGTGGCTTGAACCGCAGGGCGTGCAGGAATCGGCGCGCATGCTCAAGGATTCGGGATTGCGCGTGACCAGTCTGTGCCGGGGCGGATTCTTCCCTGCCGCGTCGGGGGAGGAGCGCCGGAACGCCCTCGACGACAACCGCCGCGCGATCGACGAGGCTCATGCCATCGGCGCGCCGCTCATCGTGCTGGTCTGCGGCGCGGTACCCGGCATGCCGCTCCACGAAGCCCGCAAACAGATCGCGGACGGCATCGCGGCGGTCCTGCCCGACGCCAGAGCGGCCGGCGTCAAACTTTCCATCGAGGCCCTCCATCCCATGTTCTCGGATGCGCGGTCGGCCGTGAATACGTTGACGGATGCCAACGATATGGCCCGGAAACTCGGCGACGATCACGTGGGTGTGACAGTCGACGTGTACCACGTCTGGTGGGACTCGAGGCTCGAGGCCGAAATCCGCCGGGCAGGCAAGACCATTCTCTCGTTTCACGTGTGCGACTGGCGTACGCCGACTCGCGATCTGCTCAACGACCGGGGCCTGATGGGCGAAGGCTGCATCGATATCCGGGGTATTCGATCCTGGGTCGAGCGGGCTGGATTCACGGGCGATATCGAGGTCGAGATCTTTTCGGATGCGTGGTGGGCGATCGATCAACACGTGTTTCTCGAGAAGATCAAGGCCGCCTACCTCGAGCACTGCTGAGGCGGGCAGCGCTACTCTTTTGCGACGGTCAACTGGATCTGGGTGCCGTCGTCGCCGCCCATGAGCACGAGGTTCAAGTTCCGGCCGCTCTTGGTGTACACGAGCATGTGCATCGTGCCGGCCTGGTTCATCTCGGATTCCTGGGCCCATCCGTTCGCCTCGGCCTCTTTCTTGTAATACTCGACGATCTTGGCCACGGCGTCTTTGGATTGGGCGGTAACGCTGACCGAGCCGCTGGCCGAATCCTGCTGCACGGCGAGGACTTCCATCCCTGCGTACTGCGGCACGTCTTTCGGAAAATCATCGGGGATCTTGGCGGCCGCGCCGACGACGGCGGTTGTTGTGCCGTCTTCAGACGTAACGGTTGCTGATCCCCGGTCGACGTTCACATTCACAGTGCCGCCGTCCTTGTCGGTTCCGCTGATCTTGACGTTTCCCGAAGAGATGTCAACGTCGACATCTGAACCGTCGGCTTTTGCAGCTTGCTCGATCATGCGCTCGGCCATATGCTCGGCGGCCTTTTCCTCCACGGCTTTCCCGCCGCATCCGGCGAAGACCAGCACTGCGGCGCCTGTCGCAAGAATCAACGCGTACTTCATGGATTTCCCTCCCCGTCTGGTTTACTCATAGCACCCACATCAAGGATACCATGTGTTCTGGAACCAGACAACGGAGGCCCGAAAGCGGAGAAGGGCCCCTCTCGCCGCCAGAATGTCGCGGCTCGCTTTACGCGGCCGCCGTTTGAGACGAAACCACGTGCTCCGGCGGCCGTCCTGTGCGCGCCGATAGGGCAACCTTGGCCCCGACACCCTCTCGCGGCTACAATACGGACCATGAGCAGGGAAACACCACAGAGCGGCGCCATGCGGGCGCACTTGGCAGCCGTCGTTCCGTGCTACAACGCGGGGCGCCGTGTCCGTGCCGTTGTTGAGGGCCTCATGGAACTGTTGGACCACGTGTATGTCGTCGACGACGGCAGCACGGATGGGTCAGCACGGTCGGTGGACGGGCTGTGCGCGACGGTTGTGACGTTTTCCGAGAACCGGGGCAAGGGATTCGCGATGCTGGCGGGGTTCGAAACGGCCCTCAAGGAACCCGGAATCCGGGCGGTGGCGATTCTTGATGCCGACGGCCAGCACAACCCCTCCGAGTTGCCGCATCTTTACAGGGCTTTCTTGGAGCATGAGGCTGATCTGGTCGTCGGAACGCGCACGTTCACGCGCGGCGAGATTCCGTTGGCGAGCTGGTTCGGAAACTCGCTTACGGCGTTCTTGACGAAGCTTTTGCTTGGACAGACGATCACGGACACCCAATCGGGATATCGCATTCATTCGCGCCGTTTTCTTGAGGACGTGCTCAAAACCATTCTTGGCGGACGGTACGAAACGGAGATGGCCATTCTGATCAAGGCGGCGCGCGAGGACTACACGCTTGTCGCGGAACCCATCCAGACCATTTACGAGGAAGGTAACCGCTCTTCCCACTTCAACAAGATTCGCGATTCGTTTAGGATTTACCGGACCTTTTTCCGGACCGCACTAAAACGCACACAGACGCGCCCGCACTGAGCAAGGATTATGAACGAACACGCAGCCTTGTCAGACCGATTCGATTTCTACTGCTACGAAACGGGGGACCATGCGCCTTTTGCGATGACCGGTTACCCGAAGAGCGCGGCGGGCGCGCCGATGAGCCTGCGATACCTGGCAACGCCCGCTTTTGAGATCCTCGAGTGCCCTCCCTTATCGATGTGGGACTATGCGGATTTTCTGCCCGTTGCCGGCCCCGAGTGCGTCGTATCGCTGGAAGAAGGCGCGACACCGCTTGTTGACGCGGCACATTTGGCGGAACGGTTCGGCTTCGACCAGGTACTGCTGAAGAACGAGATGGTCAACCCCACGGGCTCGTTCAAGGACCGTCAGGTATCGGTGGGGATCAGCCACGCGCGGGAACTCGGAAAAGACACGGTTGCCGTGGTTTCGTCGGGAAACGTGGCGTGTGCGGCCGCGGCGTATGCCGCGCGGGCGGGCATGCGCGCGATCCTGCTCATGCACGGCCGGGCGGGCGGCGGGAAGGCCGCCCAAGCGGCATCGTATGGCGCGACGGCCGTGCGGGTGGACGAGCCGTCCGCGGCCAGGGTGTTTGAATTGTGTCTCGAGGCCTGTGCGGCTTTCGGATGGTACCATCTCTCGACGGCGGGCCTGTACGAGCCATTCAACGTGGAGGGCGCCAAGACCATCGCCTACGAATTGTACCATCAGACGGAGGGCGAACTCCCGGACTGGATTGTCGCGCCGGTGGGAGGCGGCGGGCTTCTCGGGGGCGTATGGCGGGGGTTTCTCGACCTCCAGCGAATGGGCGTCATAGAACGCATGCCGCGCATGTGCGGAGTACAGGCTGCCGGGTGCGCGCCGTTCGTCAAAGCGATTGAGCAAGACACGCCGTTTCTTGAAACCCTCGAACATCCGTGGCCGAACCCCAAGACGATTGCCGGGGGCATCGCGGACGATATCATCTTCGACGGGCACACCGCCTTGCCGGCTGTGCGCCAGACCGGCGGGACCGCCGTTGCCGTGAATGATGAGGAGATCATGGACGGCCTGCTGCTGTTGGCCCGCACCGAGGGGCTGCTGTGCGAGCCCACATGCGCGGTGGTGATTGCGGCGCTCGCGCACCTCCAAGAGACCGCTGGCGGAGCGCGTGTCTGTTGTCTGCTCACGGGCAACGGCGTGAAGGACATCGCGACGGTCTCGCGGCACGTGGCCGAACCGAAAACCATCCCGCCCGAGATCGGGCAATTGGGCAGAATCGCGGAGGGCGCGGCGTGACGCAACAACAAACAAAGACGGGACTAATACAAGGGAAGCATCTCTCGGGGCGCGCAGACGCCTCTGTCCTGGTTCCTGGCTGTTTCGGGCTTGTCTGGGCCGTCCTTTTCCTTCTTGGAGGGTGTTCGGAATCGAAAGATGTCTTGCTGGTATACAGTCCGCACGGTCCCGACGTGTTGGGCGATTACGAAACGGAATTCGAGGCGGCTTACCCCGAAGTGGATGTTCAGTGCCTCGATATGGGCTCGCAGGAGGTCTACGAGCGCATCAAGAGCGAACGCAATAATCCCCAGGCTGATATATGGTGGGGGGCGCCGTCCTCGATGTTCATACAGGCCGCGGAAGAGGGGTTGCTTGCGCCCTACAAACCCTCATGGGCGGACAAGGTCGGCGCGCCGTACCGTGACAGCGAGCACCGGTGGTACGGCACCTATCTCTCCCCGCTGGCGATCGTGTTCAACAACCGCGGGCGGACCAAAGAGACTGCGCCACAGACCTGGGATGAGCTGCTCGAACCCCAGTGGCATCAGAAGATCGCCCTCCGTGAACCGCTGCCGTCGGGGACGATGCGGACCTTCCTCTGCGCGATGATGCTGCGCGCGCCGTCAGAAGACGAGGGTATCGCGTGGTTGAAGCGTCTCAACAATGCCACAAAGGCATATCTCGGGAATCCTCAATTGCTGTACGATCACCTCAAGCGCAATGAAGAGATGGTGAGTGTGTGGCTCATGGCAGACATTGCGCTGCAGCGCGAGCGCAACGGTTACCCGCTCGACACCGTTGTGCCGCCTGACACGCCGGTTATTACCGAAGGCATCGCGATTGTCGACGGAGCGCCTCATCGCGAATGGGCGGAGCGGTTTTATGAGTTTGTAACGACCGCGGAGGCCCTGGCGCGCCAGGCCCGGGCGTACGCGAAGGTGCCCGCGCGAACGGACATCGACCCCGCAACCCTGCCCCAATGGATGGTGGCGCAGACCATCGACGCCATGGACATCGACTGGCGCGAGTTCGCCCGGAATGAGAAGGCTCGCATCAACCGGTGGAAAGCCGAGGTGTACGGGGCGCCATGAGTTCGGTGCAGTTCCATAGCGTATCGCGCATTTTCCCCGAGGGCGGCGGCATTCGTGAATTCACGTGCGACATTGCCGAGGGCGAGTTTTTCGCGCTGCTGGGTCCGAGCGGGTGCGGCAAAACGACCACGTTGCGCATCGCGGCCGGCCTCGAGACCCCCGACTCGGGCACGGTCCTGTTTGACGGCCGCGACGTCACCCATCTGGCTCCTGAGAAACGCAACGCGGCCATGGTGTTTCAAAGCTACGCGCTGTTTCCTCACATGAACGTCTTCGAGAATGTCGCGTTCGGGCTGCGCGCGCGCAAAATGGCCAGACCCGAGATGGTGTCGCGCGTGGAGGAGTCGCTTGAACTTGTGCAGCTGGCTGGGATGGGGAAACGCGACGTGACCGCGTTGAGCGGCGGCCAGCAACAGCGCGTGGCCCTCGCACGCGCCCTTGCGGTGCATCCGCGCATTCTGCTGCTCGACGAACCTCTGAGCAACCTTGATGCCGAGCTGCGGTTCAGCACCCGGCAACACATCGCGGAACTGCAGTCGCGCCTGGGCATCACGGCCATCTACGTCACTCACGACCAGGAGGAAGCGCTTGCCTTGGCCCATCGCGTCGCCGTACTCAAAGACGGCACATGCCACCAGATCGGCACGCCAGGCGAAATCCTGCACGAGCCGGCGACGCCCTTTGTGCGGGCATTTCTCGAGCGCCAACGCAGTGCGATGGGGTACAAGTAAGCGGCGTCTCTGTTGCAGCGTTACCGTCCCTGGCTCAGCTGCCCACGTCCATGACCACGATGAGGCTCTCGCCCTCGACACGGACTTCTTTCAACAAGAGTTTGCCGAGCTTCTGCTTGAACCCGGCTTCGTCGAGACGGTAGACGGGATATCCATCGAGATAGTTGTTGACCACCTTGAGTATAGCCGTCTTGAGCTGGTCCTCATGCGAGAAATTCGCCTGGTTGATCGTGATGTCGACAATATCGAAATCCGTGAGATAGAAGGCGCCTTCCTCGGGTTTGTATGCGAGGCGTCCGTTGAAATCGGCGTTTCCCTGGAGTTCCTTGTCGAAGAGGCTGGCGTAGTAATTCAGTTTCATGCCGATGTTCGAGCCGGCGAAATAGACCTCGGGCGAATCGAGTTTGAAGCGGGCCACCACGGCATTCTTGTCGTAAGGGAACTTTTTGTCGACCATCTCCTGGAGCCTGGCTCTGGGTATCGTGATTTCCCTGTGCATTGCATTGCAGCCCGCAAGCATGGTCAGCGCGACGGCTACTGCCGAAAAACATTTCATACTTATAGTTCCTCTTTCGCACGCATGGCCACGGACTCTTTTCGAGGACCCGGCCATTTGGTATTTCCACACGTTGAATATACACCTTAGCGAACGGCCATGTTCAATGGCACTACTTCTCCAGAATCGTATGCTATACTCTTCTCTACGGTGTTACTCAACAGGAGGTGTGCCATGCAGAAAAAGGTCGGAGCCGCCACTATCGAGACCATCCGGGGCGACATCACGAAAGAGCACGTCGACGCCATCGTTAACGCGGCCAACAAGAGCCTTCTCGGCGGCGGGGGCGTCGACGGGGCCATCCACCGCGCTGGAGGCCCGGCCATCCTCGAGGCATGCCGCAAGCTCAACGGATGCGAAACGGGCGATGCGAAGATCACCACGGGCGGCAACCTTCCGGCCAAATACGTGATCCATACCGTCGGCCCCGTATACCGTGACGGCGAACACGGCGAACCCGGGAAACTGGCGAGCTGTTACCGCCGCAGCCTCGGGGTCGCCCTTGAGAATGCTGTGAAAACCATTGCGTTTCCCGCCATTAGCTGCGGTGTGTACGGGTATCCCATTCCGGACGCCGCGGAAATCGCCCTCGAGACCGTCGAGGACTTTCTTCAGTCCCGCCAAGGGATTGAGCATGTGCGCTTCGTTCTTTTTTCGGAAGACGTGTATGAACCGTTTGAAGGCGCGCTGAAAGCGCTGTAGCGCGGGCGGAAGACCGAATGCCCACAGGCGCAGGCGTATCCGGCGCGGCGTAACCGCAACCAAGACAGGGAACCGTTCGGCCAGCTATGTCAAACATATCGATGTTTCGGGCCTTCAGCCCTGTTGGCAGTTTTGGTTTCGATTTCCTGGCCCTTTGGGCCAGGCTGGCATGTGACGCGCCGTTGGCGCTCAGAACGGTGTTCGCGGCCGCCGGCGGTTTCGGCGGCGGCTTACTCTTCAAGGAGGAGCTGATGATGGTGAGTCTTGCCGTATGCATGTTTTTTGCCGCACAGGAAGCCGCCGCCGGGCCCGAGACCGCCAAATGGCCTGCAACGGCGTTTTTGGGACTGCATTATGACCTGCACCCGAATGCCGGAGACACCGAACTTGGCCGCGAAACTACGTATGAGCATATCCGCGAACGATTGGAGAGGGTTCGGCCGGACTACGTGCAGTACGACTGTAAGGGTCACCCCGGGTACACCGGTTATCCGACGAAGATCGGCTCGCCATCGCCGGGCATCGTCAATGATGCGCTCAAAATCTGGCGCGACGTCACCCGCGACATGGATATTCCACTGTCGATCCACTATTCAGGCGTGTGGGACACCCGGGCCGTCGAGCTGCATCCCGAGTGGGCGAACGTTCATGCTGACGGCCAGAAAGACAAGAACTATACCTGCCCGCTAAGCGGCTACACCCAGGAGTTGATGATTCCTCAGTTGATCGAGGTCGTGGACATGTACGACATCGACGGGGTCTGGATCGACGGCGAGAATTGGGCGAGCCGGCCGTGTTGGTGTGAGCGGTGTACGGCGGAATTCACCACACGCACGGGCGTAGCCGAGATTCCCAAGAAGGCGGGCGATGCCCACTGGTTCGAGTGGCTGGCGTGCCACCGCGGCCTGTTCACTGACCACGTGCGCAAGTTCACCGAAGCGCTCCACGCGCGGAAACCCGGCATCGCGGTGTGCAGCAACTGGATGTACAGTGTGCGCCAGCCCGAACCCATCACGGCGCCCGTGGACTACCTGAGCGGCGATTTCGACCCCTCGTTCGGCGCCGAGCGGGCATGTGCCGAGGCGCGGTTCCTCGCCAGCCGGGGACTCCCTTGGAATCTCATGGCGTGGACCTTCCTCCGTACCGGCGACCAGCCGTGGGCAACGAAGGCGCCGGTCCACTTGTGCCAGGAGGTAGCGGGAACGCTCGCACAAGGCGGCTCGGTGTTCTTCTACGACGTACCGCAACGGTCGGGGCGGCTCACGGCCTGGCACCAGGATATCCTCGCCGAGGTGGCCGAGTTCTGCCGCGCGCGGAAGGAGTACTCTTTCCTCACGGAGACGGTGCCGCAGGTCGCGATTCTCCATAGCGAGACGCACTACTATCTCGGCAACGATCCGCTCTTCAATTTCGGGTCGCGCAACGAATCCATGGAGGGGGCATTGCATGCGGTCCTCGAAAACGGGTATTCGGCGGACATCCTGAACGAAGAGATGTTTATCGAACGCGGAACGCACTACCCCGTCGTGGTCGTGCCGGAACAGAACGGCCTCTCCGAGAAAGCCACCGCCACGTTGCGCAGCTATATCGAAAACGGCGGAAAGGCGCTCTTGAGCGGCAACCATGTGGTGAGACAGATGCCCGATCTTGCGGGCGTGAAGTACGCCGAGGGGCAGCTTGGCTCCGGGTGGCTTCCTGCCGGCAACGGTTGCGTAGGGGTATCCGGCCCCTGGCAGCGCGTCCAGTTGGCCGGCGCGGCCGAACTGGCGCCGCTGTTGAACCAGCAGGAACCGTCCCTCAATCTTGCGGGAACGCCGGCCGCTACGGTCTATGCTTTGGGCAAGGGACGCGTCGTGGCGGTGCACGGGCCCGTGTTCGGGTGCTATGCCGACGCCCATTATCCGCTGTTGCGCCGGTTCGTTGGCGATATGCTCGACGCGCTCGACGCGGACGTGATGCAGGTGCAGGGTCCGTGGTGGGTCGAGATGTCGGCACGTAAGAAAGACGGCCGGCTGCTTATTCAGTTCGTGAACCGCGGGAGCGGGGGGTATCTCGCGCCCAATCGCCACATGGTCGAGCAGGTCACGGACGCGGGACCGTTCACGGTGACCGTCCCGCTGGCACAGAAACCGGCACGCTGCTACACAGCCCCAGACAAGGTGGGACTCGAATGGACCTGGAAAGACGGACTCCTCACGGCCAAAATCGGCGGCTTGGCCATACACAACATCCTGGTCGTGCAATGATTTGGGCGTCCACTGTGCTGGAGGGCCGGCGCAGGCGAATCGCGGGGGAGGAGACGTGTCTGTCCCGAGCGGTCTATTTTGCCGTTTGTTTGGCCAGCTCGGCGGCCTTTGCAAGCATGATATCGCCGAGGGTTTCACCGTAGAACGATGCGGTGACTTCGTAGCCGCTTTCGCGATACTCCTCCGGCGTGAGAATGTATCCAATATAGTCGGTGGTCAACCCCGCGACGCAGGGATAGGTGATGCCGCCGTCCGCCAATTGCTTCTTCACGGCCAGCCCGATCTTGCAGATGGGCTCGCCCGGGAGGGTCAGCATGGCGAAATCGTTGACGCGCAGCGCGTACAGGGGCGCCTTGTCAGGAAACATTGTCGGCAGAAGCTGCTGTAACTGCTCTTCGGTGATGTGATATTCGGAGCCGGCGATCATAACGAATTCCGGCGCGGCCTGGCGCGGCGGCAGCTGGACCCAGAGAGAACGCACCGCAAAGGCGTCGACCTCGGTTCCCTCGATACTCCGTGCCAAAGCAGTCGCTCGCAGTCCGACGCGCTGGCCAAAATTCTCGGCCCGTTCCCAATTGCTGCCGCCCTGCCTGCCCGCCGGCGAGATGTCGCCTTCGGCGCCATTGGTGTACATGCAGGTGACGCCCTCTCCCAGCGCGGCCTCGACGGTGCGTTGCATCATACCGGGCCATCCGGCGGAGATGAGCATCTCGTCGGGGGACATGATGGTCTCGTGGGCGGTGAAATTGACGAGCACAACGTAGGGCGTACCGTCGGTGCGGTCGAGGCGCAATAGCGTCAATTCTTTGTCTACGAATTCGTCGTCACGGCGGTTGCGGTTCATGCCTTCGATCTTCGTGCGGCCCGCGCCCGCTTTGGCCGGCTGGAGGGCCGCGTTGGCTTCGGTCAGGGCTTGGGCGATGCGGCCGGTGACGAAATTCAGCATCTCCTCGGAGAAGATCCCGATATGAGGGTTGCCTGCGATGTTCCGGCGGTCAAGGGCGAAACCCTCTAGACCGGCGTGGGTGTGGCTGGCCGAGACCAGCGTCCGGTCGACGCTCAAGCCTTCGATGGCCGCCTTCGCCAGGGACTCCTCGATCACGCACAAGGGAACGCTGCACGTGTCGACGGTGACGAGCGCCGATTTCACGCCCTTGTTTTCAAACACAAGAGCCTTGGCATGAATGGTGTCGTGAATGCCCTCGGCGGGCTTGCCCGCGCGGTCGCCGTAGCCCCCGAGCTGGGTGGAAATGTTCTCCTCCAGGGGAGTGATGCTCACTGTTGCCACACCCGCGCGCAGTGCGGCGAACCCGGGCGACGCCGTCAAGATTGCCCCTAGAAGCAGCATGAAGAATCGCATCGTCTTGCCCTCCCGCTGGCAAGAATAGACCCTTTTGCATTTCCGCACAAGTCAGCAATTGCCAAAGTCTCTCGCCATACTCAGCAAGTCACAGGATTCTTCTGCCTCCGCCCAGACAAAGAAGAGCTCGCGCAGATACACGGAGAACACGAGGATTGAATCCTGTCATGTGGAACTCAAATCCGCGGAGAATGTCTCAAAGGCGCACCACAAGCAGGTATTGGCCTGTCTTGATACTGGCGGGATCCCGCTGGAAAAGCCGTATGACGGTTCCGATAACGCTGCCCGTCCCCGGGCCGGCCAAGATAAGGGAGGTGTCAAACCACAGTGATAATGTCCTCTTGCGTCCCCATTAGAAATGTCCTCTGATTCAGCCTTCCATCAGGAGGGCGTAATGTCAGGACATTTGAGGATGAGCAAGAAGGAACGGAATCGG
>Ga0116185_1002126_pt1 | contig 18780 bp, 11 predicted proteins | sample AD_JPNNA7_MetaG_FD_89754 | JGI IMG/M metagenome (GOLD analysis project Ga0116185, IMG submission 89754) | Active sludge microbial communities of municipal wastewater-treating anaerobic digesters from Japan - AD_JPNNA7_MetaG | ecosystem: Engineered > Bioreactor > Anaerobic > Digestate | place... | reverse complement strand
GGGCATCTGTCTGGGCCCGACCTTCCAAGATCAGGCTCCGGAGTACCCCGCGTTCTCGGTGCTCATCACCAGTGCGAACCGCCCGCAGGCCGCGCAGGATGCCCTTCGCGCTATCGCGGGGCAGAACCGCACGAAGCAGGCCACAGCGGTTCTGGACGCGATGGAGCTGCTGGATGGCGAACGCCTTGATCCCTATCGCTCGAAGTACGCCAAGCATGTCCTTTCGGTCCTCAAGAAGAAGGGCCATGGGCAGGTCGTCAATCGCTCGGAGCTCGTTCACGACGTGCTCGGGGTCGAGTACCTCACCCCTGAATCGTTCCGCCTGGAGCCGGACTGGGCCGTGGTCGTTTTGTCGGCGCTGGTCTATTCCGGCGACCTCGTCATGGCGATCCCCGGGAAGAAGTTCGATGCAACCGGGCTGGCTCAGTTGGCTGGCACCGGCATAGACGAGCTCACGCAGTTCAAGCACATCGAGCGGCCGAAGGACTGGAACCTGCCTGCGATCAAGTCTGTGTTCGAGTTGCTTGACCTGGCCCCGGGCATGGCGCAACTCGTCACCCAGGGGAACGAGGAGCCGGTCCAGCAGATGCTCACGGCGTCCACTGGCGTTGTGAAGCGGCTGGTGGTTGCCGAGCAGACCTTGCAGGCCGGTCTGGCCTTCTGGGGGCGCAGTCTCCTCTCTGCGGACGATGTCCAATCGCGGCGGACCCGGTTGGGCGAGACAAAGGCATTCCTGGAGTCGCTCCAGGCCTATACGTCTCCCGGCAAACTGAAGAACTTGCGGTTCGATGCGCAGGACGTCACCAACCAGCGCAAGGGGGTTCAGGTACTCAGTGAAATCGAGTCCCTTCAGGAGCTTCTAGCCGACCTGGGACCGACGGCATCGTACCTCTCGACCGCCGAGGCGATTCTGCCATCGGACCACGAGTGGGTCGCAACCATGAAATCGACGCGGGACGAGGTCGTCTCAAAGATCAGCGACCCCGCCAAACGCGCCGCTGCCGGGTTCCGCCAGCAAGCCGGACGGCAACTCGCGGATGCGAAGAAGTCCTTTGTCCAAGTCTACCTTGCCATGCATGTGAAGGCCCGCCTGGGTGTCAGCGAGGACAAGCGCAAGGCGAAACTGATGTCGGACGACAGGCTGAAGACCCTTCAGAAGCTGTCGACCATCGATCTCATGCCGCGCCAGCAGCTCACGGAATTTCAGAACCGCCTGGCTGGGTTGAAGAGCTGCTTCGCTCTGACCGAGCAGGACATGGACTCCGCGCCGCTTTGCCCACACTGCGGATTCAAGCCCAGTGTCGAGTCTACCGCCGTCGCGGCATCGGCCGTGCTCACGCAGATGGACGACGGGCTGGACAAGCTGGTGGAAGACTGGTGCCGCACACTGCTGGCCAACCTTGATGACCCGACCACCAAGGGCAACCTGGCCCTGCTCAAGACCGGGCCCCGGAAGCTGGTGGACGGCTTCATCAAGAAGAAGGCCCTGCCGGACGATCTGACGCAAGATTTCATCCAGGCGATGAAGGAGGCGTTGTCGGGGCTGACCAAGGTGTCGATCAAGATGGACGACCTTCGGGCTGCGATTCAAGCGGGCGGTTCCCCGGCGACTCCCGCAGAGATGAAGAAGCGCTTCGAGGAGTACCTGGACCAGCTCACCAAGGGCAAGGAGCCCGGCAAGGTCCGCATTGTTCTGGAGTAAGCGAGGAACCCCATGGCAAAAGCAAAGAGCAACAACGACGGGCCACGGCTCTTCAAGGAGAACCTGGTGCCATCCGACCCAGGCTCGGACGAGTTTTTCAAGACCGAGTACGAAGGGTGTCAGGACGGAGCCGTGGAGTGTCTCGGCATGACCTTCCCGAGCGACGAGGATCGGCGGGAATACTTCCTGGACAAGTTGCGCGAGATGCTGAAGGACCCCGAGTTCCGCAAGATCGAAGGCTTCCCCATCGGCGCGGACGAGGACATCCTGGCGCTGTCCGATCCGCCGTACTACACCGCCTGCCCGAACCCGTTCGTTGGCGATTTCATCAAGCACTACGGGAAGCCCTACGATCCCAAGGTGCCCTATAGCCGCGAGCCGTTCGCGGCGGATGTGAGCGAGGGCAAGAACGACCCCATCTACAATGCCCATTCCTACCACACCAAGGTGCCGCACAAGGCGATCATGCGGTACATCCTGCACTACACAGAGCCCGGCGATGTCGTTTTCGACGGTTTCTGCGGGACAGGAATGACAGGCGTAGCAGCAGCCTTGTCCAAGCAGTCAGAAGATATTCGTAAGACATCCAACACGCCAGGTCGACCGGCCCATCGTCGGTCCATTCTGGCCGACCTTTCCCCAATGGCCACCTTTATCGCCAGCAATCTCCTTCGGCCGATTGACCGGCGGAGATTCATGAATGCGGTGAAAGAGGTCTGCACATCTGTAGAGGCCGAGATCGGGGGCCTCTATCTAACCCGTCACACAGGATGGAAAGTACGCGACAGGAAGCGAGTGGAGCACAAGCAGTACTCCCACCGCTCGCCGTCACATGGCCGAGTAGAATTCACCCTCTACTCGGATGTTGTAAGGTGCCCGGAATGCTCCGCAGAAACAGCCCTTTACGACGTGATAGTCAACGAACAAGACGACGCCCTTCGCTCTGATCTCGTTTGTCCACATTGCAGAGCACACGTCCCGGAGTCCAAGTGGGAGCCAGTTAAGACATCAATTTACGATCCCGTCTTGAAAAGCACGATTCAGCAACTTCGCATTACACCCGTGCTCATCAATTATACTGTGGGATCAACGCGCTACGAGAAGCTCCCCGATGCCGAAGACTCGCTCACTCACGACAACGCAGTTGACACACTGAAAACGGTGAGTTTGCCGCTTGTGCCCCTAATTGCAGGCAAGGAAACGCAGCGCAATGTTCCCATTGGCATTACGCATCTTCATCATTTCTTTACACCACGGGAGCACCTGTTCGTGGCCGCGTTGCTTGAGCGTATTCGAGGCTTTCCAGACGCGAATCTGCGGCAGATGCTGCTTTTCGCCCTTACCGCATCTCTTCCTTATACATCACGAATGCGCCGCTTTCGAGCCGACCGCAAAGGTGGTGGACCGCTATCGGGAACTCTCTACATCGGATCGCTGATAACTCCGCCCAATGTCATCAGGACCTTCGAGCGGAATGCAGCAACTATTGCTGCTAGCTTGTGCCCGCCTGTTGATCCGTTGAGACAGAGCGCCATCAGCACTCAAGATGCAGGGAGTCTGCGGCTGATGCCAAGCAATTCAATCGATTATATCTTTACAGACCCTCCGTTCGGTCACAATTTTGACTATTCGGAGTTGAACTTTTTCTGGGAAGGGCTGTTGGGCGTGGTAACGAATCAAAAGCCCGAGGCAATCGTGAGTGCATCTCAGAGTAAGGGCATCGATGAGTATCGCGATCTCATGGAACGTAGTTTTGCAGAGTACTATCGGATACTTAAACCTGGCCGCTGGCTGACGGTTGAGTTTTCAAACACAAAAGCGTCTGTGTGGAATGCAATTCAATCAGCGCTTGAGCGAAGTGGCTTTGTCGTCGCCAACGTTGCGATGCTCGACAAGAAGCAGCACTCATTTAAGGCGGTGATGACCCCGACAGCCGTGAAGCAGGATCTGGTCATCTCGGCGTATAAGCCGAACGGCGGATTTGAGGAGCGCTTTTTGACCGAGGCTGGCACGGAAGAAGGGGTTTGGGACTTCGTGCGGACACACTTACGCTACCTGCCCGTCGTAAAGCATGTAGGTGGCGAACATGTCTTGTCCGTCACTGAGCGCGACCCACGTATACTGTACGACCAGATGGTTTCGTATTACGTCCGGAAAGGTTTTCCCGTACCTCTGAACAGCGGTGACTTTCAGTCGGGGCTAGCGCATCGATTTATCCCCCGTGACGGACTGTACTTCCTGTCAGACCAGGCGGCCGAATACGACAAAAGGAAACTGCTGGCCGGAGGCATGGAACAGTCCTTACTGTTCATCTCGGACGAGTCCTCTGCCATCGCTTGGCTCCGCCAGGTGTTAAAGGTCAAACCCCAAACCTTTCAAGACTTGAATCCTCAGTTTATCAAAGAGCTTGGTGGATGGCAGAAGTTCGAGAAGCCCCTTGAGCTATCAGAATTGCTGCAGGAGAACTTCTTAAAGTATGACGGCACCGGGTTGGTGCCTGAGCAGATACACGCTTATCTGTCCTCCAACTGGAAGGAACTGCGCAATCTGCCGAAAGACGAACCATCTCTCCGCGCAAAGGCGAAGGACCGTTGGTATGTACCAGATCCAAACAAGGTGGGCGACCTGGAGAAACTCCGCGAGCGCTCGCTGCTGCGCGAGTTCGATGACTACCGCACGTCCACGCAGAAGCGGCTAAAGGTGTTCCGCCTCGAGGCAGTTCGCGCAGGATTCAAGAAGGCGTGGCAGGATCGCGACTACGACACAATCATCGCCGTGGCAGACAGGATTCCCGAGGACGTTCTACAGGAGGATTCGAAGCTCCTCATGTGGTACGACCAGGCGATGACGCGGAAAGGAGAAACTGAATGATCACGAAGTGGTCTGTATCGAACTTCAAGTCAATCGCCAAGGAAAGGCCACTGGACCTCGCGCCGTTGACGATCTTTGCGGGACCGAACAGTAGCGGCAAGAGCACGGTCCTTCAGTCCCTTCTGCTCATCAGCCAGACCCTGGCGCACAAGGTGAGCAGCCGGTCCGTGGTCCTAAACGGCACGCTGACGCGCTTGGGGGAGTTTGACGATCTCAAATCCAGCGGGTCCGAGATTGACCAAATCACAATCGGATGGGACTGCCATCCCACCGAGGATGTGCAGCTATCCTTCATCGAAAGCATGCGCGTTGCGGGCCCGGCGATGGTGTACCGGCGTCGGCTCGACTCGATCAAGCAGTTGTCATGCAAGCTCTCCTTCGACGCAAATCCCGGAGGCCCTGATCGCGATCTTTATCAGATTCAGCCGCAGTTGTTCCTGTTTAGCATGTCGATGCTGGCGACTGGCGATGACAATACGGATCGGCGCTATGAGCTCACCGTGTCGAGGAGCGCGGATGGCAGCGCAAAGGTCGCATCGCCAAGAGTCGAGATGCCGGACAACGATGCCGCCCGCTCGAGTCTGGACTATGACATTGTTATCGATGAGGAGTCGCTGGCGGAGATACGCGAGGAGCTGTCCTCTGCCGTGCCGATGGGCTGCGTACTGCGACATTTTCTCCCCGAGCAGTTGACTATCCGGGTCAACATGGTCGAGGAGATCGCTCGCTGGATTCAAATGGTCCTCATGGACGACGGCCCACGCTACCGCCGGTTCCCTTTCATGGACCGGGAATTGGTGATTCCGGCTGGGCTGGTCGAGCAGCTCCAGGGGAAACTCGGCGAGAAGTTCGTTCCCCTCTTCAAGAGTCAGCCGGAACTCTTTGAGACGGGCGCAGGGCTACCGATACGCGAGTGGACAGATCGTTTGCGCAGGTTGTCAGTGGAGCGGCGGCGAGAACTCCGCCGGACGCTTGCCGACTGGACCGGGCTTCACGATGTCATCGTGCATGCGCTGCGCGCTGAGCGGAAGGAAGACGATCCCGAACACCAGTTGCTTCCGTACCGCCCGCCGGTCGACCTCATGAATGCATCGGCCTACCTCGGGATGCTGTTCTCCAACTCGGTCAAGTACCTGGGGCCGTTGCGGGATGAGCCGAAGGCGCTCTATCCGCTCGCCGCACATGCCGACCCAACTGATGTCGGGCTCCGGGGCGAGATGACCGCAGCGGTTCTCAACCTGCACCGGGAGCGGAAAATCCGCTACATTCCGTCCTCGGCATTCGGAAAGACGCCTTTTGATCCGACGCCCGTTGCGCGATCCCTGGAGGCGGCGGTGACCGACTGGCTCAGATATCTCGGGGTCGCCGAGACGGCCCTGAGCGTGGACAAGGGAAAGCTCGGGCATGAGCTGAAGGTCACCTTATCCGCGAGTGGGCCCAAGCACGATCTGACACACGTTGGGGTCGGCGTGAGTCAGGTCCTGCCGATTCTCGTGATGTCCCTTCTGGCCGACCGGGACACCACACTCATCTTCGAGCAACCGGAGCTTCACCTGCATCCGATGGTGCAGACGCGGCTCGGCGACTTCTTCCTGTCCATCATCCTGGCCGGAAAGCAGTGCCTGATAGAGACGCATAGCGAGTACCTGATCAACCGGCTTCGTTTCCGGGCAGCGGCCGAGGAGACCACAAACCGGGTGACTGAGAACCTGAAAGTGTACTTCGTCGAGAAGAAGAACGGCGCGTCCGAATTCCGAGACGTGAAGGTGAATGAGTACGGCGCGATCTTGGATTGGCCCGAAGGGTTCTTCGATCAGAGCCAGTTCGAGGCGGAGTCCATTCTCCGTGCTGCGGCGGCGAAGAAGAAGATGCAGAAGGGGAAATAGGCCATGCCAAGCGTCACGATTGATGCGGGAGTGCTGGCCGCGCCGCCCGATGCAAGCACGCCCGAAGATGCCCGCTCTTACGTCGATACGTTGCTCGACTGGAGCCAGTTGCTTGAGGAGCCGTGGGTAGCCATCTATATGAGTGAACGCTCCTCGCAGTCACTTGTCGAGGACGGTTTGTTTCCGCTTCGTGATCGTCTCGAACGGCTGTTCCGCGCAAACGGCATCACCGAGTACACCGTCAACGACGTCGCGCAGGTCGTGAACCGCCTGCTTCAGCTCACTCCTTCGTTTGAGACCTTCTTCCGCATACGGGATGTGCTGCATGAGGACCTGACAACGCAGCCTGATGTCATGCGTTTCTGTGCCGGGGAGCACCTTCAGTCTGATCTCGCTCGATGCATTGTGCTGATCGCAATTCTACGGCGTCACTGTCGCGAACCGGTCGTCGACCATTCGCTGATCATACGCAGCGCCCCAGGAATGACAGTGAGAGTAAGGGCGGTGATCCAGGTGCTGGAGCATGAACGCGACGACTTGTCCGACCCGCCAAAGCCACCTGACTATTTCGACGGGGAGGTTCTGGTCTGCGATAACTTCAGGGGACTCATTGACTGCCTCGACGAGGCAACGATCCTGCTCAAGGCCACAGACGACGTTGGTGTTGAAACGGCTATTCGTATCGCGGTCCACAAGTCACGACTGGCCAGGGGGTTGGCCCCGGACTGGGATGACGTTCCGACATTCCGCGTCGGGCACGAGTTTCTGGCGTACTTCCTCGGGCTCGATCCAACCCACAAGCTGTCGGGGAACGTGCTTGATGCCATTGTTCAGACTTTGGAGGGGCTCAACATGGGCGGCACGCATTGGCTGAGGACGGGCAAGGGCGGCGACAACCCGCAACGTGTTCGGAAGCGCGATGGCGCGGGCGCCTGGCGTCGCGACATCGATAGCGATCACCACCTTCATTATTGGGCGTGCGATGGCGACATTGCCGAGTTGGCGTCCGTGAGTTATCCGCACGACGACTTCAAAATACCCGAGTGAAGAGACGACATGAGAAAGACAGACCATGCATGCACATGACCGATTCTTGCCGGAGTGGTTCAACCGTATCCGATCACGGCAGATCACCTTGCCACGGTTCCAGCGCTTCACGGCATGGGGACACGGGGAAGTATCCGGCTTGTTGACGACTGTACTGCGTGGCTTGCCGTCCGGCGCAACCCTGATTCTTGAGGTCGGTGACGAGGAGAAGTTCAAGAGTCGGACTATGGTCGATGCACCAGAGTCGGGCGAGAAGGTGACCGAGCAGCTGCTAGATGGGCAACAGCGACTAACGGCCCTGTGGAGAAGCCTCCACGACAAATACTGCGACCGGAGTTACCTGATCGGCTTCGAGGATGATCCTGGCGATGCGTCCGTGAAGCTACCCTACGTCTACGGCCAGGCTCGGTGGAACAAGAACGGCTCCCGCTATCCGATCTGGGTGGACGATCCTCGGGAATGCTGGAACCGGGGGTTTGTCCCTCTCACCTTGCTGCGCCCTGAAGACATGGAGGACGTGATTGACCAGTGGGTGGAGAAGGCGATCCCGGACGACTCTTCAGACAAGTTTCAAGCCTACAAAGGTCTCAAGAAGATCATCAACGATTTGAGAACCAAGGTCCGAGAGTTCAACCTCCCGTACCTGGCGCTCCCAGCCAAGACCCACAAGGAAGTGGCCTTGGACGTCTTCATCAAGATGAACACCAGTTCGGTGCGACTATCGACTTACGACATTGTGGTCGCGCTCGTGGAGGAAGAAACCGGCAAATCCCTGCACGAGCATGTCGATGCGCTGAACGTGTCCGCACCACGCGCGGCGGCATACGCGGATCTCCCGGGGCTGGTGTTGGACGTGGTCGCACTGCGCCAGGATCGCATCCCAAGCCAGGCGGGCTACCAGGGAATCGACTACACCAAGATGCTGAGCGAGTGGGAAACTGTCGTGACAAGCATCAAAGGCATGGTGAGCTTCCTGGAGGAAGAGAGCATCTTCGATGCCCAGCGACTGCCGAGCTACACGGCCATTCCCATTCTCGCCGCACTCTGGGAGCACCTGCCCACGCAGCCGGACAAACTGGGCAACGCTCGGCATCTCCTGCGGAAGTTCCTCTGGCGAGCATTCCTGACTTCGCGCTACGAGCAGTCATCCACGTCCAACGCTATTCAGGATTACCGGGGCCTGCGGAAAGTCCTTTGCGACGGAGCGTCCGAAAGTGGCGTGCCGATTCTCAATCAGGAGTCCTATCCGTTGCCCACAAAGGAACTGGTGCTGCAAGCCGACTGGCCCAAGCGGAAAAGCATTCTCGGTCGTGGCTTGTTGGCCCTGCAACTCAAGTGCGGTGCGGAGGACTTCGCTGACGGTGCCCGGGCAACGGTCGCGACGATTACCTCAAAAGAACATCCTCGCGAGTACCATCACCTCTTTCCGGCGGCGACTCTCGCTGACGCTGAGATCCCGGATGAACAGATTTACCGTTCCGTCAATTGCGCCCTGGTGACTTGGCGCACTAATCGCACCATCTCGGACAAAGACCCGATTGCCTATCTGAAGGAACGAGCGGACAACTGTGCCCTTGGTGAGGAGGAACTGAATCGCCGTCTGAGGACGCACCTTATCCCCCACAAGCAGCTTGCTGTTGGCTACGGTGGGATGTCCGATGCGGATCGCCGGGGACGCGTGAAGAACGACTACGATGCATTCCTGGCTGCCCGCGCGGATATTCTCGTGCGAGCGGCTCAGCGGGCATGTGATGGCAAGCCATTGGACTTGAGTGAGTTAATGAACAATGTGGGATAATGTCCATAGTTGGTGTTACAGCCCGGACCACAAGCAGGTCTGCCAGGTTATTGAGACGCAGACGCTGTGGGGCGAGACCATGTGCCGAGTCTGGGTGCCCGGACGGGATGCCGTGGTGCGCATACCGGCGTCGCGCCTGAAATCCCTGGACTGCGCCATAACGGGATCACCAGACGGCATCGCCTACGTTGCAGCGGCCGCCAGGGTCGCGGACGCGCTGACCCAGGATGTCCTGCTCGCGCCTATCGAGTCGTCCGTGATCCCACTGCCACACCAGATTCGAGCTCTGTCCCGCGCCATCTCCCATGACCGGGTGCGCTATCTCCTGGCCGATGAGGTGGGCCTGGGGAAGACCATCGAAGCCGGACTGATCATGCGCGAACTGAAACTCCGGGGCATGGTGAAACGAACGCTGGTTATCGCACCGAAGGGATTGGTGAGCCAGTGGGTCAGCGAGATGCGATTCCACTTCGGCGAGTCGTTCCAGATGGTCCTTCCCGATGACATCAAGACGCTGCGGCGCATCGCGCCTGGCTCGCAGCCTGAAGATGGCGGCAATAGCCATGCGTTCGAGGCGTTGCCCGGCAACCCCTGGCAGTTACTGCACCAGGTGGTGGTGCCCATGGATTCAGTCAAGCCTCTGGACAAACGACGGGGGTGGAGCCCCGCGCAGTTGAGCGAGCACAACCGGGAGCGGTTCGAAGACTTGATTTCCGCCGGATGGGATCTGGTCATCGTTGACGAGGCGCACCGTTTCGGGGGCAGCACCGATCAGGTCGCCAGATTCAAACTCGGCCAGGGACTCTCCGAAGCCGCGCCCTACTTGCTGCTCCTTTCGGCCACCCCTCATCAAGGCAAGACAGATGCCTTCCACCGGCTCGTATCCCTCATCGACGCTGATGCCTTCCCTGACATCACGAGTGTCACGCGTGACCGCGTGCAGCCATACGTGATTCGCACCGAGAAGCGTCATGCCATCGACGCCGACGGCAGACCGCTCTTCAAGCCCAGGCGAACTCAGCTTGCGACCGTGTCATGGTCTGAACGCCACGGCGATCAGCACCTTCTGTACGATGCGGTGACGCAGTATGTGCGCGATGGCTACAACCAGGCCATCAAAGAGAAGCGGAGTTACATCGGCTTCCTGATGATCCTGATGCAGCGACTGGTGGTATCGAGCACCAGCGCCATCCGAACAACTCTGGAGCGTCGCTTGGAGGCGCTGGCGGAACCGGAAGAACAACTGACGCTGTTTCCTGTCTCCGATGACGACTGGGTGGACATGGATGGCCAGGAACAGGTCGAGATGCTTCTGCGCACCCGTGTCAAGGCGCTGAAGAACGAACGGGCCGAGGTGAAGCTACTCCTCAGCGCCGCATCGCGATGCGAGCAGGCGGGTCCGGATGTAAAGGCCGAAGCCCTGCTCGATTGGCTGTACCGCCTTCAGGCGGACGAAGGCGATCCCGATCTCAAGGTGCTCATTTTCACGGAGTTCGTGCCGACCCAGGAGATGCTACGGCGCTTCCTGACCGAGCGAGGCTTTTCCGTTGTGTGCCTGAACGGGTCTATGGACATGGACGAGCGCAAGCGGGTTCAGGATGCATTTGCCAAGGACACCCGGATTCTTATTTCCACGGATGCGGGCGGAGAAGGCCTGAACCTCCAATTCTGCCACGTCGTCATCAATTACGACATCCCATGGAATCCCATGCGGCTGGAGCAGCGCATTGGGCGTGTGGATCGTATCGGGCAGACCTATCCGGTACGAGCGATCAACTTCGTTTTCGATGGATCGGTCGAACACCGGGTGCGAGAGGTCCTCGAGGAAAAGCTCGCTGTGATCTTCGAGGAGTTCGGCATCGATAAGACCGGCGACGTTCTCGACTCGGCACAGGCCGGTCATCTCTTCGACGAGATGTATGTGGAATCGATTATTCACCCCGAGAGAGTCGAGAGCACGGTGGACAGCGTCGTTGCCCGTCTGCACGAACAGGCGCAGGCGTCCCGCGCGTCCGCATCGGTTCTCGGCAGCTCTGGAGATCTGGAGCCCAGCGAGGCACAAAGGCTCCTGACCCATCCACTACCTCACTGGGTCGAGCGTATGACGGTAAGCTATCTCCACGCACACGGTGGACACGCCGAGCGCCGTGGCCGCGCCTGGGACCTAACGTGGCCGGACGGCTCGACCGATGCGAACGTCGTCTTTTCCGCTAAGGATGCCGAGAGGACGCCTTCGGCCCGTCATCTCACGCTGGAGGACCCTCGGATTCGAGGCCTGACAATGAGAGTGCCTCGCTTTGCCCCGTGCCAGCCGGTTCCGTCCATCTGCATTTCAGGCATACGAGCGGATGCCAAAGGCGTCTGGTCGCTATGGCGCATATCCATTGCCACGGCGGAGTGGAATCGCGTCCGGATCGTTTCCCTTTTTGCTGACGATTCCGGCAACGTTCTTCTCCCAACCGCCCGCCACATCTGGGATCAAATGGTCGCGGCGGACTGTTGCGTGCAGCAGGTCCTCGACGCGGAAACATCGCGCCTCATATTCGAAGCTTAGCACAAGGCGGCTGAGTTGCACGGAAAGCCCATCTTCGACGCGCTCGCCCACGAGCACAGTGCGTACATTACCCGTGAGCGGGAGAAGTTTGACTACGCGCTTGCGGCACGTCGGCGGGCCGTGGAACGGATAGGCCTTCCACAGGTTCGTGAACACCGCCTGAACCTGCTTCTAAAAGAGGAGCATGAGTCCCGCGCGGAACTCGATCAAAAGGCCAGGCTGTATCCAGAAATGACGCCATTGTTGATTGTTCGCGTGGAGGTGAACGGCCATGAGTAGCTGGCGTGACCAGATATTGCGCGAGTTCACGCCGCAAGTGGCGCGGCTCACGATAGTGGCGGACCCCGACGGGCTCCTCCTGGAGGAAGGGATTCTGGAAGGAATTCGGCAACGTGGATTTGACCTCATCCCCTTCGACGATCACATCGCTTTTCGTTACGCCTATGAGTCGAAGTTCCGGTCGCGATGGGATCGCGGCGAACAGACAGACCTCGTCGTCGTGTTGCGGTCTTCCGACAGCGACTTGTCTGCACTGCCATTCGATCTGCTCCAGGCGGGTCGCCGGTTGTCCTTCAACCTCGGCGACATCTTCCCCCACCTGAGCTATCCTGTGGTCGCGGCACTGGACCGGTCGGACCTGGATGCACTGTACGAGGCACAGACGAATCATGCGCCTGGGCACTTGGGGGACAACGCCACAAAGGAGTTCGCACTTCGGCACGTTTTCGAGATCGCACCAGAGCTGATCAAGCAGCCTGCCGATCTTCTGCGGGTGCTTCTGCGGCGGCACTACTGCGGGCAACGCATTCCGCCCGTCCTTGACGAGCGCCTCATTCAGCTTCTGCACCAGAAACAAACCTTCGAAGATTGGCCACTCAGCATCCTTGTTCCCGACAGGGAAGCGTTCTTCGCTTTTCTCCAGGAGCGCTGGCCCATATTCCTGGACCGCCAGGCATGCAGCGAGCCGTCGGCAGTCAAAGAAGGTCACGATGGCTATGGGCTGAAGACTCCGGGCCCTGCCAATCTTCCGTTCGACCATCATGATGTTCGGGTCTATATCGACAACCTCTTCGTCGAAGGACTTCTTCGTCCCGTGGCGCATACCCGGGCAACCGACCTTGTCGAGACATGGGCGCGTATCGGCCTGCTGACGAACCCTGTTGAAGACCGGACCCGCCGACTGCACAAGCTGGTCGAGACACTCGCGGCGTCACTGCCATCGGAGGACGCGAAGCACACGGAATGGTCGGCGTTCGCTCGCGGATGGGCGGAACTGGCACTGCTAACGGCCGAGCACGCGGATGACAGAGATGGCCAGGATGCCTTAGACAGCCTTCGGTCCCAGGTGGATAAGGGGTTCACTGAGTGGATGCGCAAGCGGTTTGCGGGTCTCGTGAATCTCCCTTCAACGCCGCCCGTCATGGTTCATCATATCCCTCGTTTTTTGGCTGGCCTGATGGAGCACGACGCCGCTGCCAAGGTCGCCATGCTTGTGATTGACGGGTTGTCGCTGGATCAGTGGCTGGTGGTCCGCGATGCCGTATCCAAACGGCAACCGGCTATGCGGTTCCGCGAGCACACAGCCTTCGCCTGGGTTCCTTCCCTGACATCAGTCTCACGGCAAGCCGCTTTTGCAGGGCGTCCACCGTTGTTCTTTCCAAACAGCATTCACACCACCGAGAAGGAGCCAGCGCTGTGGACTCAGTTCTGGTCGGATCAGGGCTTCACCACGCATGAAGTGGTCTACGTGAAGGGCTTGGGCGAAGGCTGTCTGGACGGGCTTTCCGAGGCACTGTCGCACCCAAGAGCGCGGATCGCAGGGCTGGTCGTCGATAAGGTGGACCGGATCATGCACGGAATGGAGCTGGGCACGGCAGGGATGCATAACCAAGTTCGCCAGTGGGCCGAACAGCCGTATCTGGCAGCTCTCCTCGACATCCTCGATCAGGCGGGGTTTCGTGTCTTCCTGACCTCGGACCACGGGAATGTCGAATCCGTTGGATGCGGACGTCCTGCCGAGGGGGCGGTGGCCGATCTTCGCGGCGAACGGGTGCGAGTGTATCCCTCCTCCGACTCAGGTCTAAGGTTAAGGCGAGTTTCCCCGCTTCACTTGAGTGGAGCCCCATTGGGCTTCCTGACGATTACCTGGCCCTGCTGGCTCCACCGGGACAGGCGTTTATACAGGAGCATCGCAGAACAGTTGGCCACGGCGGCGCATCCATCGAAGAGATCATCGTCCCTCTGGTCCAGATCGAGCGGAGGGATGCATGACGAAAAGAGCGGACCAGATTGGATTCAGTCAGCGCGTGCGCCTCGATTGGTTCGAACGAACGGCTAACCTGATCGTGGCGGGCAATGAAAAGCCAGCCATCATGGAGGGTCTTCAAGATCTCCTTCGGGATAAGGTCTCGGTGGGAGGTCAGGCCGTGCGAGGTAATCGTGAGAAGATCATCACGATTCTCCTGAAGACATGGTTGACGGTTCCCGACGGACTGGAACCGCTGCGCGATGGCGGACTGGATCTGTTCAAACGTGCGCAGCGCGCCGACCATCTGGCGCTCCATTGGGGGATGGTTTCGGCTGTCTACCCTTTCTGGGCAGGCGTAGCAGGGCAAACCGGACGCCTTCTGCGGCTCCAGGGGACTGCTGGGGCAGCTCACGTCCAGCGGCGAGTGCGAGAGCAATATGGCGAGCGGGACACAGTATCACGAGCGGCCCGACGGGTATTGCGCTCATTCGTTGACTGGGACGTTCTGCGCGAGTCGGGCGTCAAGGGGGTGTACGAACCGGCATCTCCAATGGTCGTCGATGATCGAGATCTTGCGGCATGGCTGATTGAGGCTGTGTTGGTGTCCGGGGTCAACGGTCCGACCACGCTCAAAAGCCTGACCGAGAGCACCGCACTGTTCCCGTTCCGGCTTCCCCGACTTTCCGCCGGTGAACTCGTGGGGTCAACGAAACGCTTGGACGTCATAACGCATAACCTGGACGAGGAGCTTGTAGTGTTGAAGCGTCCCTTGACAGCACAAGACACCTGAAGTTGGGCACTAAACATACACATCGATGGAGTAGACAGTGGGGCACATCCGACTTGGACAACTGCCGCGAACGCGCAAATGGCGAGACGTCGTTGAACTCGTCGCCGTTGGCGCGGACGTGTCCCAAGTCGCCAATGCCACGATCCGGGCGGCGGATTCGGCCTTCTCCTTCGTCAATAACGACTCCGGCTACAACCAGGCCGTCTGGCTGATGACCCAGCTTGGCCTCGCCGCCGGGGAGAAGGACCCGCTGAAGTACCTGCGGTCACAGGGGATCGACATCCCCGACAACACGTCGTTGCCCGGCGTGGCCGCCGCGATCACCCAGGCGTTGGACAATCATTCAGAGTCCAACGGCGGGCATTCCGCCTTGGGCGAACTCTCGCAACGGGCCCTGGTGGATGCCGTGATCCAGTGCATGGAGCCCAAGCTGCGACAGCAATACCTGTTCAACATGCAGGCGGATGACACTGAACGGGCCCTTGCGGATTTCCGTAAGCCCCGCGAGTTCGGGCAACTGTCGCGGGCCTTCTACTCCCGTCTGACGAACGAGTGCATGAACTACTTCCTGAGTCAGACGCTGGCAAGCAACCTCGGCGAGGGGCAGCGGTTTCCGACCACGAACCAGATGGCGCAGTTCGAGGATGCCCTCGCGACCCACTGCAAGGAGGCGTCGGCCATCGTAGAGCAGTTTTCGAATGAGTGGTTCTCGAAGCATCGCTACGAGGAACAGGGAAACATTTCACGCGACTCGGTGCGCGGCTTTGCCTCCTGGGCGCTGAAGAAGATGAAAGACGAGTTGAAAGCGGGGGCGAAAACCGATGGCCAGTGAACGATACATCATCTGCGGGGGTGCCGCCACGACGCTGCCGACGGCCTGCGAGGCCGATGCAGTCCGGTTGCATCTCTATGGCGCGGATGACGACAACAAGATCACCCTACAGATCGACGACATTCGGAAGCAGATGTACCGAGACGTTCCGGCCCGGTTCCACGATCTGCTCGACATCGCAACGTATGTGTTCGCGGCCGACCAAGCCATTGCGCGTGGGGCCAGGGATGTCGAGACGTTCGGGGCTGGATGGCGGCGACGACTGCACTTCGTGATCCCAGTCACGGACATGGATTTCTGGCGCTCGGACAAGGTCATGAAGTACCTCGTCGGCACGCTCGGCTTTCTCTCCGATGACCACTACTCGTTCGACTTCGTGCCGTCCGTTAATCGCCCCGCCTTTCAGGGATTCCTAAACTTCAACGAAAAGGGCGAGATGATGGGGTTCCCGGAACAGGTGGTCATGTTCTCCGGCGGACTGGACTCGCTCGGCGGGGCGGTCGAGGAGATCGTCAACCAGAAACGCCGCGTCATCCTGGTAAACCACCGGTCCACACCGAAGCTCGACAAGCGGTACGGCAAGATCCGCGAGTTGCTCGATGCCAAGGCGCAAACGAATCCCCCCGGCCACATCCGGGTGACGGTCCACAAGAAGAAGTGGATGAACGCGGAGTACACCCAGCGGTCACGGTCGTTCCTGTTCGCCTCGCTGGGAGCGACCATCGCAAACATGCTGGGCCAGTCGAACCTGCGCTTCTACGAGAATGGCGTGATCAGTCTAAACCTGCCGGTGTGCGCCCAGGTGGTCGGCGGCAAGGCGACCCGAACCACGCACCCACGGGTGTTGCATGGGTTTCAGACGCTCCTGTCGATGATCGTGGACGGGAGTTTCACGGTGGAGAACCCCTTCTGCTGGAAGACCAAGGGCGAGGTTGTGAACCTGATCGCCAGGTCGGGGTGCGCGGAGCTGATCGGTCCCTCGATCAGTTGCACCCACGTCTGGGAAATGAGGACGGACCATTCCCACTGCGGCACATGCTCGCAGTGCGTGGATCGGCGATTCGCCATCATCGCCGCCGGTGCCGAGGCGCACGATCCGATCGATCAGTACGGTGTGGACGTGTTCACGCAAAGCCGGAAGGACATCAAGGGCATCCGTGAGGACAAGACCCTCTTTGCCAGCTACCTCGAACGGGCAAACCAGGTGGATCGGATCACGAGCGCCACGCAGTTTCTCGTCCGTTACCCTGAGGTGGCTCGGGTGTTGCCCTATCTCAACGGCGATCCCGGAGCCAGCGCGCAGCGTTGCCACGAAATGTATAAGCGGCACTCGGCCGAGGTGAACGCCGTCATCGACAAGATGTTCGCTTTGCACGGCACGGCGATTCGGCAGCGATCCATGCCAGCCGATGCCATGATGCGCATCGTCTACGAGTCGAACCTTCCGACCTCGGTTCCCGTTACCCCGGTGTTCCAGGAGCAGATCGCCGACAACCTCTTTCGGCGATGCGGGGGCGCATGGCAGGCCCGGTTCATGGGCGGCAGGCCCTTCACGGTGCTTCCGTGGCTGGGGGCAAGCTACATCCACTATCTGCTCGTCGCGCCCGGGCAGCCGCGTCCGGCCATCGACATCGTATGCAGCACGGCCATCGATTTCTGCGACAAGGCCATCAGCGAACACGAGGCCATCGAAGCCGGTCTCCAGTCGGCGTCGAACCCGATGCTCGAGAACCTGGGTGCCGTTTCGGATTGGACGGCGGTCACGCAGTACCGGGCGACGGCAAGGGAGATGCTCGTCGAGATCGAGCAGGCACGCGCGGAGAACAACAACGTGCGCGTGGATCAACTCGAGAAGGACATGGCGGTGATCGTCGGCAAGATCAACGAGGCGGTCGGGATTGGCGGCAGGTTGAAGAAGACCGGCGACAAGCGGAAGAACATCCGCGACAGCTTTCGGAACAACGTCAACCGCGTGATCGACAAGCAGATCAAGCAGACCGATCCCCAGCTGGCGGCCCACCTCAAGAAGGCCATCATCTTCGGCAACGACCCGCGATATGTGCCCCAAGACGGGATTACATGGAAGACTCAACCGGTAGAGAACGGCTGAGCAAGAAAAACTGAAAAAACGCCGAGGCTACGCGAAACGTAGCCTCCGCTACGCCGGATGTAGCCCCTTCAGCCTTGAAGGCGCATCCGGCGTTTTTGTTGGCCCCATGTAGGGGCTCCGCCGAGCGCCACAACCGTTACCTCAGAAAGGAACGTGTTATGGCTGATCGGAAATCGTCCCTCACACCCCCCCAGGCCCGCCTCCTCGAGCTGATGCAGCGGCTGAACTTTGGCCGCATCGAGGACCTCCACATCCTCAATGGCGAGCCGCTGTTCGACCCGCCGCCCCGCGTCTTCCGGGACGTGAGGCCTGGCCGTGACAACGCGCCGCGCCCGGAAGCGGGCAAGGCCGACTTCGACCTCAAGGCCGAAGTCATCGACCTGTTCGCCCACCTGGAGGCAGTGGGCGACGGCGTCATCGAGCGCATCGAGGTTCAACACGGTCTTCCGTTCCGGATGACCTTCGAGGAGGCCTACGCCTGACAACTCGGGGGTCGGCTCCCCATTCCCTGTGATCGAAACGAACACCAGACAACTAACCGGCCACGAAGTGGAGGCGTTGTGGGTGCCGCAGAAGCGGCAATCCTACAACGCCTCCGCTGTTTGTGGTCGCTGCCTCTGTCGGCATCCACGCGACGCCTCCCGGCCAACGGGAGACGGAAATGGATACCAACAAGAAGCAAGAAACACTGACCAAGTACACCATGACACTCGTTCAATGCAAAGCGCGGCAGCTCGTCGGAAAGGCGGGCTATACGTGGGATGACATCAAGGACATCGAGCAAAACCTAGTCCAGGATCTGCTCGAACGCCTGCCGAAGTTCGACCCCGCCAAGGCGACGCTCAACACGTTCGCCGTCCGCGTCGTCGAGGGCAAGATCAGCAAGCTCCTCCGGGACCGCCAGGCGGAAATGCGCGATCACCGGCGCGAGGCCTTCTCGAT
>Ga0116185_1002121_pt1 | contig 18799 bp, 13 predicted proteins | sample AD_JPNNA7_MetaG_FD_89754 | JGI IMG/M metagenome (GOLD analysis project Ga0116185, IMG submission 89754) | Active sludge microbial communities of municipal wastewater-treating anaerobic digesters from Japan - AD_JPNNA7_MetaG | ecosystem: Engineered > Bioreactor > Anaerobic > Digestate | place... | reverse complement strand
TACGTCAGGTACGAGATGCACCTGCGGGGGTCCATGTGTCCGTTTCCCTTGAGCGCCCGGGTGGGGCAGGCGGCGACGCAGGCGTTGCGGCACCAGTCCGGGCAGCCGTACCCGACGGTCGGGCCGTCGGGTGCGAACTCGCGGTCGACGACGACCGGCATGATAACGACCCACGAGCTTCCCCTGACCGTGCGCGAATAGAACAGGCAGTTCTTCCCGAGGGTCCCGAGCCCGGCCCGGCAGGCCGCAGCCTTGTACGGCAGGTTGGGGGGAAGCTTCGAGCCGATCCCGTTCTCTTTCAGCACCGCACGGAAATCCTGGATGCGTTTCGTCAGCCCGTCCCTGGTGACGCGGTCGTCGTCGAGGTAACACCTGCCGAAGGTCCCTTCGAGCGACCTCGGGAACGACTCCCGGAAATAGGTGTCCACCAGCACGATGATCGATCCGGCGCCCGGGAGCGCCGTCCTGGGGTCGGTCCCGCCGAGCAGGCCTATGCCGACCTTCTCCGCCCAGCCGTACTCCTCCTGCCTGGACTGCAGGTATTCCTCGATCGGCTGAAAAGCTTCCGCAGTGGTGAAGCCCGCATCAGCGAATCCCATGGCCAGCGCCCGCTCTCTGAGCTCTTCCTTCGCAACCATATGCTGCAGCTCCTTCCTCCGGTATTTCTCGAATCTCCGGGGTGCAATCCATTCTACCAATAAAACAGACAGGATGGGAGGACAAAAACCGCACCGTCCCGGCCGGCCGACAGAGGATGCCGCCTGCTCGTCCTGTTCAGGAATCTCTCCATGGTGTATGATGGATTCCGGTATCCGATGGCATGAGAACCTTTGCGAAAGAGATGAAAGGAAACCGACGAGGCCCCGTGAGATGGACAGGCTCATAAGAACATTCTCTGTGCTGCTTGCGATCCTGCTCGTTCTCGTATCGCCCTGCCGGGCGGGCGAGTTCGTCAAGGCCGAGAGCCGGGACGTCGTGGTTTTATGCGATGAGACGCTGAGCTTTGCAGCGCGGGATGTCCTCCGCATCTACCCGCGGGTAAAGGCCGAGCTCGAGTCGACCTTCATGTGGCCCGTCGATTTCACGCCAGTGGTCGTGCTCGTCGGCGAGAGGCGGGCCTTCGAGCAGATGGCCGGGAATCGCGCCTTCGTCGCCTATGCGGTCCCCGAAAAAGAGGCCATCGCCATCGACTATTCGCGGATGAACGTGAAGCCCTTCACCTTCGAGGTGACGCTCAAGCACGAGCTCACCCACCTCCTGCTCCACAGGCACATCACGAAAACGGTCCTGCCCGCCTGGCTCGACGAGGGGGTCGCCCAGTGGATCAGCGAGGGCATTCCGGACCTCATCCTTCCCGGGAAGGAGTCGACGCTCTCCGAAGCGGCATTCTCGGGCAGGCTCTTCCATCTCGACACCCTCACCCATTCCTTCCCCCAGGACGGCCGGGGGCTTGCGCTGGCATACGAAGAGAGCAGATCCGTGGTCGACTACATTATCCGCAACTACGGCAAGAACGGCGTCCTCAACATCCTCGAAGCCATGAGAAGAGGGACGGGGTATAAAGAGGCCATCGAGATGTCGCTCATGATAACCTTTCCCGAGCTCGAGCGGAGATGGGTGAAAGATCAGCGGAGCCTGTCTGCCGTGCTCACGTTCCTTGCAGCGAACCTCTATACGATCCTCTTCATAGCGGCTGCGCTGCTGACCTTCTGGGCTTACGTCAGGTTTCTCATCCGAAAGAGGCGGCTTGCCTCCATCGAAGAGGATGACGAGGATATTCCCGTCCCATAGGCTGCGCGGATATTGACTTGCCGCACTGACCCCATTAATTTGTTCATCGAATGAGTCCATCATTGTGATCCTTGCTGCACAGGTCCGGCGTTCTGAAATGAAAGGAGGGTGAGCACGTGCTCAAACGTAAATCGCGGTGCCTTTTCAAGGTCATTCCGGCGGTCGTCCTTTGCCTTTTCCTGAGCTTCGCAGGATGTACGCACCTCGACAAGCCCGATGAGATCGTCGGGACATCCGACACCTATCTCGACTGGGGGAAAAACCCGCCCGGATCGAAGGACAGGGCGCGGCACACCATCGAAGGCAAGAAGCCCTTCGAGTGGTGGTACTTCGACGGCCACCTCGACGACGGCCGGACCTTTGTCGGCGTGTTTCTCGACCCGAACTTCACCACCGGAAAGCCCGGCGTCGCGTTTTCCCTCTACGGAAAGGACTGGTCGAAGCAGTCCCGCCTGCTGACGCTTAAAGACAGCGAGATGACGGCCTCGAAGGAGGACGTGAACGTCGAATGCCCGGCGGGATTCGTACGCCGCCTCGATGACGAGAGCTACCGCGTCTCGTGGAACGTGGACGGCATGCAGGCCGATCTCAAGCTTACGACGATCGCCCCCGGCTGGATGCCGCACGGCGCAGACGGCGTGAACGAGGACCACCTCGATTTCTTCTGGACCGTGCACCAGGCAAGGAACCGCATCGAGGGGACCATCACCGAAAACGGCGTCACGAAGCAGGTGACCGGGATCGGCTACGCCGACCACAACTGGGGAAAAAAGCCGCTCAACGAGATCACCCGGAAATGGATCTGGGGCCGTATCCTCGCAGGCGAATACACTATCATCTATGCGGATGTCGACTACTACGACCCTGCCGTCAGATCCAGGCCGCTCTATATCGCCAGGGGCAGCGAGGTCCTCGTGGGAGCGGGAAGCCCCACCATCCGCCAGAGCGACTTCGTCACCCACCCCGTACTGCAGCGCCACTATCCGAGGCAGGTCGAGATCAGGTTCAACGAGGGCGGCGTGAAAGCGGACATCCACATCAGGTACAAGGCCCTCGTCGAGGAGATCGATCTCCTCACCGTATCGGATTTGAACGGCTTCACCCAGTGGATCGCCAGGACCTTCGTGGCCAGGCCGACCTATTTCCGGGTCATGGGAGACTTCACCGGGACCATCACCAGAGACGGGAAGAGCGATGCGATCTCGGGAGAGTGCATGTACGAGCTCATGGGCTTCCAGTGACGCAAAGACAGAGGCCTGCGCTCATCTGCACGGGCTTCTGTCTGCTCCAAAAGACAGACCGCGCTGTGGGCAGGGGTTACGGAAAGGTCCGCGAGACCTCTCCGTAACCTTTTCAAGCCCAGGGTCAGGACACGGGTGTCCGGCTTGTTGCGCACATCCGGCAGAGAAGATGCCTGCCGTTCAAAGCTCCTGCTACTTGACGTAGACCACCCTGGGGAATTCACGCTCCACGGGCTTGTCAACCTTCACGGCCGGGTAGCCCAGGGTCAGCACGGTGCAGGGGATGTCGTACGGCCAGCTGATGCCGAGATCGGGCCAGAACTTCTTGGTCGCCGGGTCCATCTTGAGCGCCGTGGAGACAAACCCCACATAGCACGTGCCGAGGCCCAGGGAGTGTGCGGCAATGACCATGTTTTGGGCGCAGATCCCTATTCCCAGCGCTGCATCCGAGATGTGCATGTGGTGCGCGAGCAGAATGATGGCAACAGGTGCGTTGAAAAAGACGCTTAGGGGCTTGTCGCCGAACTTCGGGGTGAGCAGGGCCTGCATGGCCACCATGGGGCGCTGATCTATGGCTGCCGGCTTCGCGAAGGCAAGGGATTTCTTGAGCGCCGTGCGCAGAGGGCCCTTGCCCTGGTAAAGCTTGGTGAACATTTTCAGGAACTTGAGTGTCGACGCGCTGATGCCGTCCATGAGCTCCTTGTTGGTGAGCACGACGAACTTCCAGCCCTGGCAGTTCCCGGCAGACGGTGCAAACCTGCCCGCTTCCAGCACCCGGTGGATGACCTCCTCGGGAACCGGGTCCGGCTTGTAGATCCGGGTCGACCTGCGGCTGTAGATCACCTTTTCCGCTCCGGTGAGACTGTCTTCTATCTCGGAGAAGGGGGTTGGGTTCTCCAGCATGAGGGGATTGGGGAATCCATTGCCCTGCTCCGGAAAGTCAAAGTCATATGCGAACCTGCCCTTGTCCACCTGGTAGTAGTGCGGGAAGGCCAGGGCGCCCTCGGGGCAGACCGAGACACAGTTGTGGCATGCGATGCAGATCTTGCCGAAATAGGGAAGCCCCGTGAACTTCGGCTCCGTGAGGCCGCAGCCCAGACACCGCTTGCATTCGGAGTCCAGCTTATCCTTGCCGAGAGGCAGGTTGACCTCTGCATCCCCCTGTTTTATCCGTTCCTCTGCCGCGAGCTCGCCTGCGATATTGCGCTCCATCTTTTTCCGGTCAGTTAAGGGTACATCCCGGTAGGAGATCTCTTTACAGGAGGGGAGGTCCGCGTTTTTCCCGCCAATGAATGCATCGATGGCAAGGGCCGCCTTCCTCCCGGCGCCTATGGCCTCGGAGACCAGGCCCGGACCGTTGGCTGCATCGCCGCCCGAGAAGATCCCTTTCTGGGAGGTCCTGCCCATTGCGTCTATGCCGATCCAGTTCGAGCTCAAGACCTCCTCGAACCCTTCGGATGCTACTGCCTGGCCCACGGCAGTGATGAGGGTGTCGAAGCTGACCTCGTACTCACTCCCCTTGACGGGCAGCGGCCTCGGCCTGCCGGTCTCATCCGGCTTGCCCAGCTCCATCCGCTGGACGGTCAGCTTTCCTTTGCCGTTTGCCGGGATCTTCACCGGAGCGCAGAGAAATTCGAGCCCTACGCCCTCGGCCTGCGCCGCAGCGACCTCTCCGGCATGAGCCGGCATCTCGGCCTGTGTCCGCCGATACAGGACCGTCACGTCCGATCCCATCCTGCGGGCGACGCGCGCCGCATCGATGGCCGTGTTGCCGCCGCCTATGACCACGACCTTCTTCCCCAGGGGCAGGGGCTTGCTTTCCTTGACGGACTGCAGGAAGGCAAGCCCGGTGCAGACATTGCCGCCCTCCTCTCCCGCGATGCCCAGCTTCGTGCTCTCCTGTGCGCCCAGGGCGACGTATACGGCCTTGAACTCCTTTTTCAGGTCGGCAAGGGAGACGTCTTTGCCGACCCGCGTGCTGTACTTCATGGTGATGCCCAGGTCGATGATGCGGGCAAGCTCGGCTTCGACCACGTTCTGAGGCAGGCGATAGCGCGGGATGGACCGGCTCAGCATGCCTCCCGGCCTGTCTGCCGCCTCGAAGACGGTCACCTTGTATCCCATGTTCGCGAGGTGAAAGGCGCATGACATGCCCGAAGGACCGGACCCCACGACGGCCACCTTCTCTTTCCTTACCTGCAGAGGCTTTTCGAATGCCAGGTTGTTCTCGATGGCATAGTCGCCCACGGCCCGCTCCAGAGAGTGGAGGTTGAGCGGCGAGTCCACGCCGTTGCGGTTACACGAAGCCTCGCAGGGGTGAGGACATACCCGGCCGGTGACGGCGGGCATGGGGTTGGTTCTGACGATGATCTTCCAGGCATCCTCGAGGGAGCCGCCGTCGGATATGACCTTGAGGTAGCTCCTGATGTCGGTTCCTGCAGGGCAGTGATACTGGCAGGCAGGCTGCTGGTTCGATGATGCCTCCTTCCTCGGCAGCATCTCGAGGGTCTGGCACGGGCACTGCTTGATGCACACCCCGCACCCGACGCACTTATCTTCGTCCACGATCACGGAAAACGGCCTGGTGGCGACAGGCGGATCATTCAGGTACTTGAATTTGTTCGGTTCAAATGTATTCTCCATAATAAACCCTCCCATTCATGGCTTGTTGCCTGGCTTTAAGGTGACAGACCAATCAGACCCTCTCGAGGATATGGATGGTCATGGATGCCTCTTCCACACCGAGGTTTCCGCCGCCGTTCTCCGTCAGTCCGATGCGGGCGCCCTCAACCTGCCTTTTCCCGGCCTCTCCCCGGAGCTGTTCCACGATCTCGTGGATCTGGGCAAGACCGGAAGCGCCGATGGGATGCCCCCTGCACTCGAGTCCGCCGCTCGTGTTCACGGGCAGGCTGCCGCCGAGGGTCGTGGCCCCGGATTCCGCGAATATCCCGCCTTCACCCGGAGGGCAGAACCCCATGGCCTCGCACTGGTGTAGCTCTCCATAGGCAGTAGCGTCGTGGAGCTCGGCCAGGTCGATGTCGCCGGGTCCGAGCCCGGCTGTCTCGTAGGCCTTCCTGGACAGGCGCTCGCCGATGTCTACCCCCTCCATATCCCTGTTGGTTCCGGTGCCCAGAACGGAGGCCAGGATCCTGACCGGCCGCGCGTTCTTCAGTTTCCTCAGATAGCGCTCGGAGCAGAGAATCGCAGCGGCCGCCCCATCTCCGACGGGCGCGCACATGGGAACCGTGAGCGGATAGGTCACCGGCTTTGCGTTCATGACCTCATCGACGGTCATGGGCTCCTGGAACTGGGCCTTGGGGTTCAAAGAGCCGTGGAAATGGTTCTTCGAGCAGATGACGGCGAGCTGCCTCTTCGTAGAGCCGTATTTGTTCATGTGCCACCTGGCGCCCATGGCGTAGGCGTCCATGAAGACGCTCCTTCCCACGCCCGGAGGGGTCTCGCCTTCGGGGATCTTGAAGTCGAGCTTCCTGGTCATGTCTTCAAACATCTTAAGCTGCTTGTCGAAGTTCTCCACGTCCATGCACGTGGCATAGGCGCTCAGAGAGAGGGCCTTGTTCTCGTGGGTGATCTTCTCCGAGCCCAGGGCCAGCACCACGTCGTACATGCCCGCCCTGATCGCCGTATACCCGAGGTGCAGGGCCGTGGAGGCCCCTGCACACGCGTTCTCGCAGTTGACGATGGGGATGCCGTTCATCCCGATATCCCACAGCATCACCTCTCCCTTGATGGAGTGCTGGTTGGAGAACATGCCCCAGAACGTATTCGATATGTAGGCTGCCTCGATTGCATCCTTCGTCAGTCCGGCATCCTTGAGAACGAGCTCGAATGCCTCCCTGGCCATGCCCCTGACAGACCCGTTGAGGTACTTGCCGAACCGGATCATACCGACGCCGATGATATATGCGCTATCCATTACCTGCTCCTTCCCTCCATGGTGTTCCTGTATCTTGCTGTTCCGAGCATCCTTAAGCTCCTACGCTCTCTCCTGCCGGCTGGAAGACCTTTGCACGATCCCCGCAAAGGCGAGGACCGCGTTATTCTCCGTAGATCAGCTTCCTTGCCACAGCGATGGTCAGGCTGTCATTCGACCCGTCCTCGATCAGGGTGGCCCTGAGGTCGCGGAAGAGCTTCTCGATGAGGTATTCCTTCGAGAGGCCGTTCCCGCCGAAAACCTGGATGGCCTCGTGCGCCACCTGATAGCAGGTATTGGTGGTATAGATCTTGGAAGCCATGGAAAGCTCTGTCCTCGGCGGCATGGAGGTCAGGTTGTAATTCAGCACGTTCCTGGTGATCTGACGAGCCGCTTCGAGATTGATGTACATGTTCGCGAGCTTGACCTGGATCGCTTCGTGGTCGCACAGCAGCGTGCCTCCCTGGACGCGCTCCTTTGAATAGGCCAATGCCTCTTCGAAGGCAGCCCTGCCGCCGCCCAGGCCGATGACGGCCATAATGGCGTTTGCAACGCCGAGAACCACGTCGGTGAAGTCCTCGTAGCCCTCCTCGTCGGTGATGATCCGGCTGTCCGGGACGAAGACGTCCTCGAAGAAGATCTCGCCCTGGGGCAGATCACGCTGGCCTATCTTGTTCAGGGGCTTTCCCCTGGTGACGCCCTTCTGGTCGAGATCGACGACGGCGATTGCACCTCCTGCCATGCCCTTGGACTTGTCCGTGCCGAAAAAGAGGGCTGCCTGACGGGCCGTGGTGCCGCAGGATACCCAGGCAGCCTTCTGGCCGTTGAGGACATACCCGCCGTCCACCCTCTTGCCCACGAGGTTGTGGCTTATCTTCGGGTTCCTGAACCAGGGGGCCCCCGGCGTCAGGATGTCGGAGCCGCGGTCGGGCTCAGTTATGGCCCAGCATCCCGTGAGCTTTGCGTCGGTATCGCCCGCATAGGGTATGATGACTTCGTCGATGAGCTCAGGCCTCTCGGCCGCCACCATGAGCGCAAAGAACGTGGGGAAGGCGTCCACGCCGATGGCAACGCCGAAGCCGACGCTTCCGAAGCTGATCTCCTCGAAGAACATGTGGAGCGCCAGCGGATCGAGCCCGATGCCGCCATAGGCTTCGGGAAGGAATATGGTATGGTATCCGAGCCCGTGCATCTGCTTCATGGTGGACCAGAAGGGCGACCCCTTCTTGATGACCTCTTCCGGGGTCATCTGGTCCAGCTCGACGGATACAGGCCTGATGACGCTGGTTGCAAACTTTCTCAACGTTTTTCTCAGATCCTCATGATAATCGCTCAATTCGATCGGACTGACCTCCTGGAGGTCGGTGAATTCAAAAGCAACTGACATAGTGAAATCCTCCCATATTTTTATTTCAGAACTTGAAGACATTCGGGGCGTCTTTACGGAATTCCTCCTTAAGAATGCGGTCGAGGTTCTTCTCCGACGCCGACTTGGGGATCTCTTCCACGACCTGGAGGAAAGAGGGGATCGAATTCTTCTCGAGGCTCTTCTCCAGGACCTTGTAGATCTTCTTCGAATCGAGGGTGCACCCCGGGGCAATGACGACCGCAGCCACGATGTCGCTCTCTCCCGGTGCTCCCGACTCCGCCGGTATCCCGTAGACGCAGACGTCCGTTATCTCGGGAAGGTCTGCAAGGGCCTTCTCCACGTACTCGGGCATGATGAAGTCGCCCTGGCGTCTTAAGCCCCCGCCCTTTCTGAAGTCGAAGTACAGCCAGCCGTCCTTGTCCTTGTGGCACATGTCTCCGGACCGCAGGACGCCGCCCCGGGTTTTCTCTTCGGACGCCTTTTTCTTGCCGAGATACTCCACCTCGGCCTTGCCCTGCTTGGGGACCACGATGAGCTCGCCGATCTCCCCGGGTTCGCACTCGGAGTCGTCTTCGCGGACGATCTTGATGTCCATGACGCCTTCGATGGGTTTGCCGAAGGAACCGACGGGCCCTACGCCGGGAGGATTATGGGCGAACCCTCCTTCGACGGCGGCGTACCATTCATGGATCTTCACGTTGAAGCGCTTCTCGAAATCCTCCCATATGCTCCGCGGAGTCCCGGCGCTCAAGACCTTGCGAACCGGGTTGTCGGCGTCGTCAGGCTTTCTCGGCTCACTGTAGATGCCCATCATCATGCCGCCCAGGAGCGAGAAGGTGGTGCACCCGTGCTTGCGGCAGATGTCCCAGAGCCTGCTCTTGGTGAACTTCCTGCTTATGACCGCGGGGATTCCGAGCATGATTGCCGGCACCATGGTCACGGCCTGGGCATTCCCGTGAGTGAGAGAAAGCCCGGTGTAGAGCTTGTCATCGCTCTTGTACTGCCAGATGCCCTGGGCCAGCAGCTTGAACATGGGCCAGCGGCTCGCCTTGATGACGACGCCCTTGGGGTCTCCGGTCGTGCCCGAGGTGTAGATCACCTCGAAGGGGGTGTTGAGCTCTCTGTTCCTGTCGTCCGGGGGATCGACCTCCGGGCCTTCGATGATCGCGTTCAAGGATGGATACTCCGAGCGGTACGGCTTTTCAAAACCCTCTTTGTACGAGATGCCCACGACCTTGACATCGGGGAGCTCATCGAGGGTTTTCTGCACGTCGGGATAGAACTCGTTCGTGAAGATGATGCCCTTCGAGTTCGAGTCCCTGACCTGGTAGGTCAGCTTGCTGCCCTTTGACCTGGGATCGATGGGCACCACGACGGATCCGGTCAGCGATGCGGCAACCAGGGTATAGATGAACTCCGGATGGTTCCTCATGACCAGACTGAAGCGGTCTCCCCTGCCGATTCCGGCATCCTTCAGCGCCTTTGCCATCCTGCAGCCGTTCAAGAACAGGTCCTTGTACGTTACGATCTCGTCAGCAAAGCCCTCTCCGTTCTCGAAGACGACCACCTGAGCATCAGGCGTACTCTCGCATTTCCTGGCTACCTCATCCGAAAAAAGGCCTTCTACGTAGTCGAACATTGCCACAGCTCCTCCTCAGCTCATGATGTCTGTTCAGTCGTGATGTGGTGAAGATTGTCAGATGCCGTATTTTTTCATGTACTCAGGGTAGAGCTCGTAAGCCGGCTTCAGGACCGGAAGGAGCTTCATGACCTTTGCGATGTTCCCCTTTGATTTGATCTTCCGCTTGGCAAGCGCTACCGGAAGGCTCAACTCCTTTTTCCAGAACGCGTGGCATACGTCTCCGGCGAGCTGCATGGTGACGTCCGCCTTCAGGTTCGGCTGATCGCCGAACTCGATGCCGTCGGGTCCGACCCAGATGATGGCTGAAGGATCCGATATCTCGAACTTGATCTGCACATCCGCCAGCTTCACGCCTTTGTTGAAATCATCCTGTTCGTAGAGCTTCTTCCAGAACCCTCCAAGGACCTCATACAAATTCTCCGTGCTTTTAAAGATCGCCATAATCCCTCCTTGTCGTATTGCCTTATGAGCTTACATTTTATTTGCTGCTGAGAAGATAGATGCCGGGCTCGTTCCGGACAATATGGCCGGAGGTCAATTCAGTTGTGGACCGCGGTCAGAAAGGATATGGGAAGGGCATAAATTTCATGATCCTTTAAGAATATTCTTTCTCCCGGCACAGGAAAATCGAGGCCGGGAGCGGTTTTGAGGCATCGCTTCCTTTGTGGCGGTGCATCGCATGACGGCCGACGCTCGTTGAGCGATGGCCGCTAATCACACTATATTTGACCTTCATTCATATTCCCTGTTAAGAGAATAAGTTCTATATTATAGTTGCATACATTATTAATTAGCTGGAATCTCCGGCCATGGAGATGATATAATTAAGTTGGATGGAGACAGGATCATCCATATGACGGGTTGTGGCAGGATTCTCTCGGATCATTGAGGCGAACAACAAGTATGGGAGCTTTGCTTATGAGTCAGCCCATCGATCTCAGCAGGATTCATATCAAGTCAACGGACCGCCTTAACCTCAAGCGTTCCATCTACAGCATAAACATCCTCGTCGAGTATGCAAAGAGGTTCAACATCACGGCCGAGCTTCTGCTGTACGGCAGCACGATAAACATTCATGACCTGGCCGATCCTGAAATGTTCATCACCCCGGAGGAGGAGCTGAAGATCTTCAGGAGGGCCATTTCCCTGATTCCCGACCCGAAGCTCGGGCTGGAGATCGGCAGGCTGCACAATGTCAGCGCCATGACCAGGGTCGCCATCCCGGCAATGTTCTGTGACACCTTCCTCGACGCAATGCACATGATGTTCAAATATATCGAGCTCACTCAGACATACTGCCGGTACGAGCTCTTCATCAAGGGCGACTACGCCGTCATGAGATGCAATGAGCTCATCGAGTTCGGGGACTTGAGACGCTTTCTGTGCGAGCGCGATACGGTGTCGGCCTATACCCTGTGCTGCAATATCCTGGGCACGCCTCTCATTCTGAAAGAGATAACTCTGACATATCCGCGGCCTGAATATGCCAGGGCGTATCAGGAAGTTTTCAATTGTCCGGTTGTATTCAATGCAGACAGGTACCAGGTGATTTTCGACAAGAGCTATCTGACTGCCCGGCTGCCTCTTGCCAACTCCCTGACGAGGAATATCTATGAGAGAGAGTGCAAGCGGGCATATTCATGCCTTCACGAGCAGAAGTCCACTCTGGACAGGATACAGCAGGAGCTGCTGTTCCCGCACAAAGAGCCCCCCTGCTTCGATAAGCTGGCACGAAGGCTGAACATGTCGACCCGGACCCTGAGGCGCCACCTCTCGGCAGAGGGGATATCGTACAAGGCCCTTTTAGGCGAGATCCGGAAGAACAAGGCTCTCGAGCTCATCGCCTCGACGAAAATGCCCATAGAAAACATCGCAACGGAGCTCGGCTACAAGGATGTGGCTAATTTTTATCACGCCTTCAAGCACTGGACAGGCACCACTCCCAGCAACTACCGGAAGATGAACACCCATGATCCGGACCTGAAGCCCTGTCGGGATGATTCCGGGGCACGGGCGTGACGCGGTCGGAGAAGGTCTGCGCCGTCAGATCATGCGGGCGACCGATGCCCCCTCGAACGTTGCGTTGATGATCTTGCGGGGCTCTCTGCAGTCTCCGATGGCATAGACCTCCTGAGCGCAGTCACGGGCTATGCCCGTCAGGTCTTCCACCGGCCTCGATCCGAGGGCGATCACCACGTTGTCCGCCTCGATGAGCGACTTTCTCTGCCAGCGGTCGAGCACCACCACGCCCTGATCCGTGATCTCGGCAATGACCATCTTCAGGGCTGTCCTGATCCCTGCCTTGGGAAGCAGCTCGGTGAGGAAGTCGTAGCGGGTGATGGGCTCCATGTCCGAGGCGAGCTCGTCCATCATCTCCACGATCGTGACCTCTTTGCCCTGTTCTGCCAGGAGCAGGGCGGTTTCGCATCCGACCAGGCCCCCGCCGGCCACGACGACCTTCCTGCCGGGCACCTGCGCCGCGCCGCTGAGGACGTCCCAGCTCCCCCTCACCATGTCGGGGTTGTCGGCGCCCTTTATGTCCGGGACGACGGGCACGGCACCGGTTGCAAAGATGACCACGTCGGGCTTTTCCGCTCTGATGGTCTCTTCATTCACCGAAGTGCCCATCTTCATTTGGACCCCGGCAAGTTTGAGCGCAGTGGAATAATATTCGGGGATGAATCCCAGCTTGTCCTTGCCCGGCCCCCTGACCGCGACTCTGAGCTGGCCGCCCAGGTCGTTTTCCCTGTCGTAGAGGGTGACCGAATGCCCCCTCAAGGCTGCCACCCTCGCGGCCTCCATGCCGCCCGGGCCGGCCCCGATGACCATCACCTTTTTCTTCCTTTCCGCCGGGATGAGGTTCGTCCATCCCTCGAGCCGCTCGTGGCCCGTGACCGGGTTTACCGTGCACCTCATGTAGCGGTCGTTGAAGACATAGCCGCCGATGCAGCCGATGTTGCAGCTGATGCATTTGCGTATCTCGGGCACCCGGGCATCCCGGACCTTTGCGGGCCAGTGGGGATCGGCGATGAGGGTCCTGCCCACGGCAACGAAGTCGGCCTTGCCCTCTTCGAGGACCTGCTCGGCGACCTCGGGGCTCCGGATCTGCCCCACCGTGATGACCGGGATCTTCACGACTTTTTTGATTTCCGCCGCCAGGTAGGTGCGCCAGCCTTCCTTGAAGCGCATGGGCTCGAGAATGCGCGGCATGGATTCGTAGATGCCCGCGCTGACATGGAGCACATCGATGCCCGCGTTCTCCAGATACTGCGCGATCTTCGTCGAATCCTCCAGGGTGTTTCCTCCGGGCACGAACTCATCGGCGCTGAACCGGAAGGACAGGGGGAAATCGGGCCCGACCTTTTCCCGCGTGCGCTCGATGATCTTCAAGGGGAACTTCATCCGGCGCTCGAAGGTGCCGCCCCATTCATCGACCCTCTGGTTGGTGTGGGGGGACATGAACTCGCTGATGAGGTATCCGTGGGCCCCGTGGAACTCGATGCCGTCGAGCCCGGCCCTTTGCGCCCTGAGCGCGGTCTCGGAGAAGCGCTCGATGAGATCGAGGATCTCCTCGTTTGTCAGCGGCCGCACGGGCTGCTGGAGAAACCCGTCGGGTATGCCCGAGGGGTCGACGCCTTCGGCGCCCTCGATGTCGTGGTACTGCCGTCCGGCATGGTGGATCTGGATGAAGATGCGCGCATCGTGGGCATGCACCGCCTCGGCGAGCTCCTGGAAGCTCGGGATGTACTTGCCGTCATCGAGCCGGAGCTGGCACGCCACGTTCTTGCCCTGCGGGTACTTCACCTGGACGTTCTCAACGATGATCAGCCCTGCGCCGCCCTTGGCCCGCTCCGCATAGTACCGGATCAGGCGGTCGGTGGCCTCTCCCGAAGGGCCGGCATAGTTCGTCGCCATGGGCGGCATGACGATGCGGTTCTTCACCCTCATCCTTCCGATCCTTCCTTCTTCGAACAGCTTGGGAAACAGTGTACACGGCATATGCGCACCTCCTTTTTCACGTCGTGCCCCTCGCACGCGTGCAGGGCCGTCCCGACCGCGCCTGCCCGATCCCGGCAGACGTTCATTTCACGATCTCTTCTCGCATGCTTTCACTGGGGTTTTCGCTCCGGCACGGCAGACAGGAAGGCTTCCCCTCCCGATATCATCAATGAATGCAGTTCTTCTTCAGGCAGACGAAGTTTTGCGGGAACTTCTCTTCTTTATGGCGGTAATAATATCCGCAAAGGCACGTGAACTCAAATTGCCGGAGCTGCAGGTCTTCTCATGAAAACGGGTCTCTTCCTTAAAGGCCCGGCGTATCGCTTTATTTTTCCCCTCACACCGTTATTCTCATCTTACGTATGGTTCGTTTCATCGTGCCTGAAGGAGGTGTATGAGGAATGAAAGGGAACGATAAAGTCATAGAAAGCCTGAACGATCTCCTTGCCGAAGAGCTCACCGCAATCAACCAGTACATGGTGCACGCGGAGATGTGCGAGAACTGGGGATACAAGAAGCTGCACGAGGTGGTCGAGAAAAGGGCCATCACGGAGATGAGGCATGCCGAAAAGCTGATCGCCAGGATCATCTTCCTCGATGGGCAGCCGACCGTGAGCAGGCTCAACGAGATCCACATCGGGCAGGACGTCGAGAAGCAGTTCGAAAACGACCTGATGCTGGAGCGCGGCGCCGACAGGCATTACAACGAGGTCATCCGCCTCGCCTCCGAGCTCGGCGACAACGGCACCAAAGACCTGCTGGAAGAAATCCTCGAGCAGGAAGAGGACCACATTGACGAGCTCGAATCCCACCAGGACCAGATCAGGCAGATGGGCATCGCGAACTTCCTGGTGCCGCAGGTCGGCTGACGCAAGCGAAACGCGCAAAGGCCCTGGTCCTGCCTGTTCCCGCCGGGCAAGGACCGGGGGCAGGCTCACCTCTCGATGACGAGCGGGCCCGGGACCTCTCTACCCTCCAGCCTCGCAGGCTGTCCGGTCGTGCGGGAGCCCTTTCCGAAAGCCGGGGCCGGGCACCACGATGAAGCCCTCCTCCCTGTCACCGAAGCTTTGCCCGTGACCCTCGAGAAGGGCCTGTGCGGCGAGCGCGCACAGGGCCGCATCCACGAAGTCGATGTTCGACAGCCCGCCGACGTCGATGCCGCAGGCACGAAGCACCTCGCGCCGGACGGCAAGCTTGTTTTTCGCGGAAACCACCCTTCCCTGCAAAGCGCACACGATTGCGTGGGGGAAGGTTTCCATCACGACCCGGCCGCCTTCATACTTGCCGTCAAAGAGCGGGTAATAAAGGGAGAGCTGCCGGTAGAGCCTTTCGCCGTTGAACATCCAGGCATAGAACCCCGTGCTCTCGCCCAGCTTACAGGCACGCTCGCGCATCGGCGTCCTGAAGCACTGGATGATCTGCCCGCCCATTTTCATTTCACGTTCGGCCTTTCGGGACGAGCCTGTCCGGCTCCACATGCAGGGGGCATCCACTGCGACGATGCAGGCGGAATAATGAAGACACCAGTTCACGATTTCTGATGGATCGGTGGATTTCGTTTTCGCTAAAAAGTGCCCATCCCGCAGAGCAACGGCGTGGAAGCCTTTCCGTTCCCCGCCGACGTCAATGCCTGCTACTGTCAGATTGGACCGGCTCACGACGAATGAAGAATATCTAAAAGATGGATGCCACTTTATATAAGCTATCTTGTTTTAAACCTGATCAATTGGCTGCACTCAATCAACTGATTAATGTTCGCAAGAGTAAATACCTTGCCACGAGTAGACAAGATAAGCTTCTTCATGTCCTCTCTACGAACTTTGAATCCTCGGCCAGCAATGCAAGCAATGACCTCAAAACGTGGGGGGTCTCCTGGTTGTAAGCCTTGTGTGCTCAATTCGCAGAGGTGCTGAACCCGGGTTACCTTATCACGTGCCGTACCATCATCTTCAGTTATCTTTGCCTCTATAACTATCTGTGGGTTGAACTCGTCAGGGATGACAGAATCCGGTGCCTGATCAAATCCATTTACTCTCTCTGCCCGCTTCGTTTTGCGGAAGCTTATCCCCGATCCATAGAGTACTGCCTCAATGGAGGCTTCAAGAACATCACCGACAAGTTCGGAAACACTATCGCGGTGTCCGGCAAAAGGCCTGCCAAGGAATCGCTCATATAACAGCATGGCATATGGTACACCCAAGTCCACTATGGGCTGCAAACTCTTGAGCCCATCCCTGGTGTCTACCTTGTCAAGGCGATGAAGGACACCTGATGCTTGAGGTACCGTTTCAGACAGAAGCATACAAGCAGTCTTGATAAGGGCATGGATACGCTTATCGGTGATACCATTTTTCATGCGCATAGGTGTTAATGGATTCATGCGCGCATTACGGTCAAGGGTCCGGGCCGCTCCTTGAGGAACATCCACAAGGGTTTCTTCCTTTGCCACATATGCCCATTCTGGAGGGGTGAATCCAAGCATAGCTCTGAGCACGACAAGGGTTATAGGAACACGATATACGGCTTCGACTATAACTTCCACGTTCAGTTTCCTGAACCCGCCAGTTACCCGTTTGAGCTCCTCATAGCCATGCTCAAAGACCGGATACTCAACAAAACCCTTCCCTTTCGGCATAGTGAGAAAATCGGAGCTGAGAGCGGCAAACATTTCATCTACAAAGCAATCCAGATCGGCCTTTACCTGATTGAATGGTACTTCAAAAGGAAACGGCATCACAGTCCTCATATCCGTATAGCTGGTATTGTTCAGCTATCTGTAAAATAGATTCATAGGGCTCCATTTTAAAATGATTAACTATATCTGAGATGTTTACTATTTCGGAAACAGCATCAGCAAAAATCACCAGTCGTTTCACAACCGGTAGTGTTGCGTCCCATTTTTTTCGGAGATTCCAGATAACCATACGGGTGACATGTCCATAGACAATGCAACGGACGTCTCCAACACTCGGTTTCACGCCCGCAGCAATCAATTGATCCAAATCACTTCTGACCAGCTTGATAAGTTCAGCGGAGGTCTGAAAGAGCAGATCACGTTTGACAGATCCGTGTTTACGGCAGACAAAAACTGTATCGATAATCGATGACCTAGTGCCATGTATATGAATCGACCCACCCATTTCAGCAGGGCATGGCAGTGTAGCTGAGCACACAAGTCCGGCATCAAGAATGGCTACTCCTACTGCGTGGTATACCTCCATTCTATTATGATGGAAGGTAAAGGCCAAAGGTGCATTAGGCTTCAGTGCCCGTGCCATACGTTGATATACCGATGATAATCCCTCAGTAAAATGTTCGATGCCATGTTTTTGCGTTTCATTCCCGGTCAACTCATCCTGGGATCGCGTGGACTCTTTGTTAAAGCCATCCGCTTCTTTTCCCACAAGCCGTTTCAGCCACACGTAACAGAAGTCCATCAGCTCGGCATACTGAACATTCCCGAAATAGGGAGGATCGGTGAAGACAGCATCTAGACTCTGCTCTGGAATCTCTGCTCTTGTTGAACTGATGCACTTGATCACGACCGTTCTCTTGGAACCTCCGTTCTGCTGCTCACCTATCCATTCCCCCTTAATGGGAAGAATCATCTTCCGACCGTTTTTTTGACTGGTTTCAAAGGGCATATCGCAGTATTTTTTTGCCTTGGCATACTTCTTGATGATGTTCTTCCATCCACCGGAACCCACCGGAGTTCCTGAGCCGTTGATTATCCCGATCATGTTGGATTCACACTGAACCAGTCCTACCGGGTATCCATGCACTGAAAAGATATCCAGGGATTTCAATGCCATTGAATCATAACGGCAAAGCATATTCTGATATCGTAGCAGGTCAGAAAGATTCGTTGCCAGGGCGTGCCGAACCCGTTCGTTTGTACAGGCGGAGACGAGGCGGCAACTTAGTTCAAGGCCCAAGAGCTGGCGATCGTTGAACAATTCTCTGTATCTTTTATAACCCCAGCGATGAAGTCTATCGGTTTCGTCTCCTGCGAGAATGACCTGATCAGGGACGAATGTTGGTTCAAGTGCTTGCCATCTCTGTTCTGCAGCGGAAAAACGTGCTAGATCTTCTGCGTCTGGCTTCTTGAAAAACCTGCCGGTATGGACCGTTCTCGCTCGGGAATTGTGATACTCAAGAGCAAAGAGCCGGTGCCTCGGGGGTCCCTCTTCAGGACGGGGATACACATTAATATGATAACACTGCGGGCATATGCATCTGTTCCTCTTGGCAGGGCCTTCAAGCTTCAAAGGTTCATCGCAAGAGGTGCATTTACCTAGGGAATGCAGATCTTCTCTCTCGTTGAGGTCTCCACACCTCGAGCAGACGACGACATTCAGCGGGTGACGCGTGTCTTGAGCAAGGAGATAGCCGGGGAAAAGGTCTATGTCTTTGCCGCATTTTTCACAGCGAACAACCTTGACCCAGAGAAAATACTTTACAGGCACGTTATCGTCACCATAGTGAGGGCAATTGGTTCTGTAAAATCCCCCAATCTCCTTATCCAGGGCAGACTATCTTCGCCGCGGCCTCCACGAAATCGCGGCCGCGGTTCACGCTTTCGAGGTAGAGGCAGATGATCCTGGTGTGGGGGTCTTCCCCGAAGTACTCCAGGAAGTCCACCTCGTCCATATCGAGCTTGTTGCCGATGCTGGCGAACTTCGAGAGGCCGACGTTCTCGTCGAGAAGAAAGTTGAGCATCATGAGGGACACGCCGCCGCTCTGGGAAATGATTGACATCCCGCCCTTGGGGGCCTTGTGCAGGGGGACGAAGGGCAGGCACAGCCCGTTGTCCGTGTTGGCTACGG